>ENA-OWOZ01000007-OWOZ01000007.1-bioreactor-metagenome-genome-assembly--contig:-NODE-7-length-325172-cov-7.856771_pt1 | contig 325172 bp, 275 predicted proteins | sample MGYA00238140_ERZ651804 | MGnify/ENA primary metagenome ERZ651804 (study PRJEB26910, sample SAMN07631232) | bioreactor metagenome | isolation source: Switchgrass digestor | place: USA: Dartmouth...
TTACCCAACTGGCTCAGAGCCATGGTGATTGCAGCCGTCAGTGTCGTCTTGCCATGGTCGACGTGACCAATCGTTCCGATGTTTACGTGGGGCTTCGTGCGTTCAAATTTTGCCTTAGCCATAGCTGTTCTGATCTCCTGTCGTATTGTAGTTCTTTGCTTGCTGTTTTGCTGTGAGCCGGCACAGGACCGGTCAGGATTTGCCCGTAACCTTCTCCATGATGTTCTTCGGCACTTCCTCGTAGTGGTCGAACTGCATCGTGTAGTTGCCCCTGCCCTGGGAGCGGGAGCGCAGGTCGGTGGCGTAGCCGAACATTTCAGAAAGCGGCACGATGGCATGCACGCACTGGGTGCCGGCGCGCTCCTCCATGCCGTTGATGCGGCCGCGGCGGGCGTTGATGTTGCCGATCACGTCGCCGAGGTACTCGTCGGGCACGTTGATCTCCACCTTCATCATCGGCTCCAGCAGCACGGGCGCGGCGTTCTTGAGCGCCTCCTTCAAAGCGAGGGAGCCGGCGATCTTGAAGGCCATTTCGGAAGAGTCCACCTCGTGGTAGGAACCGTCGATGAGCTCCACCTCGAAGTCCACCAGCTCGTAGCCGCCCAGGCTGCCGGACTTGGCCGCCTCCTGGATGCCCTGGTTGATGGGCTCGATGAACTCCTTGGGGATCACGCCGCCCACGATCTTGCTGGTGAACTTGTAGCCGGAGCCGGGCTCGCCGGGCAGGATGCGGATGACGCAGTCGCCGTACTGGCCTCTGCCGCCCGTCTGGCGGACGTAATGGCCGCGGCCGGTGGATTCCCGGGTGATGGACTCGCGGTACGCCACCTGGGGCTTGCCCACGGTGGCCTCCACCTTGAACTCGCGCATCAGGCGGTCGACGATGATCTCCAGATGCAGCTCGCCCATGCCGGCGATGATGGTCTGGCCGGTTTCGGGGTCGGTGTAGGTCTTGAAGGTGGGGTCCTCCTCCGCCAGCTTGACCAGCGCCATGGTCATCTTGTCCTGGCCGGCCTTGGTCTTGGGCTCGATGGCCACGCGGATGACCGGCTCGGGGAACACCATGGACTCAAGAATGATGGGATTCTTGTCGTCGCACAGGGTGTCGCCGGTGGTGGTGTCCTTCATGCCGACGATGGCGGCGATGTCACCGGCGTAGAGCTTGTCGATCTCCTTGCGGTCGTTGGCGTGCATCATCAGGATGCGGCCCACGCGCTCGCGCTTGCCCTTGGTGGAGTTGAAGACGTAGCTGCCGTTCTCCAGCGTGCCGGAATACACGCGGATGAAGGCCAGCTTGCCCACGAACGGGTCGGACATGATCTTGAAGGCCAGCGCGGAGAAGGGCTCTTCGTCCGAGGAATGGCGGACGTCCTCCTCCCCGTCCTCGCCGGGCTTTCTGCCCCGGATGGGCGGAATGTCCACCGGCGAGGGCAGATACGCGACGATGGCGTCAAGCAGGGGCTGCACGCCCTTGTTGCGGTAGGACGTGCCGCAGGTGACGGGCACGATCTTGTTGGCGATGGTCGCCTTGCGCAGGCACGCGCGGATCTCGTCGGCGGTGAGCTCCTCGCCGTTGAGGTATTTTTCCATCAGCTCGTCGTCCTGGTCTGCGACGGCGTCGATGAGCTTCGTGCGGTACTCCTCCGCGAGGTCAAGCATGTCCGCAGGGACGGGCGCAAACTCGATGTTCTTGCCGTCGTCGTCGTGATAGAGGATGGCCTTCATCTCGATAAGGTCGACGATGCCGGCAAAATCGGACTCCTTCCCGATCGGAAGCTGGATCGGCACGGCATTGGCGCCCAGACGCTCGTGCATCATGGACACGACGTTGAAGAAATCCGCGCCGGTGATGTCCATCTTGTTGACGTAGGCCAGGCGCGGCACACCGTACTTGGTGGCCTGGCGCCACACGGTCTCGGACTGAGGCTCGACCCCGCCCTTCGCACAGAACACGGCGACGGCGCCATCCAGCACTTTCAGCGAGCGCTCCACTTCGACGGTGAAGTCAACGTGGCCCGGCGTATCGATGATGTTGATCCGGCATCCGTTCCACTGGCAGGTGGTGGCGGCAGACGTAATGGTGATGCCGCGCTCCTGTTCCTGAACCATCCAGTCCATGGTGGCGCCGCCTTCGTGGGTCTCCCCCACTTTGTGGATGCGGCCGGTATAGTAAAGAATGCGCTCGGTCGTCGTCGTCTTTCCGGCGTCGATGTGCGCCATGATTCCTATGTTTCTAGTGTTTTCGAGAGAAAATTCCCGGGGCATGGTCTCCTCCTTTCCCGTAGCAATCAGATGGTCAACATATAATCCTGCGGGAAGGTCGTTTGATTTCTTGTTGTTGACGGCAAGATACGGCATGGCCAAGCATGCCGTACCTCAACCATAATGGGGTTCGTAAGGTGCTGATCCCGCCCTGGGCAGAAATTACCAGCGATAGTGGGCGAAGGCCCTGTTGGCCTCGGCCATCCTGTGCATTTCTTCCTTCTTCTTGAAGGCGCTGCCGGTGGAGTTGGATGCATCCATGATCTCTGCGGCGAGGCAGGCGTCCATGGTGCGTTCGCCGCGGGTGCGGGCGAAGTTCACCAGCCAGCGGAGACCCAAAGTCTGCCTGCGCTCGGGGCGGATCTCCATGGGGACCTGATAGGTCGCACCGCCGACGCGGCGGGCCTTGACCTCGAGAACGGGCATGACGTTGTTCAGGCCTTCCATGAACACTTCGAGGGGATCGCGGCCCGTCTTCTCGCGAATGATGTCAAACGCGCCGTAAACGGCCTTCTGGGCGACGCCGCGCTTGCCGTCCAGCATGACCTGGTTGATCAGCTTGGTGACGATCGCGCTCTTGTATACGGGGTCCACAAGCACTTCGCGCTTGGGAACGAATCCACGTCTGGGCATGTTCGGTTACCTCCTTACTTCTTGGTGGCGGTCTTGGGCTTCTTCGCGCCGTAGAGGGAACGGCCCTGCATGCGCTTTGCAACGCCTGCAGCGTCAAGAGCGCCGCGGATGATGTGGTAACGAACGCCGGGCAGGTCCTTGACACGGCCGCCGCGGATGAGCACCACGGAGTGCTCCTGCAGATTGTGGCCGATGCCGGGGATGTAAGCGGTACCTTCCATCTCGTTGGTGAGGCGGACACGCGCGATCTTCCTGAGCGCAGAGTTCGGCTTCTTGGGGGTCATGGTCCTGACGGCGGTGCAGATGCCGCGCTTCTGGGGGCACCGCTGCAGAATCGGGGACGTGGATTTATATACGACCTTCTGCCTGCCCTTGCGGACCAGCTGGTTTATCGTAGGCATGAAATGCCCTCCTTCTCAGAATAAATGATGATGAATCTATATACGGATAAAATTCGCTGCAACCCACAAGCGAACTTTACAGGCTCATTCGGGCGACGCGAAACACGCGGTTTCACATGCGCCAAAACAGTTTAGCATTGAACAGCCCTGTTGTCAAATACATTTGACTTCAGGCGCAGCGGCGCGAAAACCGGCTTTTGGGCCGCATCAGCAGAACCAGCCGCGCTTTCTTCTCTGCTCGGAAAAGACCGGCCGCTTCAGCCTGCCGCCCATCAGCAAAAACCAGCCCTTTTCCTTCATTTTTACCACATAGGGCAGTTTATTTACATCGAACGTCGTCTCGTCGCCCTTTCGCTTCAGGATGCTTCTGCGCCAGAGCCAGCCGCACAGCCACCCGAGCAGCAGGCATCCGGCGAACACGCCCAGCGGCAGGGCCGGATGGGCCATCGCCAGCGCGTTGCGGATGGGCAGGATGTATCCGGTGGCAAGGCCTGCAATCCCCCCTGCCGCAATGCACAATGGCAGGGAAAGCGTCAGAAGTTCCCAGTTTTTCCTGCACTTTTCGCAGCAGGCGAACTGCAGCGGCACGATGGCGCCCACCTTGGCCTCTCTGCGGATGCCGAGAATGCCGGGAACCTTTTCCTTCGGCTGGACGTTTCCGAAATCCCACAGGGCGTAGCAGCTCTTCTTTTCCGGCTCGCCCTTGCACAAAAGGCACTCCCCGGACTCGTAGAGCGTTTCCGGCCCTTCTTCCGGCAGCAGGGCGGAGACGGCCCGTACGTGCCGCTCCAGCTCGTCGATCCGGTCTTCCGCCGCGCCGCCCCCGGGGCAGGCCTTGCAGTCGCCCCGGGCGAGCTTTTCGCAGCAGTCCGTCCCCTGCAGCCGGCAGGGCCGGACGGAAGAGGTGTTGGTCATGGCTTCTCCTTTCGGACAGGCGCGCGCATCACAGGTTGCCGATCAGGTCGTCGCCGTGAATGTCGGGCAGGGAGGAGCCGGTCTCGTACACCTTGATGTTCTTGTACCGCTTCATGCCCACGCCGGCGGGGATCAGCTTGCCGATGATGACGTTCTCCTTCAGGCCGACCAGCGGGTCCACCTTGCCCTTGATGGCTGCGTCGGTGAGCACGCGGGTGGTCTCCTGGAAGCTGGCGGCGGAGAGGAAGGACTCCGTGGCCAGCGCAGCCTTGGTGATGCCGAGGAGCTTGGGCTTCGCCGTCGCCCACTGGCCGCCCTTTTCGATGGTCTCGATGTTCTCGCGCTCGAAGCGGAACACGTCCACGAGTTCCCCGGGGAGCATGGAGGTGTCGCCCGTCTCCTCGACCTGCACCTTGCGCATCATCTGGCGGATGATGACCTCGATGTGCTTGTCGGCGATTTCCACGCCCTGCATGCGGTAGACCTTCTGGACTTCCTTGAGCATGTAGGCCTGGACTTCCTTCGGGCCCTTGAGACGCAGAATGTCCGACGGGTTGACGGGGCCTTCGGTCAGGCTGTCGCCCGCCTCCACGAAGTCGCCCTCGCTGACCTTGAGCTTGGCGGCGTAAGGCAGCGTATAGGTCTCGGTGCGGCCGTCGGTGCTGTCCACAATGGTGACCTCGCGCTGGCGGCGGCTCTCGCGGATCTGCACCACGCCGGGGATCTCGGTGATGACCGCGGCGCCCTTGGGGTTTCTCGCCTCGAAGATTTCCTCGATACGCGGAAGACCCTGGGTGATGTCGCCCGCGGACGCGACGCCGCCGGTGTGGAAGGTGCGCATCGTCAGCTGCGTGCCGGGCTCGCCGATGCTCTGGGCGGCGACGATGCCCACGGCCTCGCCGATGTCCACCAGCGTGCCGGAGGCCATGTTGGCGCCGTAGCACTTGCGGCACACGCCGTGCTCGGCGGTGCAGGTGAACACCGTGCGGATCTGGACGCGGGTGATGCCCGCCTCCTCGATGCGCTGGGCGTCCTCAAAGGAGATGAGCTCGTTGGCCCTGACGATGACCTCGCCGGTGTTCGGGTCGACGATGTCGTCCACAGCCACGCGGCCTTCGAGGCGGTTCTTCAGGCTTTCGATGCTCGCCTTGTCCTCCTTGATGGCCTCCACCCACATGCCCTTGACGATCTTGCCGCGCTGGGCGAAGCAGTCGTCCTCGCGGACGATGACGTCCTGCGCCACGTCCACCAGGCGGCGGGTGAGGTAGCCCGAGTCCGCCGTACGCAGCGCCGTGTCCGCAAGGCCCTTTCGCGCGCCGTGGCTGGAGATGAAGAACTCCAGCACGGTGAGGCCCTCGCGGAAGTTGGCGCGGATGGGCATTTCGATGGTGCGGCCGGCGGTGTCCTTCATCATGCCGCGCATGCCCGCCAGCTGGCGGATCTGCTGCATGGAACCGCGGGCGCCGGAGTCGGCCATCATGTGCACCGGGTTGAAGGGGTCCTCCGCCTTGATCTTCTCCAGGGCGGCGGTGACGCGGTTGGTGGTGTTTTCCCAGGTGCGCACCACGGCGTTGTACCGCTCTTCCTCGGTCAGAAGGCCCATGCGGAATTTTTCCGTGATGTTCTGGACCTTCTTCTCGGCTTCCCGGAGCAGGGTGGGCTTTTCCGAGGGGACCTTGACGTCCATGTACCCCACGGTGATGCCCGCCTTGGTGGAGTAGTGATAGCCGAGGGTCTTGATCTTGTCCAGCATCTGGCTGGTGAGGAAGGCGCCGTGCTTTCGGAAGCAGCGGTCGACGATCTCGCCCAGCAGCTTCTTGCCTACCCTGCAGTCCACCTCGAGCTTGAACATGTCGTCCTCGCTTGTGCGCTCCACAAGGCCCAGGTCCTGCGGGATGGCCTCGTTGAACAGCACGCGGCCCACGGTGGTTTCGATGATGCGGCTCTTCTTGACGCCGTCGATCTCCTTGGTGAAGCGGATCTTGACCTTCGCCTGCAGGGCCAGCTGGTTGGTCTGGTAGGCCATGATCGCCTCCTCCGGCGAGGAGAAGGCCAGTCCTTCGCCCTTGGCGTCCGGGCGCTCCGCCGTCATGTAGAACACGCCGATGACCATGTCCTGCGTCGGGGAGACGACGGGGCGGCCGTCCTGCGGCTTTAAGATGTTGTTCGCCGCCAGCATGAGGAAGCGCGCTTCGGCCTGCGCTTCCACCGAAAGCGGCACGTGCACCGCCATCTGGTCGCCGTCGAAGTCCGCGTTGAAGGCGGTGCAGGCCAGCGGATGAAGCTTGATGGCGCGGCCCTCGATGAGCACCGGCTCAAAGGCCTGAATGCCCAGGCGGTGCAGCGTGGGCGCGCGGTTCAAAAGCACCGGATGGTCCTTGATGACCTCTTCCAGCACGTCCCACACCTCGGTGCGGACGCGCTCCACCATGCGCTTGGCGGACTTGATGTTGTGCGCCAGGCCCTTTTCGGTCAAAGACTTGATGACGAAGGGCTTGAACAGCTCCAGCGCCATCTCCTTGGGCAGGCCGCACTGGTACATCTTGAGTTCGGGGCCGACGACGATGACCGAACGGCCGGAATAGTCCACGCGCTTGCCTAAAAGGTTCATGCGGAAGCGGCCCTGCTTGCCGCGAAGCAGCTCGGACAAAGACTTCAGCGGCCTGTTGCCCGGGCCGGTGACGGCTCTTGCCCTTCTGCCGTTGTCGATCAGCGCGTCCACAGCCTCCTGCAGCATGCGCTTTTCGTTTCGGACGATAATGTCCGGCGCCTTGAGCTCAAGCAGCCTTTTCAGGCGGTTGTTGCGGTTGATGACGCGGCGGTACAGGTCGTTGAGGTCGCTGGTGGCGAAGCGGCCGCCGTCCAGCTGCACCATGGGGCGCAGGTCCGGCGGAATGACGGGCAGCACGTCCAGAATCATCCATTCGGGGCGGTTGCCGGACTTCAAAAACGCCTCGACGACCTCCAGCCGCTTGATGGAGGCGGCGCGCTTCTGGCTGGCGGAGTTCTGGACCTCCTCGCGAAGCTCCTTCGCCAGCGCCTCCAGGTCGATCTGCTGCAGCAGCTCCTTGATGGCGGCGGCGCCCATGCCGGCGCGGAAGCGGTTGCCGTACTTCTCCACGGCTTCGCGGTACTCGCGCTCGGACTCGAACACGTACTTGTTTTCAAGGGGCGTGTCGCCCTTGTCGATGACGACGTAGGACGCGTAGTACAGCACCTTTTCAAGGTCGTTGGCCTTGATGTCGAGCAGCTGCCGCATGCGGCTGGGCGCGCCGCGGAAGTACCAGATGTGGGAAACCGGCGCCGCCAGCTCGATGTGGCCCATGCGCTCACGGCGCACCTTCGCCCTGGTGACCTCGACGCCGCACTTGTCGCAGATGATGCCCTTGTAGCGCACGCGCTTGTAGCGCCCGCAGTGGCACTCCCAGTCCTTGGTGGGCCCGAAGATGCGCTCGCAGAACAAGCCGTCCCGCTCGGGCTTCAAGGTGCGGTAATTGATGGTTTCGGGCTTTTTCACCTCGCCGTAAGACCACTCGCGGATCTTTTCCGGCGAAGCCAGGCTGATCTTGATGGAGTCGAAATTGTCAAGCTCGTACAAAGCGATATCTCCCTTCGGTCGATGGGTGCGCGGTTACTCGTCCTTGTCCTCGTCTTCGTCCTCTTCGTCCGGCAGTCCGAAATTGAAATCCTCGAGCAGGAAGTCGTCCGTCACGCCGGGAGCGCCGGGCATGTCGGCGAAGTCGTCCACGCCGAAGGATTCCTGGGTGAAATCGTCCAGATCGCCGAAATCGTCCTCGTCGAAGCTCTCGGCCGGCCGCTTGGCGGCGGCGGGTTCCGCTTCCGCGCCTTCGAGGTTCAAGCCCAGCGGACGCACGTCGTCGTCGTCCAGATCCCTGAGCTCGACCTCGCGGTTGTCCGCCGACAGGACCTTGACGTCCAGCGCCAGGGACTGCAGCTCCTTGATGAGCACCCGGAAGGACTCGGGCACGCCGGGTTCGGGGATGTTCTCGCCCTTGACGATGGCCTCGTAGGTCTTGACGCGGCCGGTGACATCGTCCGACTTGACGGTGAGGATCTCCTGCAGGGTGTGCGCCGCGCCGTAGGCTTCCAGGGCCCACACTTCCATTTCGCCGAAGCGCTGGCCGCCGAACTGGGCCTTGCCGCCCAGGGGCTGCTGGGTAACCAGGGAGTAGGGTCCGGTGGAGCGGGCGTGGATCTTGTCGTCCACCAGGTGGTGGAGCTTGAGGTAGTACATGATGCCCACGGTGACCCGGTTTTCAAAGGGCTCGCCGGTGCGGCCGTCGCGCAGCTCGATCTTGCCGTCCTCGGGCAGGCCGGCCATGCGCAGGCACTCCTGAATGTCCGCCTCCGTGGCGCCGTCGAACACCGGGGTGGCGATGTGCCAGCCCAGCTTGTGGCAGGCGGCGCCCAGGTGCACTTCCAGCACCTGGCCGATGTTCATGCGCGAAGGCACGCCCAGCGGGTTCAAAACGATCTGAAGCGGCGTGCCGTCCGGCAAGAACGGCATGTCCTCCTCCGGCAATATGCGGGACACGACGCCCTTGTTGCCGTGGCGGCCCGCCATCTTGTCGCCCACGCTGATCTTGCGCTTCTGGGCGACGTACACGCGCACCATGCGCTTGACGCCGGGGGCAAGGTCGGCGCGCTTTTCGCTGGCGTCAAAGATCTTGACGTCCACCACCACGCCGGATTCGCCGTGGGGCATGCGCAGCGACGTGTCGCGCACCTCGCGGGCCTTCTCGCCGAAGATGGCGCGAAGCAAGCGTTCTTCCGCGGTCAGCTCGGTCTCGCCCTTGGGGGTGACCTTGCCCACGAGAATGTCGCCGCTTCGCACTTCGGCGCCGATGCGGATGATGCCGTTCTCGTCGAGGTCCTTCAGGGCCTCCTCGCCGACGTTGGGAATGTCCCTGGTGATTTCCTCGGCGCCGAGCTTGGTCTCGCGGGCCTCGCACTCGTGCTTTTCAATATGGATGGAAGTGTAGATGTCGTCCCTGACGAGCTTTTCGCTGATCAGGACGGCGTCCTCGTAGTTGTAGCCTTCCCAGGTCATGAAGCCGATGAGCACGTTCCGGCCCAGCGCGATCTCGCCCTGGTCGGTGGCGGCGCCGTCGGCGATCACCTGGCCCTTTTCCACCCGCTCGCCCGCGTTGACGATGGGGCGCTGGTTGATGCAGGTGGACTGGTTGGAGCGCTGGAACTTGATGAGCTTGTAGAAGCGCACGTTCCCGTCGTCTTCCTTGACGGTGATGGAGTTGGCGTCCACCTTGGTGACGACGCCGGACTCCTTCGCCAGCACCACCACGCCGGAGTCTCTGGCGGCCTTGTACTCCATGCCCGTGCCGACAAGGGGCGCCTCGGTCACCAGCAGCGGCACCGCCTGGCGCTGCATGTTGGAGCCCATCAGGGCGCGGTTGGCGTCGTCGTTCTCCAGGAAGGGGATCATGCCCGTGGCCACGGAGACGACCTGCTTGGGCGAAACGTCCATAAAGTCCACGCGCTCGCGGGGATACTCGGAAATTTCGTCCCTGAGGCGGCCCGCCACGTACTCGTTGGCGAACCAGCCGGTCTCGGGGTCGATGGGCTCGTTGGCCTGGGCGACGATGTATTCGTCCTCCTCGTCCGCGGTCAGGTAGACGATCTCGTCGGTGATCTTCTTGTTGACCTTGTCCACCTTGCGGTACGGGGACTCGATGAAGCCGTACTTGTTGATGCGCGCGTACGCCGCCAGCGAGCTGATGAGGCCGATGTTCGGGCCTTCCGGCGTCTCGATGGGGCACATGCGGCCGTAGTGGGAGAAGTGCACGTCGCGCACTTCAAAGCCCGCGCGGTCGCGCGACAGTCCCCCGGGGCCAAGCGCGGAAAGGCGGCGCTTGTGCGTCAGTTCCGCCAGGGGGTTGCTCTGGTCCATGAACTGGGAGAGCTGGGAGGAGCCGAAGAACTCCTTGATGGCGGCGGTGACGGGTCGCACGTTGATGAGGTTCTGGGGGGAGGCTGTCTCAGCGTCCTGAATCTGCATGCGCTCGCGCACCACGCGCTCCAGCCTGTTCAGGCCGACGCGGATCTGCGCCTGCAAAAGCTCGCCCACGGAGCGCACGCGGCGGTTGCCCAGGTGGTCGATGTTGTCCGTATGGCCGATGCCGTAGGGCAGCTGCAGAAGGTAGCTGACGGAGGCGATGATGTCGTCCCGGTGCATCCTTCTGGGGATGAGTTCGTTGACGTTCTCCTTCAGCACGCGCTTGAGGGTCTCCTCATCCGCGCCTTCGTACTCGTCCAGGATGCGGCGCAGGGTCGGGTAGTGCACCTTTTCGTTCAGGCCGGCCTCCTCCGGGTCAAAGGAGAGGAACGCCTGCGGGTCCACGAAGTTGTTGCCCACGATCTTGAGCACGCGGTCCTCGTGGCGGATGCGCACGCTGTTCACGCCGGCGTTCTGGATGCGGTTAGCCAGCTCCCTGTCGATCATCTCCCCTTCCGCGGCGAGCAGCTCGCCGGTGCTGGGGTCGACGATGTCCTCCGCCGCCACCCTTCCGGCGATGCGGCTGGCGATGGCGAGCTTCTTGTTGAACTTGTAGCGCCCCACGCGGGCGATGTCGTACCTTCTCTGGTCGAAGTACAGCGAGTTGAGCAGCGCGCGGGCGGACTCCTCCGTCGGGGGTTCGCCGGGGCGGAGCTGCTTGTAAATGGCGATCAGGCCGTCGGCGACGCTGGCGGCCTTGTGGGCGGTGGCGTCCTTGTCCAGCGTGGCGAGCAGGCGCTCGTCCTCGCCGAAGCAGTCGATGATCTCCTCGTTGGTGCCCAGGCCGATGGCGCGCAAAAGCAGCGTCAGCGGGATTTTCCTCGTCCTGTCGATGCGGACGTACAGCACGTCGTTGGAGTCGGTCTCGAACTCCATCCACGCGCCGCGGTTGGGGATGATCTGGGTGGAAAAAAGCTCGCGCCCGGACTTGTCTTTCTTCATATCATAATAGACGCCGGGCGAGCGCATGAGCTGGGAGACGATGACGCGTTCAGCGCCGTTGTAAATGAACGTGCCGGAATCGGTCATAATGGGGAAATCCCCAAGGAAGACCTCGGACTCCTTCACCTCGCCGGTTTCGGTGTTCACGAGGCGCACCGTCACCTTCAGCGGCGCGGAGTAGTTCTGGTCCAGCTCCTTGCATTCCTCGACGGTGAATTTCGGAGGGGTGGAAATGTCGTAGTCCACAAACTCCAGCACGAGTTTTTCGGCATAGTCGGTTATGGGAAAGACGTCGTTCAAAGCGTCCCGCAGGTCTTCGTGGAGGAACCGTTCGTAGGATTTCTTCTGGATCTCGATGAGGTTGGGCATCTCGAGCACTTCTTCGATGTGGGAGAAGCTCTTCCGGATCCTTTTGCCCATCTGCACGTCATGAACCAATTCAGCTACACTCCTTATGTAGTTTTCATTCGCAAAACAACGCTTAAAGGACAAAATAAACCGTCGCACGGAAAAAAATTTTACAATTTCCGCGGACGATTCGAGCGCTCCCGGCTAAAACGGTTCGCTGCCCAGTGGCCTCCAACTTGTCGCTTTGCGACCGGAAAACCGTCGATATTTGCGATGATCCTGGGCGCATTTGCCGCCCAAGGGGCAGATTATGACACATTACCACATATTAATGGCAGCTTAAGAGTCTATCATAACGGCTTCGGCTTGTCAACAAAATTTTTAGCATACCCTTCCGTTTTTGTCAGCGTAATTATATTGAATATACATCCATTTCCCGCCCGCGCGCAAGGGGGTTTTCGCTTTTTCGGGCTCAGCACAGGCCCGCAGCCGGATGCCGCCATCGCGCGCGGGGAAGAGTTTTCCAGCGAAGGGAGGCGCCGCGGAACGCCTCCCTTTCCCGCCGGCTGGCGGCTAAAAAAAGCCACCTCAAAGTATTGCCCAATTGGGGAAGTTTGAAACATCACCGGTGATTTTTGCATAAGGCATTCTGCCTGGCGGCCCGGCGGTTTGCCCGCCTGTCACCGCGCGTTCGCGCGGGGAAAAAACGCATCCGCGCGGCTGAAGGAGCATTGCTTCAGCAGGCCTGCGCCGCAGCCGCTGCTCAGCCCTGAATCAGGAAGTTCTCGCCGCCTCCGGCCGCTCTCGCATGCGCTGTCCGCCGGAGCATTACGCCGGGGAATACCTGGAAGACGGCGTCAACGTCACCCTGATTGTGAAGCAATACCGCCATCTGTACGAAGGCCTGCCGCGGAAGTTCAGGATCCGCTTTGTGCGGTACTTCCTGCAGGAGCTTGAGCAGACGATGCAGGAACCCGGCGAAGTCGCCCGCGCCAAACAAGACGTGCTGAACACCCTGGGCGTCACCTGGTACGGCATCCGCGTCTCCCAGAACCGCTTTGTGGTGGGATGGTGGACCCTTCCGACGGGAACATCGCTGCATTTAAGAAAGAGATTTCCGATTCGGCGATGGTCGCCTTCGAACAGAGCGGGCCGGACCTGGAAGATCCCTTTCCCGAAGTCAACACCGAAAAAAGCGGCGGCGTGCTGGAGGGCACCCGAGCGCGCCCCTCGACGCGTCCTTCCAAAAATGAAAACCGGCGCGGTTTCCCCGCGCCGGTTTTTCATTGCATGCGCTTCATGGTGCAAAAGGCTCAATCGTCCAGATTCGCCATGGCTTCGTCGAAGATTTCCGCCAGTTCCTCCTGCTCGCCGTACTTGCACCAGACGGAACCCATGATCATGGCGGTGCCGCAGGAATCCTCCGCCACGTAGATCGTCAAGGCCTTGCCGTCCTTCCTGGTGACGGAAAGCTCCGCGCCGTAGCCGCAGGCGCTGGTGGAGCCGTACTCCGCCTCCCGGAACAGTTCCGCCAGCTCCTCGAGCTTTTCGGGGTCGGTGATCGTCTGGGTGCGCGGCTTTATGACCATGTAACCGTCCACTTCCTCCCGGGCGTGAAAGGTCAGCGTGGCGGAGGCGAGGGGCGCGTCGAACCAGCTGGACTGATACGCGGCGGGGTCGTGCCCGAGGTACTGCGCCGCGATGCCCCGCAGCCAGTCGGACAGGGGTTCGGACACCAGCGTCGGGTAATACCCTTCGGCGGAGCCCAGGGAAAACGCGCCGCAGGAGAACAGGGCGTAGCTTTCGCCGTCCAGGAACAGCGTCACGCCGGCGTCGTACAGGTCCGGGAACTTCCTTTTCAACTCCTTGGCGTCCTTGGGCTCGAACCCAGCGCCGATGAGCTCCTCCGCCCTTTTGTACTGTTCGCCGTCCAGCGGCAGGTAGAACTGCACGGGCTCGCCGAAGCCCAGATTGTCCCGGATGTTAGCGTCGTAGAACGTCAGCGCGACGAAGGCGCCGTCGGGCTTCACGCTCTCAAGCCCCCTTCCCGCCGCCTCGAGCATCAACGCGCGGCTGGCGGGCAGCACGGCTGCCCGGAACTTTTCATCGGCGGCGCGCAGCACAACGTACCCATACGCATCGCCGAAGTCGATGGCCTCGACGCCCCGGACGGAGCACACCGATTCCTCCCGCTCGACGCCGCCCTCCCGCGTCACCACGGCGATTTCCAGCGTCCTGTCCCAGTTGCCGCGGGAGACTTCATAGCAGATGTACCGGTATGCCGGTTCGCCGGACTGGCTGTAGTCCTGCCGCGAGAAGGGCTTGCCGTTTTTCAGGCGGATGATGGCGTAGGCGTTGCCCGCGCCGTCCGTGCGGCCAAGCACCTCGAACTCGCCGCCCAGCTGTTCCGAAAGGGCAGCCAGCTCTTTATCCTCCATGTCCCGGAACCGCATGCCGGGCAGCAGGCTTTCGATGGCCGCGATTTCCTTCTGCTCCGCGGGCTCGGGCGCGGGCGTCGCCGCCGCCACGGGCCGGTTCGGGGCGTCGCCCAGGATTTCGGGGACTTCCTCGCCGGGTGTCAGGGTGGGCTCCGGTTGGGCATTCGAACAGGCGCCCAGGCTCATGAGAAGGAGGCCTGCCAGCGCCAGGGAAAGCAGTCGCTTCAATGTGAAATACCTCCGTTTCAAATTGGAGTGTCAGCCATAGCTAGATGCTAACATTCCCAAAACTCCGGCGCAATAGACGCGGCTGAGCGTTCACAAAGTGTTGACGGTAAATTATCACACAGTTTACAAATCATGTACATCACCGTGATAGCCGCACCGCCGAAACCGCCCCTGCCCGCATTGCGCCCGGAGCACCGCCGGAGCTGCCCGCGCGGCAGCGCTGACGCCCCTCTCCCGCCCGCGCACTCTTTTTTTCGGCCCGCGTTCTTATCGGCGGAAAGGTTCCATCCGGCAGTCTGGCAGGCCTGTTTGCCAGTCCAGCGCCGCCACGGTCAGGTACGCTTGCTTGGCTTTGCTGCTTTTCGCCGTCCAGCCGCGCCATCCATCCGATGGCGGCAGCGCGCGGGCGCGCCGTATCGGCGCCCTGCCGTCTCTGCAAAGGACTTCGGCATCTGCACCGGAGGCGATAAGGGATAGTCCACCGGCAATAGCGCAGCGATACGCAGAGCAGCTCCCTCGCGCTGAGCCGCTTTCCGGTCCGGCTTTGCCCGGCGAGCCGCCCCTTCCGCCTAGGTCCGCCTTCGCCGCCGCGGCGCGCCCGGTTGAGGACTTCCCGCCCCTTTGCGCCGCCCCGTTCAGAACCCCATCATGCTTCATGCACAACTGAGCAAAAAAAGCACGCCGTCGGAATCTTCCGGCGGCGATGTTTTGCTTTTTCGCTTTATGCTTTGACTCCTGCGCCTTCGCACGGCTGACGCCTGCCCGTTTTGCGGGCCGCTACTTCAGCCTGGCGAAGATCATCCTGCCCGCGGCGGTCTGCAGCACGGAGGTGACGATGACCTCCACCGTCTCGTTCATGTAGCGCCTGCCGCCGTCCACCACGATCATGGTGCCGTCGTCCAGGTACGCCACGCCCTGGCCTGCTTCCTTGCCGTCCTTGAGGATGGTGACCACCATCTCCTCGCCGGGCAGCACCACGGGTTTCACCGCGTTGGCCAGCTCGTTGATGTTCAGCACCTGCACGCCCTGCACCGCGGCGACCTTGTTGAGGTTATAGTCGTTGGTGACCACGACGCCGTTCAGCTCCGCCGCAAGGCGAAGGAGCTTGGCGTCCACTTCCGCCACGTCCTCATAGTCCCGCTCCTCCACCTTGACCGGCACGTCCAGCTCTTTTTGGATCTTGTTCAGAATGTCCAGCCCGCGCCGGCCGCGGTTGCGCTTGAGGGAATCCGCCGAGTCCGCCACGTGGCGCAGCTCCTGCAGCACGAAGCTGGGGATGACCAGCGTGCCCTCAACGATGCCGGTTTTGCAGATGTCGAAAATCCGGCCGTCGATGATGACGGACGTGTCCAGCACCTTGGGCTTTGCCACGGAGGCCTTGTCGGCTTTCTGCCCCTTGTCACCCTTTTTTTCACGGCGGGACGCGCCCTCCGGAAACCTGAACTCCGGGCGGCGCTTCCTGCCGATGGTCCACCCCAGATACGCCAGCGTGGGGTAGGTGATCACCGAAAGCACCACGTTCACCACCGGAATGGGAATTGTGGCGTACAGGCTGGACAGCAGCAGGGCGATCACCAGGCCCAGAATCAGCCCGATGGTTCCGCCCAGCAGGTCCATGAAGGGCATGTCGCTCAACGCGGTTTCGGCGGAACGGATCGCTTTGGTAAAAAGATTGATGATTGCGGGTGAAAGGAAATAAAACAGGAATCCGAAAGCCACCGCGACGAAGCTGAAAATCGCCATCCTGGCGATGGGGACGAGCATGCCGAGATTGACAATGCCTAAAAGCTTCAGCAGATTGTCAATCCCCATCAGAAGGCCCACGCCGACGGCGCATCCCACCAGCGCGATCAGGGCGCTCGCCACAACCCTGCCGGCCTCCTGCCTCTTTTTGTTGTCCGGGTTCAACAGACCACCTCCATCATCCATGCGTTTCAGGGTACCAGTATTGGTTTTTGAACCTTCGCCAGCCGCGCGGCAAAGAAGCGGCATTGCGCGCGCCGTTTCCGGCTACATTCAAACATTATACACAAGGATTGTGACAAAACAATGACTTTGTGCGCAGCCATCCTTCCCGGAAAAAGAAAGAAAAGGGTCAGGCACCCTTTACCTTCAGCGCTATGTCCACCAGCGCGGAGATTTCCTGCGCGGGGCGGCCGGTGGCGGCGGACAGCTCGTCCACCAGAAAGGTTCTGGCGCTGTGCAGCATCGCCTTCTCGCCGGAGGACAGCCCCTTGTCCGTCGAGCGGGCGGACAGGCACTTGACCACCCGGGCGATGGACTTGGCGTCGTTCGCCTTCAGCCGGTCGAGGTTGAATCGGTATCGCCGGTTCCAGTTGGCGCAGGGCTCGTCCGCCTCGCAGGAGGCGATGAAGGCGAGCACTTCCTCCGCTTCCTCGGCGGAGATGATGTGCCGCAGCCCCGCCTCCTTCGCGCGGTCCAGGGGCAGCAGCACCTTGAGTCCGTCCGTACGGAAGCAGAGGACGTAGTAAAGGCCCTCCACGCCGCGCACTTCGCGCTTTTCGATGGACTCCACCACCCCCACGCCGTGCATGGGGTAGGAGACGATGTCGCCAACCTTGAACATGCCGTATCCTGCCCTCCGAATCGGCCGGCCGCCGCAACCGGCGGTCCGAACGCCTGCAGATCATCCTTTCCGGCACAGCGCGCACAAGTCCGCGCGGGGCGGCATTTGCGCCCTCCTGCCTTTTCGCTTCCTCTCCTTCTGTCCGCCCCAACGTGCGCGGATTTCAGCCGCGCGCCAAAATGGAGCGGCGCATTGATTCTCAGCTTACAACTATATGATACAGCATAACAGGGCTGCGTGTCAAAAGATTTTAATATTATCACAGGGGATTTTGCTTGTCAAGCAAATCCATCCCATTCTTTTCCAATTCAAAAAGCACGGCGAATCAGAACAGCGCGGCAAACGCCTCCTCCACCGAGCGCACCCCGACCAGCTCGATGGGGAGCGAAAGGCCCTTGCGGTTTGCCATGGGCAATATCACTCTGGAAAACCCCATGCGGGCGCACTCCGCCGCCCGCTTTTCCGCGGCGGAAATGGCGCGCACCTCCCCCGTCAGGCCGATTTCGCCCAGCACGGCGCAGCCCGCGGGCAGCGGCACGTTGCGCAAAGAGGAGTGCAGCGCGCAGGCCACCGCGAGGTCCGCGGCGCGGTCGTCCACTTTCAGCCCGCCCACGATGTTGACGTAGGCATCCTGGTCGCCAAACGCCAGGCCGAGCTTTTTCTCCAGCACGGCGATCAGAAGCGCCAGCCGGTTGTAGTCCAGCCCCGCCGCCATGCGCCTGGGCATGCCGAACACCGTCTTGGTCACCAGCGCCTGCAGTTCCACCATCACCGGCCGGCTGCCCTCAATGACGCACATGGGCGCGCAGCCCGGCACGGACTTCTCGCGGTCCGGCAGAAAAAGCGCGGAAGGGTCGGCAATTTCCGCCATGCCCCGCTCGCCCATGGCGAACACGCCGATCTCGTTGGTGGAGCCGTAGCGGTTCTTGACGGCGCGCAGGATGCGGAAGCTGTCCGCCCGGTCGCCCTCAAAGTACAGCACCGTGTCCACCAGATGCTCAAGCAGCTTCGGCCCCGCGATGGCGCCCTCCTTCGTCACGTGGCCGACGATGATCACCGCAATGCCGGTCTCCTTGGCGAGCCGCGTCAGCGCCGCCGTCGCCTGCCGGATCTGGGACACCGACCCCGCCGCGGTGGAAAGGGCGCCGGAGTACACCGTCTGGACGGAGTCCACCACAAGGGCAGCGCAGTTCAGCTCCTTCGCCTTTTCGATGATGCCGTCCAGATCGTTTTCCGCCAGCACGTAAAGGTGCCTTCCCTCCACCCCAAGGCGCTGGGCGCGCAGGCGGATCTGGGCGGCGCTTTCCTCGCCGGTGGCGTACAGCACGGGGGCGTCTTTGGAAAGTTCGTCGCACACCTGCAAAAGCAGCGTGGACTTGCCGATGCCGGGATCGCCCCCCAAAAGCACCGTTCCGCCCTTCACAAGGCCGCCGCCCAGCACCCGGTCCAGCTCCGCCATGCCGGTTCTGGTGCGCCGCGCCTTATCCGCCTTGACGTCCCTCAAAAGCTCCGGCTCTGCGGCGCTTTTTTGGGGCGCTGCCGCCGCTTCCTTCGCCTCCTTGGGGACCTTTTGCGCCTCCACCAGGGTGTTCCAGTTGCCGCAGGCCGGGCATTTGCCCATCCATTTGGCGGTTTCGTAGCCGCATTCCTCGCACACGAAGGCGACGGTGGATTTTGCCATGGTTCTTTCCTTTCTTCCCAGTTGGAAAAAGGCCACTCCGTCGAGCGGCCGCTTTTCTCACGATATCGCCGCGTACTTCAGAACATCCCGCGAGAGGATGCCCGTCTCGAACCAGATGACCTTGTCCGAGGAGACGTTCGCCAGCATCGCGGACTCGGAAGCCGGGGTGACGATCTGCTCGTACCCGTCCGAGAGGAAGTACACGTAGATGGAGTTGCGGCGGTTGTAGGCGAGGAAGGTGTCGGTGATGCCGTAGGTCAGCACCTCGTCCGCAATCAGCAGCGGCTCGCTGCCGTTCAGGGAGAGGTACAGCCGCGCCCCCGCGCCGTGGTCCGCGTCGATCCACGCCCAGTCCCGCCCGTTGGTGACGGGGTCGTGGACGTAGGTGTTCGCCTGATAGGTGCCGATTTGCCCCGTGCCGCCGTCGAGGTCCACATAGCGGATGACGCTTTTTGCCGGGCCGTCCTGCGGCGCGGAGGGGTCCGCCTCCGCCCAGATGAGCTGGCCGTTTCTCGCAGAAGGTTTCGACTGGCCGTACCGGCTTCCCTCAAAGGTGGCGACGGTGACGTACTCCAGCGTGTTGAGGTCGCAGAGGTACAGCTTGTCCATATACGTGCCGGTGCGTTCCGTCCAGGCGAGGAAGTCGCCGGAAAGGGAGAGCACGGGCTGCCCGGCGTAGTACTCCTTGACGGCGACGACCTCGCCGGTCTTTCGGTTGAACGCCTTGATCAGCCCGCCGCCCGCGCGGCTGCCGTCGGTGAACACCAGCCAGGCGTCGTTCATGTCCAGCGAGAAGATGTCCTGCCGCTCGGCGGTGACGGGCAGCTGCCCGGGGTTTTCAGGGTCCGAAAGGTCCACCAGGAAAATGTTCTTCAGCAGCGGGTCGCCGTTTTCGTCCACCCCGCCGGAGTAGGCGAGCACGCCGTCAAACGAGCAGGTGGCGCCCACGTACCGCACGCCGGGGCTGATTTCCTTCTGCAGCGCGCCCAGCTCGGTGGTCTGGATGTCGTGGGCGGCGGGGCTGTCCGCCGGCCGTTCGGAGGGCATCATGGTGGGGGCGGGCTCGTTTTCGGTGATTTCGGTGAACATGGGGATCACGAGGAACACCACCGCCAGAACGGCGGAAGCGATGAGCGCCACCCAGAACCCCAGCAGAATCCACGGCCCCGAGGCGGTGGACATCAGGGGGCGCCCCCGCCGCCGGACGCGCTTCACCCGGCGGTCCAGGCGGCTTCTGCGGAATCTCCTTCTTCCATGCGCCATGGTCAGTTCCTCTCCTGCGTAGTCACAGGCTCAGCAGCGCCACCGCCCGGGCGGCCATGCCTTCGCCTCTTCCGATTTCGCCCATGCCCTCGGTGGTGGTGGCCTTGACGCCGACGCTTGCCGGGGGAATGCGCAGCGCGGCGGCGATGTTCTCCCGCATGCGCCGGATGTGGGGCGACAGCTTCGGCCTCTGGGCGAGAATGGTGGCGTCCACGTTGCATACGCGGAAGCCCGCCTGTTCAATCAAAGCGCGCACTCGCTTCAGAAGCTCGATGCTGTTTGCGCCGGCATACGCCTCGTCGGTATCCGGAAAGTGCGCGCCGATGTCCCCCAGCGCCGCGGCGCCCAGGAGCGCGTCCATCACCGCGTGGGTGAGCACGTCCGCGTCCGAATGGCCGAGAAGGCCCTTTTCAAAGGGGATGTCCACCCCGCCGAGGACCAGCCTTCTGCCCTCCGACAGAATGTGGTAATCCTCGCCGCAGCCGACGCGCGTCCTTCCGCCCTCGCGCCCCGCGGCGATTGCGCGGGCGCGCTGCAGGTCTTCCGGCAGCGTGAGCTTGATGTTCTCCTCGCTACCGGCAATCAGGCGCACCTCGTGCCCCGCGGCGGAAAAGAGCGCCGCGTCGTCCGTCACGTCCTCGCCGATGTGGGCTTCATAGGCCGCGAGGATCTCCTGCAGCCTGAAGGTCTGGGGCGTCTGCATGCGATAAAGGTCGGTGCGGTCAATGGTCCTTTGCACGACGCCGCCGGGGGCGTACTTGACGGTGTCCGTCACGGGGACCGCCGCCACGCCGGAGCCGTGCTTTTCGGCGGAACGGATGCTGTCCACCAGCATTTCCCAAGTGACGAAGGGGCGCGCGCCGTCGTGAATCACCGCGATGTCGCAGTTTCGGATGGCGCGCAGGCCGTTGAGCACCGAGTCCTGCCTGCGCGCGCCGCCCAGCACCACCCGGGCGGGCTTGTCCGACCGGGCGGCAAGGCTCTCGCAGGCGGAGAGCGTCTCCTCCGAGGCGACGAGCACGATCTCGTCGATCTCCGGGCAGGAGGAAAGCGCCTCAAAGGACCGTTCCAGCACGGTTCTGCCCAGAATGTCGAACAGCATCTTGTTGTCGCCCATGCGCTCGCTGCGCCCGGCGGCCAGCAATATGGCGCCCGCGCTCATGGGAGGATGCGGAACATGCCGGCGGTTTCGGATTTTTGCGCATGCTCCGCAACGGAGAGCACCTCCACCTGCACGTCCTTGCCCCCAAGGCGCAGGCCGATGACGTCCCCCACCTTGACCTCCGCCGAGGGCTTGGCGATCTTGTCGTTGATGGTGACGCGCCCGGTGTCGCAGGCCTCGTTGGCGACGGTGCGCCGCTTGATGAGTCGGGATACCTTCAGGTATTTGTCCAGCCGCATGGTTACCTCAAAAAGATTTTCGTCTGTTGGTACACGTCCCCGCTGCCCATGGTGACCACCATGTCCCCCGGCTTCAGGTGCTCCTTCAGCCAGATTTTGATGTCCTCAAAAGTGGGCAGGTACAGCGCGGGGATGCCGGAGTTCTCGATGGCGCGGACGATGTCTTTCGCGTGGACGGTGCCGTCGTCCGTCTCGCGGCCGGGGTAAATGTCCGGCACCAGCACGCAGTCCGCGTCCTTCATGCAGGTCATGTCCCCGGTGAAAAGGGTTTTCGCGCGGGTGTAGGAGTTGCACTGCAGCACGGCGTAAAGCTTTCCGTCGCACACCGACCGCGCGCCCTGCAGACAGGCCGAAATTTCCGACGGATGATGGGCAAAATCGTGGTAGACCTTCGCGCCGCACATGTCGCCGTAATACTCAAAGCGCCTGCGGGTCAGCTTATAATCGGCGAGGGAGCTCGCGATCTGCTCGGCGGGAACGCCCAGCGCCTCGCACACGGCAAAGGCCGCCAGGGCGTTTTTCACGTTGTGCGCGCCGGGCATGGTCAGCTCGACTGTTGCGACGGGTTCGCCGTGCCGCGTCACCGTAAAGCGGGTGATGCCGTCGTGGGAGGCCTCGATGCCTTTCGCGCAGTAATCCCCGCCCGAAAGGCCGAAGGTGACCGTTTTTCTGCCGCAGTCTGCCGCGAGGTTTCGCACCTTGTCGTCGTCATACCCCGCGACGAGAAGGCCGTCCTCGGGCAGCAGGGAGGCGTATTTTTCAAAGGAGCGGTAGATGTTCTCCTCGGTCTTGAAATAGTCGAGATGGTCGTTGTCGATGTTGCTGATGACCGCGATGGTGGGATGCAGCGTCAGGTAGCTGTCCACATACTCGCAGGCCTCGGTGATGAACAGGCTGCTTTTGCCCAGCGCGGTGCCGCCGCCCAGAAAGTCCACAAAGCCGCCCACGTGCACCGTGGGATCCAGCCCGGCGTCGATGGTCACCTTGGCGATCATCGAGGTCATGGTGGTCTTCCCGTGGCAGCCGGCGACGCCCACCACCGTGCCGTACTGGGCGCTGATCTGCCCCAAAAGCACGCTGCGCTCCATTTCGGGGATGCCGAGGCGCTTTGCCTCCACCCGTTCGGGGTTATCGGGTTTGATGGCGGCGGAATAGACCACAAGGGCCGCGCCGCGGACGTTTTCCTCCCGCTGGCCGATCATGACGGGAATGCCCATATCCCTTAACGGCTGGGTGAACAGGGTTTCGCCCCGGTCGGAGCCGGTGACCTCGTAGCCGAGGTTTTTGAGCATCATCGCCAGCGCGTTCATGCTCGTCCCCCCGACGCCGATCAGATGGATGCGCCTTCCCTTGTAATCGCGGATGTTGACAGCCATGGAATTACCTTCTTTGATCGTTATTTGCCTGTTCCATTATAGCCCCTAGCAGTATATTTGAGCAAGCCGCGCGGGGTGAAAAACCCTTCCTGGGCGGGCGCGGCGGCAAGGGGCGGCATTTTGGCATCCGCATCGCCCCGGCAATTTTTGTGTTTTTTGCCCTTGCCAAGGCTGACCAAACGAACTATAATACTTGTTATATGTAGAACATTCGGAAAGGGAAGAACCCGCAAGCGGGTTTGGAGCACTGCCTTGAACAAAATCACCCGCAGCGAGCGCATCGCCATGATTCTGCTGATGCTCTCGCAAAAGCCCAACAAACTGCATACCCTGACGGAATTCGCCGAGAAGTTCGGCTGCGCGAAGTCCACGTTGAGCGAGGACATGTCCGCCCTCAAGAAGGTGCTCGCCCAGCACGGGCTGGGCCGGATCGAGACCGTGCCCGGCGCCGCCGGCGGCGTGAAGTACCTGATGGGCTCCACGCCGGAGCAGAACATCGCCTACATCCAGTCCATCTGCGACATTCTGGCGCACCCCTCCCGCATCCTGCCCGGCGGATTCCTGTATACGGTGGACATTTTCTCCGACCCCACCTACATCCGCCGCCTGGGCGAGATCATCGCCGCCCAGTACTACGGCGCCGAGCCCGACGTGGTGGTCACGGTGGAGAGCAAGGGCGTGCCCATCGGGCTGATGGTCGCCCAGGCCCTGGGCAAGAACCTCGTGGTCGCGAGGCGGGACAGCAAGGTCACCGAAGGCTCTGTGGTCACGCTGAACTATCTTTCCACCTCGTCAAAAAGGCTTCAGACCATGTCCCTCTCCCGCCGCGCGGTGAAAGAGGGCCAAAAAGCGCTGATTGTGGACGACTTCGTCAAAGGCGGCGGCACAGTGGGCGCCATCTGTAATATGATGAAGGAATTCGCCGTCACCGTCGTGGGCGTGTGCTCGCTGGTGGCCTCCGCCCAGGCGCCCCAGCGCAGGATACGGGATTTTCGCACCCTGATGGTGCTGGACGGCATCGACGAGGAGGCGGAAAAGGTCTCCATCCGGCCGGCGGACTGGCTGGCCCACAGCAAATGAGCTTCGCGTTTTCCTTTTCTTTCCTGTGCGTCCTGTGCGCGCGTCCTTTGGGCCTGCCCCCCTCGCCGCGCCGGGGTCAGGCCGGGATTCGTTGTCTTTTTGGCAAACTTGACAGCGCGGTCAACCTGCCCTACAATTGTATTGACGTAAGTATGCCCGCTTAAAATTGCGGGCTTTTTCATGCGCCACCGTTTTTGATTCGGGAGGGTTTCATGACCATCGTTCCCATCATCCTGGCCGCGGGCGAGGGCAAGCGCATGCGTTCCGAGACGGCGAAGGTCCTCCAGCCGGTGCTGGGCGCCCCCATGATCCGGCGGGTGCTGGACGCCGCGTCCATCCCCGGGGCGGAAACGCCCGTCGTGGTGGTGGGCCACAAAAAGGAGCAGGTCATGGCGTATCTGGGCGGCGAAGTGCGCTACGCCGTGCAGGAACAACAGCTGGGCACCGGCCACGCGGTGCTGATGGCGAGGGAGTTCCTCGAGGGAAAACAGGGCTATGCCCTGATTTTGGCGGGGGACATGCCGCTTCTGCGCAAAGAGACCGTCCTCGCCCTCGTTCAGGCCGCCGAGGGAAAGGCCCTGGCCCTTCTTTCCGCCGAGCTTTCCGACCCTACTGGCTACGGCAGGATTCTTCGGGACGGGGAGGGAAACCTTCTCGCCATCGTCGAGCACAAGGACGCCACCGAAGAACAGCGCCGCGTCAGAGAGGTCAACGCGTCGGTTTACTGTTTTGACATTCCATCCCTGCTTTTTTCGCTGGACCAACTGACCAACGACAACGCCCAGGGCGAATACTATCTGACGGATTGCGTGGAAGCCATCGCAAAGGCAGGTCTGAAGGCGGCGGTGCTCCGCTGCCAGGACCCGGCGGAATGCATGGGCGCCAACGATCCCGCGCAGCTCGCGGAATGCGAGCGGCTGCTGAAGCTCCGGGGCCGCAACGGTTGAACCCCATCGTTATTCATTCTTTTGGAGGAAATTGCTATGACGTCTAACGGCAGCTTTACCCTCGGCCAGCACATCAAGGTCTTTGCCGGCAACGGATGCCCGGAACTGGCGGCGGAAATCGCGTCCCTCCTGGGCGCGGAAGTGTCCAAGTCCCGGGTCCGTCGCTTCGCGGACGGCGAGATCGCCGTGGATCTGGACGAGACCGTCCGCGGATGCGACGTGTTTGTCATCCAGTCCACCTGCCCGCCGGTGAACGACAATCTGATGGAGCTTCTGCTGATGATGGACGCCTTCAAGCGCGCCTCCGCAGGCCGCATTTTCGCCGTCATCCCCTACTATGGCTACGCCCGTCAGGACAGGAAGGCCAAGCCCAGGGAACCCATCGCCGCAAAACTCGTGGCGGACATGCTCACCGTCGCCGGCGCTTCCGCCGTGCTGACCATGGATCTGCACGCCAAGCAGATCCAGGGGTTCTTTGACATTCCCGTCGACCACATCACCGGCATCCCGGTGCTCGCCCAGCACTACCTGGAGCGCCACTTCGACGGGCCGGACCTGGTGGTGGTCTCCCCCGACCTCGGCTCCGTCGCCCGCGCGAGGAGCTTTGCCAAGCGCCTGAACGCGCCGCTGGCCATCATCGACAAGCGCCGACCCGCCCCCAACATGAGCGAGGTCATGAACATCGTGGGCGACGTGAAGGACAAGCGCGCCATCATCATCGACGATTTGCTGGACACCGGCGGCACCTTCATCAACGCCGCGAAGGCCGTCATCGAGCTGGGCGGCGCGAAGGAGGTCTACGGCTGCTGCACCCACGGCCTGCTCTCCCAGAACGCCGTGGAAAACTTGATGGACTCCCCCGTCAAGGAAGTGGTGCTGCTCAACACCGTGCCCGTCCCGCCGGAAAAGCGCTGCGAAAAGATCCGCCTGCTGTCCGTGGCGCCGGTCTTTGCCCAGGCAATCCAGTTCATCTGCGAGGACAGGCCCATCAGCAAGCTGGTCGAGGTGTAACGCGCCATGTTCGTGTTCGTCGGCCTGGGAAACCCGGACGCCAAATACCGTCACACCCGCCACAACAGCGGCTTTCTGGCGCTGGACATGCTGGCGGAGAGATTCGGCATTGCCTTCAACAAGCGCATGGCGAAGTCCGTGGTGGGCGAGGGCCGCGTGGGAACGGAGCGGGTGGTGCTCGCAAAGCCCGTCACCTACATGAACAACAGCGGCGAAGCGGTGGTGGAACTCATCAACTGGTACAAGATCGACCCGGCGGAACGCCTCGTCGTCATCTACGACGACATCGACCTCCCCGCCGGGGAGATAAGGGTGCGCAGTTCCGGCAGCGCCGGCACCCACAACGGCATGCGTTCCATCATCTACCTCACCGGCAGGGATGACTTCGCCCGCATCCGCGTGGGCATCGGCAAGCCCGCGCCCGGCTGGGATCTGGCCGCGTACGTGCTCTCGGTATTTTCCGAGGAGGAAAGGGAGACCATCAGAACCGGCCTTCTCCACGCCGCCGACGCCGCCGAGATCATCCTGAAGGAAGGCATTTCCGCGGCGCAGCAGAAATACAATGTCAAAAAGCGGAAAAAGGACGAACCCGGCGCAAATCACGACGCCGGACCCGCCTCCGAGGGCGCAGCGGAGGGAAAAAACGCATAATCCGCCCGGTTCTGCGGCAATTCCGCAGAACCGGCCTTCCCAAATGCCGCAAGTCTGCGGCATTTTGAACGAACAATAAACCTGCGAAGCCCGCCGGGCTTTTCCATCCGGCAGAGCCGCCGAGGCAACCGTGCAATCATGACCGACTACTCCCATCTTTTCACCCTGCTCGGCCGCTCGGAGGAGTTCCTGCGGCTGAAGGCCACATCCGGGGAGGGCGAAGGGCCCTGCTCGGTTTTTGGCGTTTCGGAAGAGGCGGCGCCCTTTCTCATCGCGGCGCTGACCGAAGGCAAACGGAGCGCCCTGGTGGTCACCGCCAGCGAGCGGGAGGCGGGCAAGCTCGCCGACCGCCTCTCCCCCCTTTGCGGTGAGGCCGTGCTGGAGCTTCCGCCCAGGGAGGTGCAGTTCCGCTCCTTCTACGCGCGAAGCCGCGAGATCACCTCCGCCCGCATCGCTGTCGTCGACAGGCTGACCTCCGGCGCGCCCTGCGTGCTCGTGGCCGGCGCCGAGGCGGCGATGCAGCGCATGGCGCCCCCTTCCGCCTTCACCTCCGCCTCGGTGTCCCTGCGCGCCGGGGACGTCGTCGATCTGGAGCAGCTAACGGAAAAGCTCCGCGCCGCGGGGTACGAGCGCGTCGCCAAGGTGGACGCCGTCGGGCAGTTCCGCATTTCCGGAAGCCTGTTTGACGTGTTCCCCACCGGATCGGAGACGCCCTTCCGCGTGGAGTTCTTCGACGACGAGGTGGACGGCATCCGCACCTACGACCCCGTCACCCAGCGTTCCGTGGGGACGGCGGAAAGCGTGCACATCGCCCCGGCGGTGGAGGCGCCTTTATCCAAAGAAGCCGTGGAGCGGGCGCTGCAGTCCCTTTCCCAGCACCGGCGCAGAAAAGCCCTCGCCCCCCTTTGCGAACGGCTGACGGAATCCCTCAAGGGCGGCGACGGGGACGTGGCGGACGCGCTTCTGCCCCTGCTGTTTGAGCCCGCCACATTGCTCGACTACCTTCCCGAAGACGCCCTTGTTTTCGTGGTGGAGCCCGCCGTGGTGGAAGAGCACGCCAGGGAGCGCCACGGCAGGTTCTCTGAGGCGCTGACCCAGGCGCTGACCGACGGGGACGCCCTGCCCGTGCAGTCCGAATTGTACCTTTCCCCGGAGGCGTTCTGGCAGGCGCTGCACACGCCGCGCACGGTCTGCCTGTTCGCTTTTTTGCGCACCTTTTCGCGCATCCGGCCGCAGGCGCTTTTCCGCATCGAGGCCCACTCCCCCGCGCGGTACAACGCCGCCCTTCCCCAGCTGGCTTCCGACCTTCGCCAGCTGAAAAGCCGCGGCGTCACCGTGCTTCTGTTCGCCGGCTCCCGCGCCCATAAGCTGCGGGAGGACCTTCTGGCGCTGGACTTCGAGGCCGCCCTGCTGCCCGAGCTGACCCGCGTGCCGCTGCCCGGCGAAGTGCTCATCGTCGCCACGGGCCTGCCCTGCGGGTTTGAGCTGCCGGAGCAGAAGCTCTCGGTATTCTCAGAGCCGGATATTTACGGCAGCCGCAAGGCGGCGGTGAAGCCCGTCCGCCGCCGGGAAGTCACCCGGTTCGACATTTTCGCCGATTTGAAGATCGGCGATCTGGTGGTGCACGAGTCCTACGGCATCGGCGTGTTCAAGGGCATCGTCAAGCTCACCGCCAACGGCACCACCCGGGACTTCATGCAGATCCAGTACGCCGGCACCGACAAGCTCTACGTGCCCACCGACCAGCTGGATCGCGTGCAGAAGTACATCGGCACCGGCGAGGACAGGTCGCCCAAGCTTTCCAAGCTGGGCAGCAGCGACTGGAGCCGCTCCGTCGCCAAGGTGCGCCAGAGCGTCAAGGAGCTGGCGTTCGACCTCGTCAAGCTGTACGCCGAGCGCAAGTCCACCCCCGGCTTCGCCTTTTCGCCGGACACCCCCTGGCAGCGCCAGCTGGAGGAGTCCTTCCCCTACGAGGACACGCCCGACCAGGCCTCCTCCCTCGCCCAGATCAAGAAGGACATGGAGAGCCCCGTCATCATGGACAGGCTGCTCTGCGGCGACGTGGGCTACGGCAAGACCGAAGTCGCGGTGCGCGCCGCCTTCAAGGCGGTGCAGGACAGTAAGCAAGTGGCCTTTTTAGTTCCCACCACCGTGCTGGCCTCCCAGCACTACCAGACTTTGTGCTCCAGATTTTCCGGCTTCCCCGTGAAGGTGGAGCTTTTGTCCCGCTTCCGCTCGCCGGCGGAGCAGGCGGCGGTCATCAAGGGGCTGAAGGCCGGCACCGTCGACGTGGTGGTGGGCACCCACGCCCTTCTGAGCAAGAGGGTGGAGTTCAAGGACCTGGGCCTTCTCATCATCGACGAGGAGCAGCGCTTCGGCGTGGGGCACAAGGAGGCCATCAAGAACATCAAGCGCAACGTGGACGTTTTGACCCTCACCGCCACCCCCATCCCGCGGACGCTGCACATGGCTTTATCCGGCCTAAGGGACATGAGCGTCATCGAGACCCCGCCGGAGGAGCGCTATCCCGTTCAGACCTACGTGATGGAGTATTCCGATGCGCTCGCCCGGGACGCCATCGAGCGGGAAATGGCCCGCGGCGGGCAGGTGTTTTTCCTTTACAACCGCGTGGCCAGCATGGAGCGCTTCGCCGCCTATCTTCGGGAACTGGTGCCGGACGCGCGCATCGCCGTCGCCCACGGCCAGATGGCGGAGGGCAGGCTGGAGCGCACCATGCTCGCCTTCATGGAGCGGGAGTACGACGTGCTGCTGTGCAGCACCATCATCGAGTCGGGGCTGGACATTCCCAACGCCAACACCCTCATCGTGTATGACGCGGACCACATGGGCCTTGCCCAGCTTTACCAGCTGCGCGGCCGGGTGGGGCGCTCCAACCGCATCGCCTACGCCTACTTCACCTTCCGAAAGGACAAGGTGCTCAGCGAGGTGGCGGAAAAGCGCCTGCGCGCCATCCGCGAGTTCACCCAGTTCGGCTCGGGGTTCAAAATCGCCATGCGCGATCTGGAAATCCGCGGCGCGGGCAACATCATCGGCGTGCAGCAGCACGGCCACATGGCCGCCGTGGGCTACGACTACTACTGCAAACTGGTGGACGAGGCCGTCAACGAAATCAAGGGCACCCCGCGCCCGGTGGAGATCGACACCCAGATGGACATCCCGCTGGACGCGTATCTCCCCTCCTCCTATATCGCCGAGGAGTCCGACCGGCTGGAGGTGTACAAGCGCATCGCCTCCATTTCCGGCCGCGAGGACGTGCCGGACGTCACCGACGAGCTCATCGACCGCTTCGGCGAGCCCCCCGCTCCGGTCTTGAACCTCATCGAGATCGCCGCCGTCAAGGCCGCGGCGAGGACCGCCGGGCTGACGGTGCTCACCGTGCGGCCGGGGCTGGCGCTTCTGAAGTTCCACCCCAAGTCCCAGATCACGGGCGAGGCGCTCCTGTCCGTCCTGACGGAATACAAAGGAAAGGCGACGCTGCTTTCCGGCGACCCTGCGGAGGTAAGGCTGTTTGTCCGGAACGCCGAGGTGCGGGACATGGCGGCTTTGGCGGAAGAGTTTCTGCTCAGGCTCTGCGCCCCGCAGTGAGCGCGAAATTGTGTCCGTTCGGGTGAATTCAGCCAAATTAATTCATTTGCAACGGCATCTGCCATTGTATATAATGATGAAGATGCACACACCCTGTGGATTGAACCTGTTACGAAGGGAGTTTCACCATGAAGTTTTGCAAAAGGGCTGTTTCGGCAGTCGCCGCGCTCGCGTTCCTGCTCAGCCTGGCCGCCTGCGCCGCCGCCAACGGTCCCGAAGCGATCGTCGCCACGGTGGACGGCGTCCCGATCTACCGCTGGGAAGTGGACTACATGTTCGAGCAGAACAGGCCGTACATGGAGTCCGCACAGGTCGGGTCCGCCAAAATTGACCTGAATAACCCCGACCAGGTGCAGGCATTGAAGGAAAGCTTTCTGGAACAGCTCATCATCGACACCGCCATGAACCTCTACGCCGAGGAGCAGGGCTACGGCCTGACGGCGGAGGAAAAGGCGCGGGTGGACGAGGAATACCGCCAGATGAAGGAGCAGTCCATCGCCAGATATGCCCAAAACCACGACGGCGACCTCGCCCTCGGCGAACAGGACTACTATAACCGGCTGAAGGAGCAGCACCTGACCGAGGAGTTCCTGCTGCAGAACATGTACAACGTCGCCATGCGCGAAAAGATGAGCGAGGACCTGTACGCCGGCGTCACCAGTTCGGACGAGGCCATCGAGGAATACTACCAGTCGGAAATCGAGACCGACAGGGAGCTCTACACGGACAATTACGAGCAGTACGAGGCGGACAATGCCTACGACTCCTTCACCGTGATGTATCACCCCGCGGATTACGTGCGGTTCAAGCCGATCTACATCGCCATCCCCGAGGAGAACTTCAACCGCATGAAAGAGATCGCCAACGAAATCTCCGAGGCGGAGGCCGAGATGGTCATCCTGGCGATGCAGAAGGGCGAGAACGACAATTCCGTGCTGCGCCTGAAGAAGCAGATCGAGGATTTGCAGGCGGAATACGCCTCCTTGAAGCAGCAAGGCCTTGCCGCCGTGAAGAGCCGCGCCGAGGAAGCGCTGCAGAAGGTCAACGCCGGCGAAGACTTTGACGCCCTCATCGCCGAATACGGCGACGACGAGGGCATGGAATCGCCGCCCTACCGCGATTACGGCTACCTCTGCTGCGAGAAGAGCACCTCCTATTTCGACGAGGTCAAGTCCGCCGCGCTGGCCCTTTCAAACATCGGGGACACCAGCGGCCTGATCGAGACCGACGCGGGCTACTTCATCCTCAAGCTGGTGGACAGGATCAAGGAGGGCCCCAGGGAGATGACCGATGAGCTCCGCGCCTTCATCGAGAGCGTCGTTTCCCTGCCGGACAAGCAGGACATTTACAACCAAACCGCCGCCAAGGCCATCGAGGGGCGGGAAATCGTGCGCTATGTCGACCGCCTGAGGTAACTTGGGCGGAGCAATACCAACACATAAGGAGAGTTGACATGAAAAAGGGCTTCCGGGCTGTCGCGCTGCTGCTCTGTGCCGTGCTGGCGGCAGCTTTCTTCGCCGGCTGCAACCTGGTCGAGGTGGACGATTCGCCGGATCTCGACATGGTCGTCGCCACCGTCAACGGGCAGGACATCACCTACGCCGACTATCTGAACCTGCACGACTACTACACCCAGCTGTACTACTATTACGGCTACGACATCACCTCCGACGAGGAGAACTACAACGCGTTCAAGAGGAACCTTCTGACCAGCCTCGTCAACGAGTATGTGCTCCGCCAGAAGGCCGAGGAGCTGGGCTTCACCAACCTGTCCGATGAGGACATGGCCGAGGTCAACGAGACCTTCCTCGCGGACTACGCCAGCTACATGGAGCAGTTCCGCGAGCAGGCCGAGTCGGACCACCTGAACGACCCCAGCATCGACGTGGACGCCCGCATGGACGAGCTCGCCCGCGCCGAGCTGGAAAAGAACGGCCAGAGCTACGACAAGACCTATTACCAGTACATCATGGACAGGGCCATCGCCAACCTCCGCCAGTCCGTTTACGACCAGGTGACCGTCACCGAGGATGAGGTCAAGGCCTATTACGACGAGCAGCTCGCCAGCCAGAAGGAAGCCATCGCGGAGGACCCCACCGCCTATGAGGACTACGCGAACGGCTACGCCGACGTTCCCGCCCTGTTCGTGCCCGAAGGGTACCGCTACGCCACCCACATCCTGGTGAAGTTCGAGGGGCTGGACGAGGAGCTGGACAACCGCATCGGCGAAATCGAGGACCGCAAGGCCGAAATCGAGGACAGGCTGGAGGAGATCGAGTCCGAAATCAAGGCGCTGGACACCTCCGCTTCCGACTACCAGACCAGGCTCTCCGCCCTCAATGCCGAAAAGGATGAGCTCAACGCCGAGAACGACACCCTCACCGCCGAGTACGACAATCTCGTCGCCCAGCGCAAGGCCGCGGCTCTGGCGCGGGCGCAGGAAGCCATCGCCCTGCTGGATTCCGGCAAGCCCTGGGATGAGATCTCCGGCAGATTCAACGACGACGAAGGCACCAAGGAGGGCGGCCTGTACGCCGAGACCGGCTATCTCGTCGGCCCGAAGACCACGGCATACTATCAGACCTTCACCGACGAGGCCATGAACCTCACCGAGGTGGGCCAGTACTCGAAGACCCCCGTGGAAACCGGCTACGGCTACCACATCCTGATGCTCAAGTCCCTCGTCACCCCCGGCGAAGTGCCCTTTGAAAACGTGAAGGACGAGCTTCACGACCTGGTGCTCACCGAGAAGCAGAACGAAAAGTGGCAGGCCACCCAGGAAGAGTGGGTCGCCGCCGCCGAAGTCAAAAAGTACGAGGACCGCGTGGGCATCGCCCCGGACACCAAAAAGGACGAAAATTAGCAAAACCAAAAGATCCCCCGGAGACGGGGGATCTTTTTTTGCGCTTTGCAGGCAGGGCGCGCCCACGGCGAAAGCAAGACCCCCGTTGCGGGGGTCTTGCTTTTTGGGCCTGCTTTTCACGCGCCGCAGAGGTACTCGCGCTGCTCGTCCGTCAGCTCGTCGATGCCCATGTTCAGAGACTGGAGCACCAGCCTTGCCACGCGCTCGTCCGTCTCTTTGGGGACCTTGTACACCCCCGGCGAAAGGCCCTTGCCCTCCTTTGCCAGATACAGCGCGGAAAGCGCCTGCAGGGCGAAGCTCATGTCCATGATTTCCGCGGGGTGCCCGTCGCCGGAGGCGAGGTTCACCAGCCTGCCCTTGGCGAGCAGGCAGACCGTTCTTCCGTTTTCCAGCAGGAATCCCTCGATGTTCTCCCGCAGCTGGGCGCGTTTTTTCGCCATGGCGCGCAGGCCCGCCACGTCCACCTCCACGTCGAAGTGGCCGGCGTTGCACAAAATGGCGCCGTCCTTCATCAAAAGGAAGTGCCGCCGCGTGATGACGTCCCTGCAGCCCGTCACCGTGATGAAAATGTCCCCCACTTTGGCCGCCTCGTCCATGGGCATCACCACGTAGCCCAGCATGGCCGCTTCCAGCGCCTTGACGGGGTCCACCTCCGTCACGACGACCCGGGCGCCGTAGGCCTTCGCCTTTTCCGCCACGCCCCGGCCGCAGTGGCCAAAGCCCGCCACCACCACGGTCTTGCCCGCGATGAGCAGATTGGTGGTGCGGGTGATGCCGTCCAGCACCGACTGGCCGGTGCCGAAGCGGTTGTCGAACAGGTGCTTGGTGTCCGCGTCGTTGACGGCGATCATGGGGAACTTCAGCGTTCCCGCCCTTGCCCGGGCGGTCATGCGCAGCACGCCGGTGGTGGTCTCCTCGCACCCGCCGATGACGTTTTCGGCGCAGTCCGCCAGCTCGCCGTGAAGAAGGCTTAAAAGGTCCCCGCCGTCGTCGATGATAATGTGCGGCCTGCAGGAAAGCGCCGCCTTCAGGTGATGGGCGTACTCCTCCTCCGTGGCGCCGTACCAGGCGTACACGTTCACGCCCGACTCCGCCAGCGCGGCGCAAACGTCGTCCTTCGTGGAAAGGGGGTTGGAACCGGTGGCGTGCACCTCCGCCCCGCCCGCGGCGAGCAGCTGGCAGAGGCGGGCGGTCTTCGCCTCCAGATGCACGCTGACGGTGACGCGCAGCCCTTCAAAGGGCTTTTCCTGCGCGAACTCCCGCTCCAGGGCGGCGAGCAGCGGCATGTGCGCCTTCACCCACTCGATCTTCTGCCTTCCCGCCGGCGCCAGTTCGGGATGTCTGACTATGCTCATGGCTGGTCCTCCGTGTCGTTGAATCAGGACCATTGTAACAGACTATCCGGCGGCGGACAATCCAGGTCCCAAGTTCGCGGCGCAAAAGGAAATGCGCCGCTTGCGGGAAACGAATGATGATTCTGAGGCTTTTCCGCCCGCACAATTTTTGTCTAAATGCTGCGAAGATGGGCGGATTGGTAACAAGGGCACGGGAGCGCCAGAACGACTCGCTTCAGCGTGATTCATCCGCCTTTTCGGTCACAATTCGATAATTTCTTCTTCTTCCATTTTGGAAAATATGACCAATCTGTGACTGGACAAACCTAGAATCCGTTTCAAAGCATAAGCAATGCTTGAAAATCATCCCAAAAAACACCACAGGAGGAACCATCATGACCAGGAGAATCATTGCAGTGGCTGCGGTCATCATCCTCGCAGCAGTCGGAGTCGTCGGCGGGACTTTGGCATGGTTTACGGATGAGGAGACCGCCAACAACCAGTTCACCACGGGCATAGTCGATGTTGAACTCTATGAAAATGGTGTCAAGATCAGTGACGATGAGGGTATAACAATTGCCGATTTCATGCCCGGTGATATCGAATTCAAGGCTGTTACCGTCAAACCCGCCGCTGGTTCTTCTGTAGCGTGGGTTCGTGCTAAACCTGAATTCGATTGGCAAAATGATGATCTGAATAAAGATCCCACCGCTATGCTTGAGATTCGTTACAACCACTGGAACTGGCAGTATAATAAGAATGACGGATGGTACTACTTTATGTTCCCAATTAAACCCGGTGGTATTGCTCTGAGCAAGGGCATCGAGTATATTGATCCTGATACTGTTGCAACAAAGGATGCTTCCGGCATGTATGTGGCTTTCAGCGAGACAACTCCTCTCTTCTATTCGATTATGCTCAAGCAAGCTGCAGGCAATGAATATGCCGACCAGAACCTGACCGTTAAAATCACCGTCCAGGCTGTTCAGGCGGATAATAACTGGGACGGCTTTAACCCCATGTACGTCCAAGGCTGGCCGAACGACTAACACTCTCCGCCAGGCAAAAGGACTCCCCCGCGGGGAGTCCTTATTTTATGCCTTTGGAACCCTTCGGGCTCCCCTTCTCCCTGAAAGAAATATGACCATTTTGTGACCTCACACCTCTACAATCGAATCATTCCGAAGCAGAAATACGCAAAAAAATCAAAAAAGTAAGCAAAAGACTACGGGAGGAACGGAAATGTCCAGAAAGATCCTTGCAGTCGCCGCGGCCGTCATTCTCGCGGCCATCGGCATCGTGGGCGGAACCTTGGCGTGGTTCACGGATTCGGACAGTGCGGAAAACCAATTCACTACGGGCAAGATTGACATCGCCATCCTAGAAAACAACGATCCAATTCCGGAAAATGATGATGGTAAGGCCGTCCTTGTGTTTGATGGCCTCATGATGCCCGGCACCACATTTGAAAAAGTGGTCGCAGTGAAGAGTCTCGCGGAATCTGCCTGGATCCGCGCCCAGATTGCGGTTGCGTGGGGGAAACAGGAACTCAGCCCTGAAATGCTCGAGCTCACCTTTGGCGATGACTGGATCCAAGCTGGCGAGTGGTACTACTATAAAGTACCTGTGGGTGGCGGCAATGCAACGACCGCGCTCATTAAAAGCGTCAAGCTGAAAACGGATGCCGACAACGACTATGCCGGCCAGACCGCGACGATCACGGTGACCGTGCAGGCTGTCCAGAGAGCCAACAATGTAACCTTTGATGAAATTAAAAGCGCAGTTGATGCAAACAGCATACAGGGCTGGAACTCAGCAGACTGAGCCTGCCGCCTGATCTAAGTCCTAAAGGGCTCCCCTCCGGGAGCCCTTTTCCTGCGCTTTTGCTCTCTTCCGCCCGCCCTTCACAGGTTTTCGTTCTTCAGGGCGTCGGCGGTGTTTTCGCCTTTAAGCTTTCTGGTGGCGTACACCATGGTGGAGAACACCACGGCGAACACGCTGCCCACCGCGATGGCCACGCTCTGCCACGGCAGGAAGAACCGCGCCGCGTACCCCTCGCTCACGCCCCGGAAGATCAGATAGGTCACCGCCGCCGCCGCGGGCAGGCCGAACATCAGGCCCTTCGCGCCGTACATCCAGCACTCAAAGCGCATCATGCGGGAGAATTCCCGCTCCGTCATGCCCACGGAGCGCAGCATGGCGAACTCCCGCCTGCGCAGGCCGATGTTGGTGGAAATGGTGTTGAACACGTTGGCGGCGGCAATCAGCGAAATCAGCACGATGAACCCGTAGGAGAACACGTTGATCACCGTTACCAGCGCCTTGCTGGTGTCCGTGGACTCGGCGTAGTTCACCAGCCTCTCCACCGGGAGGGAAAGCGCCTCCAGCGCCTTGCGGAGGTTCTCTTCCGCCTTCTTGTGGTCCTGCGCGTGGAAGTAGAACACCACGTCCATCGGCCTGACCTCCTCCCCCGCCGCGGCATAGGGGTATATCACCATGGGCGCAGCGTACGCGCCCGTGCCGAGGGGGCCGCTGGTGACCAGCGCGGCATAGGGGTACTGCGCCCCCTCCTCTTCCGCGTCCAGCACGCCGGATGTGCCCTTGAGCACCGGAAGCAGGTGGAAGCGGTCCTCCTCGTAGTCGTAGATCTTGCGCTCGTTGTAAAGCAGGCCCTGCCCTGCCTGTCCGCTCACGCCCGCCTGTGCCGCCAGCGACCGGTAGGACGCCTCGTCCACGTACAGCACCCGCACGACATCGTCGAACGCGTCCGCGTCCTCCCCCCTGTGCAGGCGCGCGCGGTAATCCTCCGCCATCGCGTCCGCGTTTATGCGCACCATCACGTCCTTATCGGCGAAAAAGCTCGCCTGCTGGACGCCCTCGACGGCGGAAAACCGCCGCAGCAAAGCCTCGGGGGAAAGTTCCGTTTCGCCGTACAGGTAGTACTGCAGTTCGTAGTCCCGCACGTTCACCACGTCCTCCACGCCCATCTTCAGATAGGCGCAGAAGCTGGAGGCGGAGATGAACAGCACCACGCTCACGAAGAGGGAGAACACCGTCGCCCGGTACTTGCGCCGGCTGCGCTTGAAGTTCTTGCGGGCGATCATGCCGGGAAAGCCGAAGAGCCTGTAGGTCAGCTTCGAGGTTTTGACGTCCCTGCCTTTGATGTTGATGTCCGCCGTCTGGCGGATGGCGTCGATGGCGGGCATTTTCGTCGCCCGCCGCGCCGGAATCCAGGCGGAAATCAGCACGGTGGCGAGGCCCAGTCCGGCGGCGATGGCAAGCGCCCCGAAGGAGGGCTGCAGGTGCAGCGTGGCGCTGACGCCCGTTCCTATCAGCGTCGCAAAGCTCGGCCAAAGGAGCCGGAGCGTCACGCCGATGCCCAACAGCCCCGCCCCCACCCCCAGCGGAATGCCGATGAGGGACAGCGTCGCCGCCTCGAACATCACGCTGGCGCGAAGCTGCTTTTTCGTGGCGCCGATGGAGGACAGAAGCCCGAACTGCTTGGTGCGCTCGCTGACGGAGATGGAAAAGGCGTTGCAGATCAGCGAGATGGACGCCACGAAGATGATCGCCGCCAGAATGCCCGCCAGCGAGTTCAGCACGCGGTTGAATCCGACTTCGCCGGACGCGCCGTACAGGCGCAGAAGGTCGCTGTGCACGTCCACCTGTTCGCCCGAAAGCGCGCGGCGGATGAAGGCCTCGGCGCTGAACATGTCCTTCAGCTTGATGTAAAGGTCGACGGACTCTCCCTCGCCGGTGGCGACGGTGAGGGCGGTGTACCCCGCGGCGGTGAAGGGCTCAAAGCCGGGGCGGGTAAAGGTGCCCACCACCGTGAAGGTGCGGCTTTCCCGCGCCGTCCACGTTTCGGCGGGTTCATCCTCCCCGCCGCCGAAGAAGCTGTTCTGCTGGGTCAGGCGTTCGCCCAGCAGCGTGCGCTCGCCCAGTTCAAGGGTGAGCTTTTCCCCCAGGGCGCAGCGCACGCCGCCGTTGGAGGCCAGATGGTCGGGGAGAAGGATCTCCGTGCCGTTTTGCGGCATGCGGCCGGAAGTCAGCCGCACCGGCATGCCGTCCGCAAAGCCCTCCTGCATGCCCGCCACGAACAGGTATGGCTTATCCCTGTTGGCGGAGTGCTCCAGCTTCGCGTAGCCGAGGTTCTCCAGTCCGTAGGCGGCGGCAACCTCGCCGTCCTGCTTTAAGGACTCGGCCTTTTCCCCGCTGAGGGAGAGGCCCGCCACGTGCCAGTCGCCGTCCGATTCCGTAATGATGTCCACCAGGAAGCTGTGCATGCTGGACACCAGCGACGTCACCGCGGTGAACATGGAGACCGACAGGATGATGCCCACGATGGTGACGAGGGTGCGCACCTTTTTCTTCTTCAGGCTGCGCAACGCGTAGGTGCAGAGGATGTTCATGAGCGGATCACCTCGTCGCGCACAATGCGCCCGTCGTCAAGGGCGATGATGCGGTCCGCCTGCAGGGCGATGTTCTCGTCGTGGGTGATGACGATGAGCGTCTGCCCGTAGCGCTTGTTAGACAGCTTCAAAAGTTCCACAATCTCCTGGCTGTTCTTCGAGTCGAGGTTTCCCGTGGGCTCGTCCGCCAGCACCACCGCCGGCGCGTTCATCAGCGCCCGCGCGATGGAGACCCGCTGCTGCTGACCGCCGGAAAGCTGGTTGGGAAGGAAGGTCTCCCTGCCCTTCAGGCCGAGGGTGGTCAGAAGTTCGTCCAGCCGCTTTTCGTTGACCTTGCGCCCGTCCATCAGCACCGGCATGGTGATGTTCTCCACCACGTTCATCACGGGAATCAGGTTGTAAAACTGGTAAATGAGGCCCACCTCGCGCCTTCTGAAGATGGCGAGCTGCTCGTCGTTCTGGGCGTACACGTCCCGCCCTTCCACATACACCTTGCCGGACGTGGGCTTGTCCACGCCGCCCAGCATGTGCAGCAGCGTGGACTTGCCGGACCCCGAAGGCCCGACGATGGCGAGGAATTCCCCCTTGTTGACCGAAAAGGTCACGCCGTTCAGCGCGTAGACCGCGTTTTCCCCCGAGCCGTAGATCTTGGTCAGGTTCTCGGTCCTGAGTATTTCCATGCGATGATACCTCCGTCATGTCGATGGCACTGATGATACCCCTTCGGCCTTACGGTTCGGTGACGGCAACATGACAGTTCCGTCACCCGCCGCCAAAAGCAATCCGCCGCAGGGCTGCGGCGGAAGTATGGTCGCTGTTTGGTCAGATGCCGGACTTGTAAAACCGGACGGTGAACTTCGCGCCGCCCTCGCGGGCGTTTTCCGCCTTGACGGTGCCGTTCTGGGCGCAAATGATGCCGCGGGACAGCGAAAGCCCGATGCCCGCGCTTCCCTCCGCCGCGCCGCTGCCCCGGTAAAACCGCTCGAACAGCCTGGGCAGTTCCTCCTTGGGGATGCCGGGGCCGCTGTCCCTCACCACGAACTCCGAAAAGATCGCGTTTTCCCGCCAGGTGACGGAAATCGTGCCGCCTTGGGGCGTGTGTTCCATGCAGTTTTTCAGGATGTTGCCCAGCGCCTCCGCCGTCCAGGCGGCGTCCCCGATAAAGGAGGCCTCGCCGTCGCCCTCAAGGCGCAGCGTTTGCCCCTTCATGTCCATGGGCACGGCGACGGCGGCGGCGGCCTTTTTCGCGACGGCGGAAAGCGGCACGCGCTCCTTTTTGAAAACCACCCTGCCCGCGTCCAGCCGGGCGAGCTTCAGCAGCGACTCCACCAGCCACTCCATGCGGTCGGTCTGGCGCTCGAGCTTGGTGAGCAGCTCCTGCCTTTTGCCCTCCTCCAGTTCTTGCGCCTTGAGCAGGGAAATCAGCAGGTTGATGCTGGTTAAAGGCGTTCTCAGCTGGTGGGAAATGTCCGCCAGCGAGTCCGCCAGGGCGTCCTTTTCCGCGCCGGCGCTTTCCGCCTGGCCGAGGAGCCTGTTGACCAGCTTCGCGATGCCGTCGGACAGGGCGGAAAGCTCCCCTTCGCGGTAACTCGAAAGGTCGATGCTCCTCCCCTCGTGCAAAATGGCGTCAAGGTCCGCGCACAGGCGGGCGATGCGGCGGTATCGCACCCATTCCGCCCAGAAGTGCAGCGCCATGCCCAGCGCAAAGGCGACGGCGGCAAGGATGCCCGCCGCCGCATGCAGGGAAAAGCCCAGCGCGATGAGCGCGGCGCCCGCCATGGCGCCGATGGCCGCGTCCCTTCGGATTTCCGGATTGCGCCAAAAGCCCATGTCAGCCCTCCGCCCGGTACCCCATGCCCCGCACGGTGACGATCAGCCGGGGGAAGGAGGGGTTGTCCTCGATTTTTTCGCGCAGGCGCTTGATGTACACCGTCAGCGTGTTGTCGTTGACGAATTCGCCGCCGGCGTCCCAGATTTCCTCCATCAGCCGGGTGCGGGTGAGGATCTGCCCCTTGTTGTTCATAAACACCAGCAGCAGCCGGTACTCCAGCGCGGAAAGGTACAGCTCCCTGCCCGCCTTTTTCGCCATGCCCCGCACCGGGTCCAGCGTCACGTCCCCCAGCGTCAGCACGCTCTGGCCGTTGCCGCTCCTTCGAAGCACGCTGCGGATGCGGGACAAGAGTTCCCTCGGCCGGAAGGGCTTTGCGACGTAATCGTCCGCCCCCATGTCCAGCCCGGCGACGACGCTGTACTCATCCCCCGACGCGGTGACGAAGATCACCGGTATCCCACGCTCCTTCATCGGCGGGCAGAGGGAATAGCCGCTGCCGTCCGGCAGGGACACGTCCAACAAAGCCAGGTCGAACTCCTCGCTGTCCAGCTTTTCCAGTGCCTCCCGCCTCGTTCTGGCGGCGGAGACGGCAAACCGCTCCGCGGCGAGGTATTCCGTCAGGCTGGAGATGATGGCCTCGTCGTCCTCCACCAGCAGTATGCGCTCCATGCATGCCTCCCGTCCTTGCGGATTGCCGCCGCGGTCAGATTTCAATGTCCTTCCTGTTCAGGCCGTAAATCCGGCAGAGCATCGCCGCGTAGCCCTCGATGCAGGCGAGCATCGCGTCCACGCTGACGCGCTCCTTCGGCTGGTGCGCCCAGCGCTCCTCCGCCATGGAGTAGCCGATGGTGGGGATGCCGAACACGCCCCGGGTGACGCTGCCGTCGGTGCCGAACTTCCAGTACTTTTCCTGCGGGTTCTGCCCGATCTCCTCTAGCGCCTCGAAGGACTTCTGCACAAAGGGGTGCTCCCTTTCGGTGATCCACGCGGGGTGCTTGCGCTCCATCTCCTTCGCGTAGCCGGTGTAGCAGGTGCGAAGGGTGGTCCTGGGATACACCTTTGCGGAAAACGCCGGATCCTTCATCCTCTGCCGCTGCAGAAACGCCTCGATCTGCGCGATGCAGTCCCCGGTGGTTCTGGGCGGCAGGTAGCGCCGGTCCACGTAAATCCTGCACACGTCGGGAATCACCGAAAGCCCGCCGGGCAGGACCTCCACGTCCGTCACCGTCATGGAGCTCTCGCCGAGCAGCGGGTGGGAATCCGGCGGGTCGCCGAAGCCGTCGAACACGGCGTTGAGCACCGGGATGGCCTTTTCCACGGCGTTCACGCCCTGCCTGGGCTCGCTGGAATGGGCGGTGCGGCCCTGCACCTCCACCACCAGTTCCACCTTCCCCCGGTGCCCCAGGGCAAGGTCGCCGGAGGTGGGCTCGGACAGGTACACCAAGTCGCAGGATAGGTTGAGCTCCTTGAGGGTAACTTCAAAGAGGTACTCCGTCCCCATGCTCTCGGCGGGCTCCTCCATCACCACCAGCGCGAAGAGCAGGTTGCCGGGCGGCCTGACGCCCCGCCTCGCCGCCAGCGCGAACTGGCGGAACGCGAAGTACTGGGCGCAAAGGCCGCCTTTAAGGTCCGCAAGGCCCCTGCCGATGAGCTCCCCGTCCACAAGGCGGGCGTCATAGGGGTCGTAAGGCTCCCAGTGCTTCCGCTCGCCTTCGGGCACGATGTCCAGATGCCCGTTGAGCATGACGTTCGGGCCGCCGCCCGCGCCCCGCAGCACGGCGAGGACGTTGCCCGCGCCGTCCCGAAAAGCCTCCACGCCCAGCTTTTCGAACTCCTTCAAAAAGAAGTCCGCCAGGGGCTTCTCCTCCCCCGGCAGGGAGCGGAAAGACACGGTTTTCCTGGCAAATGCGATGTACTCGTCCCGCATCGCGGCGTAATAGGCGTTCATGTTCCTCCCTTTCGTCCGCAGGTCGTCAAAACACCTCATGAACCTCTATCTGCCGCCAAAGGCGGCCGCGCCGGCCCGGCAATGCGGGGGGCGGCGCTTCGGGCGGCCGGCGCCCATCCGAAAGGCTTCAAGCGCTATGCGCTGGCCCTATGTTACTTTGTATGATTGTAACAAATCGGAATTGCCCTTTCAACGGCAACAAAGCCGCACTTTTTGCAGACAAAAGGCCGGAACGCCCCGCAGGGTCGTGCAGGGCTTTCCGGCCGCGTTTTCGTTTCCGTCAGTTTCCGCTGTCATCCGGCGGCGCTGTCTCAGCCGGGGCTTCTTCGGTTCCGGGCGTTTCGGCGGGCGCCTCCTCCGGCGCGGGGGTTTCCTCCGCCGGCGTTTGCTCAGGTTCTGTCTCCACGTCGGTCTCCGGCTCGTGGGTGGGCGTGGGTTCCCCGGCCTTCGGCGCGGGGGTCAGCGTGGGCGCCACCAGCCCGTTGGGCAGCACAAAGGTGTTCTTCGGTTCCGGTTTTTCATTCGCGCAGCCGCCCAGAGCCGCCAGGGCAAGAACAGCAGAAAGCAGCAACGCTCCGCATGTCATGAGCTTTTTCATGGTTCCTCCCGTCAACTGACTTTTTGGAATGTTGAGGGCGGTTCCGCCCTGACAGGGCGAATCCGCCGGCCAGTCCGTCACAATCGGACGGCGCTGTCCTATTATACTACCGCGGCGTGGTTTGAAAAGCAAGCGGTTGCGCGCAGGCCCGCGACGTGCTATGCTGTTTCATAACCAAACCTTTCGCGAAAGGAAGCACATGAAGCGCACGCCCCTCGCAGAGCGAAAACTGCCGCCGTACACCCGCGGCGAGGAAATTTTCAACGCGGTGTCCCACACCGTGGGCAGCGCCTTCGCCTTTTTCGTGCTCCTGGCCTGCGTCATCGTGGCGGCGGGCAAAGGCAACACCTGGGGCATGGTCACCGGCGCGGTGTACGGCCTGTCCATGCTGATGCTGTACACCATGTCCAGCATTTACCACGGCCTGAACCCCCAAAAGGCGGAAACCGCCAAAAAGGTGATGCAGGTCATCGACCACTGCACCATTTATCTGCTCATCGCGGGGACCTACACGCCGGTGCTGCTGGTAAACATCCGAAGCAGCGACCCCTTGCTCGCCTGGGTGCTGTTCGGCGTCATCTGGGCCGCCGCTGCGGCGGGCATCACGCTTACCGCCATCGACCTGCGGCGCTTTCGCGCGTTCTCCATGGCGTGCTACATCTGCTCCGGCTGGCTCATCGTGGTGGCGCTGCCCAAGGTGCTCCAGATCCTTCCCCGCCCCGCCTTCCTTCTGCTGCTGGCCGGCGGCATCGCCTACACGCTGGGCGCGGTGTTCTACGGCATCGGCAGCAAAAAGCGGTACATGCACTGCGCCTTCCACGTGTTCGTGCTGATCGGAAGCATTCTGCACTTCATCTGCATCATCAACTACGTCATGTGAGAAAACCGGCAAAAAAGCCGGTTAAATCCTCTATTTATGCCCATCACAGGTTGAACACGCCGGCGCGCGGCTGGTATAATATGTTAAATCGCAACTCTTGTCGGGCAAGGCCTTGAGGGTTGCGCTGGGGCTCCAACTGTTCTTATTCTGGTGGATTCAAGGAGGAACGAGCATGCCATTTTGCACTTCCTGCGGCGCACAGATCGACGAAAGCGCCCGCTTCTGCGCTTCCTGCGGCGCTCTGGCCCCTTCCCAAGAGACCGAGCCCGGGTCTGAACGCCTGCTGCACGAGGATAACGGCGGGGACGCCGCCGCTCATCCCGAAACCCAGTACGACCCCGAGCCGGCGGAGGCGCCCGCCCCCGAACCGGCGTACATCCCCACTCCCCAGGCGCAGGAGTGGCAGCAGCCGGCGCAAAATGCCGCGAGCAGGGAACCTGTTGAAACCCGTCCGCCCCTCGCGGAACCCCGCCAGCCCTTCGCCCCGATCTCCACGGCGAAGTACTTCTGGACGCTGTTGCTGTTCTGCATCCCGGGCCTGGGGCATCTGGTGGCGGCAGTCTGGGCGCTGGGCGCGGCGAAAAACCCCAACCGCCGCAACCTCGCAAAGGCGTACTTGCTTTTGTCCCTCATCGGCCTCGTGCTGATCGCGGCTGCGTACCTTCTGATCAGGCTGTTCCCGCAGGAGCTGCTGGGGTGGCTGCCGGACAGCATGTACTACGGCCTGCGCAACTTTTTGAACCTCTGGTAACAGGTTTCGTCACAACACCCATCCATTCTTCCGGAATCCCCCGCATTTTCGGTCATATGTGGGGGATTTTTCTTTTGTGGTTTTTATTTTGGTCACAAAATAACCAAGCTTTCGGCGTTTTTTTGGGAAAACTTGACAGCGGGTCCACCTCGAATTATCATGACAGTGGATAAGAGGACTTATCCCCACGATAAGGGCAAAACCCGAGAAATCGGGCGGCGCAAAGCTACAGGGCCTAAAGGCAGAAAGCCCATGGCAGCCAGCTGCCGTATGTCAAAATTCAGGGTGTGCGCACCGCACATCCGGGAAGGCATCAGCAGCCGGCAAATGGAAACGCAGGCTGCATTTTGTGTTTCCATTTGCCATCGTGGACGGAAGGAAGCCCATCAACCACGACGCTATCAAGGAGGGAGCAACCATGAAGAAAAGGAACATCGTATGCATTCTGCTGAGCGTCATCGTCCTGATGGCCGCGATTCCGTCCGTCGCCTTCGCAGACGGACGCACAAGTACCGTCAAATCCGTCGTGCCTGCCGCCACCTTCGCGCAGGAGCTCAAGCTGCGCACCATGGTGCTCGCGGCAAACCTGCAGATCTACGCCCTGGTCAAGATCGCCCAGGCAACGCCGTATAACGATGTCGCCTGGCTGCTGGCAATGGTGGACAACATCACCAAGCCGGTCTTCGCTTACGCCGACGCCATCGGGGCCACCGTCATCTGCGAGTACGATCGGCACTGGATTGACGGCAGGTGGGTTTACGTCGATCCTCTCAAAGTCATCAACATTTGACCGATCGCCGACGCCTTGACCCCCGGAAGGGAGGGAGCACCCTTGAACAGCTCGGCCGAAGTCATCTATCCCCTTCTGAACGAGCTGGCTGCTGAGATCTCCCGCATCCCCGGCGTTGCAAAGATCGTGCTGTTTGGTTCATACGCGAAGGGGACCCAAACCCCCGAAAGCGATATCGACATAGCCGTCTTCTTCGATTCGGACAAGACCTGTTTTCTGGACGAGTACCGCGCCCTTTCCAAGCTGTGCGCCTCCTTCACCCAGGACGTGCAGATCCAGGCTTTCGGGCTGTACGAGCTGGAGGACCCCAGCGGCATCGTCGAGGAAATCGCGGCGTCCGGCATCGAGCTTCCCATGGATGATCCATCACTCAGGAGAACGCGTGGATGGAAGGAGTTTTCATCAACAGTGCCGAAACAGGCAATCCCGAAGCTGGCTTAGACAGCATGCGGCTCCGCCTGCTCGCCAAGCGGGACGATATTGAAATCATGGTGCAGACCGTGCTTCCCAACGCGGTCTTCTGGGTCACCCCCGCCGAAGACACGGAGGCGCTGGAGTTCTTCTTCGTGGTGGACGGCAGCGTGGAGCTGGCCGTCGACGGCGGGACCCGCGTCCTCCATCCCGGCGACTCCTTCTACGTCAGCGGCCTGAAGGAAGACATTCTGCTCAAAACCGAACAGGAGACGCGCATCCTGTATGTGACCAACCGGCCTGTCTTTGATTCGCTGTTCGGCTTTCAGGACGATCTGACCCGCCTTTTGATGCGCATCAACGACAAGGACCACTACACTTTCCAGCACAGCAAGAACGTGCTGCGCTATTCCGCAAAGCTCTACGAACTGCTCAAGGACGAGTGCACCGGCGTCTCCATGGACGATATGGCCGTCGCCGCGCTGTTCCACGACGTGGGCAAGTGCTTCGTCCCGGACGAGATCCTCAAAAAGAACGGCGCGCTGCTTCCCAGCGAGTACCGCTACATCATGCGCCACCCGATGGACAGCGCGCGCCTCCTCCGCCCCCATTTCGGCGATCGCATTGCCGAGATTGCCCAAAACCATCACGAACGGCTGGACGGCAGCGGTTACCCCCTGGGGCTGGCCGCCGAGGACATCAGCTTCGAGGCGCGCATCGTTGCCGTCGCCGACGTGTTTGACGCCATGATCTCCGACCGCGGCTACAACCACGTGAAAAAGCCCCTGGAGGCCGCCAGGGAGCTGTGCAGCCTGCCCCACCTGTTTGACGAACGCGTCACGTCCGCTCTGATGACCCTTGTGAAGAGCGATCAGCTGGATTGCATTGGAGGTGCTCAGGATTGAAAAAACTCGAGAAATACGCATACTGGCTGATGCTCTCCAATTACGATTTGGAGACCATTGAAACGCTGATTGCCGGCAAGCGCTGGGTGTACGTCACCTACCTCTGCCAGCAGGCCATCGAGCGCCAGTTGAAAGGGATGTACGTGTACTACATGGACGCCGAAGCGCCCAAGACCCACAACGTGACCTTCCTTTTCAACAAGATCACCAAGAGCCCCGCCTTCGCCGCCATCGAGGCATCCCCGGAGTTCCGCCGGCGCAGGGACGAGTGCGAGGACTTCCTGGTGGACGTGATGTTCTACTACATGTCGGACTATCCGTTCTCCTACAAAAACATCACCGCCCGCTTCGTGGACGAGTGCGTTGCCCTGGACCTTTACAAAAAGGCGAAGGACTTCGTCTTCTGGCTGCGCTCCTTCCAGCCGGCGGTGGAAATTCCCAAGGAGCTTCCCGCCGTCTGAGCGCGTTATGCACTTCCGGCGTCCCGCTGACCATGGCTCCCGAAAGCAGTCGCGAAGGCGCTTACGTGCCAAGGAGCGGACGCGGCAGGCCGAGGATGCGTCCTTGCGCGCACGGCGCGGTATCCAACGCGCGGCTGCGGTTCGGCTTCGAACCGCTTTTTCGTCCCGCCATCAGCGGCGCGGCGAAACGGCCATTCGCGGCGCAGCAGGCAGCATGACCTTTCGCCTTTGCCGGCACAGCCCCCGCTGGGGCAGGATATTGGCGTCAAACGGCATTGTCGTCAGCATACCCTCCTCTTGATTGTCTCCCAATCCAAAGACCTGGGCGCATGGCGTTCAGGCAAGCGCCGGGCTGCCGGAATTGGCGGCCCTTTTTTCTGCCCGGCGGCGCGTACTGCATCCGAAAAGGCAAATCAAAAGACCCGGTTCGGCCGGGTCTTGCTGTTTTGGGATTGTCAGGCCTTTCGCATGAAGAGGATGCCCAGCGTGTTCGGCCCGCAGTGGCTGGACACCGTGCAGCCCGCCCGGGTGATGAGCACCTCGTCGAAGTGCATGATCTCCTCCACCGTTTCGCGCACCATTTCCACCACCTCGGGGGCGCAGGCGGGGTGGGTGATGAAAATGCGGCTGGTGTCGATGTCCGTCCTGCCCTCCAGGCGGTCCCTGACGTACTTTCTCAGGCACTTTTCAAAGGACCCCTTGTATTTCTTCGCCACGTGCATGGCACCGTCCCTGACCTCGATGCAGGGCTTGAGATTCAGAAGGTTCGCCCCCAGCACCGCCAGCGAGGAGCAACGCCCGCCCTTTTTCAGATAATCCAGCCTGTCGATCACAAAGCTGGCCTCCACGCGGCCGGTCAGCTCCTTCAGCCTTTCCACAATCTCTGCGGGCGCCATGCCGCTTTTTGCCATTTCCGCCGCCCTGAGGACCACGTGGCCGCTGCCGGTGGACAGATTGCGGGAATCCACGGCGAAGACGTTCTGAAAATCCTTCGCGGCGATGGTGGCGTTCTGGAAGGAGGAGGACATGTCGCTGCTCACGTTGATGTGAATCACGGCATCGTACTTCGGGGAAAGCTCGGCGAACTTCTCCTGGTATTCCGACACGTTCAGCGCGGAGGTGGTGCAGAGATCGCCCCCGCCGGCGACGTGGGCGAAAATGTCCTCCGGGGTGATGTCGACGCCGTCCCGGAAGGATTTTCCGTCCTTGATGACGCAGAGGGGAATGATCTCAATGCCGTACGCTTCCACCAGTTCCGGGGAAAGGTCGCAGGTGCTGTCCGCCGTAATCTTGATGTTCACCACAAAACCTCCGTCAAGTCCAACTGTGGCAAATCATAGCAAATACGCTTCACCGCGTCAAGGCGCAGGCGCTCATCTGCCGATTTGCGCGTATACCCTGGCAATTTCGGCAAACTGTTCCAGGGAAAGCTCCTCTCCGCGCACGCCGGCGGGCAGGTTCGCCGCCCGGACGAGCGCCTCCGCCCGCTCCTTTTCCATGCCCAGGCCGGCGGCAAGGTTGTTGACCAGCGTCTTTCGCCGCATGGCGAAGGCCGCCCGGGTGATTTGAAAAAAGTCCTCCTCCGAGGGCACCTGCACCCGCGGCGGCCGCACGTCGAGGCGGACCACCACGCTGTCCACCCCGGGAGGGGGCAGAAAGCACCCTCTGGGCACGCGCAGCACCACCGCGGCGTCGCAGTGGTACTGCACGGCGATGGAAAGCGAGCCGTAGCTCTTGGTGCCGGGGGCCGCCGCCATGCGCTCCGCCACTTCCTTCTGGACCAGAAAGCTCATGGAAAGCACCGGCAGGCCGGACTCCAGCAGACGCAGGACGATGGGGGTGGTGATGTAATAGGGCAGGTTCGCCGCCACGCGGAAGGGCCCGCCGCCCAAAGCCCTGTGCAGCGCGCCCAGGTCGCACTTCAGAAAGTCCGCGTGCAGCACCGTGGCGTTGCCCTTGTCCGAAAGCGTCTCTTTGAGCACTTCCGCAAGGCCGGCGTCGATCTCCACGGCCACAACGCGCTCTGCCCTTTCGCAAAGCTCGCGGGTGAGCGCGCCCAGGCCGGGGCCGATCTCCAGCACCGCGTCCGCCTTTGTTACGCCGGACGCGTCGGCGATTTTGCGGATGATGCCGGCGTCGCACAGAAAATTCTGCCCCAGCCCCTTGTTGGGCGAAAGACCCTTTTCCTTCAAGAGTGCCCGCACGGCGGCGGGCGAAGTGACATCCCTCATGTTCTCCTTTTCGCGGCGGCGCCGCTCATCCTTCCTCGGTCATAAGCGCGGCGTCGTAGGCGTCCGCGCGCTGTTCGCTGCGCAGCAGGTACCGCGCGATCTGCAGCTTGACCTCGCTGTAGCCCTCCGGCGTGTCCAGCGTGATCACCAGCACGGTGTTCTTCGGCTCCTCGTTGCGGTACACCGCCAGCCAGCCGATTTCGCGGTCCTTCTCGCTGCCGATTTCCGCGGTGCCGGTCTTGCCAGCCATGGCGAAGGGCGGCCGCAGGGAGCGCGCGGTGCCAACGGTGGTCACGTCGCACAGCGCCTGGTCGATGGCGGCGCGGGCGTCCGCGTCGTAGTCGATCTGCATCCACAGCTCCGGCTGGGCGCTCTTTTTCGTGACGTACTTCTGCCCTTCCTCACCGCAGCGCCTTTCGATGACGAAGGGCCTGAAAACCTCGCCGCCGTCGTTGGAAAGCGAGCAGTACAGCAGCGCCGCCTGCAGGGGCGTGATGAGCATCTCGCCCTGGCCGTAGCCGCTGTCCGCCAGATATTTGATGTTGAACTCGGTCTTTTCCTTCTTGATTTGCGCGCGGGCGACGGTCAGGTCAAAGGGCACGCTCCTGCCCCAGCCCAGCTTGTCCTCAAAGAAGTCGAAAAACCTCTCCTCGCCCATCTCCATGGCCGCCCAGGCGAAGAAGATATTGTCCGAATAGATGATGGAGTTGTATAAATCGCACGCCTCCCCGCGGTTCTTCACGCGGGTGATGGCGGGATACACCCAGTCGCTGCGGTCCGGGCGCCACTTGTTGTCCACAATCCGGTAGGGGAAGACGGAGTTTCTGGAAATCGCCCCGCACTCCAGCGCCGCGATGGCGGTGAAGGGCTTGACGATGGAGCCCGGCGGATAGCGGCCGGACAGGCACCGGTTGAACAGCGGCTGAAAGGCCGTCTCGGACAGCAGATAGTTGTAATACTCCGACGAGACGCCGGTGACGAAGGCGTTCGGGTCCGCCGAAGGGTAACTGACCAGCACCTGCACCGCGCCGGTGGTGGGGTCGACCTGCACCACGGAGCCGCCCTGCCCGTCCATCAGATAGGCGCAAAGCAGGTCGTACGCCGCCTGCTGGTCCCGCGCGTCGATGGTCAGCCAGAGGTCGCAGCCGTCCTGGGCCTCCACCGTGGGAATGATGTTGATTTTTCCATTCTCGCCGGAGACGTAAACCTCGTAGCCGTCCCTGCCCCGGAGTTCCTCCTCACAGACCAGCTCCAGCCCGGCCTTGCCAATGCAGGAGTCGCCGTCGTACAGCCTTTCCCGCTCGGTGCCCTTGAGGGCATCCAGCTCCTCCTTGGTGACTTTGCCCACATAGCCGATCAGGTGGAAGAACGCCTCGCCCAAGGGATAGGTGCGGAACACCGTGAAGCTGGACTCGTCCACCCCCGCGCCGGAAAGCGCCAGCCACCGCTCGCGGGTTTCCTCCGGCATTTCGCCTTTGCGCCACGCCTTGATGGCCACCACGTTCGCCGTGGTAGCGTCAAAGCATTTTTGCACCTCCTCCGCCTTCATGCCGAGGATTTCCGCAGCCTGCGCGCAAAAGGCGCCCAAGTCCCCGATTTTCGAGCGGTCGGCAAAGGCGGTGCTGCCCGCCACGTTGCCGGCGAGCAATGTGCCGTCCTTTGCGAAGATCTCGCCCCTTTTGGCCTTGATGACCCGGGCGTACACCGAGTCCCCCCAGGTCATTTCCGGGAAGATCAGCGAGGGCGTCCACTCGATGCGCCATTCCCCGTCTTCGGAGTGCAGGGACATGGTGAAGGTCTTGGTAATGTCGCCGTAGGACGCGGTGCGGTACGTCGCGGTGTAGGCGAAGGTGGCGTACATCGCGCTCTGGGTGAAGCTGTTCTCCCCGAGGATGACCTCCTTCACCGTCAGGCCGGAGAAAATGTCCCCATATTTTTTGACGAACTCTTCCCGCGCGACCTTTTCCTGGGCGTTGGCGGTCAAAAGCTCGTACGCGGCCTCGTAATCCCCTTCATTTAAAAGCGCAAGAAAGCGAAGCGCCGAATCCTCCGGCGCCATGCCCTCCGCCGCGCAGCCGGGCAGCGCGCCCAGCGCGAAGGAAAGCGCCAGCGCCGCTGCCAGCGCCAAAGCCATGGATTTTTTGGAGTTCGTTTTCGCCGCTTTCATGTTGCCCCGCACATTTTTCATTTCAACAGTATATGGATATTATACCAGTTTTCACCACGCAGAAAAAGAAAAGCCGAAAGACGGGGAATTTTGGCTGAAGTGGTGGGTGTTTGCCAATATTGCGCATAAATGACAGCAAATTCCATAAATAAATAGAATAAACCGGTATGATTTCCAGAAAAGTGGGGGATGATTTGACGCGCCGCGAGGGCCGTGATAAAATACGCTGACCCGAAAGGAGTGTTTCCTTCATGAGCAATCCCCGACCTGTCGGGCGCGCCGCGCGCTGGATCTGGCCATTGTTTTACATATTGACCGCTCTGGCATGCCTGTCCGGCGTCGCCGCGGCGGCGGCCTTTGACCCCGGGGCGCGCATGCCCTCCTCGGTGGTCGGGGCGCCCGCGGTGCTTTCCGCGGCGGAACCGGCGGCGGTTGTCGATACGTTCGCCGCGCCGGAGGCCGAGGCCGACCCGCCACCCCCCGGAGAGATGACGGTGTACGTCCATTGCGCCGACGGGTTTTTTGAGCTGACCATGACGGAGGGCAACGTGGCGGACGCGCTGGACGCTCTGGGCATCCCCTACGACGAAGACGACCTGATCACGCCCGAAACGCACATCCTGCTTGAGGACGGCATCCGCATCGAAGCCATCTCCCGCGAAGTGCGCACCCGCACCGAAACGCGCACCATCAAGCACAAGACGCAAAAGAAAAAGGACGACACCCTGGAAAAGGGCAAGACCAAGACCGCGCAGAAGGGCGAAAACGGCGAGGAGACGCTCGTTTATGAGGAAATCTTCGAAAACGGCGAGCTGGTGAGCAGCACGCTTCTTTCCCAGGAGGTCACAAAAGAGCCGATGACGGAAATCCTGCTCGTCGGCACCAAGGTGGTGGACCGCACGGTGTCCGCCCCCGCGGAAATCTCCCTGAAAAACGACAAGCGCGAGCGCCGCGGCCCGCCGAAGGAGAGCGAAGTCAAGAAGATCCTTTACGTGCAGGCCACCGCTTACACCCACACCGGCAATCCCACCGCCACCGGCGTGATGCCCTACGTGGGTATGATCGCGGTGAACCCCGAGCAGATCCCCTACGGCACGAAGCTGTACGTCGAGGGCTACGGCTACGGCGTCGCCGGGGACACCGGGGCCTTCCGCCACACCGGCAGGCTGCAGATCGACCTATTTATGGACACCTACGAGGAATGCATGCGCTGGGGCAGGCGGAACAACGTCAAGGTGTACATTCTCAGATGACCCTGTTTCGCAGGAGCAGGTGCACAAGCCAGCAAATCAGCGCGCACACGGACACCGCGCCGGTGTAAAAGAGGGAAAGCGTCAGCGCCACGCCGGAGGACACGCCGTACGCCGCCAGAAAGGCGATGACGGCGCCGTCCCGCACGCCGAGGCCCCCCACGGTGGGGATGGCGGTGGTGGCGATGAGGGGCAGGGCGTACAGGAACACCCACTTCACGGGCGGCAGCCAAATGCCCAGCATGGTGCCGAGGGCAAAATACGCGCCGGCGGTGGCGACGTCCCCCAGCAGCCCGAAGAACACCGACAGCAGCACCTGAACAGGGCCAATATGCATCGCGTCGACGGCGGCGGAAAGCCTTTTCAGCCAGCCGTCGATTTTTCTGCCCAAAGGGCGGTTTGCGTGCCGCGCCGAAAAAGCCAGCGCCCTGTTTCTGGCCCTTTCGTTCAAAAAGGCGCACACGCAGAGCACCAGCGCCAGCACCAGAAGCGCAAAAAGGACGTACACCCCCGCGGAATACCCCGCGTCCCCGGAGAGCGCCATCAGCGGCAGCCACACGCAGATGATGGAAAGCGGCATGGTCAGCCGGTCGATCAGCACCGAGGCGGCGGCGTACTCCCCGCCCCGATGGCGCAGCATCGCGATGCGGAACGCATCCGAAAAAAAGCCCCCCGCTGGCAGCAGGAACAGCGGCGCGCTGCCCAGCACCGCGGCAAACAGCGTCCAGTACCCGAACGCCGGGCAGACCGCCTTCCACTTCGCCGCGTACACGAACTTGCCCGCGGCCAGAAACGCCAGCGCCAAAAGCACATGGGGCAGTGCGATCTGCCCCGCTGCGGCAAAAAACGCCCCCCAGTCCACCTGCAGCGCCACAGCCGCGCATACCGCGACGGTGACGGCGGACCAGAGCATGATGTTCAGTCTGCGTTTCCTGTCCATGGGCGTTCCTTTGCTGAAAAAACCGTATTCAATAGGCAGTTTGACTGATCTTTCCGGTATTGACTCCCATGATAAACCCGCCTGCGCGCCGGCGCAAGCGGGTTTTCCGCGCTATGGCGCCTTCTGCCGCCGGACGAGCCGCAACGGCGGGCCGTCCACCATCCAAACCTCGTCGGAAAGCAGCGCCGCCTCCTCTCTGTTGTGCGTCACCAGAAGGCAAAGGGGCGGGCCGAGCCTTATCAACAGCTGCGCGGCGTTTTCCTTCGCCGTATGGTCCAGCCCCTTGAAGGGTTCGTCCAAAATCAATGCGTCCCCCTGGAACGCCAGCGCCCGGGCGATGGCCACCCGGCGCTTCATGCCGCCCGAAAGCTCGCCGGGGCGCTTGATGGCGGCATCCCCCAGCCCCAGCGCCGTCAGCAGCGATAAGGCGTCTTCCCTGCCCGCGCCGGCGAGGGCGACGTTCTCCCAGGCGTCCAGCCACGGAATCAGCCGGTCCTCCTGAAACACCCAGGCGACGCGAAGGCCGGCCTGCGTCATCCTGTCCGACAGGTGGCGCAGCAGCGTGGTCTTGCCGCAGCCGGACGGGCCGAAGAAACACACCCTGCCCGCGTCGGGAAGGTCGACGGAAAAGTCCTGCAGCACCCATTTGCCGTCGTAGGCGGCGTTCAGATGTTCAAACCGCATCCTTCGCCCCTCCATAAGCAAACCTTCGGTTCATCCTCCTGAGCCAGAGGAGCATCAGCTTCTCGAAAACCACGCTGATCACAATGAGCACCGCCGTCCAGGCGAACAGGTCCACCGTCTCGAGGTAGATCTTCGCGTCGTAAATCTCCTTCCCCATGGAAAGGGCGGTGCGGCCCAGCACCTCCGCCGCGATGCCCGCCTTCCACGCCATCCCCGCGCCGGTGCCGCAGGCGGCGGTGAAGTACGGCAGCGCCGAGGGCAGGTAAATCTTTGCAAACACCTTCCGGCGGGGCATCCGGAACGAACGCGCCATCTCCAGCAGTTCCCCGTCCGCAGACAAAAATCCCGCGTGGGTGTTCAGCCAGACGATGGGCAGCACCATCAAAAAGGACGTGAACGAGGGAATGCTGCCGCTTTGCAGCCACACCAGCGCCAGCACAATGAAGGACGCCACCGGCGTCGCCCGGATGACGGACAGCGCCGGCGAAAACAGCGTCCGCAAAAAGGGCACGAAGGCGGTGAAAACGGCGATGACGCCCCCCGCCAGCGCCGCCAGCACAAACCCCGCCGCGATGCGAACAAGCGACATGGCGCAGGTCTTCCAGAACTCCCCCGTCGCCGCCAGGCTCGCCACCCTTTGAAACACCGCCAGCGGCGCGGGGAGCAGCACCTCCTTGCCCACGGCGGCGGCGGCAGCCTGCCAGACCAGCAGCCAGAAGAGCGCGCAAAGGGCGGCTTCCGCCCATTTGGACAGACCGCCCTTCGCTTTTCGCCCGAACACGGTATAGCCCGGTTTTTTCTCAGCCGAGGTAGTAGAGGGCGTCATCCGGCAAAGCTCCTCCAACGGATTTGGGGTTGGCCGCGAACAGCACCTGATACAGGGCGGAGGCGCTCTGTTGCATCGCCTCGCCGTCGATGTACACGATGTTGCAGCGCGGGATCGCCGAAGCGGCGAGCTGCTCGTCGTCCATGATGCCGAACCTGACCACCAGCTTTGCCGCCTCTTCGGGGTTTTGGGCGACGAAGTCGGCGGAATCCGCGTACGCTCTCAGGAATGCGTCCACGGCGGCCTTTTTCGCGGGATCGTCCAGCAGCTCACTGCGCACCACGATGCAGCCCATGGAAAGCTGGGTGCCGGGGCTCGCGGCGTTCCATTCCTCCGTCAAAGACAAAGCGACCCGCATGTCGGGGTTTTTCGCCACCACGCGGCTGACGAAGGGCTCCGGCAGGATGCACAGTTCCACCTCTCCCGCGACGGCTTTGGAGGCCAGCTCCGCGTGCTCGGTGAGGTATTCCACCGTCACGGCGTCCGAAAGGCCGTTCCGCGAGAGCACATAGTCTACGATGTACTCCGGCATGGAGGCCTCGCCGGTGGCGTAGACGGTCTTTCCGGCAAGGTCGGCGACGCTGCGCACGCTCTCCCCCTTCTCCAGCACGTACAGCACGCCCAATGTGTTCAGCGCGGCGAGCTTGACGCCACCCCCGGTCTTCTGGTACAGCACCGCCGCCAGGTTGGTGGGCACGCAGGCGACGTCCAGCTCGCCGGTAATGAGCTTTCCGGTGAGCTCGTCCGGCGAGGCGGCAAGGGAGACGCTGGCGTCCAAATCGCTGTACGCCCCGGCTTCCAGCCCCTCCATCAGCTTCACCATGCCGATGCCCGTGGGGCCCAGTAGTGCCGCCACATGGAGTTCATATGCGCCGTTTTCGCCTTCGGGCGGGGCTTGCTCCGAAGTCTGCTCCGGTTCTTCGGGCATTGGCGTGGCTTCCGGCGCTGCCGCGGGTTCTGGCTGCGCCGGGTTCTGCGCGCAGGCGGCGAGCGCGAACAGCATCGCCAGCGCCAGCGCCGCTGCCGTCAGGATTTTCTTGCTCATGGCTGCTCCTTTTCAAGTTTCGGGTATTATGAAATGTCGTTGGGCGCGTTGTCCTTTGATGCGCCCTCCAACAGCACCAGCCGCTTGCCTTCCTTTGCGATTTTCCCCTGCCCGATGAGGGCGTCCATCGCGCGGTACAGCGACGCCCTGCCGATGTCCAGCGCCTGGGCGAGCCTTGTGGCGCTGACGGCGGGGGTGATTTTCCTGCCCCCCTCCTCCCGCGCGGCGCCGATCACGTACGACAGCAGCCGCTGCTCGGCGCTGCCGCCGGTAAAGGCCTCGATGCGCCGGTTCAGAAAGCGGATCCTGCCGCAGAGGTAGGCGAGGTACCGCTCGCAGAGGGCAAAGTCCCGCCTGAGCAGTTCCTTCACCAGTTCCTCGCCCAGCAGCACCGCCTTCACCGCGGTCACCGCCCGGATGCTGGTGACGTAGCCGTCGTCCTCCGTGAACAGCGCCGCGGCGCCGAACACCTCCCCCGCCTTCAGGGTGCTCATGACGATCTCCCTGCCTTCGGCGGCGGGCTTGGTCACCCTGCACCTGCCCGAAAGGATGACGCCCAGGCTGCGCTCAAAACGCTTTGCGGAATAGATGACGTCCCCGCCGCGAAAATCCGCCACGCGGCACAGCGGGTGCGACAGGGCGTACTCTTTGATCTCCCTTTCACAGGGCGCAAACAGCGCGCAGATGTCCAGCACGGCGGGGTCGGTCATGGCGTCAGCCGCCTTTCTTGAAACTGTTTCAAATGAGACAGATTGATGCCTTCATTGTATGAAGTTGATGCAGAATTGTCAATATCTTTTGCAGTGTTTGACAAACATCCTGCAGGCTGTTACACTGATTTTGTAGATAATAAAGAAGAAAGAAAGTGCCGCCCGGGGGGCGGCAAGGAGGAAAACACATTGTTTGAAAATCGCATTGATTTCAACGCCAAGCAGGGTTTCATCTGCGACATGGACGGCGTGATCTACCACGGCAACAGGCTGCTGCCCGGCGTGGTGGAGTTTGTGGACTGGCTGCGCAAGGAGAACAAGCGCTTTTTATTTTTAACGAACAGCAGCGAGCGCACGCCCAAGGAACTGCAGCAGAAGCTCGCCCGGCTCGGCCTCGAGGTGGGCGAATGCCACTTTTACACCAGCGCGCTGGCCACCGCGGCCTTTTTGAAGGCGCAGGCGCCGGGCTGTTCGGTGTACGCCATCGGCGAGGCGGGGCTTTTGAACGCCCTGTATGACGCCGGCATGACCATGAACGACGTCAACCCCGATTACGTGGTCATCGGCGAGGGCAAGTCCTATTCCCTGGAGACGCTGACCCACGCCGTCAACCTGGTGAACCGCGGCGCGAAGCTGGTGGGCGCGAACTACGACCTCACCGGCCCCATTGAAAACGGCATCTGCCCCGCCTGCCGCGCGCTCATCGCGCCCATTGAACTGGCCACAGGCAAGCAGGCGTATTTTTGCGGCAAACCCAACCCGCTGATGATGCGCACCGGCTTAAAGCTGCTCGGCTGCCATTCGGCGGACGCCGTCATCGTGGGCGACCGCATGGATACCGACATCGTCGCCGGCATCGAGTCGGGCATCGACACCGTGCTGGTGCTGTCCGGCGTGTCCACCCGGGAGACCGTCAAGACCTACGCCTATCGCCCCTCCCTCATCCTCAACGGCGTGGGAGACATCGTCAAACTCGCCCGGGGCGAGAGCGTCAGCTGATTTGAAGCAAATAACCGGACGCCGCATAGCGTCCGGTTTTTGATTTTGGGCTGTCCGGTTGGGGCCGTCCGGTTGGGGCGCTAGCCTTCTTCCTCGATGCGCCGCCGCTCCGCCCCTTCCTCCTGCCAGTCCCCGGCCTGCAGCTTCGTCGCGGCCTCCCACAGCGCGTCCGCCGGCACGCCGCCGAAGGCGTAGTGGAAGAATTCCGCCAGGGCCTCTGCGTACTCCGCCTTGCGCTTTCGATAGTCCTCCTCCACCAGGCCCCTTTCGCACACCTCGTCCAGCCCGCCCATGGCGGCGCGGTACAGCCTGTCAAACCGTTCCCTGTCCAGCGGCATGTTTCGCCCTCCTGTTCGCGGATTCGCCTTTAGCTTTCCCATCCGCAGGCGGAATACCGCACCGAACGGGCGCCAGCCGACGCAAAACGGCTATTCCGGCTTTCTTCCGATGTACATCGCGTGCTCGGAAAAGGCGAGAAGCTCGGGCATCTCCAGATACTTTTTCGCAAGTTCGATCCACATCGCCTGTTCCTCCGGCGGGTACGCCATGATCTGCCTCTCGTTGGGGGCGAGGATGCCCTCCTGCCCGAAAAGGTGCAGCTTCTCCAGGCCGAACTGCGCCATGAAGGGCTCGATCTGGCGCTGGTTGATGAAAAACGCGTCGGTGAACGCGGGCCCTGCGTAGCCCGCCCCGGTGACGACGGAGTCAATCAGCGCCAGCGCAACGGGGTTGTTCAGATCCTCCGGCAAAATGCCCGGGCCGTTTTTCATGTCGTAGATGATGCCCGCAAAGTCCAGAATGAAGGAGCAGTACAGGTTTCCGCCCTTTTTCAGGTGCGAAAGCGCCACTTCAACCGCCCTGACGCGGTCCGCCTCCTCCAGCAGGTGGTACAGCGGGCCCATCAAAAACACGTGGTCAAACTCCCCGAGGCTGAGTTCCTCCAGCTCCAGGCAGTTTTTCGCGTGCGCCGCGATGGAAACGCCCAGTTCCTTCGCCTTTTCCCTCGCCAATGCGATGTTGCCGGGGGAAAGGTCGGCCAGCGTGACGTGGCAGCCCTTTTTCGCAAAGTGCAGCGCGTACCTGCCCGGCCCGCCGCCGATATCCAGCACGAAATCGCCGGGCCTGATGTACTTTTCCATCATGTACGTGGTCAGCGCGAACTCAAAGGGGTGCTGGTCCAGCCTGTCCCATTCGAGCTGGGCGTTTTCGTCGTAATAGGCACGCACGGTGGACACTGTCTCCTTCATGCTCTGTTGCCGCGCCGATTGCGCTTTTGCGGCGCCGCGACCTCCCTTCGTTTGGAGTATATATTCGGTTATTATAGTGGGCAAAGCCGCCGCTGTCAAAGCCAAAACGGGCATAAACGACAAAAATCCGCCGGGACAGCTTTTGGTGCAAACGTGAACAATGTCTGAAAAATTGCGCCGCGGCGGGCGCCTCGGTGTTGCTTTTTCGCTTTTGTGTTATAATAACGCAAGCAGCAAATCCATCGAAAGGTGCATCCGATGAAACGAAAGCCAAACGCGCGGTATGTGCTTGTCAGCGGCGGCAGGGCGTACAACAGGCGGAAGAGGTTCGAATCCCTCGAAGCCGGCGCGGCGCAGCCCGCGCCGCAGGAAACCCCCGTTCCCGAAAGCGATGTCTATGAAGTACCGCCATCCCCCGTCATGCGGGGTGATAAAGAAAACGCCACAAAGCACGGCCGTCCCGACTCCGCGCCTTCCGCCGGACAGGGCGGGGACGTTCTGCCCTTGGAAAAGCCCACGCTGATGACGAGGATGCGCTCGGCCGTGAGCCGGCTGCGCCTGCCGAAAAAGGAGGAGGACGAGCCGGGCAAAACCCGCACCTTCATCCCCGTCCGGCCGGAAATCAGCGAGGAACACCTTTACGAGGGCGGCGGCGCGGAGAGCATCTTCACCAGGCGCACCAAACCGCGCAACTTCGCGCTCTCGGTGTTCTTCACCGCGCTGAAGATGCTCGCGGTGCTGGTGGTCGCCCTTGGCTTTGCGGGCCTGGGGGCGGTGACGGGCATCGCCAAGGCGTATATCGACACGTCCCCCGAGCTGGACATCGGCCTCATCGAGAACCAGGCCCAGACCTCGGTGATCTACGACGCCCGCGGCAACGTCATCACCACCTTCGCGGGGCTGGAAAACCGCGAATGGGCGTCCTCCGAGGAAATACCGGACATGCTGAAGAACGCCTTCGTCGCCATCGAGGACGTGCGGTTCTACAAGCACCACGGCGTGGACTTCAAGCGGCTGGTGAGCGCCGTCATCAACACCTTCCGCAACGTCAACACCCACGGCGGCAGCACCATCACCCAGCAGCTCATCAAGAACCGCGTGCTGTCCAGCGAGCAGTCCTACCGCAGGAAGATCCAGGAGGCGTTCCTGGCGATGCAGCTGGAGACCCAGTACTCCAAGGACGATATCCTCGTGGCGTACATGAACGCCATCCCGCTGGGCGGCATCAACTACGGCGTCAAGGCCGCGGCGAAGGACTATTTCGGAAAATCCCTGTCCGAGCTGACCATCCGGGAATGCGCCATGCTGGCGGGCATCACCCAGAACCCGACGAAGTTCAACCCGCGCCTGAACTACTACGACGAAAACCGGGACCGCAAGACCACCGACGACCGGACGGACACGGTGCTGCGCGCCATGTACGACGCGGGCTTCATCACCAAGGAGCAGTACGAGGCGGCGCTTTCCGAGGAAGTGACCATCCTGGAGAAGTCCTCCGCCAGCTCCATGTACGACATGCCGGCGTTCGTGGAGTACGCCGTCAGCGAGGTCATTGACTGCATGCTCAAGGACCGAGGTCTTGAGGACACCAGCGCCAACCGCGCCGCCATGGAGAAGGAGCTTCGCACCGGTGGCTACCACATTTACACCACGGTCATCCCCGAAATCCAGCACACGGTGCAGCAGACCCTCTCCACCTGGGAGAACTACCCCAAGCTGGCCGACCCTACCTATTCGGTGCGCATCAGCAAGAACGCCGACGGCACCGTGGACGAGATCATCCAGCCCCAGGCGGCGGCGGTGGTCATCGACCAGTCCAACGGGCACATCGTCGCCATGGTGGGCAGCCGGGACGAGCCTACGAGAAAGAAGCTTTTGAACCGCGCCGTTTCCAGCAACATGCCGGTGGGATCGTCGTTAAAGCCCCTCGCGGTGTACGCGCCCGCGCTGGAGAACGGCATGTCTCCCGCGTCCATCATCCTGAACTTCGCCCAGCCCATCGAGGGCTACGGCGGCTCGCGGGGCTATCCCACCGGCGGGCTGAGCAGTCAGGGCCCCGTTACCATGCGAAAGTCGGTGGTCTCCTCCCTGAACGTGGGCGCAGCCCGGGTGCTGTTTGAAAACGTCACCCCCGCCGCGTCGAAGAACTACCTCGTCAGCATGGGCATGGATCCGGACACCATCTTCGCCGACGGCCCGGGCCTTGCTTTGGGCACCTCCGGCATCTCCATGCTGGAGCTCACCGCGGCGTTTTCCACGCTGTCCAACGGCGGGGTGTACCAGTCCCCCATCGCCTTCACCGTGGTGAAGGACAGCCAGGGCAACGTGGTGCTGGACGCCGAAAAGTTCCGCACCACCGCCCAGATCTTCAAAAAGTCCACTGCCTGGCTGATGACGGACATGCTCATCGACGCCGTCAAATCCGGCACCGGCAGAAAGGCCCGCATCGACGGCATCACCGTCGCCGGCAAGACCGGCACCAACGAGACCTACCGCGGCGTGGTGTTCGCCGGGTACACCGGGTATTACACCTCCAGCGTGTGGATCGGGCACGACAATTACCAGTACCCCCTGAAGGACGGCAGCACCGGCGGCGATTACGCCGCGCCGCTTTGGCAGGCGTACATGTCGAAAATCCACGAAGGGCTGCCGGACAAGGCCATCATCGACTCCAACCCGCAGGACCTGGGCCTTGTGAAGGCCACGGTGTGCTCGGTGACGGGCCTGCTCGCCACCGACGCCTGCAAGGCGGACACGGCCCACCCGCCGGTGACCGACTGGTTCTTTGCGGGAAGCGTTCCCAAAACGCCCTGCAACGCCCACGTGCTGGTAAACATCGACGCGACCTCCGGCAAGATCGCCACCCCCTTCTGCCCGCAGGACCAGCTCGGGCAAAAGAGCATCCTCGTGGTGCCGGCGGACTCCCAGCTCGCCACCATCGACCCGGAACTCATGGCCAAGCACATGCCCGAGGCGATCCTGGGCTTTGCGAACTATCAGGAGCTCCTCTCCCTGCCCGAAACGGACCCGCGGTACGGTTCGTACTTCTGTCACGTGCACAGCGCCAACACCGGCAACTACCCCACCGAGGAGGAGCTGAGCTACGCCCGTACCATCCTCGGCTTCGCGGACGACATGCTGGCGAGCGGAAGCTACGCCCTGCCCGCCTCCGTCCGGTCGGACATCCTCTCCCTCGTGCGCAGGCTGGAAGCGGCGGTGGAGGAAGGCGTCAACGGCAGCCTGATCAGCTCTTTGAGCCTTGAGCTGTACCAGAAGTGCGTGGACGCCCAGAACCGGTACTACGTACCCGTCTCCCCCGCGCCCGCGTCCACGCCCACGCCAGAGCCGGAGCCCGTGGAGGAGGAAGAGGAACACCTTTACGACTACGAATACGAAGTGACGCCCTGAACATGAAGGAAAACCGCACCATCAAAAGCCCCTTTGGGGCTTTTTCCCCGTCGGAGGGGGCAAAAGGCAGCCTTGCGGCGCTGTACGACGAGTGCCGCATATGGCTTTTTGCGCTGTGCCAGCGGGAGGACGCCCCGCTGGGCGAGCTGACGCGGCCGGTGTTCGGCGCGGGAAACGAAAAGGCGGCGGTCCTTCTCGTCGGCGAGGCGCCGGGCAGGGACGAGACCGAGCAGGGCGCGCCCTTTGTGGGAAAGGCGGGCAGAACCCTTTCCGCCTTTTTGCAGTCCGCCGGCTTTTCCCGGGACGAGCTGTTCATCACCAACGCCGTCAAGTACCGTCCCTTTTCGCTGAACAGCAAAGGCGGCAAGGCCAACCGCACGCCCACCCGGGCGGAGATCTTCGCGCTCAGGGAGCTGCTCCTTTGCGAGATTGCCGCCGTCTCCCCCCGGATAGTGGTGACCTTGGGCAACTCGCCGCTTTTCTCCCTGACGGGCCGGGCGGACATCGGCGCCTGCCACGGAAAGCCGGAACCTTTTTTCAGCGGAGCCGTGCTCTTTCCCCTCTACCACCCCGCCAGCCTGATCTACAACCCAAGCCTCGCAAAAGCCTATGCGGAAGACATGGCGGCGCTCAGAACCTTCGCTGCAAACCCGCCTTTTTGACGAAGCGCGTTTGGCGGTGTATAATGATGTATCGACTTTCGAATCGAGGTGAAAGCATGACGCAAAGACCGGCGCGCAGGCTGTTGGCATTGTTGCTGCTGGCGGCGCTGGTGCTCCAGCCCGGCGGGTCCTACGCCGCCGAGGAGACGGGGCAGATCCTGGGAAACGACGTCAACCTCCGTTCCCTGCCGGACGTTTCCGGCACCTCGCTGGCGAAGCTCCAGCTGGGGGACGAGGTGGCCATCCTCGAGGAAAGCGGCGACTGGTACAAGGTCGAGTGCAACGGCCTGACCGGATATGTGCTGTCCAGCCTCGTGTTCGTCAAATCCGTCACCGACCGCATCGCCTACTCCACGGTCGACGGCGTGAACCTTCGCGGCGGGGCGTCTGAAAGCTCCTACGTCATCACCACCATTTCCGCCGGCCACCCGGTGCGCATCCGCCAGATGGTGGGCGAGTGGTACTTCGTCACCTATGAGGGCGAGTGCGGCTTCGTCCGGCGGGACATGGTGCAGCTTTCCAACATGTCCGGCGTGGGCGGCAGCGCCCAGCTCTTGAAATACGGCATGGAGGGCTCCGAGGTCAAAAAGCTCCAGCAGGAGCTGTACCGAAGAAACTTCCTTCCCCAGTCCGCCATCACAGGTTACTACGGCGCCAAGACCCGCGAGGCGGTGAAGGACTTCCAGAAGGCCGCCAAAATGTCCAGCGCGGACGGCGTGGCGGGGCCGGAGACGCTGGCCATCCTCTATGACCGCACCAACAACATCAAAAAGACCATCGGCCAGATCATTTCCGCCCAGGACATCAAGGGCATGGTGCGCATGATCGACTGGTGGGAGGGCGGCAGCACGCTGGTGAGCCGCAACGGCGGCATCGCCACGGTGACGGACGTGAAGACCGGCAAGTCCTTCAAGATCCGGCGCAGCGGCGGCCACAAGCACATGGACGTGCACCCCCTGACCGCGGCGGACACCGCGGTCATGAAGAGCATCGTGGGCAAGTGGAGCTGGGCGCGCCGGGCGATCTGGCTGACGGTGAACGGCAGGGTGTACGCGGCGAGCATGAACTGCATGCCCCACTCCCCCGACCCCTCCAAGACGGACAATTTCCCCGGCCACTTCTGCATCCACCTGAAAAACTCCCGCACCCACGGGGGAGACAACGTCGACCCGGACCATCAGGCCTGCATCCAGAGGGCCTACAAGGTCGGAAACGGCGGCTGATTGACGGAGGATTTTCGCATGAAAAACACCACCGCGGCCCGCATCCTCTGCGGCCTGCTGGCATTCGCGCTTTTAGCGGCCATCGTTGCGGGCTTTGCGAGATAAGCAATGCGCAACAAGCACAAAGCCGGAGGCAATTGCCTCCGGCTTTCGGCTTTGGGCGGTGTGCGGATTCCATGGGGATGCGGCAAAGCATGGGAGTCCGACAGATTCGCGCCTTTGCAGGCGGCGTTCTGGAGGGCGCTTCGTTGCAGCAGAGCAAGAATCGCCGGTGCGCCTCGCCGCAGGAGCCGCCCGCTAAGATACAGCGCCTTCCCTGCGCTGCCGGCACGCCCGCCGCGGCTATTAGGCCTGTTTGCCAGGCCAATCACCACAAGCTTTCAGAACCTAACCTGCCTATCAAAGTCTCCGGTTTCATCTTGCAGGCGGGGTTCTGGGGGCGCTTCGTTGCAGCAGCGACGAAAACGCTTGGAGCGGATAGAGCCGCTCGCCAGAGCGCGCGCTTTCCCCCAGCGCCGCCGGGGCACTTCCCTTTCCACAGCAGCGCTTTCGCGCGATATTTGCGGGCTGCAGGCGCAAGCCCTTCAGAACCTGTCTTTAACGCCGCGCTTTGCCGCAGGAGCCGCTCGCCAAGGCCAAAGTACACCTGCCCGTCATCCACAGGACACGATGCTCTCCGTTCTTCGCACCTTTTTCCAAGCGCTGCCGCCACTTTCTGCTGAAGCCTTCCCTTCCGCGGCAACTTTCTCCTCCTTCTTGCGCTTGCCGCCGGTTCGCCCGGCGCGAAGCGGCGGCGGATAGTTTCCCTGCGAACGGCTTCGCGCCTGCCATGGCATCGGATGGGCGCATGCCTCTGCCGCGCTCCGCAAGGCCTTATGCTGCCCTTCCGCTCCCGCACAATGCGCCCCCGCCACACGCAAAACCGCCCCGGACTTTGCCGGGGCGGCTGGTTATGGGGTGGTGCTTTGCCTGCAGAACTGCTTGCGCGATTCACGCCTCCTGCTCCGCCATCATCTCCTTGACCTTCATCAGGCGGGTCAGATTGGCGCGTTCGTTCTCCTCCAGCTTCATGGTGATGAAGCGGATGGTCTCGGTGATCTCGGGAATCATCACGTGCTCCAGCGCGTTGACCCTGCGGCGGGTCTTTTCGATTTCGTTGGCCAGCAGCTCACAGGTCTTTTCCACTTCCGCCAGCTCGATGAGCTCGGGCAGCACTGCGGCGAGGTCCAGCACCGCGCCGTCCAGCTCGCTGGAGGTGAAGGCGAAGCCGTAGGGCAGCTCGACCTCCTTCTCCTCACTCAAAAGCCGGATGGTGGGCACGTTGACGGACATGATGTTCCGCGTGCCCGTCCGCACCTTTGCCTCCCTTGCGGGCACCAGCAGCGCCTCCGCCACAGCGGCGGGGCCCATCTGGGCGCTGGCCACCGCGAAGCGGCCCATGGCTGCGGTGAGCTTTTTTTCCACCCGCTCGCGCAGCTCCTTGTCCCGCTTGATGAACTCGATGAACCGGCGGACCATCTCGTCCCGCTTGTCCTTCAGGAGCTTGTGGCCCCGCGTCGCGGTCCTCAGGCGCCTTTTGAGGCGGGTAAGCTCCATGCGCGTGGGGTTGACACGCATTGCCATGGGTTATCCCTCCTCTTTCGGATAGTACTTGTCCAGATACGCGTCGCGGATGCGCTTGAGTTCCGCCCTGGGCAAAATCTTCAGAAGCTTCCAGCCGATGTCCAGCGTTTCCTCGATGGAGCGGTTGGTCTCGTAACCCTGGGAGACGTAGCGCTGTTCAAACTCGTCCGCGAACTTGGCGTAGAGCTTGTCCATGTCCGACAGCGCCGCCTCGCCCAGGATGACGGCGAGCTCCTTCGCGTCCTTGCCGCGGGCGTAGGCGGAGAACAGCTGGTTCATGGTGTCCGCGTGGTCCTCGCGGGTCTTGCCCTTGCCGATGCCCTTGTCCTTCAGGCGGGACAGCGAGGGCAGCACGTCGATGGGCGGGGTGATGCCCTTCCTGTGCAGCTCGCGGGAGAGGATGATCTGCCCCTCTGTGATGTACCCCGTCAGGTCGGGGATGGGGTGGGTCTTGTCGTCCTCGGGCATGGTGAGGATGGGAATCTGGGTGATGCTCCCCTTCTTGCCCTTGACGCGGCCTGCGCGCTCGTAAAGCGTCGCAAGGTCGGTGTAAAGGTAACCGGGGTAGCCCCTTCGACCGGGGACTTCCTTTCTTGCGGCGGAAATCTCGCGCAGGGCCTCGGCGTAGTTGGTCAGGTCGGTCAGAATGACCAGCACGTGCATGTCCAGCTCGTACGCCAGGTATTCTGCGCAGGTGATGGCCATGCGCGGCGTGGCGATGCGCTCCACCGCCGGGTCGTTGGCGAGGTTCATGAACAGCACCGCGCGTTCGATGGCGCCGGTGCGCCTGAAGTCCTGAATGAAAAAGTCCGCTTCTTCGAAAGTGATGCCGATGGCGCCGAACACCACGGCGAACTTCTCGTTGGAGCCCAGCACTTTCGCCTGGCGGGCGATCTGGGCGGCGAGGTTCGCGTGCGGCAGACCGGAGCCGGAGAACACCGGCAGCTTCTGGCCGCGCACCAATGTGTTCAGACCGTCGATGGCCGAAATGCCCGTCTGGATGAACTCGGCGGGGTAGTCGCGCGCCGCAGGGTTCAGGGGCGCGCCGTTGATGTCCTTCAGCGCCTCGGGAATGATGGCGGGGCCGCCGTCAATGGGCCTGCCCATGCCGTCAAATACGCGGCCGAGCATGTCCGGCGAGACGGCGAGCTGAATGCCGTGGCCTAAAAACCTTGCCTTGGAGTCGGAGATGCGCAAACCCTGGGAGCCCTCGAAGAGCTGGACCATGGCCTTGTCGCCGTCCACCTCCAGCACCTTGCCGAAGCGCAGTTCGCCGTTGCCCTGCTCGATTTCCACCAGCTCGTCGTACTTGACGCCCTCGACGCCTTCCACCAGCATAAGAGGACCGACGACTTCCTTAATGGTCTTGTATTCCTTACGCATCGGCCTGCTCTCCTTCCGTCAGCGCCATGAACTCGGCGTCCATTTCCTTTCTGATGGCGGCGATGTGCGCGTCAAACTCGTCCTCGGGCACGTACTTCATCCTGCCCAGCTTTTCCAAAATGTCCATGGACACGATGCGGTGGAAGGACACGTCGTTTTCCAGCGCGTCCATGCCCTTGTCGTACCAGGCCAGGATGGCGGACAGCATGCCGTACTGCTTTTTGGGGGAGGCGTAGGTGTCCACCGGGTTGAAGGCGTCCTGATGCAGATAGTCCTCGCGGATGGAGCGGGCGCATTCCAGCGCCAGGCGGTCCTTGTAGGACAGCGCGTCCACGCCCACCAGACGGACGATTTCCTCCAGCTCCGCCTCCTCGCTCAGCAGCACCATGGCGCGCCTGACGTGCTCCGACCAGTCGGGGGCGACCTGGGCGTCAAAGAAGGCGTTGACCTTGTCGTGATACAGCGAGTAGCTGGTCAGCCAGTCGATGGCGGGGAAGTGGCGCTTGTAAGCAAGGGCCGAGGACAGCCCCCAGAACACCTTGACGATGCGCAGCGTCGCCTGGGAAACAGGCTCACTCGTGTCGCCGCCGGGCGGGGACACCGCGCCGATGGCGGAAACGGCGCCCTTCCTGCCCTCTTTGCCCATGCACACCACCTCGCCGGCGCGTTCGTAAAACTCCGCCAGCCGGCTGGACAGGTACGCCGGGTACCCTTCCTCGCCGGGCATTTCTTCGAGTCGGCCGGACATTTCGCGCAAAGCTTCTGCCCAGCGGGAGGTGGAGTCCGCCATGATGGCAACCTTATAGCCCATGTCGCGGAAGTATTCCGCGATGGTGATGCCGGTGTAAATGGAGGCTTCGCGGGCGGCGACGGGCATGTCCGACGTGTTGGCGATGAGCACGGTGCGCTTCATCAAAGGAAGCCCCGTGCGCGGGTCCGTGAGCTCGGGGAACTCCATCAGAACGTCCGTCATCTCGTTGCCGCGCTCGCCGCAGCCGATGTATACCACAATGTCCGCGTCCGCCCACTTGGCGAGCTGGTGCTGCACCACGGTCTTGCCCGAGCCGAAGGGGCCGGGGATGGCGGCCACGCCGCCCTTCGCCAGGGGGAACAGCGTGTCGATGATGCGCTGGCCGGTCACCATGGGCTCATGGGGCGCGATTTTTTCCACATACGGGCGGCCGCGGCGCACCGGCCAGCGCTGGAGCATGGGCAGCTCCACTGTTGTACCGTCCGCCTTTTTCAGCCGCGCGATGGGCTGGACGATGGTCGCCTCGCCCTCGTAAATCCATTCCAGCGTGCCGGCAAGATTCGGCGGCACCATGATCTTGTGCAGCACGGCCGGGGTTTCCTGCACGGTGCCCAGCACGTCGCCGCCGGTGAGCTCGTCCCCCACTTTCGCCACGGGCACGAACGCCCACTTCTTCTCGCGGTTCAGCTTGGGAACGTCCACCCCGCGGGAGATGCGCTCGCCCTCCATGCGGTAGATGACGTCCAGCGGGCGCTGAATGCCGTCAAAGATGCTTTCGATGAGGCCGGGGGCGAGCTCGACGGACAGCGGCTCGCCGGTGGTGTAGACCGGCTCGCCCGGGCCGAGACCCGCGGTCTCCTCGTAAACCTGAATGGACGCGCGGTCTCCGCGAAGCTCGATCACCTCGCCGATCAGCCGCTTGTCGCTGACGCGCACGACGTCGTACATCTGCACGTCTGCCATGCCCGTCGCCACGATGAGCGGTCCCGCCACTTTTGCGATAACGCCCGGCGCGCTCGCGGGCGCGTTTCTCGTTTCGTTCATCGTTGCTCTTACCTTTCTTCGCCGAATAGGATGTCCGCACCGACCGCCTTTTCCACGTTTTCCCGTATGGCGCGCATCCCGAACCCGGTGGTGCCGATGCGGCTCGGTATGGGGATGATTGCGGGGAAAGGCTCCGTCTTGTAGCGCTCGAGCGCGTCTTTTGCGGCTTCTGCCGCCTGCTCGGTGATGTAGATGACCTTGCAGCCCTCTTTTGCCAGTCGGTGGATGGTGCGCTCAGTTTCCCGCGGGTTGTCCGGGTAGAACGCCTCCACCCCCAGCGCCTGAAAGAGCATGACCGAGTCGCGGTCGCCGATGGCGGCAATCGAAATGTTCTTCCTCATGGTTCCGCCGCCTTTCACACGTAAAGCTCCGGCAGTTCCGGCGCGGCCTTCGCGAACTTGGCCGCGAAGATCACCCGGATTGCCCGCGCCTCGGCCTCACGGCCGAGAAGATATCCCAAAATGGGCCCCATGCCGAAAATGTCGCTCTTCTCGGCGCGGACCATCTCCATCAGCCTTCTGTCCATGCTGCGCTCCAGCGCCCTGAGGCTGCCCGTCCGGGCGTACTCCTCCAGCGCCTTTGCGATGTCCCCCCCGAACTGGCCGGTGCTGAGCCGCGCGGCGAGGTGCTCCATTGGCACCTCCAGACACGCGAGGATGGCTTCCTTTGCAATCCCCCCGCCCGAAACCAGCATGGGGGTGAGCCTTTCCTCTCCCCAGCCCAGGGCGCGGGCGCGGATCAGGGACTGGACGTTCGCAAAGTCCGCCTGGGCGGAAAAATAGCGCTTCGCGAAGGCGTTTCCCCCTCTTTTCAGGGCGGCGCCGATGTAATCGAACACCGCGCGGTCCACCGCCGCGGAAATCAGCCCTGGGTCGCCGCTTTTTTCGGCGATGGCTTCCGCTTCCTCAATGGCCTTTTGAAACTGCCCGGGCAGGGTGGAAACATCCCCCTCGTTGACCGCCTTCTGCAGCTGCGCCACCGAATACGCCCCGCCTTCGGTCATCAGCTCCCCAGCTTCGATGCCGAGAAGCTTTGCCTTTAAAAGCGTCTTGAGGTTGTGGGCGTCGGTCTTCAGCAAAAACAGCTTTATAACCTCCGGCTCCGGGGTCAGCTCCCAGACCAGCGCCCGGGAAGCGGCGATCTCCGCGGCGATGAGCTGTTCCACGTCGTTGGGGTCCTGTGCGCCAGCGCCGTAGTTCGCGTCCCGCAGCAGCTTGACCGCCTCCTGCGCCTCGCTTTCCACCAGGCGGCTCAAAAACGCGCTGCCGAGCATCCTCTGGCCGATGACCGCGAGCCTGCCGTTGGCGTAAGCATAGCTCTTCTGGGGCATTTATCCCACCTCCGAGCCGAAGAGGATGGCGGCGACCTCGCGTTCTGCGCTTTCGCGGGCGTAGCCGATGAGCGCTTCAAAGGAGGCGTTGACGTCCGACTTTTCGCCAATGACGATGGCGCCGCCTGAGATCTTCGCGCTCTCGGGGCAGAGCGTCAGCTCCGCGCGCTTTCCGGCTTCGGCAAGGCGGGCGTTGAGCCTGTCCAGAAGGCCGTTCTCGAACCGCGCCCTGTCCCTTTGGGCGACGCGGATTCTCTCGGCGCCCGTTTCCGCCGCGGAGAGGATCAGCCGCGTCAAAAGCGCCTCGTAGCGGTCGTCCGGAAGTTCGCACAGGCGCCGCAGGGCAAGGTCAAAGGCTTCGTCCAGCACCTCGCGCTTGCGCTTGAGGGTGTTTTTGCGCACTTCGAGGCCGGCCACCAGCATCCTCCGGCGCTTGATCTCCTCCGCCTCCGCAACGGCGGCCTTCCCGATGGCGTCGGCGCGCTCCCTTGCGGCCTTTATGATGGCTTCGGCAGACTGCTTTGCCTTTTCCCGGGCCGCCGCGGTGATTTCGGCGGCCTCGGCCTCGGCTTCCTGCCGGATCTTCAGAAGGATTTTTTCCGTGCTCAATGCCAAAACCTCGCTCTCGTGTCGTGTAATCGGCCCGCTTACACCTGGATGCCAAACACGAGCAGAATGGAGACGAGGAGGGCGAGAATGGCGTAGGTTTCAACCAGCGCGGCCATGGTGATGCCCTTGGCGGAGGAGCCGGGCTCCTTGGCCGTCATCAGAATGGCGGAGACGGCGGTCTGCGCCTGGAAAGTCGCGGAAATCAGGCCGACGATGGCGATGGGCATGCAGGCTCCAAAGAAGGACCAGCCCTGTTCCATGGTCAGATTCGCGACGCCGCCGCCCAGTATGCCGATGCGGACCATCACGATAACCGCCACCAGGAATCCGTAAATGCCCTGGGTGCCGGGGAGCGCTTCGATGACGAGCAGCTTGCCGAAAAGGTCGGGTTTTTCAGCGGTGACGCCCGCGGCGGCCTGACCGGTCAGGCGCACGCCGTACGCGCTGCCGACGCCGGCGAGAATCGCGGCCAGGGCCGCACCGATGATGGCGATGAGAGTTCCTGTAGACATGCAGTGTTTCCTCCTTTGGTGTGTATCAGCTTGATTTGATGATTGCGCGGCGGCAATGCATTACTTGAGGTCCACATGGGCGGCCTTCACGGACATGGGCACAAAGGGCCTGCCGTTGCCCGTATAGAACTTGCCGAAAAACTCGATGTACTGCAGGCGGCTTGCGTGCACGTATGCCGAGAGCAGGCCCATGGCCAGATTGAACACGTGGCCGATGACATAGATGAGGACGGACGCGATGTACCCGAGCACCGAGCCCTGCACCATCCCCGCCAGCAGGTTGAACACCATGGCGACGACGCCGCTGGACAGCACCAGCGCCAAGATGCGCGAGTAGGACAATATGTCGCTCAGCTGCCCGGTGACGCCGTAGAGGCTGAGCAGGCCCCCCGTGATCTTCTTGATGCCCCTGTTGGCCCTTCCGCCGGTCAGCACGATGACCGCGGCGCCGAAAATCGCCAGGTACGTTCCCACCTGGGAGAGCGGCTCCAGGAACATGAAGCCGATGCCGGTGAGCAGGATGATCCAGCTCAGATTGTCAAAGATCGCGGCCTGCCAGTCCCCCGCGCGCAGGCAGTTGACCATGGACAGGATGATGCCCGAGAAGATGTGCAGCGCGCCGATGACCATGCACAGGATCAGCGTGGACACGGGTTCGTTCAGCGGCACGAACAGCACCGGCGGGAACCACTCCGCGCCGAAGTACGAGCCGAACATCACGCCCCAGAAGGCGGTGGTGATGCTGGAGAACAGCAGCACCTTCACGAGCTTTCTGAAGTCCCCCCTGGGCTTGGCGATCTTCAAAAACAGCCCGAAGGCGAGGGCCATGAGAAGGCCGTAGCCCGCGTCGCCCATCATCATGCCGAAAATCAGCCAGTACCAGGGCGCCATGACGGGGTTGGGGTCCACCTCCCTGGGGTCCGGGCGGGAGAACATGTCCGTGATGGACTCGAAGGGGGCGACGAGTTTGCTGTTTTTGGTCACCGTGGGGGGAGTCTCGTCCTCCGCGGGGTCCTCAAAGGAGAGCACAAACGCGTCGGTGACGGACTCCACCGCCTTCTGGACGACCTCCGTCCTGTCCGCCTGGGTCCAGCCCTTGAGGCAGAAGGTGTAGTCCGTCAGCATGGCGGGGGTGCTCTGCCGCTCGTGCTCGGTGGCGCGCTGGTCGCAGAGGATTTCCAGCTCGTCCCGCTTTTCGGCGAGCTTTTTCATGGCTTCCGTCAGCGCTTCGCGCTCTTTGCGCACCGCGTCCAGCTCGGCGGCGAGCTGTTCCGCCCGCGCCCTGGGCAATCCAACGACGCGCGGCGGCATCAGGGGGACGTATCCGACGGCCTTCGCGGCTTCCAGAAGCTCCTCCGCCCGGCCCTTGGGCGCATACAGCACCAGCACCCGGCCTTCCGCCCCCTCGCCCAAAAGCTGGACGGCGGAATCGCGCTCTTCGGCAAGCGCCGTGAGCGCGGGCAGAAGGTTTGCCGCGATGCTGCCGGTGAACACCGCCACCTTGCGGGTGTTCTTCAGCTCCTCCACCGGAACGTCCAGCTCCACCCAGGGGGCGACTGCCGCGGCCTCGGCGGAAAGGGCGCTTTCCCTCGCGGCATTGTCGGAGAGCTTCCTCTCCAGCTCCGCCACTTCGTCCCGCAGCTTTTCCAGTTCAGGGTCCACGAAAAGCAGCGCCTGCTTTTCCACCTCCGGCCGGGGGGTGAACATGCTGCGCTTGCCCACGCTCCGGTACACAAACCCCAGCGCCTCCTGCGCCCGGGCCAGCTCCTCGGCGGACTGCGCAAAGCCTTCCTGGGGCTGGGCGTCTTCGGTGCTGATCACCATCAGCTCCCCGCAGCGCTGCAGCGAGAGCAAAAGCGCCTCCTTCTCCCGCTTCAGGGCGTAGAGCGTGACCTTTTTCATCGGGACGATCATGTCGCTTCAATCCTTTCGACGATGTAGGACGCGGCCCTGTCAAGGCTGGCTCTGGCCCTCTGCACCGCGCTTTCGTCGGCCTTCGCCTGCTCAGAAAGCAGGCTCTCCGCTTCCTTGTGCGCCTCCGCCTCGGCCTGGGAAACCAGCCTCTGCGCTTCTTCCTTGGCCTTCGCGATGAGGTCCTCCGCCTCCCTGCGGGCGTTCTCCTCCGCCGCCATAACGATATCCCTGCCGTCGCTCTGCGCCTGCCTGATCAGTTCGGCGGCTTCCCGCTCGGCAGCTGTTATGGCTTCCAGTATGGACATCCGATCACCACCTTCTTGGTAACATGAAGAACTGTCCTTCGCCATTCTCTTGAGAGATATGCACGCTGTTTTTCAGCAGAAACACGTTTCATCAGAGGATAAATGCATAACAGTTACGAAAAATCATTATATAAAAAAGAAAAATCAAAAAGAGCGCGGCGAAGGATGAACCACCGTTGTGCTCTTTTTCTCACTTTTGGTCTGTCCAATTCTAGCATAGCCGAAAGTTTTTGTAAAGTTTTTGCCATCTCTGGAATCTCCGCGGCGAAAATCAAAAACCTTCTCTGAAAAAAGATGAAATCGGGCAAAACCGGTCAGGTTGCAGAAGCGGGGAAAGCAAGATTCCGAAAAACCCCGCCTTCCCCGCGTTTTGCGCTATTTGGTTCCGAAGTACCTGTCTCCCGCGTCGCCCAGGCCGGGGACGATGTAGCCGTGGTCGTTGAGGTGGTCGTCGATGACGGCGACGAAAATATCCACGTCCGGATGGTTTTTCTGGATCAGGTCAATGCCCTGCTGGGCCGCCACAAGGCACACCAGCTTGATGTGGCCGCAGCCCTTCTTCTTGAGCAGGTTGAGCGCGGCGTTGATGGAGTGGCCGGTGGCGAACATGGGGTCCACCAGGATGACGTCGCGCTCCGCGCAGTCGTGCGGCAGCTTGCAGTAGTACTCGACGGCCTCCAGCGTCTCCGGGTCGCGGTACAGCCCGATGTGGCCCACCTTCGCGGCGGGAATGAGCTTGAGCATACCGTCGACCATGCCCAAACCGGCGCGCAGAATGGGAACGATGGCCAGCTTCTTGCCGGCGATGACCTTGGTTTTTGCCATCGCCACGGGGGTCTTGACCTCAATTTCCTTCAAAGGCAGGTCCCGGGTCACCTCGTAACCCATGAGCATGGCGAGTTCGCCCACCAGCTCGCGGAATTCCTTGGGGCCGGTCTGTTCGTCCCGCAGCAGCGAGATTTTGTGCTGAACGAGGGGATGGTCAATTACGGTAAGTTTGCCCATTTTGGTAATTCTCCTTCGAATATTTGGAAAGCGCGCGAAACGCCTTCTCTTTCGCAAGCGGATGGGACCGTTTTGGGCGCGTGCGGCGCTAGCCGCCCAGCCATTCGCGTTCCATGCGGTCCATGGCCTTCAGAATAAGCTCCTTGATTTCCCTGGCGGCCTCCTCGTACACTTCCAAAGGCTGCCGGAAGGGATCCTCAATGTCGTACTCCTCGCTGCCGGTGTAGCCGTCCTTGCCGTTGGCGTAGCCCTTGAGGGTACTGGCCTTGCCTTCGGCCTCGGGGGCCAGGGCGGCGATTTCCTCCAGGTGCTGTTCCTGCATGGCGAGGATCAAATCGGCCTCCTCGGCCAGTTCCTGGGTGAAGGGAACCGCCCTGTGGCGGAAAAAGGGGAGCTTCACGCCCAAGTGTTCCAGGGCGAGCTCGGCGTTTTTCGCCATTTCCGCACCTTCGCAGGCAAAGGTTCCCGCCGATATCGCGCGCGCTCCGATGGCGCGCAATCGAGGTCGGTCGTCCAGAGCGTCGTTGAAGATGGCTTCGGCCATGGGACTGCGGCAGGTGTTGCCGGAGCATACGAACAAAACGGTCTTCAAGGCTGTTCCTCCAGAATGGATTGTGCTTCGTTGGGGGACGTGCAGACGCGGAATCCCGCGGCGCGGAGCGCGCGGTTCATGTACGCCAGGCCCAGCGCGTCCGCAGGAAGTGCTTCGAGAATGATGGACTGGAAATTTGCCCCGTCCGCCCTGCGCAATGCCGCAAACAGGTTCGCGCAGAAGGTTTCGGGCGCGGTTCTGTCGCCAATTATATCATAGACGCGCCCAGCGTAAAAGCCACAAGTTTGCCTGGAAGCCAGAATGCAGGCCTTCTGCCCTCTGGCGACGCAGCCGTCGTACAGGGCGGCGGCGGTGGCCGCCACGTCCTCCCCCGCGGCGATGTACACCCGCGCCCTGGGGGCGTAGTGCCTGTACTTCATGCCGGGCGAGGCGGCGGTCTCCCCCTCCTTCAGGGGCGCCAGCGCCGCAGGGGCTATTTTAACTTCCCCGATGACCGCCGAAAGCATGCCCGGGGTGATCGCGCCCGGGCGCAACACCGCGGGGTCGCCCACCAGCGTCACCACCGTGGACTCCAGCCCCCACTTGCAGGGGCCGCCGTCCAGAACGAGGGGGATTTTGCCCGAAAGGTCGGCCAGCACGTGCTGCGCGGTGGTGGGGCTTGGCCTGCCGGAGGTGTTGGCGCTGGGCGCGGCGATGGGCACGCCGGAAGCCCTGATGAGCGAAAGCGCTCCGGCGTTTTGCGGCATGCGCACCGCCACCGTGGGAAGGTTCGCCGTGGCGGCGGGCGGCACGATGTCCTTCTTTTTCAGGATGACGGTCAGCGGACCCGGCCAGAAGGCGTCCATCAGCCTTTTTGCCTGTCCGGTGACCTCCGCCAGCGCGTCCACTTCAGTTGGGTCCGAAACGTGGAGGATGAGCGGGTTGTCGTTCGGCCTGCCCTTGGCGGCGAAGATTTTGGCGACGGCCTTTTCATCCAGCGCGTTGGCGCCCAGACCGTACACCGTCTCCGTGGGAAAAGCCACGACGTCACCTTGTTGAATCAGCCTTGCGCCTTCCTCGATGCCCTTTTCAAATTCCTTGTTCAGGTCGATACAGATGGTTTCCATAATGTTTACTCCATCGCCTCCAGCTGGGCGGTGCGGGCGGCGACGGACAAAGCCTCGATCATCTCGTCCAGATCGCCGTCCAGAAAAGCGTCCAGCTTGTACAGCGTCAGCCCGATGCGGTGGTCGGTGACGCGGCTCTGGGGGAAGTTGTACGTGCGGATGCGCTCGCTCCTGTCCCCCGTGCCCACCATGGAGCGCCTGGCGGCGGTGAGCTTTTCGTCCTGCTGGGAGCGGTAATGGTCGTAAAGGCGGGTCTTGAGCGCGCGCATCGCCTTTTCCTTGTTTTTCAACTGGCTGCGCTCGTCCATGCACTGCACGACGATGCCCGTGGGAATGTGGGTGATGCGGATGGCGGACTCCGTCTTGTTGACGTGCTGGCCGCCGGCGCCGCTGGCGCGGAAGGTGTCGATCTTCAGATCCGCGGGGTTGATCTCCACGTTCACGTCCTCCACCTCCGGCAGCACCACCACCGTGGCGGCGGAGGTCTGGATGCGGCCCTGGGCCTCGGTCTCGGGCACGCGCTGCACGCGGTGCACGCCGCTTTCGTACTTCAGTTTGGCGTACACGTCCGTGCCCGAAATGGAAAGGTCGGCCTCCTTGATGCCGCCCAGCTCGGTCTCGTTGATGTTCATGATTTCGACCTTCATTTTGTGCCGCTCGGCGTAGCGCATGTACATGCGCATCAAATCCGCGCCGAAAAGGGCCGCTTCCTCGCCGCCGGTGCCCGCGCGGATCTCCAGGATGACGTTCTTGTCGTCGTCCGGGTCCTTGGGAAGGAGCAATATCTTCAGCTCCTGCTCGAGCTTCGCCAGAAGCTCCTTTTTCTCGGCGAGCTCCTCCTGCGCCATCTCCTTCATTTCCGGGTCGGAAAGCAGCTCCTTCGCCTCGGCGATGGCCTTCTCGCAGGCGAGGTACCGGTCAAACGCCTCCATCACCGGCTCCAGCGCCGCGCGCTCCTTGACCTTTTTGCGCCACTCCTCCTGGTCCGCGATGACGGCGATGTCCGCGATCTGGGCGCTCAGCTCCTCAAAACGTTCCTTCAGCGCGTGAAGTTTCTCGATCATCTGTCCTCCGATAGTCTGCCTTCCACGACCCGTTCCACGCCGGAAAGGTCGCGGCTGGTCTGAATCTCCTCAAAGCCCGCTTGCGCGAGCAGCTGTTCCACATCCTTCGCCTGCCCGATGCCCACTTCCAGCACAAGCCAGCCGCCCCTTTGCAAAAAGGACGGCGCGTCTTTGGCGATGCGCCGGTAAAAGTCCAGCCCGTCCGCCCCGCCGAAAAGGGCCAGGCGCGGCTCGTGGTCCCGCACCTCGGCGTCCAGCGACGCGATGTCTTCCTCCGGAATGTACGGCGGGTTGGACACGATGAGGCCGAAGCTTCCGGAAAGGCTTTCGAACAGGTCGGACCGGACGGCCCGAACCCTTTCGGATACGCCGTTCAATTCTGCGTTTATTCGGGTGAGTTCCAGGGCGTCCTCTGAAACGTCCGACGCGGTGACGAAAGCGCCGGTGTATTTGGCGATGGCCACGGCGATGCACCCGCTGCCGCAGCAGAGGTCCAGCGCGGCATGGATGCGGTTTTCCCGGATGCGCCCGATGGCGCGGCCTGCCACGGTTTCAGTGTCACACCGCGGGATGAGCACGCCCTTTCGGACCTTCATGGGAAGGCCCATGAACGCCCACTCCCCGATAATGTACTGAAGGGGAACGCCGCTGAGTCGCTCTTGGACCATTTGCCAGAAGTTCTCCGCCTGTTCGGCGGGGGCCTCCTGCCGCCCTTTGGCTATCAGCTCTGCGTCCGTCATCAAAAAGGCGCGCCCCGCCAGGATGCGCGCCTCGTGGGCCGCGCCCATGGGAGCAAGCGCCTTTTTCGCTTGAAGGATGAGGTCACACAGCTTCGGCATCGGGCTGCTTTGCTTCACTCCGCGGCGTCTTTTCGCCTTCTTCGACGGCCTTGCCGGAAAGCGCCTTCCCCTTGCCGTCGGTGACGACCAGCTCGGGGTGTTCGGCAAGGAATTCCTCCGGACGCAGGGAGAGTTCAAAGGCTGTGATGGCGATTTCCAGCATGTCGTCCTCGGGTTCCCGCGTCGTGATGTGCTGGAGCATCATGCCCGGCCAGCGCACGATGCGGGCGGGCAGGTTTTCCGCCTTCGCGGCGGCCTTGAGCACCTCGTAGGACGCCCCGGCCACCACGGGCAGAAGCGCGATCTTGATCAACGATTTCACCGCCCAGTGGCCGGTGAAGCCCACCACCGAATAGAACAGGATGCTGACGAACGCCACCAGGAACAGGTAGTTCGTGCCGCAGCGGGGGTGCAGACGGTTCATCCCGCGGGCGTTCTCCACCGTCAGCGGAAGGTTCGCCTCGTAGCAGGCGATGGTCTTGTGCTCCGCGCCGTGGTACATGAACACCCGGCGTATGTCCCTGATGAGGTTCATGGACGCCATGTAGGCGATGAGGATGAGAATCCTGACGGCGCCCTCGATGAGGTTGAGCAGGAAGGGCGTCGTGCCCTCCCCTGCGATGAGCTTGCCGAGGAAGGAGGGCAGCAGCACGAAAAGCCCCACCGCCAGCGCCAGCCCCAGCGCCATCGCCGCGCCGAACACGACGGACTCCACGCTCTTGCCGAGTTTTTGGGACATCCACTTCTCGAACTTCGTGGGTTCCGCCTCCACTTCGCCCGCGGCGGAGGCGGCATAGGTCATGGACTCCATGCCGGATTTCAGCGATTCGTAAAAGGACACGCACCCCCGCACGATGGGCCAGGAAAACCACTTCTTCTTTTTGGTCAGGGGCGTGTACGCCTCGGTGGTGACCTGAATCTTTCCGTCCGGCCGGCGCACCGCCATGGCGACGCGGCCGGGGGATTTCATCATGATGCCCTCGAGCAGCGCCTGGCCGCCGACCGAGCAGATCTTCGTCCCGCCGCTTTGGGCGCAGGCGGGCCGTGCGTTTTCAGAAATGTTGGACAAATCTTTCTCCTTTTCCCACGGCGCGCTCCCTGCGCGCGCCGTATTTGCGCGTTGGCATCCTCATTATAACACAGCAAAAACTTCAGGAAAACCCAAAGGGCCAGCCAAAGCCGGCTGTTGCCAAAAGTTTACGACAAAAGCCGCGCCCGAAACGAGACGCGGCCAGACTGCCGTTTCGTTGTGAAAGGTTAGATGCCGTAGCGCTTCTTGAAGCGGTCGACGCGGCCACCGGTATCCACCAGTTTCTGCTTGCCGGTGAAGAAGGGGTGGCACTTGGAGCAGATCTCGACCCTGAGCTCGTTCTTGACGGAGCCGGTCTTGAACGTTTCGCCGCAAGCGCAACGAACGACGCACTCGCCGTATGCGGGATGGATATTTTCCTTCATGATATTCCTTCCTTTCGATAGCGGCAGCGGCCACCATCTAAAAGTCCTTTAGTCAGCGAAGGCTATTATATCAGACCGGGCGTACCCCGTCAAGCGTGCGGCCTTCCGCTTTGGCCGCTTTTTTTCTGCCCTTTTCTGCCTTTCAGTCGACCCTATGGCGCTTTTGCCGCCAAAATAGTATACTGAATCGGCCCGCCTGTCCAGCGGGGGTTTTCCTGCTGGCGTCCTGCCGGCGCGCGAGGGGCGGCCGGCATGGATATGCCCATTCACCAAAGCGAAAGTAGAGGTTTTCATGTATTACTTCTTAGCCGTGTTCGCCGGCGTGCTCATCGCCGGCATGGTGGTGCAGAACGGCCGGCTGACGGATTTTTACGGCCTGTATCCCGCCACGCTGCTCATCCATGCGGTGGGACTGCTCACGTCCCTGCTGTTCGCCGCCATTAAAAAGGACCCCGTTTTCCGCAGGAAGCGCTTCCACTGGAAGTACTACATCGGCGGCGCCGTGGGGGCCGCTACCACGCTGTTCAACAACATGGCCTTCGGGTATATCAGCGTTTCCGCCATTTTGGCGCTGACGCTGCTGGGCCAGAGCGTCACGTCCTTCGTCATCGACGAGTTCGGCCTGTTCGAGATGCCAAAGCAAAGGTTCGACCGGCGGAAGATCGTCGGGCTTTTGCTGATTTCCATCGGCATCGCGCTGATGATCGCGCTGTAAGGAGGGGTTGCACATGGTCGTCGCCATCGTCGTATCGCTGCTGGCGGGGTTCACCATCGTGGTGTCCCGCATGATCAACTCCAACCTCGCCGAGCGCACCAGTCTGATTTACAGCACCATCTGGAACTACATCTCCGGCCTTGCGGTCTCCGCCGTGCTGCTCGTCCTCTTCGGCCTGGGCGAACCCGCGCCCTTTTCGCAGGGGTTCCCGAAGGAGGCGTGGATCCTGTTCGGCGGCGCGCTGGGGGCCACGGTCATCTTTTTGCAGAACGCCACGGTGACGAAGGTCTCCGCCCTGAACCTCACGCTGCTGATGTTCGTGGGCCAGATCTTCACCAGCATTGTGCTGGACTGGATCATCTCCGGATCGTTTTCGCTGGGGAACACCCTGGGCGGCGTTTTCGTCGCCGCGGGGATGGGCTTCAACCTCTGGGTGGACCGGGACAACGCCAGAAGGAAGAAAAGCCTTGCGGAAAAACAGCCCTGACCGGTTAGCATCGCCCGTTTGAGGGCGCAGGTTCAAAAGAAGCGGCGGAGCGTCATGCCCCGCCGCCTTTTCTTTTGCATCAGTCGTTGATGACGATGGCCAGCAGGGAGAGTTCCCCCTCGCCGGTGTTCTGGATGCTGTGGCCGGCGCCGTTGCCGGTGAGGATGGCGTCCCCCGCGGTGACCTTCACGGGCACGCCGTTGTCGGTGACGGTGGCCTCGCCCTTGAGGATGTAATAAAGCTCGTGCTCGCCCTTGTGGAAGTGCTCGCCGATGGATTCGCCGGGCTTGAAGTCCGCCAGCGCCGCGAAGCGCCAGTTGGCGGGCCTGTGATCGGCCAGAAGATGCGTGATGACCGGCGCGCCCTCGCCGCCGCGCCAGGCGGCGCGCGCTTCCTTGGGCATGTTTTCCTTTTTGATGACCATATTGTCCCTCCTGTCTGGCAAATGTGCCCCTGCGGGGCGAAATTCACTCCTCGACGCGCATCACGCTGTCGATGCTGAGGACGCAGGTCAGCCCCCGCAGCCGCGCAAGGGCGGACTGGACGGAGAGCTCCCGCGCCGTGTCGGTGATGAACACCAGCTCCGCGGTGTTGCGGTGGGCGTTTTCGTTGAACTGCATGACGGAGTGCACCGACACGCCGCAGTCCCCCAGCACGCCGGCGATCTTGGCGAGGGTGCCCAATTCATCCGTCACCGTCATGCGGATGAAGTAGCCAGATAGCCAGTCCTTCTGGTGCACCAGCCAGGACGGCGCGTCAAACTCGTTGACGAAGGTCATGTATCTGTGCTCTGCGGCCTTGGCGGCGTAGACAATATCCGACACCACGGCGCTGGCGGTGGGGAGCTTGCCCGCGCCCCGGCCGTAGAGCATGATGTCGTCCACGGCGTCGCCCGTCAGGAAAATGCCGTTGAACACGCCGGACACGTGGGCCAGCGGATGCGAGTTGTGCAGCATGGTGGGATGCACGCGCACTTCGAGGTGATTGTCCATCTTCTTGCCGATGGCCAGCAGCTTGATGGTGTACCCCAGCTTTTTCGCCACGGCGATGTCCTCCGCGCTGACGCGGGTGATGCCCTCGCGGTAGATGTCGTCGATGTTCACCCGGGCGTGGAAGGCGATGGACGCGAGGATGGAGAGCTTGTAGACGCTGTCCCACCCCTCCACGTCGGCGGAGGGGTTCGCCTCGGCGTAGCCGAGCTTCTGGGCTTCCGCCAGCACTTCGGCGTAGTTCCTGCCCTCCTCCGTCATCTTGGTCAGAATATAGTTGGTGGTGCCGTTGATGATGCCCATCAGGCGGGTGATGTTGTTCGCCTGCATGGCGTCCAGCAAAGTTCGGATGATGGGCACGCCGCCGCCGGCGGTGGCCTCGAAGTACAGCCCCGCGCCGGTCTCCTTGGCCTGGCGCTCAAAGTCCGGCCAGTGCTTGGCGAGCACCTCCTTGTTGGAGGTGACGACGGTCTTGCCCGCCGCCAGCGCCCGCAATATGTAGTCCTTCGCGGGCACGGTGCCGCCCATGCACTCGACGACGATGGAAATCTCGGGGTCGTTGACGATGTCCGCATAGCTGGTGGTGAAGAGCTCCATCGGCGCGGCGCCGATGTTGCGCTCCGTCACCAGGTCGCGCACGAGGATGCGGCGCACGTCGATGTTCAGCTGTTCGCGGTGCTGGATGGACGCCCGGCCTTCGGTGAGCACCTGGTACACCCCGCTGCCCACGGTGCCAAAGCCGAGGATCGCAATGTTGACCTGCTTCATGTCACTCTCCTTCTCTGCTGCGCTTTTCGTTCACGGTTGGGCGGTGTTGAGCCTGTAAATCATGTACAGCCCCTCCAGCGTGAGGGTGCTGTTGAGGATGATGTCGTAGTGCGAGTACTCCGCGATAAAGCGGGACATGCCGCCGGTGGCGACGACCTTGATGTCCGGCTCGTTCAGTTCCATCTGGATCTTGTTGATGATGTAGTCCACCTGGCCCACGTAGCCGTACACCACCCCCGCCTGGATGCAGCTGGTGGTGTTCCTGCCGATGACCGACTTGGGCCGTATCAGCTCCACCCTGGGGAGCTTCGCCGTGCGCTCGGTGAGGGCGTCCAGCGAGATGATGATGCCCGGGCAGATCGCGCCGCCCAGAAAATCGCCCTTTTCGGACACGACGCCGAACGTGGTGGCGGTTCCGAAGTCCACGGTAAGCACCGGCCCGCCGTAAAGGCGGTACGCCGCCACCGCGTTGCAGATGCGGTCGGAGCCCAGCTCCTTGGGGTTCTCGTAGCGGATGTTCATGCCGGTCTTGATGCCCGGGCCGACGAACATGACCTCCGCGTTTTTGAAATACAGGCTGCACATGTGCTCGATGGTGAAGTTCATCGAGGGGATGACCGAGGAGATGATGATGCCCGTCACCTCTTCGGTTTTGCGTCCCGCGTGCAGAAAGAACGATTCCATCTTGATGCCCAGCTCGTCCGCCGTCCTGTGGCGGGCGGAGGACATGCGCCAGGAATGTATCAGCCTGCCGTCCTCAAAAAGGCCGGTCTTGATGTTGGTGTTGCCGACGTCCAGGGTCAGAATCAACGCTGCCCCTCCTTCGTTTGGTTATTGGCGCCCCTGCGCCGGTCCATGGACTGCAGGGCCTTGCCCACCGCGGTGCAGAGGATGACCGCCGCCACCGCCTCCAGAACGCCGTTCAGGGAGACGATGCCGAGCAGCGCCGCCATCAGCCCCTCCCCCGCCACGTTGAAGGCCTGCGCCGTCTGCTCGAAGGCGAGAACGTACAGCCCGCCCAAAAAGAACACCGTGTTGGTCATGGAGCCGACGAAGGAGGAAATGCCGTAGGCGGCGATCCTGCCCTTGTCGAACCTGCAGCACAATTTGAAGGAAAGCGCCGCGAACAGACCCGTCAGCACCCGGGGCAGGAACACCACGCAGAGGATGAGAAGCAGGTTCAATGCGCCGAACCCCGTTCCCGTCCCCAGCACCACGGCGCCCACGGCGGTGGGTGTGAGAAACATGCGGATCAGGCTGGTCAGCCCGAAGAAAAAGCCCAGCACCATCCCGCCCTTGGGGCCGAACCTCTGCCCGCCGACGATGACGGGGATGTGCACCGTGGTGATGGACGCGATGGGAAGCGTGATGTATCCCAGCGGTGTCAGGCCGAGGAGGATGATGATGCCGGCAAAAAGGCCGTATGCGGCGAGGGCGCGGACGTTGGGACCGCCCCGTCGGGGCGCGTTGGATGTATACATGGCTGGCTCCTTTGTTCGGGTTCGGTTTAGGATACCCGACATCAGAATTTCGGATGCGGCCCATTGCGCCGTGAGGCTCACTTAGGATGCCCCCGGCGGCTGCCGTGTTCTGGTTATTATAATATACCCCCGCGCCCGAAGGCAACGGCGCCGCGCCCAAAGTTCGCGCTTTCGCGCTCTGCTCCCGCCCGCGCCGACTGCCGCCTTTCGCCCCGGCCTGCGAAAATGCGCCCTTTTTCCCCGCGGCCGGATACTTCTGATTCTTACGGTTTTCTTAAATATGACTTTTACGGCCTTCGGGGGCTTTGACTTTTCGCTGGCGAACATATTAGAATGTGTCAGGCATCTTCAGGTACATGCGCGGCACGCGCATTTGTTGCATTCATAACCTTATCGGCACACATCGGAGGACAAGATGGATCTGTTCCAGAAGGCATATGATTTCAAGGACGCGGAAATGGCGCGCCAGTCCGGCCTTTACCCCTACTTCCACGCGCTGGAGACCGGCCAGGACACCGAAGTGGTGATGGACGGCAAAAACATCATCATGCTGGGCTCCAACAACTACATGGGCCTCACCAGCGACCCGCGCACCATCGCCGCCGCCCGCGAAGCGCTGGAAAAGTACGGCACCGGCTGCTCCGGTTCCCGCTTTTTGAACGGCACGCTGAAGCTCCACGAGGAGCTGGAGGCGGAACTGGCGGACTTTTTCCACAAGGACGCCGCGGTGACCTTCTCCACGGGCTTTCAGACCAACCTCGGCATCATCTCCGCCATCGTGGGCCGCCACGACTACATCATCAACGACAGCGAGAACCACGCCAGCATCATCGACGGGTGCCGGCTGTCCTTCGCGAAGAAGGTCGTCAAGTACGCCCACTCGGACATGGACGACCTTGAGCGCGTGCTCTCCCGCCTGCCGGAGGACGCGGGCAAGCTCATCATCACCGACGGCGTGTTCTCCATGAGCGGCGACATCTGCAAGCTGCCCGAAATCGTGGACCTGGCGAAAAAGTACGGCGCCCGCATCCTCATCGACGACGCCCACGGCGTGGGCATGCTGGGCGACTGCGGCCGCGGCACCGCCAACTACTTTGGCCTGGAGGACGAGGTGGACATCATCATGACCACCTTCTCCAAATCCCTCGCCAGCCTCGGCGGCTGCGTGGTGGCGAACAAGCAGGTCATCGACTTCGTGCGCCACAAGTCCCGCCCCTTCATCTTCAGCGCCTCCATCCCGCCGGCCAACGCCGCGGCGGCTTTGTGCGCCCTTCGCATCCTGAAAAGCGAGCCCGAGCGCCAGAAGAACCTCATCGAAATCGCCAACTACATGCGGCAGAAGCTCCGCGAGGCGGGCATCCCCATCGTGGACGGCACCACCGCCATCATCCCGATTTACACCTACGACATGACCCGCACCTTCGTCATCACCAAGATGCTCTTTGAGAACGGCGTGTACGTCAACCCCGTGGTGCCGCCGGCCGCGCCGGACGGCCAGTGCATGCTGCGCACCAGCTATACCGCCACCCACACCAAGGAGCAGATCGACCGCGCGGTGGCAGTGTTCAAGAAGGTCTTCGCGGAAGTGTAAGCCCGGTTTTGAGAATCAAACAAGCGCCCGATCACCCTTCGGGCGCTTTTTGCTTGGATTTTGCGGGATTTCTCCCTGTTTCGTCCGGTTAGTCGAAACTTGTTTGACAATCGGTTAGACGCAACTATAATAAGAATGCACCCAGAACGCCAGAATACGCAAACAGGGAGCCAAACCATGACCTTGAACGAAATACGCCCCGGTCAGCGCTGCGTCGTCACCGGCGTTACGCTGAAAAGCGCGCTGCGAAAGCGCGTCATCGACATGGGCATCACCACCGGCACCACGATCTACGTGCAGAAACTGGCGCCTTTGGGGGACCCCATGGAAATCACCGTCCGGGGTTACGAACTTTCCCTGCGCAAGGAGGAGGCACGCGGCATTGAAGTCCGAATCGTATGAGGCGCCGGCCGCCCCCGCCGGGGAAGGCGCGAAAAACGGCAGAAAGCCGCCCGTCATCGCCCTGGCGGGCAACCCCAACTGCGGCAAGACCACCCTTTTCAACGCCCTCACCGGCTCCAACCAGTACGTGGGCAACTGGGCGGGCGTGACGGTGGAGAAAAAGTCCGGCTTCGCCACCGTGGACGGGCAGAAGGTGGAGATCATCGACCTGCCGGGCATCTACTCCCTTTCGACCTACACCATGGAGGAGAACATCGCCCGGGATTACATCGAGAGCGACGAGGCCTCCGTCATCATCAACATCATCGACGCGTCCCACCTGGAGCGCAACCTGTTCCTCACGCTGCAGCTCATCGAGATGAACAAGCCCATGGTGGCGGCGCTGAACATGATGGACGTGCTGGAGGCGCGGGGGGACATGCTGGACATTCCCACCCTCTCCGCCGAGCTGGGCATTCCGGTGATCCCCATCACGGCGAGCAGGGGCATCGGCCTGACCGAGCTTTTGCGCGCCGCCGTGGCGCAGACCGAGCGCCCCCAGCCCAGGAAGTTCTACCGCACCAAGCTCCAGTCCACGCTGGAGGAGATCGCGACGCTCTTTGGCGACGTGCCCTGCCCCATGATGCACGCGGCGGGGTACTTCGAGGAAGGGCGCGCCTTCGTGCACAGCCACGACCTGCCGGAGGAAAACCTCCAGAAAATGGACGCCCTCATCGAGGCGTACATGGCGGAGGAGACCATGGACCGCGACATGGTGATCTCCGCCGGAAAATACGACTACATCGAAGCGGTCATCCACCGCGCCGTGAAAAAAGCCCCCTTAAAGGGCCTGACCATCACCGAGAAGATCGACCGCGTGGTCACCCACCGCGTGCTCGCCATCCCCATTTTCCTTATGGTGATGTTTTCGGTGTTCTACATCTCCTTCGGGCCGCTGGGGGAATGGCTGAAGGGCTGGTTTGAGCACCTCATCAACGACGTGGCCATCGCCGGCGTGGAAACCCTGCTGAAAAGCGCTAACGCCTCCCCCTGGGCGGTGAGCCTGGTGGTGGACGGGGCCCTGGCGGGCGTGGGGGCGGTGCTGTCCTTCCTGCCCCAGATCGCGCTGCTGTTTTTGATGCTCTCCATCCTGGAGGACTCGGGCTACATGGCCCGCGCCGCCTTCATTATGGATAGGCTTTTAGGCAGGTTCGGCCTTTCGGGCAAGTCCTTCATCCCCATACTGATGGGCTTCGGCTGCACGGTGCCCGCGCTCATGGCGTCGAGGACGCTGGAGAACGAAAGGGACCGCCGGCTGACCATGATGGTCACGCCCTTCATGTCCTGCAGCGCGCGCATGACGGTGTACGCCATCATCGCGGGCGTGTTCTTCCCGCAAAACACCTACGTGGTGATCTTCTCGATCTACGTGCTGGGCATCGCCGCCTCGCTGCTGTCCGCCATTTTGCTGAGCAGGCGGGTGATGAAGGGCGAAAAATCCAGTTTTCTGCTGGAGCTGCCCGAATACCGCTTCCCCACGGCGCGAAACCTCTTTCTGCACACCTGGGACAAGGTCAAGGGCTTCGTGGTCAAGGCGGGCACGGTGCTGCTTTTGTCCTGCATCGTCATCTGGTTTCTGCAGACCTTTGACTTCTCGCTGCGCATGGTGGAAAACAGCGAAAACAGCATCTTCGGCCAGATCGGAAAGCTCATCGCGCCTGTTTTTGCGCCGCTGGGCTTCGGGGACTGGCGGGTGGCCATCGCGCTGCTGACCGGCATCATCGCGAAAGAGGCCGTGGTGGGCACGCTGGGCATCCTGTTCGCGGTGGAGGACGTGAGCGTGGCGGCGCTGGCCGCCCCGCTTTCGGCGGTGTTCACCCCGGCGGCGGCGTACGCCTTCCTGGTGTTCGTGCTGCTGTACGTGCCCTGCGTGGCGGCGCTGGCCACCATGTACCGCGAGATGCGCAGCCTGAAGTGGACGCTGTTCACCATCGCCTACGAGCTGGCGCTGGCGTGGGTGTTGGCCTTCGTGGTGTTCCAGACCGGGAGACTGCTGTGACATGAAACCCGTTGACCTTCTCATCCTCGCCGCCGTGGCGCTGTGTGTCATCGGCGTCATCCGGCGCCTCGCAAAACAGCGCAGAGGCGGCCGCCATCCGGGATGCGCCGGCTGCCCTGGCTGCGGCCGTTGCCACGGCTGCGACAAATGCGGCAAAAAAGACGATGAAAAAGCGCCCGGCGGCAAGTAGCCGGGCGCTTGCTTTTCGGCAAAATTTGTTTATTTCTTATAAAATCACCGGAATATCGGCAGACCTGTCCAGACAATGACACTTCTCCTGCAGTATAATATTGTTAATACGACCTTTGGGGGTGGGTGGATGAGGCTGAGCAACCAGAAACTCAAGCTGTTCTATCTCGAAAAAATCCTCCGGGAGCACACCGACGAGCACCATTCCCTCAGCATCGCCGAAATCACCGAGAAGCTGGCGGCCTACGGCATCTTCGTGGAGCGGAAGACCCTGTATTCCGACATCGAGTGCCTTCAACTGGCGAATCTGGACATTCAGGTCACCAAGGGCCGGGGCAACCGGTACGCGCTGGTGAGCCGCGAGTTTGAGCTCCCCGAGCTGAAGCTTCTGGTGGACGCCGTGCAGTCCTGCAAGTTCATCACCGAAAAGAAGAGCTGCACGCTCATCCGCAAGCTGGAGAAGCTGACCAGCGTGCACGAGGCGAAGCGCCTTTCCAAGCAGGTGTTCATCTACCGCAGGCTGAAATCCCAGAACGAGGCGGTGTACTACACCATCGACACGCTGAACGCCGCCATCGCGGACGGCAGGAAGGTGCGCTTTCACTACTTCGAATACATGCCGAACAAGCACCGCCGCCTGAAGAACAACGGCGAGTACTACGTCGTCAGCCCTCACGCCCTCTGCTGGGACGACGAGTACTACTACCTCATCGGCACGTACCCCGGGCGCGAAGGCCTGACGCATTTTCGGGTGGACAAGATTCTGGACATCGACGAGATGGACGAGTACGCCGACCGCCCGCCGGAGGACTTCGACCCCGTGCAGTACTCCCGCCAGATCTTCCACATGTTCGGCGGACCGGAGTGCCGGGCGGCTTTGCGGTTTGACAACAGCCTGATCGGCGTCGCCATCGACCGCTTCGGGGCGGACATTCCCGTCCGGCCGGACGGGGACCGGTTCATCACCTACGTCAACGTCACCAAGAGCCCCACGTTTTACGGCTGGATGTTCCAGCTGGGGGACAAGGCGGAAATCCTCGGCCCCGAGGATCTGCGAAAGGGCATGCAGGAGCACGTGGCGGCCGTCGCCCGCCTGTACGGCTGCCGGTAGCACGAAGGTCCAAGCAGCGCCGCGGCATGTTTGCCGCGGCGCTTGTTTTGCGTTTTACCCGACGAACCCGCCGTCCACCCCGAGAACCTGCCCCGTGATGAAGGACGCGGCGTCGGAGGCGAGAAAAAAGATCGCCTTCGCCACCTCCTCCGGCCTGCCGATGCGCAGCAGCGCCGTGGATTCGCAAAGGGCGGCAAGGTCCTCCCCGGAAAGGTGGGCGTTCATGCCGGTGTCGATCACCCCGGGGGCGACGCAGTTCACCCGGATGCCGGACGGCCCCAGCTCCTTCGCCAGCGCCTTCGTCAGCCCCACCAGCGCCGCCTTGCTGGCGGAGTACGCCGCCTCGCAGGACCCGCCCAGCACCCCCCAGACGGAGGACACCAGCACCACCGAGCCCCGCTTCTGGGAGACCATGTCCGGCAGCACCGCCTCCAGGCAGTGGTAGGCGCCCTTGGCGTTGACGGCGAACAGGTCGTCCCAGTCGGCCTCGGGAGTGTCCGTCAGCAGCTTTTGTCCGTTGGAAATGCCCGCGCAGCACACCAGCGCCGAAACCCTGCCGAGGCACACGCGCACCGCCTCCGCCATCCGCCGCACCTCGCCGCCGTTTCGCACGTCCGCCTGAAAGGCGAGCGCCTGCCCGCCCTGCTCGCAGATCTGCCGGACGAGGTCCTTTGCGGCCTTTTCGCTTTGATGGTACTGCACCGCCACGCGGTACCCGTTTTTCGCGAACTCCCTCGCCGCCGCCGCCCCGATGCCCCGGGAAGCGCCGGTGATCAGCGCCGTTTCCATGCGTTTTCCTCCGTTGACAGCGCCGAATCCTGCGGACTTGGCGCTTTTTGCTTCAAAAAGTATAGCACGGTTCGCTCAAAACGGGCAATCCGGGCGGGTGTTCTGACCCAAAATGGGGCACTTCGCCGTGATGGGCGGCCAGAACACCTTCCAAAACGCCCGAAGGACCCCGCCGCCGCAGCGGCGAGGCCCTCGAGGAGAAGGAAAGACGCTATCATTTTACCCGCAGCGCCCATTCTTATACCGGCCCTGCAGAAATTTTCAGAAATTTCGGGCGGCCTTTTGACCGCCCGAAGGCGCGGCACAGCCTTTCATCCAACAGCCCCCAAAAAGCCAAGTCGCGCGAGGACCCCACTCTCGCGCGACGGCCGGCTGATGCCGCAGGAAAAGGAAAAATGAAGAAGAAGCTTGGCCGTCTTCCGACCTGTCCCCAGCATACCGCCTGTTACCCGGTCTGTCAACTTTGGCACGTGTCAGCGGTTCGGCAATTTCAAATTATTAACAATCAAAATCCGGTCATAATCTGTTCCAAACTGCCGGAGGGCGACGCCAATTCACAGGTGAATGTGCCGACTTTTCGCCCCGCCGCATGCGGCGGATTTTTGCCAGCGCCGCTACTTCAGCTCCATGGGCGGAACGGGCTTTGCCTCCAGATGCTGGGACGCCGTGACCGCCGTGGCCTCCGGCAGAAAGCCGCGCACCGCCGTCATGGGCATCACGCGGCAGAACGCGCCGATGTGGGCGCCGGGCAGCGTCACGCAGTTCGCCCCCAGGCGGCAATAATCCCCCAGCACGCAGCCGAAGAAGTCCCTGCCCAGGTCGATGAGCTCGCCCAGGATTTTGACGCGGGCGTTGGACTGGTCAAACCGCCGGTTGGCGAGGATGGTGCCAGAGCCGACGCGCGCGCCCCTGCCGAGGATGGAGTCCCCGGCAAACGCCAGCGAGGCGATCTTGGCGCCGTTTTGCACCAGGCAGTTCTTGACCTCAGAGCCGTGCCCCACGCCGGCCTTTCTGCCGAGCACCGTATACGGCCGCAAATAAGCGTGGGCGGCGACGGACGCGCCCTCCCCCACGTACACCGGCCCTTCGAGGACGGCGTTGGCCTTGATCTCCGCTCCGGCGCAGATCACCGCCGGGCCCTCGATGACCACGCCCGGCTTGACGATGGCCCCGGGCGCGAGGTACACGTCCCCGACGGCCGTCACGCCGGCGGGAACCTCCGCGCCCTTGTGCTTCGCCATTTCCCGCAGCGCGCCGTCGCAGAACGACTTGAGGGCGGCTAAAATCTCCGAAGCTGTGGCGTCTTCGCGCAGCAGCCCCGCGACGGGGAACTCGTCCATATGCTTGAAATAATAACCCGCTGTGGCTTCCTTCATGATGACTCCTGTTCAATGCTGGATTATGGTTGGGATTATACACGCCAAAGGCGGCGCCGGGCAAGGGCATTCGCCCCTTCAGCCTATGCCGGAGCCTTCCTCTCCTTGCCTGCGCGTGCAAAAAAGCGCGTCTTGACCGAGTGCCTTATGACGGCTTCCTGACTCCTCTCCTTGCCTGCGCGCGCAAAAAAGCGCCACAATCTTCATCCCACAGCACCACATCGACGCTCCTCTCCTTGCCTGCGCGCGCAAAAAAGCGCCCCGGAAGGCGCCGGCAGTGCGTTCAGCCCACAATGGCGAACTCGGCGGTGATCTTGTAAAAATCCGGGGAGCTGGCGATGTAATCGTCCACATATTCGGTGTTCTTGAAGCGCATGCCGTGGAAGCGGGAGCGCGCGAAGCACCCGAACCCCAGCACGTCACCCCCGCCGGCGAAGTGCAGCTCGTATTTGCTCTCCTTTCCCGGAAAAGCAAAGCGCAAGGGCAGGTATTCCGACAGGCCCGCGGCTTTCAGCGCCTCCCTCGCCGCGGCGAGGTGTTCCTCCGCCTGCTCCTCCGTGGGGAGGTTGCGCCGTTCGCAGTTCGAAAAGCCCTCCCGCTTTTCGTAAAGCTCCGCCAGCGGGGTGCCGGGGAACAGGGAGAACCGCCAGAGGGTGACGTGCTTCGCGCCCTGCCTCAGCACCAGTTCCAGGCTTTTTCGCAGCTCCTCCGCCGACTGGCCGGGCAGCCCGTAGGCCAGCGAGGCCCCGACGTTCTCATGGGGCGCAAAGTGAATGCCGTCGATGGCCGGCAGGCCCAGAAGGTTTCGCAAAAAGGGGTCCGTTGCGCCCACGGCGTAATCGATGCGGTTGAAGCCCGCAGAATGCCATCCCGAAGCGTCCTGCCCCGGTTCCGGCAGGGCCTTCAGGGTGAGTTCCACATCCGGCGAAAGGGAAAGTGCCCCCGGATGCAGGAGACGAGCCCGGCGAGTTCCGCGGTTACCGCCCGGCCGGGCTGCCCGCCGCCGAAGCGCACCGCAGCCACCTCCTGCCCGGTGGCGGCCTTGGAGGAGGACTCAATCTCCCGCGTCAGCGCGGCTGTGTACCGCCTTTTGGTGGGCGCGGGCGCGCCGCCCACCGGCCGCGGGCAGAAGGCGCATCTTCGCCTGCAGAAGGGATAGCTGACGTACAATGCCAGCGGGGCGTGCGCGGTCAATCGGATCACCTCGGTCCGGCGGATTGATTTTGTCTTAACTATAACATATTCCCGCCCGCGCAAAAAGCACCCATCGGTATTTTTCCTCTGCCTTTCGCGCTTAGTTCGGCGGTTTTCCGCGCGATTGACACGCCACCCGCCCTGTGCTACCCTCAACTTGAGAAAGCCACACGGCAGGGCGAAAGGAGCGCAGCACATGGGCCAGGCCGCCACCATTTCAAACAGGGATTTCGCCGCCGCCATCGACATGGAAATCGCCGTCCCCGGCAGGGGGCATTTCACGGTGGACACCAGCGACGTTTACCGCCCCGGCATGCAGTGCACCGGGTATTTCCGCCACTTTGTGAACACGCGTATCCAGCTCTTTGGCAACGCGGAGATGACCTACCTTTCCGAGCTGCCCGACGGCATCGTCCGCGAGCGGATGGAGGCGTATTTTTCCTACGAGCTGCCCGCCATCTGCGTCGCGCGGGGGTACGCGCCCCTGCCCGTCATGAAGGAACTGGCGGAGCGCCACGGCGTGCCGGTGTTCACCAGCAGGCTCAGCACCACCAGGCTGTCCCACCGCATCGTCAGCTTCCTGGACGAGCGCACCAGCCCCTGCGTCACCCGCCACGGAGGACTGCTTGACATCAACGGCATCGGCATCATGCTCACCGGCGAGTCCGGCATCGGCAAGAGCGAAACGGCGCTGGAGCTGGTCAAGCGCGGGCACCGCCTTGTGGCGGACGACGTGGTGGAGATCCGCAAGGTGGGGGACGGCGTGCTGTCCGGCTCGGCGCCGGAACTGGTGCGCTATCTGATGGAGCTGCGCGGCATTGGCATCATCGACGTGCGCTCGCTGTACGGCGTGGGTTCGGTAATGCACAGCAAGACCATCGACCTCATCGTCGAGCTGGAGGACTGGGACAGCAGCAAGGAGTACGACCGGCTGGGCGTGGCGTACGACACGGTGGACATTCTGGGGGTGAACGTGCCCTCCATCCTGCTGCCCGTGCGGCCGGGGAGGAACCTTGCCATCATCGTGGAGGTGGCGGCGATGAACTTCCGCCTGAAAAAGATGGGCTACGACGCCGCGCTGGAGTTTGACCGGCGCCTCCTCAAACAGCTCAACGGCGGCTGATGCAAAGCGGCTGATGCAAAAGTAAAAGCGCGAAGGCAGCTAGCCTTCGCGCTTTCGGCTCTTTTACGGGCGGCCGCCCTGCCGCAGGCGGTAGCGGAGATAGCCTTCCAGATTGTCCGCGTCGCTGACGGTGACCTCCTTCGCCCCCAGAGCCTTCATGCAGGTCAAGAGCAGCGTTCCGCCGTGGAGGATCAGGTCGCCCCTTTCCCCCAGCACGGGAATGGCGCAGCGCTGTTCCACCGTCATGCCCCGCAGCCTGTCCAGCACGGCGCATATGTCCTTTTGGGTGACCACCTTGTTGTGCACGGCGTCGGGGCGGTATTCCTCCGTCACCCCCGCGAACAGCGACGCGAGGGAGGTGGCGGTGCCGCTGACGGCGTATACCCTGCCCGCGGGTTTCAGGGTGGACAGCGCCTCGCCCATGGCGATGCTGCCGCCCGAGACCCGCGCGGAAAGCAGCCATTCGGAAAGTTCCCTCTGCTCCGCTTCGTCCGACCGGTCGCCCAGCCGCTCCAGCGCGCGCACGCAGCCCACGGGGGCGGAAAAGGCGGCCAGCAGCTTTCCGTCTTCGCCCTGCGCCACCTCGGTGCTGCCGCCGCCGATGTCGATCAGCGTCGCGCGCCCGGCAGCCCCCACGCCGAGAAAGGCCAGCTCCGCCTCGGTCTCGCCGCTGACGACCTCGATGCCGATGCCCGCGGCATGGGCCCTTTTCAAAAACTCCTCCCGGTTCTGGGCGTCCCGCACCGCGCTGGTGGCGAACGCCCACAGCGGCGCGCCGAACCGCGCCGCCTTTTCGGCGTACTGGCAAAGGGCGGCGAGCGTGCGCCGCATGCCCGCCTCGGAAAGCTCCCCGCTACTGGAAAGCGTTTCGCCGATGCGGGTGGTGGTCAAATACTTCTGGACGGGGCGCAGGTTTTCGTCCGCCAGCATCAGGCGGACCGAGTTGGTGCCAATGTCCGCGATCGCGTATTTCGCCATGCATCCTCCGATTGTCCGAACAAAACATCGCTCCCATAAAGGGAGCGATGCGATGCCCTGTCTTGTTCAAAGCGCACGTCAGCCAAAGCCCGCCGGGCTTCGCCCTAGTTGCCGGGCGGGGTGAAGCGGATTTCGCCCTCTTTGACCCAGCCGAGAATGTCCCGCGCCATCTGTTCGACGTAAGCGTCCGTCCCGGCATAGTCGATCATGCGGTCCAGCCGGTCCCGCTCCAGCGAGAGGCCGGAAAGGTATTCCGTGAGCTGCTCCTCCTCCTCCGCCAGGCTGTTCAGCCTCGCCTGCTGGTCCAGCAGCGTGACGGCGAAGAATCCGAGCATCACGAGCAACAGCGCGGGAAACACAAGCCTTTCCCATCTGAAACGCGGTCTGCGTTTTCTCACAGGCGCCGCCTCCCCTGCATACGCATGCTCTTTTTTGCATTATAGTTCTTTTTTCCCTGCGTGTAAACAGCGGCGTGGCGGGTTTTGAAAACTTCCTCCTTTCCGGCAAAAGCCGCGCCCTCCGCCCTTTTGCGCAAGGCGCCCTGCCGCGGCGGAGGGCGAAGGCCTGTCCGCCCCGAATCCCGTTAAATCCGGGCGTGTTCTGCGGCGTTTGAATGCCGGCTAGCGCAGCAGTTCGGAAAAACGCGCGAAAAACGACCGCAGCAGGGACGCAAGCAGCCGGTACACGCCCATCAAAAAAGGCGTCGCCGCGAACCGCCAGAGCAAAAAGCCCGCCGCGAAGCTCAAAAGCGCGAACAGCCGGATCACCAGCCCGTTCGCCGCGAACAGCGTCACCGCGGCGAGCAGCGCGCAGCCCGCCCAGAAGAGCGTGTCCTTGACGGCGTTCAGCCACATGCGCTGCGCGGGAAGGACCATGTCCAGCGCGTCCCGCCACAAGCCCATGATGAGTCCGGCGTAGACGCAGGCGGCCATCTGCGCCGGCTGGGAAAGCGTCGTGCTCACCGGAACACCCGGGAAAAGATCCCGCCCTTTTTCTGCTCCACGGTGTCGTATTCCACCGCGTCGATGATGCCGCCCACGATGAGCTGGCCGTCGTCCAGGTTCAGGCGGCTGATGTGCAGCATGGACCCCGTCACCACCAGCGTGCCCTGGTCCGTCGAAAGCACCACTTCCGAGTCGTTGAAGCTCTCCACGTCGTTGACGCCGGTGATGCTGATGCGCTCCCGGTTGTCCAGCACGACGCTGTGCGCCTTCAGCCGCGCGGGCTTCTGCAGATCGCCGTTCATCTCGTGCCCCCCGTATCCAGAGTGTTTTCCATCCGTATATTACGTATATGCGGCCTGTTCTCCGTCCATGCCAGGGCGGGACAGCTTTCCCCGCGCGCGGTTTTTTGACGAAATGTAAATTTTTCAAATTTTTTACGGAGGCGTGATTGACTTGACCTTTCACGGGGTATAGTATTAGCGTAGAGTTTTGGGCAACCGATTCTGCATTTCTGCCTTCACACGCAAGCCGATCGACCCCTTTTTCGAACTCAAGGATAAAACTGAATGTCCACAAGATCGCCTGTGGCGCAATGGCGCGCCTTCGCGGCTGTGTATCTTATTGACAGTTTTGCATTTCATACATTTTTGGAGGGATTATGCTGGACAAATCCGTTTTGAACGAAAAGAGCCTGAACGAGCTTCGGCAGATCGCCAAGCTCGCGGGCATCAAATCGGTCACCAAGTACCGCAAGAGCGAACTGGTGGACCTCCTCGCGTCGGACAGCCCGCCGGAAGAGGCGCGCCGCGGCAGGCCGCCGGCGGCAAGGGACGCGGACCCGCCCTCCGAGGCCGAAGCCGCATCCCAGGAAACCGATGACGACCTGCCAACCGAATCGGACGAGGCTGCGCCGGAGGGGAGCGCCGGTGCGGCCGAACGCGGCCGTTCCGAGGACCAGCCCTTCGACGGGGGGGCTTCCGAGGACGGTGTTTTCGCCTTGGAAGGGCGGGCCGGGCTTGCCCGCGGCCCCATTCCGGAGGACCAGGTGGCAAGCCTGGTGCAGGCGCAGAATGCCGAGCGCCGCGCCTATCCGCAGGGCAGGCCCCAGTACGCGCAGGCGCCCTACGCGCCCCGCGCCGCCGCGCCCGGCCAGGAGTACCGCCCCTCCTACGGGCCGGACAGGGCCCAGCAGGACCGGGGCTACCGCCCGCCCCACACCCGGGGCTACCGCCAGGGGGACGCGGCGTTCGCCGGCAACTACGGCGGCACGGCGTACGGCTCCGGCTACGCGCCCAGAGGCTACCAGCCCAGGGAGAACTACCCCGCCCGGGAGGGCTACGCGCCCCAGCAGTACCCCCAGCGGGAGGGCTATGCCGGCGTTCGCGAGGGCTACCCCAGAGAGGGCTATTCCGCCCAAACGCCCTATCAGCCTTCCTATTCCCAGCGGGACGCCGGCGGCGAGGAGCCGTATTACAACAAGGAGTACGGCACCAGCAACCCGGCGGTGCCCGAGATGCTGGCCACCGGCGAATGCGGGGACGCTTCCGGCGTGCTGGAGGTGCACCCCGACGGCTACGGCTTCCTGCGCTCTGAGAACTACCTTCCCGGCAGCAAGGACGTGTACGTCTCCGCCGCCCAGATCCGCCGCTTCAACCTGAAGACCGGCGACTGGGTCACCGGCAAGACCCGCCCCAACCGGGACAGCGACCGCTTCATCGCCCTGCTTTACATCACCGCCATCAACGACATGGACGTGGAGCTGGCGGCGAAGCGCACGCCCTTTGAAAAGCTCGTCCCCGTATTCCCCGACGAGCGCATGCGGTTGGAGATCACCGGCCAGAACACCGCGCCGGATCTGGCCATCCGCCTCATCGACCTCATCGCGCCCATCGGCAAAGGCCAGCGCGGGCTGATCGTGGCGCCGCCCAAGGCCGGCAAGACCACCCTTTTGAAGAAGATCGCCAACTCCATCACCAAAAACCACCCGGACGTGCACCTCATCGTGCTGTTGATCGACGAGCGGCCGGAAGAAGTGACGGACATGCAGCGCTCCATCCAGGGCGAGGTGCTGTTCTCCACCTTTGACGAGCTGCCCGAACACCACACCCGCGTGGCGGAAATGGTGCTGGAGCGCGCCCAGCGGCTGGTGGAGTGCGGCAGGGACGTGGTGGTGCTGCTCGACTCCATCACCCGCCTCGCCAGGGCCTACAACCTCACGGTGCCCCAGTCCGGGCGCACCCTTTCCGGCGGCCTTGATCCCGCCGCGCTGCACAAGCCCAAGCGCTTCTTCGGCGCCGCGCGCAACATCGAAAACGGGGGCTCTCTGACCATCATCGCCACCGCGCTCATCGAGACCGGCAGCCGCATGGACGACATCATCTACGAGGAGTTCAAGGGCACCGGCAACATGGAGATCCACCTGGACCGCAAGCTCTCCGAAAAGCGCATCTTCCCGGCGGTGGACATCGCCAAGTCCGGCACCCGTAGGGAGGACCTGCTGCTCACCCCCAAAGAGCTGGAGGCCATCAACAGCATCCGCAGGCTCTTGAGCCAGGTGGACGTGGCGGACGCCACCGAGCAGATGCTCACCCTGCTCGCCTCCTCCTCCACCAACGAGGAGTTCATCAACAACCTCGCCGGCTGGACCAGACTGTACGAAAAAGAGGGCTACACCCTCATTTCCAAGAACCGCACAGACCGTTAAAGGCAAAAAGGGCTGCCGGCAGGCCAAACGCCGCCGGCCGCCCTTTCGCGCACCCTGAAAAACCTCCGGCAAAAGGCGCCCCGTTCCGCCCTGTACCGCGCTTTTCGATGGCGCAGGACGGGCGGATCCGCCCCGCTTCGCCCATGGCGGGGCGGGCCGGTTCAAAGCGGCGGAGCGCCGCCGGCGCTTGCGAAAAGAACTGCCATGACCGTCATTGACTGCGCCCATTTTTCCAGCAGGGAGGCCGCCCTCGCCTACCTTTCCGCGGCGCTGCACCTTCCCGCCCGCTGGGGCGAAAGCCCGGAGGACCTTTACGCCTGCCTCGCCGGGCGGCGGCAGGGCAGGGCCATCGCCGTGCTGAACGCGCCGCTGGCGGAGGAACTTCTGGGGGAGTACGGCAGAAAGCTTCTCGATGCGTTCGGTGAGGCGGCGCGCATAAACCCGCTTCTCCGTCTATTGCTTCTGAACCGCTTGACAACGGCGCCAAAAGCGCGTATGCTCCCCCTTATACCGGTCGCGCGCCCCGCGCGCCCTGCCCCTTTTATGCCCTTTGGAACCGCATCCGTGAAACCGCGTTTCACGGGTGCTTTTCTACCGGAAGGAACGTCATGAATGCATCCCAAAAATGCGGCGCGGCCAGCCGCAACCGCAAACTGGCGGTGCGGGTCTCCGCCCTGAGCATGGGCATCAACGCGCTGCTCGCCGCCTGCAAGCTGGGCTTCGGCCTGTACGCCCGTTCCGAGGCCCTGATTTCCGACGCCGCCAACTCCGCGACGGACGTCTTTTTTACCCTGATCGTCATGGGCGGCGTGCTGCTGTCCTCCAGGGAGTCCGACCGCGACCACACCTACGGCCACGAGCGGCTGGAGAGCGTCGCCTCCATCCTGCTCGCGGTCATCCTGTTCGCCGTGGGCGCGGGCATCGGCTACCGCGGCATCGCCAAGGCGCTGACGCAGAGCGCCGAGGAGATCCCCGGCGCCGCGGCGCTCGTCGTTTCGGCGGTTTCCGCTGCCGTCAAAGCCGTCATGTTCGCCTATACGAAATCCGCGGCGAAGCAGACGGGCTCTTCCGCCCTGCTGGCCGACGCCTACAACCACCGGTCGGACGTGCTGGCGTCGCTGGGCGGCTTTTCAGGCATCCTCGCCGCACGTCTGGGTGTGCCCGTCATGGACCCGCTGGCGGCGGCGGTCATCTGCCTGTTCATCCTGCGGGCGGCCGTCAGCGTGTTCTGGGACGCCATGAACAAGCTGGTGGACAAGTCCTGCGACCCCGCCACCGTGCAGAAGATGAAGGAAATCGCCCTCGCCACCCCCGGGGTGGTCCGGGTGGACGAGATCAAGACCCGCCTGTTCGGCCCGCGGATTTTCGTGGACATCGAGATCGTCTGCGACGGGGAGCTGACGCTTTTCGCCTCGCACGACATCGCCGAGAGCGTGCGCGGCCGCGTGGAGGAGGCGTTTTCGGACGTCAAGCACTGCATGGTGCACGTGAATCCCGACGAAAAACAGCCGTCCTGAACAACGGGCGGCTTTTTTTCGCCCTTTTTCGGAACGCCCCCACAAATGGTTTGACGGATGGCCTGTTTTTCCGTATAATTATGTCATAAAAAATGTATGTTTGTCCTGCCGGCACAGTCTTATGCTGAGAGGAGCATCAACATGGGCAAATTCGTCATTCGCAGGGTCCCGACGGGCGTCAAGTTCGACCTGAAGGCCGCCAACGGCGAAGTGATCGCCTCCTCCGAGGTGTACACCAGCGACGCCGCCTGTGCCACCGGCATCGAGAGCGTGCGCAAGAACGCCCCCAAGGCCGGCCTTGAGGACCAGACCAAGCGCAAACAGGCCGAAAAGGTCAAAAACCCCAAGTTCGAAATTTTCAGGGACGCCGCCGGCCTGTTCCGCTTCCGCCTGCGGGCGAAAAACGGGGAAACCATCGCCGTTTCGGATGCGTACAAGGCCAAGGCCTCCTGCATCAACGGCATCGAGAGCGTGCGCCGGAACGCCTCCTCCCCCGTGGTGGTGGCGGACTGAGGATGATTTGCGCGGCGCTCCACGGGGGGCGGTCTTTTGCGCCCTTTTCGCGGGGGCGCCGACCGGTTTTGCGCGGAATCGGCTTGCGCATATGAGCTGACGGGCAGATTTGGGGCAACCCGCCCCGCCGGCGGCTGGCGGGGTTGTGCATTTATTGCTTTATCGGGCGTTTTTCTTTCGAAAGCGCCCGTTTTTGATCATTTGTTGCGCAGGGCGCGTTATGCACCGGCCGGTTCGCGCCCTCAGGCGCCGGCTCGCCGCTTTTGTTTGAGCGCGTAACGCAAAACGCGTCAGGATTTGTCGCCCATCTGTAAATGTTTCCGCTCCTGTGTTATACTTGCTACATCAGACAAACTCTTCCAAAGGAGGGGGCAACTGTGGCCTACCGCTTGGACGATACGGAACTCTTCCTCTTCGGCGAAGGCACGAACGCGTACGCTTACCGCGCCTTTGGCTGCCATCTCGTTCGCAGGGGCAAAACCCCCGTGGCGCGGTTCGCCGTCTGGGCGCCCAACGCGAAGGCCGTCAGCGTCGTGGGCGACTTCAACGGCTGGGACGCCGAAAAGCACCCCATGGCGCTGCGGGGGGAAAGCGGCGTCTGGGAATGCCACATCCCGGGCCTTTCCGGCGGCGAGCTGTATAAGTACGCCATCACCGCGCGGGACGGTTCCGTGCTGTACAAAGCGGACCCCTTCGCCTTTTACTCCGAGCGGCCGCCGGGGGCGGCCTCCGTGGTGTGGGACCTTCGGGGCTACAAGTGGAAGGACGGCAGGTGGATGCGCCGCCGGCGGGAATACAGGCCGTACAGCGAGCCCGTCTCCATCTTCGAGGTGCACCTCGGCTCCTGGCGGGGGCACAAGAACTACCGGGACATGGCGGACGAGCTGGCCGACTACGCCAGATACATGGGCTACACCCACGTGGAGCTGCTGCCCGTGGCCGAGCACCCCTTCGACGGCTCCTGGGGCTATCAGGTGACCGGGTACTTTTCCGTGACCTCCCGCTACGGCACGCCCCAGGACTTCATGTATTTTGTGGACAGGCTGCACCAGGCGGGCATCGGCGTCATCGTGGACTGGGTGCCGGCGCACTTCCCCAAGGACGAGCACGGCCTAAGGCTGTTTGACGGCACGCCCTGTTATGAGAGCGGCAACCCCCTCGAGGCCGAGCAGCCCCAGTGGGGTACGCTTATGTTCAACTACGCCAGGAGCGAGGTGCGCGCCTTCCTCATGAGCAGCGCGCTCTTCTGGCTGGACGTGTACCACGTGGACGGCCTGCGGGCGGACGCGGTGAGCTGCATGCTGTACCGCGACTACGGCAAGGCGGAAGGCCAGTGGGTGCCCAACCGCTACGGCGGGCGGGAGAACCTGGAGGCAATCGCCTTTTTGCAGAAGACCGGCGAGATGGTCTTCCGCGAGCACCCCGGGGCGCTGTTCTGCGCCGAGGAATCCACCAGCTTCCCCATGGTCACCCGCCCGAAGGAGGACGGCGGCCTGACCTTCAATTACAAGTGGAACATGGGCTGGATGAACGACATGCTGGAGTACATGTCATTTGATCCCATCTACCGCAAGTGGCATCACGACAAGCTGACCTTCTCGATGATGTACGCCTTTTCGGAGAACTTCATCCTGCCCCTTTCCCACGACGAGGTGGTCCACGGCAAAAAATCCCTCATCGGCCGCATGCCCGGGGATTACTGGCAGAAGTTCGCCAACCTGCGCGTGCTGTTTTGCTACATGTTCGCCCACCCGGGCAAGAAGCTGATGTTCATGGGGGACGAGATCGCCCAGTTCATCGAGTGGCGGTACTACGAGCCCATCGAGTACAAGCTGCTCGAGTTCGACATGCACAAAAAGTTCCAGTCCTTCATTCAGGCGCTGAACGCGCTCTATGTCTCCTCCCCCGCCCTTTATGAGATCGACGACTCCTGGGAGGGGTTCCAGTGGCTGCTGGTGAACGACGCGGAGCGCTCCATCGCCGCCTTTGCCCGCATGGGTGAAAAGCCGGACGAGCTGATGGTCTGCGCCTTCAACTTCACGCCCAACCCGGTGGAGGACTTTAGGCTGGGCGTGCCCCGGGCGGGGATGTATTGCGAGGTGCTGAACTCGGACAGCGAGCGCTTCGGCGGCTCCGGCGTGGTGAACACCATCCCGCGCAAATCGGAGCGCAGGGCGGAAAACGGCTTCCTCCACTCCATCGCCTTCCGCCTGCCGCCCCTGGGAGGCGTGTTTTTGCGCTTCTTCCCCGAAGCGGGGGAAGGCAGGGTCAAGCCAGAGGAGGCGGAAGTCTCCGTGCTGGAGCCCTTTGAAAGCCCCTCCGAGGAAGCCCGGCTGCAGGAGCTGACCGCGCGCTCCTCCGAACGGGCGGGCTGAAAGGATCCAAGCAAGCGCTGACGCGCACCGCGGCCCACGCCGCGTTCGCCCAAATTTGCAGACGCAAGGAGGATGCCATGAGACCGAAGAAGGTTGTGGCGATGCTGCTCGCCGGCGGGCAGGGCAGCCGCCTGGGCGTGCTGACCAGCCGGACGGCGAAGCCCGCCGTGCCCTATGGCGGGAAGTTTCGCATCATCGACTTTCCGCTCTCCAATCTGATCAACTCGGACATCGACACCGTCGGCGTGCTCACCCAGTACCGCCCGCTGGAGCTCAACCGCTACATCGGCAACGGCGGGCCGTGGGATTTGAACCGCAACGAGGGCGGGGCGTTCGTGCTGCCCCCTTATTCCGTGGGCGACACCGGCGAGTGGTACCGCGGGACGGCGAACGCCATTTTCCAGAACATCGCCTTTGTGGACCAGTACAGCCCGCAGTACGTGCTGGTGCTCTCCGGCGACCACATCTACAAGATGGACTACGCCGCCATGCTGAAAAGCCACATCGCCCGCAACGCCGACTGCACCATCGCCGTTCTTCCCGTGCCCATGGAGGAGGCGTCCCGCTTTGGCATCATGAACACCGACGCGGACGACCGCATCGTCGAGTTTGAGGAAAAGCCCAAGCACCCCAAGTCCAACAAGGCCAGCATGGGGATTTACATCTTCACCTGGCCGGTGCTGAAGCGCTACCTTATCGCAGATGAAAAAAACCCCAACAGCCACAACGACTTCGGCAAGGACATCATCCCCGCCATGCTCGCCGCAGGGCAGAAGCTGTACGCCTACCAGTTTTGCGGCTACTGGAAGGACGTGGGGACGATTGCGAGTTTGTGGGAGTCCAACATGGACCTTCTGGAAGAACCCCCGAAGTTTGACCTGTTCAGCCCGGACTGGCGCATCTACAGCCGCACCCAGAGCAAACCGGGGCACTACGTCGGCGAGAACGCCAGCGTCACCCGCTCGGTGGTGTCCGAGGGCTGCACCGTGCTGGGCCACGTGACCCACAGCGTGCTGTTCACCGGCTGCACCGTGGAGGAGGGCTCGGTGGTGGTGGACTCGGTCATCATGCCCAACGCCGTCATCGGCAAAAACGCCCGCATCTTCAAGGCCATCGTGGGGGAAAACGTCGTCGTGGGCGAAAACTGCTCCATCGGCGAGCTGGAGCCCAAGGACGGCAAGGTGGCCAACGACGGCATCGCCGTGGTGGGCGAGAACACCGTCATCCCCCCCAGCACCCACATCCCCAAAGGCGTGATGCTGGACTGCGGGCACGACTTCAACGCTTGAAGGGGGAAGAGCCATGATCAACAACGCATTCGGCCTGATTTACGCCGACGACAGCAACACCCATTTGAAGGAGCTCACCGCCGAGCGCTCCATCGCGGCGCTGCCCTTTGGCGGGCGGTACCGCGCCATCGACTTCCCCCTTTCCAACCTTGTGAACACCGGCATCACCAACGTGGGCGTCATCACCCAGCGGAACTACAACTCGCTGATGGACCACGTGGGCGGCGGCGCGCCCTGGGACCTGCACCGCAAGAAGGACGGGCTGTACCTTCTCACCCCCTTCTTCACGCGGGAGAATACCGGCTTTTATCGCGGCAACGTGGACGCCATCCGCGGCTCCATCGACTACATTGAAAAAGTGCCCTACGAGTACTGCATCTTCATGACCACCAAGACGCTGTACAACACCTCCTACGAAAAGGCGATGCTGGAGCACAAGGCCAGCGGGGCGGACATTACCTTCCTTTACAACATCGAACCGCCGGACAAGCCCGCGGGCCCGGAAATCCTGGAGGAAGTGCGCTTTGTGCTCAACGAGCGGGGAAGAATAGTGGACATGGAGATCGACGCCCTGCGCCCCAAGTCCCCCAACTGCTACATGGACTGCATGATCCTCGAAAAGTCGCTGCTTCTGTACCTGCTGGACGAGTCCGCAGGGCGCGGCTATACCGACTTCATCCGGGACATCGTGTTCAGAAGGCTGGACACCCTGAAGGTGTACGGCTTTCGGTACGACGACCACGTCGCCCGGGTGGGCTCCATCAGCTCGTACTTCCGGGAGAACATGGCGCTCTTGAAAAAAGAGGTGCGGGATGACCTCTTTTCCCCCGAAACGCCGATCTACACCAAGGTCAAGGACGAGCCCCCCGCCCGCTACACCTGCAGCGCCGAGGTGAAAAACTCCATGGTGGCGGACGGCTGCACCATCGAGGGGTACGTGGAGAACTGCATCCTGTTCCGCGGCGTCCGCGTGGACCGGGGCGCGAAGGTGCGAAACTGCATCCTGATGCAGGGAAGCGAGATTTCAGAAGGCGCGGAGCTGGAAAACGTCATACTGGACAAGGGCGTCTTCGTTCGCAGGGACAGAAGGCTTTTAGGCACCGAAAACTTCCCGGTGGTCATCCGCAAGAACGCGGTGGTATAACGCAATTTGCCCTCAAGGAGTGGAGTTCCCATGAAAGTGTTGTTTGCCGCATCCGAATGCACCCCTTTCATCAAGACCGGCGGGCTGGGGGACGTCATCGGCACGCTGCCCGCGGCCCTCGCCAAGGAAGGCGTGGACGCGCGGGTCATCCTGCCCAAGTACCGGGACATTCCCGAGCAGTTCAAGGCGAAAATGAAGACCGAGCAGGTCTTCTACGTGCACCTGGGCTGGCGCAGGCAGTACTGCGGGGTGCTGAGCCTTGAGCACAACGGCGTCACCTTCTATTTCATCGACAACGAGTACTACTTCGGCAACGAAGGGGTGTACAGCTCCGGCAATTACGAGGGCGAGCGCTACGCCTTCTTCTGCCGCGCCGTGCTGGAGACCATCGTGCGGCTGAACCTTTCGGTGGACATTTTGCACCTCAACGACTGGCAGACCGGCATGATCGCGCCGCTTTTAGCCACCCAGTACCGCGCAAACCCGCTGCTCTCAAGCGTGCGCACGGTGTTCACCATCCACAATCTGCGCTACCAGGGCATCTTCCCGTGGATGTTCATCGACGACCTGCTGGGCATCGGGGACGCGTATTTCACGCCGGACATGCTGGAGTACTACGGCTGCGCCAACTTCTTGAAGGCCGGCATCGTGTTTTCCGACGTGGTGACCACCGTCTCCCCCTCCTACGCCCAGGAGATCCAGACGCCGTACTTCGGCGAGCGGCTGGACGGGCTGCTGCGGGCGAGGAGCAACGTGCTCGTGGGCATCCTGAACGGCATCGACACCGAGGAGTACGACCCCGAGACCGACCCCATGATTCCCGCTCATTATTCGGCAAAGGATTTATCCGGCAAGGCGGAGTGCAAGGCGGCGCTGCAAAGGGATCTGGGCCTTGAAATCGCGCTGGACGTGCCGATGGTGGCCATGGTGTCCCGCCTGACGGAGCAGAAGGGCATCGACCTCATCGACCGCGTCATCGACGACATCATGCGCACCGATCTGCAGTTCGTGGTGCTGGGCACCGGCGAACAGCGGTACCATGACCTGTTCGGCTGGGCGTCCTGGCGGTATCCGGGCAGGTTCGCCACCCGCATCGAACACAGCAACGCCCTGAGCCACCGGATTTTCGCCGGAGCGGACATGCTGCTCATGCCCTCCCAGTTCGAGCCCTGCGGCCTGACCCAGATGATCGCCATGCGCTACGGCACCATCCCCATCGTGCGGGAGGTTGGCGGCCTTCGGGACACCGTCCAGCCCTACAACCGGTACACCGACGAGGGCACGGGCTTCTCCTTCGCCAATTACAACGCCCACGAAATGCTCTTCACCATCGAGGCCGCGGCGAACTACTACCATGACAAGGAACTCTGGACGCGCATGATGCGCCGGGCCATGGCGAAGGACTTCAGCTGGAAGGCTTCGGCGCAGAAGTACCTCTCGCTGTACGACAGCCTGCTCGCCCCCTTCGCCCTGGCGCCGGAGGAACCCGCCGGCGCGCAGGACGCAGGACCGGCGCAGGTTTCAAAAACCGCCGCGGAAGCCCCGCCCGCGCCTGAAGCGACCCTCGCAAAGCAAAGGGCTGCAAGAAGCAGAAACCCCGCCGCGAAAAAAGCGGCGGAAAGCGGCGAGGCGCCCCAAAAAGGCGGCAGGAAGAAGGCCGCGGAAGGCGCAGAGGCCAAGCCCAAGCGCACGCGCAAGGCGCCGGCAAAGCAGCAGGAGGAGCCGCCTGTCTGATGCCATCGCAAAAGAACACCCCCGGCAGCCGGGGGTGTTCTTTTTGCGGGAGGGCAGCGGGAGCGGACGGGTTTTCACTTATCAGTCATCAACGCAAGCAGGGCTTCAAAGGGTTTTCGCATTCTGCGCATACCGGGAAGGCCGGTTCAAAGCCCGCCGGCCAGCCGCCGGCACCGCGGGCGGCACGCGCGCCCTTTGGACGCTTTTCCAGCAAAGCCGCAATTGAAACTTCGCCCGCCGCTGCGCTGACCTGTGCAACCTGACCCTCTGCGCGGCCGTAAGCGGTGAGGTCCGACAAAGCGCGCAGGTTTCCGCTATTCAGCAAAAATGCAGCGCGGCAGGCCTCGGGGGGTGCGCATCCATTCCAGGAAACGCAAATTCAAAAAACCATTCCAGGTGTTGTTGCACGTTTCGGCGAGTGAAGCAGTACATCCCGGCACCGAACCCATTCAGCGCTGGAAAAAGCACTGGGCGCGAATCCCCCCGCCTTTCCTCCCCGTTTCGGATACGCCGGCGCGCTTCCAACGTTGCGGTCCATTTAGAATTCGCCGGTGACTGGATGATTCCCGCGCGCCGGCGCATACCCGACGCAAGCTGAGGGCCCTTCCCGCGCGGAAGTCCCGGTTCGCAGCAGGCAGCAGCGTGCTTCGCAGGGCTTTGCGGGAACACAGGCCAAGCGCCTGCTTTAAGAGCCGTTTTCCGGCTGTGTGCGGGCGCTCCATTGTCAGGTCACGCGCTGCCTTTGGGCGCTCTTTTCTCCCTGCCGTCCGTCTTGCAGAGATGCAGCGCGTCAGAAAGGCGCCTGACATGGGTGTTTTTTGCGAAGCGCGGAGCATTACATCTGTGAATATCCGGCGCCCCGCATGCCGCCCCGTCCCGCCGCGGCGAGGCGCCATCACCCCTCACATGCAGAAGCTCCGCACGCTTGGTCGCAATTCACTACGCCAAACGTCCCGCGCACCGCCCCGTCCCGCCACAGGCAAGGCACTTTCGCCTGCCTTCCTGACGGCGCGCGGGCGACCCCGCCAGTTTTCGGGCCTCCCCCGCCCAGCGTTTGGGCGGCAAAATAGCTCCCCAGATCCGTGCTTCCGAACGGGCAGGATGGCCGGCGTTTTTCGTAGGCCCGAATGCGCCGCATGCACGGTTCACTTCTGCGGTTCCGCAAAAACCCCGGCGGAAAAATCCGCCGGGGTGGTTCTTATTTGGGTTTGCCGCTTTGCGCGCAGGTCTTCGGGCGCGGGCAGTACGGCTTATCTTCTGCCGCCGCCGCCGCCGCGGGTGCCGCCGCCGCCGCCGCGGCCTCCGCCAAAGCCGCCGGAACGCCCGCCGCCTCCGAAGCCGCCGCCGCGTCCGCCGCCAAATCCTCCGCCGAAACCGCCTCCGAAGCCGCCGCCGCGGCCTCCCCCGCCGCCGCGGGTTTTGCCGCCGCCGCCAAACCCGCCTCCAAAGCCGCCGAACTTGGGTCCGGGTTTGGGTCCGGGCCTTGGACCAGGGCCGGGGCCGGGCCGCCAGCCGGGGCCGTGTCCGGGGGGCGGGGGCGGAGGCGGCGGACGGCGGCGCCGCCACGGGAACCAGACGGGGCTCCAGAAGCGCACCCGCGGCCGCGGCCCGCCGACGACATACCGCCCTCCTCCGCCGCCGCAGGCGCCGCAGACGGCGAAGATTCCGACGATGACAGCGGCGATGACCGCGATGGCGAGAATCCCGAGAACCACATTCCAGACCGCGGTACCGCCGCCGCGCACATCCTCAGCAGGCTGGGGCATGGGGGCCTGGATTCCGCCCGGACTCGCGCCGCCGGAACTGCCGGAGGACACGGGGTAGATCTCGTACACCCGGGAAACCAGCGCGTCGAAGGTCTTGCGGACGCCCTGGTCGTAGTTCTTGCTGAAAAAGTCCTCGTCGAGGCTGTCGATCACCAAAGTGGCAAGCTCGCCGTCGGACTGGTACTGGACGATGCCGCTGCCCTGCATGGTCCAGTACTTGTCCTCCCCGATGACCAGCAGCAGCAGGATCCCGTTGTTCCGCTCGGCGGAGCCGATTCCCCATTCGTTGAAAAGGGTGTAGGCGTAGTCCTCAATGTCCACCGGGCCGATGAAGTCCACCGTCACGACGACGATCTCGGCGCCGGTTTCCTGATAGAGCCTGGCGTTGGTGTCGACGATGTACTGCTCCGTGTCCGGGGCGAGCACGCCGCTGTAGTCCGCGACGTAGAACTGTTCCGTGGGCTTGACGACCTCAAGGGCCCAGGCGGAACAGGGCAGAAGCAGCAGCGCCGCGCACAGAAGCAGCGCCAGCGTGCCTGTCAGTCTTTGCTTCAATGCAGTCTCCTTCCGGCGATTGCCAATGACTTGATCAGCGGAAATAATCCAAAGGGGAAATGCCGGCAAACAGCGCGATGACGTTCGCCGGGAACGCGGCAAGGGTCTGGTTGAACGCCGCCGCGTGGAGGTTGTAGCTGTCGTGGGAGATGGTGTCGTTGGCGGAGAGGAAGTTCCGGTACTGCCGGACGGCGAGATCTTCGTCCGTGTCCGAAAGACCCTGCCCTTCCATCGCGCGGTACAGCGTCTCCACCGCGGCGGTCAGGTCGCGGTTCAGCGCGGCGAGGCTGGGCTTGGGGGCGCCCTCGTTCAGCGCCCGCACCAGCGCGTCGTAGGCAGACATGGCGGCTTCCAGTTCCTTTCTGCCCTCCATGCCGCTCCTACGGGCGATGGTGCCGAGATTGTACGCGCAGTCCAGCCGGGTGTTCAGATCGCCGTAGATGGACAGCCCGTCGCCCTTCTCTCCGCTGAAGAACACGTTTTCCGCCTCGCTCCGAAGGGCGGAAAGCTTCGCGCCGCCCGAGGCGAACAGGGTGAGCAGCATCGCCGCCAGCGCAATCAATGCGGCGACGCCGCGGCGTTTCAGCTTTTCTGCCATGGTTCCTTCCTTTTCCCCGCTTTAATTAATGTATTCCTCATCCGCGCAGTTCAAGCAGCTTGTTTTTCAGCTCGCCCTCGATGCGGGCAAGCTCCGCTTCCGCGGCCTTGCGCTTCTCCCTGCCCTCCTGCTGGATTTTGAGCACCTCATCCAGCGTGCTGATGAGGGACTGGTTGGTGTACTGCAGCGTCTCGATGTCCACAATGCCGCGCTCGGCTTCCTTGGCGGTCTCGAGGGTGCCCAGCTTCAGCGCGTCGGCGTTTCTGCGAAGCAGTTCGTTGGTGGTGTCGGACACCGCCCTTTGCGCCTCCATCGCCGCCTGGGAATGGGCAAGGCCGAGCGCGATGACCATCTGGCTCTTCCACAGCGGGATGGTGTTCACGATTATTGACTGGATCTTTTCCGCCATCAGGCTGTTGTTGTTCTGGATCATGCGGATCTGGGGCGCCATCTGGATGGAGATGTTGCGCGTCAGCTCCAGGTCGTGCAGCTTCTTTTCAAAGCGGTTGCACATGTTGGCCAGGTCGTTGGCCGCCTGGGCGTCCTCGGGCAGGCCGGTGCGCTGGGCCTTTTCCCGAAGCTCCACGAGCTCGGTGCTGCGCACCTCCTCCAAACGCTTTTTGCCGGCGGCGATGTACATCGTCAGCTCCTTGAAGTAGGCGAGGTTGGTCTCGTACATCTTGTCCAGCACGGCGATGTCCTTCAGCAGGGTGACCTGATGGTCCTCCAGCATGTTGGCGATCTGGTCCACGCTGACGGCGGCCTTCTCGTAGCGCGCCTTCATCGCGGCGATCTTCCTGCTGCCCTTTTTGAAGAGGCCGAGGAAGCCCCCCTTGTCCTCCGCGTCGGCGTTGAAGCCCTTGAGCTGGACCATCAAACTGGTCATCATCTCGCCCACCGCGCCGAGGTCCTTGTTGCTCACCTTTTCCAGGGCGCTTTCCGAAAAGCTGGAGACCTTCTTCTGGGCGGCCGCGCCGTACTGCAGCACCACGTTGGCGTCGCGGATGTCGATCTGTTTGGCGAACTCGTCCACCGCCTTCTGCTCCTCGGGGGTGAGGGTGGCGACGGCGGTTTCCACGGGCTTCTGCCCAACCGTTTCCAGCTTTTTCCCTTCCGGATCGGCGGTCAGCTCGGGGACTTCTGGGGTCAGGGTCAGCTTGGGGATATCGTTTGCCATGTTCGTGCCCTCCGTCTGTGGTATTCGATGGTGTCAGCCGCTATTTCAGGCCCTCGCTTTTGAGCATGGACTCCATGACCTCGATGTCGGTGGAGATGTCCATGGCGACGTCCTCATACAGATTGTCCAGCTGCTTTTCGAAGGCGTCGGCGATCATGCCCATGCTCTCGCGGATGCGGGCGCGGGTGGTCTCCACGTTCTGCCGGCCGGTGGAGACGCTGGTCAGCTGCCGGTAGCTCTCCAGCAGCTTCAGGGAAGTGGGCAGGTAGTAGTTCATGAACCGCCGCACCTGGCCGCTTCTGGACGGCTTTTCCGCGATCGCCCTGAAGATCGAGTCGCAGGCGATCTCCATGCGGTTGATCTGGGCGGTGAGCAGGGGGTCGCGGATGCTTTCGTTCAGGTCGCGGAGCTTTTTCATCGCCTTCTGCCCCTGGGCGATGACGCCGTCCGCCGCCGCGTCGCCGGTTTTGATGGGCTCGGGCTCCGCGGGGGCGTCCACGACTTTTTTGGTGAACTTGTCTGTCAGCCCGAAGGCCACGGCGGAAATGGCAATCGTCACAATCAGCGCCCACAGCCGGTAAATCGGCAGCAGGATGCCGAAAAGGACAAAGGCTGCGGCGCCAATGTAAATCGGAAGGCAGGATCGTACCGTTTTTTTGCGCGTCTTGCTCAATGTGCTTTCCCTTTCCCGGCCCGGGGCCATTTGTTGTCAGTTTACTGTATTTTATCCCCAGATCCATTCACCGTCAACAAAATGCCTTTCAAGCGACGCACTGGGCGCATGAAAACCTGTGAATCCCGAACAAAGTTTTCACGTCTTTTCCGAAAAGGGCGCCGCGAAGAAAAATGCCGCCTTCCGCCGGCGCCCGCATCCCCGGTTTTTCGCCGGTTTTCGCCGCGGAAGGTGGACAGCGCCCCGCCGCCGTGGTATCATGGGGTGAACATTTGTTTGTCATCCTGTCGCAGAATCTTCCTTTCAGGTGCATGGCATGAAACGAATCCGCGAAACCTGCTGTTTTGAATACGACACCCCCGCCGGCCGGGTGCGCATTTCCGCCTCGGGAAAGCGCATCACAAAGCTTTCCTTCGTGGGGGAGGGCGCGCCGCTTCCCGAAAACGGCACCGCCGTGGCGGAAACGCCGCCCATCGCGGCGGCGCACCTGCAGCTGATGGGATACCTCAAGGGGTACCGCAAGGCCTTTGCCCTGCCCCTGCGGCTTGCCGGCACGCCTTTTCAGAAGAAAGTGTATGAGGCGCTATTGTCCATCCCCTACGGCGAAACGAGGACCTACGGCGAAATCGCGAAGCAGATCGGCTCCCCCGGCGCCGCCCGGGCCGTGGGCGCGGCGTGCCACAATAACCCTTTGCCCGTCTTCGTCCCCTGCCACCGGGTGGTGGGCGCCTGCGGCGACCTGACGGGCTACGCCGGCGGGCTGGAGCTGAAGAAGTTCCTGCTGGAGCTGGAAAAAAGGAACACAAGGCTGTTTCCCTTCGGCGAGCGGGAGCTTTCCCACCTTTCCCGGGCGGACGAAAGGATGGCAGAACTCATCGCGAGAACGCCAAAGCCCCGCTACGAGCTGATGGAGGACCTGTTCGCGGCGCTCTGCCACGCCATCGTCGGCCAGCAGATCTCCGCGAAGGCGCACCGGGCGATCTGGGCGAGGCTTCTGGAGGGGCTGGACGGCATCTCCCCCGAAAAGGTGCTCTCGGCGGACGCGCACGCCTTCCGGAGCTTCGGCATATCCAGTAGAAAGGCCCGGTACCTCAAGGAAGCGGCGGAATTTGCCCTTTCGGGAGGGCTGGACGGCGCAAGGGAACTTCCGGACGAGGCATTCCGCAAAAGGCTGACGGCCCTGAAGGGCGTCGGGGCGTGGACGGCGGATATGCTGCTGCTCTTCGCCCTGGGCAGGAAGGACGTGTTCTCTTACGACGACGCGGGGCTGCGGAGCGGGCTGTGCAAGGTGTACGGCCTTGATTCCGTCTCAAAGGAACAGTTTGAGGAATACGGCAGAAGGTTTTCTCCATATGGGAGCGTCGCTTCCTTTTACCTTTGGGCCGCCAACGCCGGGTGTTGAGCGCCTTCCGAAAGGGGCATACTGTGTCCGCAAGGCTGACTTTTGGGGGAACGGGCCTTTCCCTCCCGGCGCATTTGCGGGTCCGGCGCCGCACGGGGTTTCCGGCGGCAGCCCCATCCCCCCGCCCCGAGCCTTTCGGGGCGGGTTCCGCCCGCGCGCCCGGGCAGCCTGCAAAGCCGCCGAAGCTTCGGCGGCCTTTGCCGTTTTGGCGGCCGCTTCCATCACGAACGGGCGCTTTGGATGACAAGGCCGTGCCGATATGATAAGATTTGAGAAATAACGACTGTTTGCGCCCGAAAGGAGCTTTGCCATGAACGCTGCGGAACGGAAGCGGCAGATCATCGAGGGCATCAAGGCCCAGCTGCTGAACCAGTTCGGAAAGACCGTCAAAACCGCCAACAAGGCCCAGATCTACCTCGCCTGCGCCCAGGTGGCGCGGGAGGAGGTCATGGCCCGCTGGCTCAAAACGAAGGAAATCGAGGCGGAGCACCGGGGCAGAAAGCTTTACTATCTTTCGGTGGAGTTCCTGCCCGGAAGGGCGATGAGCAACAACCTGCTGGCGCTGGGTGAATCGAAGCTGTACGCGGACGCCCTGCTGGAGCTGGGGGTGTCCATCAACGAAATCGAGGACGCCGAGCCCGACCCCGGCCTGGGCAACGGCGGGCTGGGGCGGCTGGCGAGCTGCTTTCTCGACTCACTGGCGACGCTGAACTACCCCGCCATGGGCTGCGGCATCCGGTACGAGTACGGCCTGTTCCGCCAGCGCATCATCGACGGCGCGCAGGTGGAAACGCCGGACACCTGGCTGGACGACCTGGGCGGCTACCCCTGGGAGGTGTGCGTCCCCGAGGACGCCTTTCCCGTGCGCTTCGGCGGCAGCATCCGCGAAGAATACGTGGACGGCATCCTGAAGGTGCACCACACCGGCTACGCGGTGGTGAACGCCGTGCCGTACGACATGCCCGTCCTCGGTTACGGCACGGACAATGTGGGCACGCTGCGCCTCTGGTCCGCCCGCTCCCCCAAGCGGCTGGACATGGACAATTTCTCCAGGGGGGACTACATCGGCGCCGTGGAGGACAGGGAGCTCGCCGAGGTCATCAGCAAGGTGCTCTACCCCTGCGAGAACCACCGCGAGGGCAAGAGCCTGCGCCTCAAGCAGCACTACTTCTTCACCAGCGCGACCATTCAGTACATCGTCCGCGAGCACCGGCGGCGGTACGGGTCGCTTTACAGCCTTGCGGACAAGGTCTGCATCCAGATCAACGACACCCACCCCGCCCTCGCCATTCCCGAGCTGCTCCGCATCATGATCGACGAGGAGGGCATGGACTGGGAGACCGCCTGCGGCATCTGCAGAAAGGTGTTCTCCTACACCAACCACACGGTGATGTCCGAGGCGCTGGAAAAGTGGCCGGAGGACCTGTTCAAAGAGCTCTTGCCCCGCATCTACGCCATCGTGAAGGGCATCAACGAAGATTACTGCCGCAAGCTCTGGCAGTTCTACCCCGGCCAGTGGGAGAAGATCGGCTCCATGGCCATCATCGGGTACAACGAGATCCGCATGGCGAACCTGTGCGTCGCCATGAGCGGGCACGTCAACGGCGTTTCCCGCCTGCACGGCGAAATCCTCAAGCAGGACGTGTTCAAGAGTTTCTTCCTGGTGGAGCCGTGGAAGTTCACCAGCGTCACCAACGGCATCACGCCCCGCCGCTGGCTCATGGACGCCAACCCCGCCCTTTGCGAACTGCTGGACGACGCCATCGGCGAGGACTACAAGCGCGATCTGACGGCGCTGGCAAAACTTGAGCCGCTGGCGGCGGATGCGGCGTTCCAGGAGCGCTTCGCCGAAGTCAAGCGCTTCAACAAGCGGCGGTTTGCCGACTGGCTCCAAAGAAAGCAGGGCGCTATGGTCGACCCGGACACGGTGTTCGACGTGCAGTCCAAGCGGGCGCACGAATACAAGCGGCAGCTCATGAACCTCCTGCACGTCATCAGCCTGTATGACAGGCTTCTGAACGAGCCGGACTTCGACATGCCCCCCACCACGTTTTTGCTCGCGGCAAAGGCCTCGGCGAACTACGCCGTCGCGAAGCAGATCATCCGGCTGGCCAACGTTCTCTCCCAAAAGATCGCCGCCGCGCCCGCGCGGGTCAGGGAGAAGCTCAACGTGGTGTTCGTGGAGAACTACAACGTCACCGTCGCAGAGCTGCTCATCCCCGCGGCGGACGTGTCCGAGCAGATTTCCACCGCCGGCAAGGAGGCCAGCGGCACCGGCAACATGAAGTTCATGCTCAACGGCGCGGTGACCATCGGCACGCTGGACGGCGCCAACGTGGAGATGCGCGAGCGCCTGGGGGACGGGAACATCTTCATCTTCGGCCTGACGGCAAAGGAAGTGGAAAAGCTGCACCGCTACGGCAGCTACAGCGCCGGCAAGATGTACGAGTCCAATCCCGCCATCCGCCGCGCCATGGATTACCTGATCAACGGCGAGCTGGACCTGACCGGCCACCAGGTGTTCCACGACCTGTACCACGTGCTGCTCTTCGGGGAAAACGGCACAAAGGCCGACCCGTACCTCGTGCTGAAGGATTTTCCCGCCTACGCCGAGTGCCACGCGCGGCTGCGCGAAGCGTACGGGGACAGCGCGCGCTGGCGGCGCATGGCGGTGCTGAACACCGCCCGGGCGGGGTATTTTTCCAGCGACCGCGCCATCGAGGAATACAACGAGCGCATCTGGAAACTCGACAGGCTGCCCTTTTGAGGGCGAAGCCCTGTGAACGCCGTAAGGGCGGCGCTGCCCGCCCGTCGCAACTGATATAAAAAAGATTCCGAAAGGACGATCCATGTCCCTGCCATTTTCCGCCGCGGACGCGTTCCACGACCCGAGACGGACGGACTGCCGCTTTCCCTGCGGCGCCGTCAAAAAGGGCGGCGCCGTCCGCATCCGGCTGTTCCTTTCCGAGCGGTTCAACAACGCGTACTGCTTTCTCTGCACCGAGGACCCCTTTGGCGAGGGCACCGTGCTGATGGACAATGCGGAGCAGGACGGCCGCCCCTGCCGGGAGGCCACCCTTCATCTGGAGGAAACCGGCCTCACGCGATACTGGTTCGTCGTCAACGACGGGACGCGCCTTCTGTACTACGGCAAATCCCGCGCGCTGCAGGCGAAAGCGCCGGAGCCCTTCCAGATCACCGTCTATGATCCCGCCTTTGACACGCCGAAGTGGTTCAAAAACGCCGTCGCCTACCATATCTTCGTGGACAGGTTCCATCGAAGCGGCGGCCTCGGCGGCTTGCATCGCGCTGATTACCACGAAAAACTGGGCAGGACGGTGGTGAAGCACCTTGACTGGAACGAGCCGGTGCTGTATGAACCCCTGCCCGGCAAAGCCGATTACGACCCCTGCGACTTTTACGGCGGGGACCTGCGGGGCATCATCGAAAAGCTGCCGTACCTGGCGGATCTCGGCGTGGGGGTGCTTTACCTCTCCCCCATTTTCGAGTCCCCCAGCAACCACAAGTACGACACCGCCGACTATCTGAAGGTCGACCCCATGTTCGGCACGGAGGAGGACTTCAAGGAGCTCTGCGAAAAAGCCGCTTCCTATGGCATCCGCGTCATGCTGGACGGCGTGTTCAGCCACACCGGGGCGGACAGCGTGTATTTCAACAGGTACGGCCGGTACGGCTCCCGCGGCGCGTACCATTCGCCGGACTCCCCGTATTACCGGTGGTACAGGTTCGAGCGCTACCCGGACGTGTACAAGTGCTGGTGGGGGTTTGATTCGCTGCCGGAGGTTGATGAGCTGAACCCCTCTTACGCCAACTTCATCGCCGCGGGCGAGGACGCTGTGCTTAAAAAATGGGTGCGGCTGGGCGCGTACGGCTGGCGGCTGGACGTGGCGGACGAGCTGCCGGACGCGTTCATCGCCCTTTTGCGAAGGGAGCTCAAGAAGGAAAACCCCGACGCCGTGCTGCTCGGGGAAGTGTGGGAGGACGCGTCCAGCAAGTTCTCCATGGGCAAAATGCGGGACTATGTGTTCGGCCAGGAGCTGGACTCGGTGATGAACTATCCCTTCCGGCAGGCGGCCATCGACTTTTTCCGCGGGCGTATCCCGTCGGAGGCCTTCGTGGACGCCCTTTTGACCCTGCGGGACCACTACCCGCCGCCTTTCTTCTTCTCCTGCTTGAACATGCTTTCCAGCCACGACGTGCCGCGCGCCCTCACCCTGCTCGGCGGCGGGCCGGACAAGGACGCCCGGCTCACCCGCGCCCAGCAGGCGGCGTTTGCCCTTTCCCCCGAGGCGCGGCAGAAGGCGTTGCGGTTGATGGTCCTCGCCACGGCGGTGCAGATGGCGCTGCCCGGCGTGCCCTGCATTTACTACGGGGACGAGGCCGGCCTTGAAGGCTGCATGGACCCCTTCAACCGCGCCCCCTATCCCTGGGGGCGGGAGGACAAAACCCTGCAGGACGCGGTGCGCACATGGGCGAACCTGCGCAACCGGCACGCGGCGCTGCGCACCGGTCGCATGTGCCTTGCCGCACCCCACCGGGATGTGTTCTTTGCCCTGCGCTTCGTCACAGGCGGGAAGGACGCCCTGGGCGACGACGCCGAAAACGGCGTTTTCGCCCTGCTGGTCAACCGCTCGGAGCAGCCCGCTTCGGCCTGTGTGGACGCATCGGCGCTGGCAAGCGGCGGAGATTTTGAGTTTCTGGGCTGCGCCGACGGCAGATATGTGCCCGTCGCGTCCGTCGGGGAACATTTCGCGCCGGTGGCGGTGTGCGGCAACGCCGCGCGCTTCGCGCTGCCGCCGTTGTCGGCGGTGCTCTACCGGAAGGAGGACTGACATGGACAGAAAAACCGCCCTGCTGGCGGCGGGGCTGCTGCTGGCGCTGGTCCTCGCGTGTGTTCTGGCCAGCCTTCTTCCCCAGGGGCAGGAGGACGTCACCTTCGAGTACCAGGCCTTTTTGAAGGAGGTCGGGTACGACGCGGAAGGGGACCCCGCCTTCCTCGTCTGCGCCCTGTTCTCCGACCAGAGTTCCACCATCATCGTGTCTTTGGAGAAGGTCAAACACGCCTACACCCCCTCCGGCAAGACCTCCTTCAAAAAGCTGAACGCCGGGGATTTGCTCTTCATTTCCGCAGACCCGCAGGGCGGCGCGCCGGAGGGCGATCCGCCCGTGGTGGTGGCGGACGTGGTGATGGTCAAGTCCGTGGGCGTGCCCGATTCCGGAAGGTAAGGCATGATTGTGTTTCTGCTTGCCGCGGCGCTGTTCGCCGCGTGCCTCATCGAGCCCTTTCTCGTGCGGAAAAGGCGGGACGTCCTTCCCGGGCCAAAGGGCCTTTCCGGCCTGAAGATCGCCTTCGTTTCCGACCTGCACTGCAAAGGCCCCTTGTCCCTCGCCCGCATCGAAAGGGCGCTCAGACGCCTTCAAAAGGAGCAGCCCGACCTATTGATCCTCGGCGGGGACTATGCGGACGAGCCCAGGCTGGCGCAAAGCGCCCTGACCCTCGCCGCGGGCTTCGACGCGCCCTTGGGCGTGTTCGCCGTGCGGGGCAACCACGACTACTACTATCACCTCGACCGGGTGCTGGCCGGCCTTCCCGTGCGCCTGCTGGACAACGAGGGCGTGCTTTTGCGGTACGGCGAAGGAAGGCTGCTGCTCGCCGGCCTTGCGGACTGCAACCGGGACACGCCGGACGCTGAAGCCGCCTTAAAGCAGCGCCGTCAGACGGATCTGACCGTGCTCGCCGCCCACAACCCGCGCTCGTTGCGAAACGTTCCGCAAAACGGCGCCGACTTCGCCCTCTGCGGCCACACCCACGGCGGGCAGATCACCCTTTTCGGCCTGTACAGCCCGCTGGCGGACCGGCCCCTTCCCGCCTTCAGGCCCCAGTGGCTTTGCGTCAACGGCATCCCCACGCTGTACTCCAACGGGCTGGGCACCACCTTTCTGCCGCTGCGCTTTCTGGCGCCGCCGCAGGTGCACATCGTGGAAATCGCCGGAAAGGACGGCTGACCTTCCTTCCGCCTTGCGCCCCGGCCGGCGCGAAAATCACATTTTGGGCAAAGGATGGAACCGCCGTCGTTGCACTTGGAACACTTCCGTAGTAAAATAGGATCACCATCCCTTCGCGCCGGCGACCCCTCGCCGCACTTCTGTGGACCTTCCGGAGGTAGAGACATGTTTATCCGCCAGATTTCCGTCTTCATTGAAAACCGCAAGGGCCGCCTGGCAGAGTTCTGCCGGCTGCTGGGCGAGCACGGGATCGACATGGTCGCCGTCACCATCGCGGACACCACCAGCTTCGGCATTCTCAGGGCGATTGTGGACGATACCGACCGCGCGGTCAAGCTGCTGCGGGACGCGAACTACGCCGTCACCGTCACCGAGGTGCTGGCGGTGGCGGTGGAGGATCAGCCCGGCGGGCTGGGCGTGGCTCTGGAAAAGCTGAAGGACGCCGGCATCGGCGTGGAGTACCTTTATTCCTTCGTGCGCCACGTGGGCGGGCAGAGCGTGTTCCTTCTGCGGGTGGATGACCCGACGCTGGCCGTCAAGGTGTTCAAGGACGGCGGGATCCGGCTTCTTTCCCACGACGAGGTGCTGACGGCAAAATAGCCCCCAATCGGGCAAGGACGAGCGGCTGTTCCGGCCGCTTTTTTGTGTTTCTACCTTTATGAGAAAAAGTGTTCGTGTTCGCTTGCAATACGGCGAAGTTCTGATAAAATGGGTACCATTGATTAAGGGTGAAAGGGAAAATGAACAGGTTCAAACTCGTTTCGGATTACAAGCCCGCCGGGGACCAGCCCCAGGCCATCGACGCGCTGGTCGAGGGCATCCTTTCGGGAAAGCAAACCCAGGTGCTGCTGGGCGTGACGGGTTCGGGCAAGACCTTTACCATGGCGAACGTCATCGAGCGGGTGCAGATGCCCACGCTGGTGCTCGCCCACAACAAGACGCTGGCGGCGCAGCTCTGCAACGAGTTCAAGGCGTTCTTCCCCGACTCGGCGGTGGAGTACTTCGTCTCGTACTACGACTTTTACCAGCCGGAGGCGTACATCCCCTCCACCGACGCCTACATCGAAAAGGTCGCCACCGTCAACGACGAGATTGACAAGCTCCGCCACAGCGCCACCTGCGCGCTGAACGAGCGCAAGGACGTCATCATCGTCGCCTCGGTGAGCTGCATCTACGGCCTGGGCGACCCGGAGGAGTACCTCAAGCTGTCCATTTCGCTTCGCCCGGGCATGCGCATCGACCGGGACGAGGTCATCAAAAAGCTTGTGGACATCCAGTACGAGCGCAACGACTACGATTTCGTGCGCGGCACCTTCCGGGTGCGGGGGGACGTTCTGGAAATCCTGCCCTCCAACGCCCAGAACAACGCCATCCGGGTGGAGTTCTTTGGGGACGAGATCGACCGCATCAGCGAGGTGTCCGCCGTCACCGGCGCGGTGGTGGCCAACCTTTCCCACGCCGCCATCTTCCCCGCCAGCCACTACGCCACCAGCCGCGAGAAGATGGAGCCGGCGCTCAAGCAGATCGAGCGGGATCTTGAGCTTCGCTGCCAGGAGCTTTTGGCCCAGAACAAGCTGGTGGAGGAGCAGCGCCTTCGCCAGCGGGTGACCTATGACCTTGAAATGATGCGGGAGATCGGCTACTGCTCGGGCATCGAGAACTATTCCCGCTACTTTGACGGGCGGAAGCCCGGCGAGCCGCCGTACACGCTTTTGGACTACTTTCCGGACAAGTTTTTGCTCATCGTGGACGAGTCCCACGTGACGCTCCCGCAGGTGCGGGCGATGTACGCCGGCGACCGCTCCCGAAAGCAGGCGCTGGTGGACTACGGCTTCCGCCTGCCTGCCGCGTTTGACAACCGGCCTTTGAAGTTCGAAGAGTTTCTGCAGCGCATCGGCCAGCGCATCTTCGTTTCCGCCACGCCGGGGGATTATGAGCTCTCCCAGACCGGCGGCGAAATCGTGGAGCAGATCATCCGGCCGACCGGCCTTGTCGACCCCGAGGTGGTGGTGCGCCCCGTCAAGGGTCAGGTGGAAGATTTGCTGGGCGAAATCCGCAAGACCACCGAAAAAGGCTTCCGCACGCTGGTCACCACGCTGACCAAGCGCATGGCGGAACAGCTGACGGAGTACTTCGAGTCCATGGGCGTGCGGGTGCGGTACATGCACTCGGAGATCGAGACCATCGAGCGCATGGAGATCATCCGGGACCTGCGCCTCGGGGAGTTCGACGTGCTGGTGGGCATCAACCTTCTCAGGGAAGGCCTCGACCTTCCGGAGGTGGCCCTTGTGGCGATTCTGGACGCGGACAAGGAGGGGTACTTGCGCTCCGCCACGTCCTTGATTCAGACCATCGGCCGCGCGGCGCGCAACGCCGAGAGCCGCGTCATCCTCTACGCCGACACCATCACCGACTCCATGCGCACCGCCATGGACGAGACCGAACGCCGCCGGCGCATCCAGATGCAGTATAACAAAGAGCACGGCATCGTTCCCAAGACCATCATCAAGGACGTGCGGGACGTCATCGAGGTCACCAAGCGCCAGAACGCGCGGGACGACATGCCCGAGGAGGAACGCCTCAAAAAGGCGGCCATCCTCGAGGAGCAGATGCGCGCCGCCGCCGCCGAGCTGGACTTCGAAACCGCCGCAAAGCTCAGGGACGAGCTGTTCGCCCTGCGCGGCGAGGCGCCAGGGAAAGCCCCCGCCAAAAAGCCGGGCACCGCGGGCTACAAGCGCCCTGCCCGCGAGCGCAGCCGCAAGACCGCCAGAAGATAGCATGAAGACCGCATAACGAATTGACATACACAAGAGGAGTCATGAGCAGCAGCAATGTTTTGACCGTCAGGGGCGCCCGGGAGCACAACCTGAAGTCCGTCAATCTGACCATCCCCAGGGACAAGCTGGTGGTGTTCACAGGGCTTTCGGGTTCGGGCAAGACCTCCCTCGCCTTTGACACCATTTACGCCGAGGGCCAGCGGCGGTACGTGGAATCCCTTTCCAGCTACGCCCGCATGTTCCTCGGCCAGATGACCAAGCCGGACGTGGACGCCATCGAGGGCCTGTCCCCCGCCATATCCATTGACCAGAAGACCACCAGCCACAACCCCCGCTCCACCGTGGGCACGGTGACGGAAATCCACGACTACCTGCGCCTTTTATACGCCAACATCGGGCTGCCCCACTGCCCCAGCTGCGGCCGGCCCATCGCCCGCCAGACGGTGGACCAGATGGTGGACGCCATTTTGAAGCACCCCGAGGGCACGAGGCTGACCTTGCTCGCCCCCATCGTGCGCCGCAAGAAGGGCGAACACAAGGCGGCGCTGGAGAGCGTCGCGAAAAAGGGCTTTGTGCGCGTGCGGGTGGACGGCACGGTGTACGACGTTTCCGAAGCCCCGCCCCTTGACAAGAAGTACAAGCACAGCATCGAGGTGGTGGTGGACCGCCTCATCGTGCGGGACGGCATCAGAAGCCGCCTGGCGGGTTCCCTGGAAACCGCCATGGAGCTTGCCGGCGGCCTTGTGATTGCGGACATCGGCGGCGAGGAGGTCACCTTCTCCCAGAATTACGCCTGCCCCGACTGCAACATCAGCATGGAAGAGCTGACGCCGAGGATGTTCTCCTTCAACAACCCCTTCGGCGCCTGCCCCACCTGCGCCGGTCTGGGCACGCTGATGAAGATCGACCCCGACCTCATCATCCCGGACAAGTCCCTCTCCCTGAACGAAGGCGCCATCCGCGTCACCGGCTGGTACAGCGCGGACAAGTACGACGGCTCCGTCGCCAGCATGTACCTCAAGGCGCTGTCCGAGCGGTACGGCTTTTCGCTGGACACGCCGGTGGAGCAGCTGCCAAAGGAAGTCATCGACATCCTGCTCTACGGCACCGGCGAGGAAAAGCTCAAGCTGAACTTCGAGCGCTCCTACGGCAGCGGCACCATGTACAACGCCTTCGAGGGCATCGTGCACAACCTGGAGCGCCGGTACCGGGAAACCCAGTCCGACTACATGAAGGCGGAAATCGAGAGCTACATGTCCCACATCCCCTGCCCGGACTGCCACGGGGAGAGGCTGAAGAAGACCGTCCTCGCCGTCACCGTGGGCGGGCTGTCCATCGCCCAGGTGTCCAAACTGTCCGTGCTGCACGCGCGGGAGTTCTTCCGCAACCTTCAGCTCACCGAGACCGAGCACGCCATCGCGGACAACATCCTGCGGGAAATCGACGCAAGATTGGGCTTTTTGTGCGACGTGGGGCTGGATTACCTGACCCTTTCCCGCGCCGCGTCCACCCTGTCCGGCGGCGAGACGCAAAGAATCCGCCTCGCCACCCAGATCGGCTCCGGGCTGATGGGCGTGCTGTACATACTGGACGAGCCCTCCATCGGCCTGCACCAGAGGGACAATTCGCGCCTTTTAGCCACGCTGAAGCACCTGCGGGACCTCGGCAACACCCTCATCGTCGTCGAGCACGACGAGGAGACCATCCGAGAGGCCGACCACATCGTGGACATCGGGCCCATGGCGGGCTCAAAAGGCGGCGAGCTGGTGGCCCAGGGCACGGTGGAGGACCTCATCCAATGCGAGCGGTCCATCACCGGCAAATACCTGAGCGGCGAGCTGAAGATCGAGATCCCCAAAAAGCGCCGCCCCGTCAACCACCGTTGGCTCACCGTGCGCGGCGCGCGGGCGAACAACCTGAAAAACCTCACCGTCTCCTTCCCGCTGGGGGTGATGGTGTGCGTCACCGGGGTGTCGGGTTCGGGCAAGAGCAGCCTGGTCAACGAAATCGTCAAAAAGGCCCTTTTGCGCGACCTCAACCGCGCCAAGACCCGCCCGGCGGAGTACGATTCCATCGAGGGCATCGAGCACCTCGACAAGGTGATCGACATCGACCAGTCCCCCATCGGCCGCACGCCCCGCTCCAACCCCGCCACCTATACGGGGCTGTTCGACCTCATCCGCGAGGTGTTCGCCATGACGCCGGAGGCCAAGGCGCGGGGGTACACCAGCGGCCGCTTCAGCTTCAACGTCCGGGGCGGCCGGTGCGAGGCCTGCAAGGGCGACGGCATCAAAAAGATCGAGATGCACTTTCTGCCGGACGTGTACGTCCCCTGTGAGACCTGCGGCGGCAAGCGGTACAACCGCGAGACGCTGGAGGTGCACTACAAGGGCAAGACCATCGCGGACGTTTTGGACATGACCGTCGAGGAAGCCTGCGAGTTCTTCGGCGCGCTGCCCAAGCTGCAGCGAAAACTCGCCACGCTGATGGACGTGGGCCTCTCCTACATCAAACTGGGGCAGCCCTCCACCACCCTGTCCGGCGGCGAGGCGCAAAGGGTCAAGCTGGCGACGGAGCTTTCCCGCCGGCCCACCAGCAGGACGCTGTACATCCTGGACGAGCCCACCACGGGACTGCACATGTACGACGTGTCCCGCCTGATCGACATTCTGCAAAGGCTGGTCGACCACGGCAACACGGTGCTGGTCATCGAGCACAACCTGGACGTCATCAAGACGGCGGACTACATCATCGACCTCGGCCCCGAGGGCGGCGACCGCGGCGGCGAGGTCATCGCCACCGGCACGCCGGAGGAGGTCGCCATGGTGGAGCACAGCTACACCGGCCAGTACCTGAAAAAAGTGCTGGGCATGGAAAAGGATTGAGAGGCAGTATGCCCGCCATAACGAGAAAAACCCCGTTCCGGGCTTTCCGGAGCGGGGTTTGGCTTTGGGAAGGCGGCAACTGGGGGGCGGTAAGCCGAAATCCCCTTCGACGGGGCTTCCGGGCGCGGGAAGGCGGGGCGAAGCGGCGTTTGAAACATCCGCCACAACCCCCTGGGGGTGGCAGGATGCCGGTATCGCCGGACCCGCCGTCCGGGCCCGCCCGCCCTTTGAAGGGGGGCGAGCGGATGCCCTGGCGCGAAAACGGAAAAAAGCGCCCGAAGGGCAGGAAACGGCGCTGTTTACGGTTGCTCAAACCCTGATCGTCGGGCGACCGGGTACCGCTCCCATGCGGTCTGCCGGCAGTTTGGGCGGGGGCAAACCCGCAAAACACGCTTTGTCCGGCAGGAGCGCCCGCATAGCGGCGGCGGGAAACCCGGCTTGCTCTGCGCGTCGATGGGGCTGTTCGCAGCGGCGCCGGGGCGAAAGCCTGAATAAGCCGTTTCGGTGCCGCGAGAGCCGTGCAAACAGCCGGAAAAACATGCTCCCGGCTGCCGCTTGATTATTTCAGAATCCCGCCGCTGTTCAGCACCGGCACGCCGTACAGGAACAGCACGTCCTGATGCGCAAAGTCCACGTAGTTCCCCACCATGTCCGCCCGGATGTAGCGCAGGTCCACCAGCGTGATTTTCGCGTACGCCCCCAGGAGGAGCGGCGCGAGGCTGCTGGCGTTGGAGTCCCGGAAGATGACGAGCTCTCTGTCCGTCGGGGCGGTTTCACAGGTGATGGTGAGGACCGACGCCGCGCCGTCCAAAAACACGTCGTACCCGTCCATGCCGGAGAACCTTTCCACCGTGTACACCGGCAAAACCTCCCCCGGCCTGTCGGCGCTTTCCACCGTGGCGCTGCGGGTGTACCCGCTCTCAAGGTACACCAGGGTGTCCGGCGCGACGGGAAGGGCGCTCTGCCCCCAGTAGGCGCCGTAAAACGGGGAAAGCTCATGGGCGGTGAAGTCTTCCTCCGTCAGGGCAGCGTCCGCTCCCATGGCGTCCGCCAGCTTTTGGGCGATTTTCAAAACGCGGTCCTGCCGCCAGTGGGGGTCGGTGCGGAAGTAGTCGTCCTCGGACAGTTCGCCGAACAGGTCCACGTAGGAAAGCTCTGCCGGAACGCCTTCTTTCATGAGCTGCAGCAGCCGGTCGTAGTCCAGCGCCGGCCTGCCGCTCTGCTCCGCCGCAAAATAGTTCCTGTCCGGCACGATAGACCAGCAGACCTTCATGCCGGAAAGGTACATGCCGTACACCTCGGCGATTTTTTCAGCCGCGGCGCGCACCTGCCCCTCCTTCAGGGGGTATTCCAGCTTGAAAACCGCGTCCCCGATGAGGTAGATGCCGCCGCTGTCCAGCCGGCGGAGCAGGCCCAGCCGCAGCGCCGCGTTCAGGGCGCGCCAGCCGTCCCGCCCGGGGAACTGGTCGAGAAGGTACGCTTCCAAATCGTCCATGAAGGAGCCGTCCAGCACCGCCCCGGCAGAAAGGCCCGGCCTTTGGGCGAGCCTTCGCCGCTCGGCGAAAGAGAGCGCCGAGTCGGGCAGCACGGCGAAAAGAAACGCGACGCCGAACAGGAACGCCAGAAACACCGCCAGCACGGCGGCGTTTTTCGCCTTTTCCATGCCCTTGCCTCCTAGAATCGAAAGTACAGAAAGGGGTTGAAGGAGCCGTCGATGAGCGCCGCGGTGCAAAAGGCCATCAGCGCCGCCACCGAGAGCGGCTCCAGAATCAAGGCCGCTTTCGCCGTCTTGACGCGCGCCCAGAGCTTTTTGAAAAGCGGCGTGCTGCCGATCGCCCCGATGGCCAGAAGCACCCCGAAGCTGCGCAGGCAATACCCCGTCTCAAAGGTGTACAGCGGCAATCCCGCCCTGCCAAACAGCCCCGAAAGCATGGGGATGAGTCCGCCCGCGTCGTCCGCGGAGAAAATCGCGAAGCTCACCAGCACACACATAAGCACGTAGGCGTGGCGCACCGCGGCGGGCGCCCTGTCCAGCGCCTTTTTCAGCACCAGCTTTTCCAGCGCCAGCAGCACGCCGAAGTACAGCCCCCACAGCACATAGTTCCAGCTGGCGCCGTGCCAAAGCCCCGTCAGCAGCCACACCGCGAGGATGTTCCGAAGCCACTTCGCCGCAGAAACGCGGTTCCCCCCCATGGGGATGTACACGTAGTCCTTGAACCACGTGCCCAGCGTCATGTGCCAGCGGCGCCAGAACTCGGCGATGGAGCGGGAGATGAAGGGATAGTCGAAGTTTTCCGGAAAGCGGAAGCCAAACAGCTTCCCAAGCCCGATGGCCATGTCCGAGTACCCCGAAAAGTCGAAGTAGATCTGCAAAGTGTAGGCAAGCACGTACACCCAGTAAAACAGGGTGCTCTTCTGCCCGCTGTTCAGGAACGCCCCGCACAGCTCGCCAAAGGCGTTGGCCAGCAGCACCTTCTTGCCCAGCCCGAAAGCGAACCGCCGCGCGCCGGCGGCGGCGTCCGAAAGGGCAACGCGCCGCTCCTTCAGCTCTTTCGCCACGTCGGTGTACCGCACGATGGGCCCGGCAATGAGCTGGGGGAACAGGCAGACGTAGGTGGCGAAGGTGGCAAGGTTCCTCTCCGCCCGCGCCGCGCCGCGGTACACGTCGATGGTGTAGCTCATGGTCTGGAAGGTGTAAAAGCTGATGCCGATGGGCAGCCGAATGCCCGGCAGGGGGAGTTTCGCCCCCGTCAGGGCGCTGGCCGTCGCCACGAAGAAGTCCGCGTACTTGAAAAAGCCCAGGAGCAGAAGGTTCACCGCGATCGACGAAACCAGGGCGATCCTGGCGGCCCTTGTGCCCCGGCGGCTTTCGATGAACAGGCTGTGCAGATAGTCGCTGACGGAGGAAATGACCAGCAGAACTGTGTACGCCCGTTCGCCGAAGAAGTAAAACAGCGCGCTGAAGAACAGCAACACGCCGTTCTTCCACGCCTTCGGCGCGGCGAAATGGCAGATGAGCACCGCCGGCAGGAACAGATAGATGAACGTTGCGCTGGAAAACAGCATGGCTCCTCGCAAAAGCCCCCCGCGCAGGACGCGGAGGGCCTGTCAACCAAAATGGGTGCGGGCTGCGTCAGGAAAACAGCCTGTCAAAATTCGCGGCGATGGGGTCGGCAAGGCTCGCCGAGGACATCACCAGCAGAATCACGTTGCCGTGGCGCTTGACGATGGTCTTTTCGGCGGACACGCAGATCCACTTGTTGGGGTTGGCGTTTTTCTCCACCTGCGCCGCCACCTGTTCGGCGTCCTGCCCTTCGGGCACCCGGATGAGCACCACCGAATGCGCCCCGGGCATCATCATCGCGTCGGAAGCGTAGCCCTCCATGCCCTCGGAGGGTTCAATAAAGGCGTAGCTCGCCCACTTTTCGCCGGTCAGCTCCACGTTGTCAAGCTCGGGAAGGTTTTCGACGCCCTCCAGAATGGCGTCCATCATTTCATCGAGCGGCATGTCGGCGTTTTTGCCGCCTTCGCCTTTGGCGCCGCAGGCAAACAGCCCCAGCGCAAGAAAAAGCGCCATCGCGGCGGAAAGAAGTTTCTTCATGGTTGCTGCAATCCCTTTCCTTCTGGTTTCGGACGGGCGCCCACCGGTCCGGCGCCCTGTCCTGCCCCTGATACGAGCCTGCCGCACAAACCGTTCCCTGTATTTTTATAACAATCACAGTTTTGCGCGCATCAGGGATGCTTATGCTTCCGGCACTCCGACCGCATGCAGCATTCCAATTTCAAACCGGCATTTTACCCCGAAAATTTTCGGATTTTCGCCAGGCTGCGCGGCAAATTGTGAAATTTTGTTCAGTTTATATTGCAATTACCCGGAATGCTCTGTATAATATTGCGTGCGCCGGGGATTTTCCCGCCGGCGTCCGGCAATGGCGCCGGGTTCGCTTTCGTTGCGAAGCTTCGCAGCGGGGCGGGCTTTTTCGTTTCTTCCAACAAATTATGTCTCTATAAAGAAGGGAATGGCATCATGAACTACGTGGACCGCATCCTCGCCGAAACCGCCGCCAGGAACCCCAACGAGCCGGAGTTCATCCAGGCCGTCACCGAAGTGCTGGAATCGCTGCGACCCGTCATCGAGGCGGAACCCCTGTACGAGAAGCACAACCTCCTCGCCCGCATGGTGGAGCCGGAGCGCGCCATTCTGTTCCGCGTCCCCTGGGTGGACGACAAAGGCTCCGTGCAGGTCAACCGCGGCTACCGCGTGCAGTTCAACAGCGCCATCGGCCCCTACAAGGGCGGCATCCGCTTCCATCCTTCGGTGAACCTCAGCGTCATCAAGTTCCTCGGCTTTGAGCAGATCTTCAAGAACTCTTTGACCGGCCTTCCCATCGGCGGCGGCAAGGGCGGCTCGGACTTCGACCCGAAGGGCAAGTCCGACCGCGAGGTGATGGCGTTCTGCCAGAGCTTCGTCACCGAGCTTTCCAAATACATCGGCGCGGACATGGACGTCCCCGCCGGCGACATCGGCGTGGGCGCGCGGGAGATCGGCTACATGTACGGCCAGTTCAAGCGCCTGACGGGTCGCTACGAGGGCGTGTTCACCGGAAAAGGGCTTTCCTACGGCGGCTCCCTCATGCGCAAACAGGCCACCGGCTACGGCCTTGTGTACCTCTGCCGCGAGATGATTGAGGCCAAGGGCCACAGTTTCAAGGGCGCCCGGGTGGCGGTTTCGGGCAGCGGCAACGTGGCGCTGTACGCCATGGAAAAGGCCATGGAGCTGGGCGCCACCGTGGTGACGGCCTCCGACTCCAACGGCTGGATTTACGAGAAGAACGGCATCGACCTTGCCTATCTGAAAGACCTCAAGGAGGTCAAGCGCGGCAGGCTCGCGAAATACGCCGAGGATCACCCCTCCTGCGCGTACTCCACCACCGGAAGGGTCTGGGCCGCGCCCTGCGACATCGCCCTCCCCTGCGCCACCCAGAACGAGCTGGACGAGAACGACGCCCGGATGCTCATCGACAACGGCTGCTACGCCGTCGCCGAGGGCGCGAACATGCCCTCCACCCCCAAGGCGGTGGAACTGTTGCAGAAGGCGGGCGTGCTCTTCGCGCCGGGCAAGGCCGCGAACGCCGGCGGCGTCGCCACCTCCGCCCTGGAGATGAGCCAAAACAGCCTGCGGCTGAGCTGGACCGCCGAGGAGGTGGACCAGCGGCTGCACGCCATCATGGTCAACATCTACAAGATCATTTCCGAAGCCGCGGAAGCGTATGGCATGAAGGACAACCTCGTCGCCGGCGCGAACATCGCGGGCTTCAAGAAGGTGGCGGACGCCATGCTCGCCCAGGGCGTGGTGTGAGCCATCCTGTCCTCCTACGTTCCCGCAAGGGAAACCCCCCTTTCTCGGAGCCGCGTCCCTGCGCAGGGGCGCGGCTTTTTCATTCCGCCTTGCGAAAACCGCTTCTAAAAACGAAAAAAACTGGCAGAATGCGGCGCGCGCCCTTTTTCCGGCAGCGTTTCGCCGGTTCTTGGGCGCCCTGTGACCCGCCGCCGCAAGGGCGGCGGCGCGCCGTGCCCCCGTAGCCGTGAATTTGGCGCAGATAACGGGAACACCCTTGTCCAGACCCGCAGCAACCGCCCGCCGGGGCAAAATGAACTGCCAAGGGGCGGGATTTCGCGCGCACTTGCGCAAGACGGCCGTTGCGGCTATAATAGCAGTAGTACGGCGCGCAACAGGCGCCTGTTTTGCGCGTTTTCCGCGGGAAACGCCGCATTTTGCGGCTTGCGCGCGCCCATCCCACGCCGCTTTCCGCTCCTGGCGAAAGGCGAAGAAGGAGGCCCCATGACGGATATTTTCGCTACCAGATCCGGCGCGTTTCTTCGGCTGTCCGCCTTTGAGGAGGGCTGCTGGGTGCACCTGACGGACCCCGAGCCGGACGAAATCCAGTCCGTCATGGACTTTTTTTGTGTGGACGAGGATTTCGTCAAGGCCGCGCTGGATGAGGAGGAATCCCCGCACATCGAGCACGAGGAGTGCGGCACGCTGATCATCGTGGACATTCCCATCGTCCAGCCCGAGGAGCAGTCCTTCATCTATACGACCCTGCCTCTGGGCGTCATATTGTGCGAGAAGGGCATCATCACCGTCTGTTTGAAGGAGACGACCATCATCGAGGACTTCATCAACGGCCGCGTGCGGGCGTTCTCGGTCAACAAGAAGTACCGCTTCCTGCTGCAGATCCTGTACCGCAACGCGTCGAAGTTCCTGCAGTACCTCAAGCAGATCGACAAGGCGAGCTCCGTGGTGGAGACCGAGCTGCACAAGTCCATGAAAAACCGCGAGCTCATCCAGATGCTGCGGCTGGAGAAGTCTTTGGTGTACTTTTCCACCTCGCTGAAGGGCAACGAGCTGGTGCTGGAGAAACTCCTTCGCACCAACAGCCTGACCCGTTATCCGGACGACGAGGACCTGCTGGAGGACGTCATCATCGAGAACAAGCAGGCCATCGAGATGTGCACCATCTACCGGGACATTCTCTCCGGCACGATGGACGCCTACGCCTCGGTGATCTCCAACAACCTGAACATCGTCATGAAGCTGCTGGCCGCGGTGACCATCATCCTGTCGGTGCCGCAGATCATCTACAGCCTGTTCGGCATGAACACCGCCGTGCCCTTTGAGGGGAACCCCGCGGGGTTCTGGATCGTGCTGGGGATATCCCTCGCCGCGACGCTGATCGCCACCATTATCATGTGGCGCAGGAAGATGTTCTGACGCCGCGCCCGGCATACCATTCGCAATCGGGAGGTACCTTTTGCAAAAGCTGAAAATCCGCGGCGGCAAGCCGCTTTACGGCACGGTCTGCGTGTCCGGCGCGAAGAACGCCGCCGTGGGGATCCTGCCCGCCGCGCTGATGGCGACGGGGGGCTGCGTCATCGAGAATCTGCCGGACATTGAAGACGTCCGGCTGTTTGCGAACATCTTCCGCAAGATGGGCGCGGAGGTGGCGTTCGACGGCGCCACCATGCACATCAGCGGCGAAGGCCTGAAAAACCCCAAGGCGGACTTTGACCTGGTGGGCAGGATGCGCGCCTCCTACTACCTTCTGGGCTCCATGCTGGGCCGGTTCGGGCACGCGGAAGTGGCGCTGCCCGGCGGGTGCTTCATCGGCGTGCGGCCCATCGACCTGCACATCAAGGGCATGGAGGCGCTGGGCGCCACCACCCGCATCGAAAGGGGCGTGCTCAAGGCGGAGGCGAAGCACGGCCTGCGCGGGGCGGACATTTACCTGGACACCGTGTCCGTGGGCGCCACCATCAACATCATGCTCGCCGCCGTGTGGGCAGAAGGCCAGACCGTCATCGCCAACGCGGCGAAGGAGCCCCACGTGGTGGACGTGGCGAACTTTCTGAACTGCATCGGCGCCTCGGTGCGCGGCGCGGGGACGGACGTGATCCGCATCAGCGGCGGGCGGCCGCTCAAGGGCTGCTCCTACGCCATCATCCCCGACCAGATCGAGGCGGGGACCTACATGATCGCCGCCGCGGCCGCCGGGGGCGAGGTGACGGTGCGCAACGTCATCCCCACCCACCTGGAGGCCGTCACCGCCAAGCTGATGGAGATGGGCTATTCCGTCACCGAAGGGGACGACGGCAAGGAGTTCTACATTCAGGTCAAGTCGGATGGTCAGCGTCCCCGGGGCGTGAACGTGCGCACGCTGCCGTATCCGGGTTTCCCCACCGATCTGCAGCAGCCCATCATGGCGCTGCTCACCCGCAACCGCGACGCCAGCCAGGTGTACGAGACCATCTTCGAGGACCGCTTCAAGCACGTGCCCTACCTTTGCCGCATGGGGGCGGAGATTTCCGTCAGCGGCAGGGTGGCCACCATCCGCGGGGTGGAGCGCCTTTCGGGCTGCCCCGTCACCGCCACGGATTTGCGGGCGGGGGCGTCGCTGATCGTCGCCGGCCTGATGGCGGACGGCGTCACCGTCATCGACAACGTGCAGTACATCGACCGCGGCTACGAGGACGTGGAGGATAAGCTCCGCGGCCTGGGCGCGGACGTGGAGCGCATCGACGGCTGAAGCGAAAAGAAACGCAACCGGCGGCAGGAGTTTCCTGCCGCCGGTTTTTTTGTGGGAATCCTGCGCCGTGCGGCGGGCGCAGGCTGCGCGCTGCGGGAGGCTCGTGCCACGCCCCCGGCGTTTCGCTTCCAGCCGTTTCAAGGCAAGGGCGAAGGCGTCGGCGGGGCGTTCACCAGAGGAGTATCGGTGAACGCCGGAACGCCAGAGGCGCGGCAAGCCGCACCGCTTTTTGCCGGATGGCGCGCAGGCGCATCGCCGGCGCACGGGCGTTTCGCCCTGAAAATCCCCGCCCTCCGCCGCTTCCCGCGCTTTCACCCGCCGTCCGGGCGGCGGCAAAGCGTGGCGCTCCGGCTAGCCGCCATCCAGCGTGCGGCCGTTCAGCGGCGCGCGCACGCCTTCCGCCAAAAAGGCGTCCACCGCCCGTTCAGCCGGTCTTGCAGCGGCTTTCCGCCGCCGTAATCTGGCTTTCGCCATCGCGCCTCGCTTACAGCTTGGCGGCGACGCGCGCCGCGCTCTCCGCCGCCTTGATAAACCCGTCTCCACCTTCACGTCGTACCCGTCCTTTGGATACAGGCAGGCAAGGGACGCCTCCGCGGAACCTGCACAGCGGTCCTTCCGCTCCGCTTCGCGCTTTCGAAGGTTTTCGGGCGCGCAGGAGAAGCACGCCGTCAGCACCCCGCAGGGCGAAAGCGCCCGAGGATGGCGTCGTAAATCCTCTTGCTGGTGATGCAGCGGTCGACGATGACGCCAAAGCCGCATTCCGCCGCTTGCCGGATCGCGCTTCGCGTGGCGGGCCGTTTTGAACACGCCGTCCTCCCCGGATGGGCTCGTCGGGGGACATTTCCGGAATCGTCCAGCGCGACGATGCGGTACGCCCAGCCGCGCCCGCTTCCCAGCGTCTTTGCCAGCGCCCCCGCCAGCGTGGACTTTCCCGCCGAGGACGGGCCGTTGCGCAGTGTCGCCTTGGTGCCGTTTCTCCTGCCGTTTCGGCAATCCAGTACCGGCGGATGGGTTAGCAGGGCATCATCCGCCGTTTTTGCGCCCCTCACCCGGCGAACACCGGCAAAGGCCGCCCGGGGAACAGGCCGTCCTCTTCGGCGTCACATTCCAGGGCGAGCAGGCGCACCCCCGCTTCCTTCGCCCTGCGCAGCGCCTCGCCGAAGGCCCTGCCCGTCTCGTCGTTGGGGGCGACGAAGTGCGCGCCCTTGAACTGCACCACGAACAGCACCGCGGCAAAATACCCCTCCTTGGCGCATTTTGCGAGCTCGTCGAGGTGTTTGATGCCCCGCCCGGTGGGGGCGTCCGGAAAATAGGCGCCGCCGTCCCGCAGCAGCGTCACGCCCTTGACCTCCACAAAGGCGCGCACGCCCCCGGACGCCGGCAGCCCCTTTTCGCCCGGCGCTTCTTCCGCGAGGCCCTCCGCCTCGACGTAAAAGTCCAGCCTGGACTCCCCTTTTTTCGCCTCGGGCTTGAGGCGGGTGATGTTGCGAAAAAGCCTCGGCAGGTACTCCGCCGCCACCTTGTTGGGAGCGAGGGAGTCGATGTTGAACAGCCTCCCGTCCCGGTACGCCCCCACGAGGTCGAAGCGGGTCTTTCGCCCGGGACCCTCCGCCGGCACGAGGACGACCTTCGCGCCGGGTTTCAGCAGTTCCTTCAGCCTGCCGGTGTTCTTGACGTGGACGGTCTCCTCCCGCCCTCCGACGTCCACCAGCGCGGTGAACCGGTTTTTGCGCGCGAGGAAGACGCCCGCCGCCGTTTTGCCGTATTGCATGCATGCACCGTCCTTTGGTCTGATTGTATCACCCCGCGTGCGTTCACGCAAAGGCGGCAAAAACATGCAGGCGCGCCGCCCTTTCACGGCGCCGCGCCTTCCGTTTTCGTTGGCGTTTTCGGCGGTTTTTCCGGAAAAACGTCAGCCGGTCCCCTCCCCCTGCCGCAAAGCCGTGCGGGGGGTTGCAAAGCGTCCGCTCTTGCGCCGCTTTTATCGTTGGCGCGCCGGACGGCATTGGCGCACCTTGGCTACAGTCCGCTGAAGCTGGTCCTTTTCGGCGCGGACGGCGGCACGCCGTTTCGCCAGCTTTAGCCTGTCGGCTGCTTTTGGCAAAGCGGCCCCCTCTCCCCTGACGGCGCGCCCTGCGGGGGCGCTTCCGCAGCAGAAAGCCGTCGCTTTCGAAAAGTCCGGCGCAACTGCGCGTCAGAGCGCGCTTCTTCCAGCGACGATGGGCGGGATGCGCGTGTCGCGGCGCTGCGCCCGCGGGGCCGCCCATGCCGAAAGCCGGCGTTTTTGCGCACGCACGGGCGGCGGCGCAGAAAGAAAAGCCCGGGCAAGGACTCTGCCTTGTCCGGGCTTTGGCGCGTTTGGTCATTCGTCCGACCTGACGGCGTTGATTTTGAGCAGTTTGAACAGCTCCACCACCACCAGCGGCACGAAGCACAGACCCAGCACCACCAGCTCCATGCCGGCGCGCAGGGGTGCCAGCTTGAACACGCTCGCCAGCGGCTGGATGTGCAGCACGGCGAACAGCAGCGCGGCGGAGCCCAAGCAGGCCAGCAGCAGCTTGGGGTTCCGGAAGGGATGGTCCACGAACACCGAAAGGCGGTGGTTCCGCACGTTCAAGGCGTGCACCAGCTGGCTGCCGGCGAGCACCAAGAACGCCATGGTGCGGCCGGTGGCGATGGCCGCCTCGTCGGTGTGCAGGCCGTTGGTGCCGATCATGAAGGCGATGAGGGACAGCGCGCCCACCATGATGCCCTGGTACAGGATGCGCCACACCATGCCGCCGGTGAAGATGCCCTTGTTCTTGCGCGCCGGGCGGGACATGATGTCCGGCGAGGCGGGGTCCACGCCCAGCGCCATGGCGGGCAGGCCGTCGGTGACGAGGTTGACGAACAGCAGATGGATGGGCAAAAGCGGCTCCGCCCAGTTCAAAAGCGTGGCGAGGAACAGGCAGAGAATCTCGCCCACGTTGCAGCTCAAAAGGTACGCGATGGACTTGAGGATGTTGTCGAAGATCCTGCGGCCTTCCTCCACCGCGGAAACCACGGTGGCGAAGTTGTCGTCCGTCAGGATGACGTCGGAGGCGTCCTTGGCCACGTCGGTGCCCACGATGCCCATGGAGCAGCCGATGTCCGCCATCTTTAAGGCGGGGGCGTCGTTGACGCCGTCGCCCGTCATGGCGACGACGTTGTCATGCTTCTGCCAGGCGTCCACGATGCGCATCTTGTGCTCGGGGGACACGCGGGCGTACACCGAGATGTGCTCCACCTCATTATAGAGCTGCTCGTCGCTCATGGCCTCCAGCTCCACGCCGGTGACCACGCGGCCGCCCTCCTGCAGAATGTCCAGCTCCTTGGCGATGGCGGTGGCGGTGAGCGCGTGGTCGCCGGTGATCATCACGGGGGTGATGCCCGCCTGATGGCATTTTGCGACGGCTTCCTTCGCTTCCGGCCGCGGCGGGTCGATCATGCCCACCATGGCCACGAAGATCAAATCGCTTTCCAGGTCCTGCTTGTTTTGGGGAACCTCGCTGACGCGCTTGGTGGCAAAGGCGAGCACCCTGAGGGCGCGCACCGCCATGCTGCTGTTCAGCGCGCGCAGCTCCTCCTTGTCCGCCTCGGTGATGGAGCGGTCGCCTTCGGGGGTGCGGATGGCGGTGCAGATGTTCAGCACCTCGTCCAGGCCGCCCTTGGTGTGGACGGTCAAGGAGCCGTCGCCGTGGTCGTTGACGGTGGTCATCAGCTTGCGGTCGGAGTCAAAGGGCAGTTCGTCCACCCGCGGGGCCTTTTTGTGCAGGTCCTCCATCTTCATGCCGTGGCGCTCGGAAAGCTCCACCAGCGCCACCTCGGTGGGGTCGCCGATGAGCCCCGCATCGGTGCGGCGCACGTCGGTGCAGAGCACGCAGGATTCCAGAAGATGCCGGTCGCTCAGCTCGCTTTCCACCCTGGAGGATTCCATCCCCGGCATGGCGTACTCCATGACCACCATGCGGTTCTGGGTCAGGGTGCCGGTCTTGTCCGAGCAGATGACGGTGGCGCTGCCCAGCGTCTCCACAGAGGGCAGCGTGCGCACGATGGCGTTGCGCCTGACCATGCGCTGCACGCCCATGGCGAGCACGATGGTGGAAATCGCGGGAAGCCCCTCGGGAATCGCCGCGACGGCGAGGGACACGGCGGTCATGAACATGTCCAGCACGTCCTTGCCGTAAAGCAGGCCGACGACGAACATCACGCCGCAGACAGAAAGGGCCACGATGCCCAAGGTTTTTCCCAGCACGTTCAGCCTGCGCTGCATGGGGGTCTCGGTGCTGGGGGCGGACTGGATCATGGCGGCGATCTTGCCCACTTCGGTGTTCATGCCGGTCTCCACCACGATGCCCCGGCCGCGGCCGTAGGTCACCAGGCTGGACGAATACGCCATGTTCACCCTGTCGCCCAGGGCGCAGTTCTCGTCCAGAACCGCCTCGGCCTTCTCCACCGGCACGGACTCGCCGGTGAGCGCCGATTCCTGGATTTTCAACGAGGCGTATTCCACAAGGCGCAAATCCGCGGGCACGTAGTCGCCGGTGTCCAGCACCACAAGGTCCCCCGGCACCAGCTCCCGGGCGGGCACCACGATCTGCCTTCCGTCCCGGATGACCTTGGCGTTGGGCGCGGAGAGCTTCTGCAGCGCCTCCAGCGACTTTTCCGCCTTGACCTCCTGCACGGTGCCCAGCACCGCGTTCAGGACGACCAGCACCAGGATGATGATGCTGTCCACCCACTCGCCCAGAAGGCCGGACACGATGGCGGCGGCGATGAGGATGCCCACCATGAAATCCTTGAACTGGGACAAAAACATGGCCAGCACCGAGCGCTTGCCCTGCTGGGCGAGCTCGTTGTAGCCGTGCTGTTCAAGCCTCTTTTTCGCTTCCTGCGAGGAAAGGCCGTCGGACGTGACCGCGAGCTCGCGCTCCACGTCATTCCTCGACATGGCATGCCAGTTTTTTGGCATTGTCTGCGTTCTCCTCCACTTTCTTTGAGTTCCACATCATTGTATCAAGTCTGCTTCAAAATGGCAAAAGGAAAACGGGCGGAAAAGGCGACATTTGGCATCAATAGCCGTTTCCCGTCAACTGTTTTGCGTTTATAATGGAGAAAACGCACAGGAGGAAACACAATGGTCACACTCGGCCAGAGGATCAACGAACTGCGGTGCGCAAAGGGCCTTTCCGCCGCGGCGGTGGCGCAGGCGCTGGGCCTTCCCAAGAGCGCCGTTGAAAAGTTTGAAACCGGGCGCCAGACGCCCACCAAAGCCCAGCAGGAGCAGCTGGCGGCGTTTTTCGGCGTTTCCGTCATGTATCTGCGCGGCGAATCCTCCGACCCCACCCGCATGAGCAACTGGATGGAGGAAGCCCCGCTGGAGGTTGAGGACGAACCGAAAGAAACAAAGCTTCAGCCAAAAAGCAAAAAACCGACAAAAGAAACCCCGCCCGAAGGGGGTCTGCTGGACAGCCTTCTGATGACCGACCAGGTCAAGGAGCTGCTCCGGCAGGTGGTGCTGGAGACCATAAAGTCCCCCGAAGGCGCCGCGCTGATCAGAAAAATCGCAAAAAGCGAAAAATAATGTCACACTCCCGCCCGCGCGCGCCTTTTTTGCCCGGGCGGGCGCTTTGAAAAGCGCCGTCGCTTTTCCCGCCCGAACGCGCAAAGCCGCTGCACCGCACCAGCGGCATTCTGCAAAGGACGCCTGCGGCGGGCATCCTGCATCGGGATTTCGCGGGTTTTCCGGCGGTCTGCGCCAGGGCGGGCGCGGATTGCCGGCGCATCCGCTCTTCATTTTTTTTCCGTTCTCCCTTATAATAGATTGCAAGTCTTTCCGCCCGCGCAACCTAAGCTTTGGGCGTCATTCAATCTCCGCTCCCGAAAGGAGAGTTTCTGCATGAAATTTCGCATCGACAAGGCGGACTTCCTCTCGGCCATCGCCACGGTGTCCCGCGCGCTGCCCGCCAGGGCCGCCTCCCCCATTCTGGAGGGCATCCTGATCGAGGCCAGCGTGGAACTGTCCCGCCTGCGCTTGCTTGCCACCAACACCGCGCTGCAGATCGAGTGCTTCGTCCCGGCGGACGTGGCGCTGCCCGGCGTGATCGTGCTGCCCGGAAAGCTGCTGTTCGAGGTCATCCGCAGGCAGATCGACGGGGAACTGGAGCTTTCCCTGCTGGAGGGCAGGCAGAATGCCGTTTCCATCAAGAGCGGCAAGTCCCGCACCAGCATGCAGGGGTTCGCGGCGGACGAGTTCCCCGAGCTCCCGCCCATTCTGCCCAAAGGGTCCTTTTCCATGCCGCAGAAGAGCCTGCGCTCCATGATCGCCCAGACGCTGTTCGCCGTCTCCACCGACGAGACCCGCCCGGTGCTCACCGGCGGCCTGATGGAAGTGGAAAACGGCGTCATGACCATGGTGGGGCTGGACGGGTACCGGCTGGCCCTGCGCAAGGAGCCCGTGCTCTTCGATTCCGACATGACCGCCATCATCCCCTCGGCGGCGCTGTCCGCCATCGAGCGCATTCTGGCGGACGAGGGGGACCTGACCGTCACCTTCTCCCCCGCCGCCGCGCTGTTTGACATGAACCACACCCGCATCACCACCGTGCTGCTCTCCGGCGAGTACATGAAATACAGGAAGATCATCCCCGCCGAGAAGCTCACCACCGTGCGGGTGGACCGCGCCGGGCTCATGGCCGCCATCGACAGGGCCTCTTTGATGGCGCGGGATTCGAAGAACAACCTCGTGAAGTTCTCCATCGCGCCGGAGGTGCTCACCGTCACCGCCAACAGCGAGATCGGCGACGTGGTGGACGAGGTGCCCATCGCGCTGACCGGCGCCGAGCTGGAGATCGCCTTCAACGCCAAGTTCATGACGGACGTTTTGAAGGTGCTTTCCGAGGACGAGATCGTGCTGGAGATGAACACCAACGTCTCCCCCTGCGTGATCAAGCCCCTTTCGGGGGACGCCTGGCTGTACCTCGTGCTGCCTGTGAGGATTTTCTCGTAATATCCATAAAGGACGGACCTGCCAATGTCGAACAAAACCCGCGGCCGCAAGAAGAAGGCTTACGAGCCCACCTCCAAGGTCTACGAATGGGAGAGCCCCACGCTGCGCACGCTGGCGGACATCTGCCTGTTCGGGGCGGTGGGCGTGATTCTCGCCGTGCTGCTGACCTACCAGACCCAGGGGCTGGCCATCCGCATCTTCACGGGGTGCTTCGTGTTCTTCGGCCTCTCGGAGCTGTTGCGCGCGGCGGACAACAACTTCAAGGGCGGCCCGAAGAAGAACACCGTCGTGTACAGCATTCTCGGGGGCTGCATGCTGCTCGCGGGCGTGCTGTTCTACGTGCTGGTGGCAGCCAAACAGCCCCTGGCATAAGGGAGTGCCATGCGCGTCACCCGTCTGAAACTCGCGAACTACCGCAACTACCAGGGCCTGGATCTTTCGCCGCATCCGGGCCTTACGTTGCTTTTTGGCGACAACGCCCAGGGAAAGACCAACGCCCTTGAGGCGGTGTACCTCTGCGCCACGGGCAAGAGCCACCGCACCAGCCACGACGCGGAGCTGGTGCTTCGGGGCGCTGAAGCGGCGTACATCCGCGCGGACGTGCTTCGGGGCGGCATTGAGCGGCGCATCGAGGTGCGTCTGATGAAAACCGGCAAAAAGCAGATCCGCGTGGACGGGGCGGCGATTTCCCGCATGGGGGATTTGATGGGCTGTTTGAACGCGGTGCTGTTCTCGCCGGAGGAACTCTCTTTGGTGAAGGACGGGCCGAACGCCAGAAGGCGTTTTCTGGACGTTCTGCTCTGCCAGACCAGCCGGGCGTACTTTTACTCGCTGGTGAGCTACCAGCGGGCGCTGGCGCAGCGGAACGCCCTGCTGAAGGAGGGCGCAGCCGAGGGGAAGTCGCTTTCCTGCCAGTTCGAGGTCTGGGAGGAGCAGCTCGCCCTGCATTCCACCGCCCTGCACAACGCGCGAAAGGCCGCCATGGAGCAGATCGCCCCTGCGGCGGCAAAAATGCACACCAGGGTCGCCGGCGGCGCGGAGTCCCTTCTGCTCCGGTACAAGGGCGACCTCTACGGCCGCGAATTAAAGGAGGCGCTGGAGGCGCTGCGCGAGGACGACATGCGGCGAAAGCTTACCGCCCGCGGACCCCATCGGGACGATTTCGCGGTCCTCGTGGACGGGGTGGACCTTCGCGCCTTCGGCTCGCAGGGCCAGCAGCGCACCGCGGCGCTTTCCATCAAGCTCGCCGAAGCGGCGTGCATGGAGCGCATGTCCGGCGAAAAGCCGGTTCTGCTGCTGGACGACGTGCTCAGCGAACTGGACGCCGGCCGCCAGAAGCGGCTGATGGAGGCGGTTTTGGGCTATCAGGTCATTCTGACCAGCGCCACGGCGCCCAAAGGCCTGTTCGCGGACGCGCGCTTCAGGGTGGAGCGCGGCAGGGTGTTCCCGGCGTAGCGCCAAAACCGGTATGCCGCCCCATGGTTTGCCGCAGTACGGAAAAAAGCGGCCAGCGGCCGCTTTCGGGTTTTCATCAAACAGTTCGGCTGCAGCCGGCCTCCGGTCACGGCGAGGGGGACGGGCTCATGGTTCCGTTGCCATTCGCCCCGTTCGCGCCGTTCGTGCCGGTGTTGCCGTTCATCTTGCCGCCGAGGGCCGCCACGTCGCCGCCAGCCTGCTGCACGCAGTCGGTGACCGCCTCGATGATGGCGTTGCTGGTGTACGTCGCGCCGCTGACGATGTCCACATCCAGGCGCTGGGTGCCCACGATGTCGCGGGAGACCTCCTCCACCGCCCGCTCATAGATGCCCTCGGTCTCGTTGTGCTCCACCACGTCGATGCTGACGATGGCGGAGTCCGAAAACACCACCTTCACGGTGACGTCGCCGTTCCTGCCCTGCCCCTTGCCGGTGTAGGTGCCCGCCTTGAAGCTGGTGGCCGCGTCCGGGTTGAAGGGAACGGTGGTGGTCTGGGGATTGTCGTCCCCTTCGATGGGGTTGTCCATGTCGCCGGTGGGCAGCGGCACCGTGCTGGGGTTGGGTCCGCCGCCGGGTGCGGTGGGCGAAGGCGTCACGTTGCCGTCATAGCAGGCGGAAAGCCCAAGAAGCAGCGCCGCCGTCAGCGCCGCCGCGAGGATGCCTTTGCCGTACCTTTTGTATCTCATACCGTTCGCTCCTTTCAGATAATCACGATATGAGCATTCCCCATCCCGTCGCGGCATATGCGGATGAATCGACCAGGAGGTTGCGAAAAATGATTGCTGGCAGATGGATTGACGGCACCGGGCCGGGCGTCGAGGCGGTGTTCGCGCTCCGCAAAGAGGTCTTTTGCGATGAGCTCGGCGTGCCGGAAGACCTCGAGCGGGACGGGTTCGACGAAATCTCCGCCCACGTTCTGGTTTTCGACGAGTCGGGCTGCCCCGTCGCCACCGGCAGGCTGTTCCCCGGCCGGGAAGGCTGGCGCATCGGCCGCATCTGCGTCAAAAAAAGCCATCGCGGCAGAGGATTCGGGGACATGGTGCTGCGCATGCTCCTCAGCCGCGCCGCCAGCACCGTGCCGGATGCGGACATCGTCCTGAGCGCGCGCACCGACGCCGCGGCATGGTACGAAAAGTTCGGCTTTGCGCGGGAAGGCGAAGTCTACGACGACGCCGGCTTTCCCCATGTCAAAATGCGCGTCAACGCTAAGAATATTCGCTGGCGCAGGCCGTGCGGCAGGTAGCTTTCCGGATTTTCCCCGCATAGCGTATCGGCTTGCGGGTTATGTTAAGGGCGCAGAGAAACGGCCAAACCCGTCGTGGAGCAGCGGGGCGTGCCTTCCTCATCCGAGCGATGAGGAAGGGGGATTGGGCCTTGGCATCCTTGGTATGCTGTGCGGAAATGCGGGTTTTCCGCACATGAAAAGCATAGCGCGCGCCCCCGCTGGCGAAGCGTTGCGCCCTTCTCTGCACCACGAAAAAGCGGCGGACGAAGCGTCCGCCGCTTTTGCATGCGCCTTGCGCCTCCGGCTAGCCCACGGGACAGTAACCGAACAGCCGGCCCATGTACGCCTCGCCCGTTCCGTCCGGCCGCACCCTGCAGCATCCGAAGGGGCAGAAGGAATACCCGTACCCGTCCCCGAACCAGTAGAAGCTGCTCGCCCCGCCGAACCCGATATCGGTGCGGGCTGGCCGGCGTGGGAACAGCAGCACGTCCTGCCGTTATGGCCACAGAACGGCAAGCCGTCTGCGAACAGCAGCGCATCCGTGTCCAAATCCTCTTCCAGCCCCGGCAGCGAGAACTGCATCGACCGCAGCTTTTCGGAAGGGGCGGGGTCCTTGCAGTCGACGTCATCCGGGAGCTTGGACAAATCGCCGTCCTTGATCCGGAAGAGCCCCCCCGTCAGCCCCTTCCGGTCCAGGTCCGGATCGAACAGGATGCTCCCGTACGGGCCGGAAAACGGGCGCTGTTTCTCCTGTTCGCCAATGAGTCTGCCGGCATGCATCTCTCCGTCACTGCCATACCAGACGGCCCTGTTCAGCGAGGCCGGCCGCACCCGTTCCTCCGGCGTGAACTCGAGGATGGGCCGGCGGTACTCCCCGCGGGCGCCTCTCGCCCCGATGGAGAAGCAGAGCCGCCCCTGGCGGAAGAACTTCGTCCGGTACGTTTTTGCGGGATGGATGTACGCGTAGTCGAAGATGCAGTCCCCGATGTCGGACTGCGCAATTTCCGCCGCCCGCTTCATTTCGCCGCTGTCCGGCGACAGGTGGAAAACCGCGTGGACGTAGTCCGTTTCACCCGCGCTTTTCGCCGCCGTCCGCCGCTCCAGGCAGTAGAGGCTGCCCTTCCCGATCAGCATGAAACGGCGCCAGGCCGGCTCCAACGGGTCGTCCGACGCCATGCATGCGGCGCTCTTCACAGTGGAACCGTCGGCGTGCACCCGGTCGATGTGGCCGTGCGGTTCTTAACGTAGATCCGGTCGCCGGTCACCGCGATGGTTCCATGTTTCCTTGTCGTGGAAGCTTCTGCCCGTGTCCGCTTCGCATCTGGCGCAGAAGATATTCATATGGATCAGCGGGGAAAGGCCGTAAATGAGCGAGATGTCCTCCTCCGAGCCGCCGATGGGAAAACGGACGATGTGAACGCCGTCGACGATGTAATACAGCAGGTTGCCCTGACAGTGAAAGGTCCTTCCGGCATTGGGCTGGCGGCGCTCCGCCTGTTCGCATCGCCGGCGTCAAGGTTCGCGTTTTCCCAGGTGGACGCCGTTACGCCGCCGCACGAAGCGCAGCCAGGCGCAACAGCCGCGGCCAGCAACGCGCGTACATCTTCTCCTCGATGCTCCTTTTTCAATGTTCCTTCCAGGAATGCCGCATCCGCGTGTGCATCCCGCATAGTCCGGCCGGCGCGCCCCTTAATCCGCTGTTTCGTCCCGCTGTTCCGGCAGCTCCTGCATCCAGGAAAGGTCCTCCAGGCCGGTGCCGTCCGGGCGCACCCGGCAATACGGGCCGTCGAAATACTCCGTAAAGTAGATGTATCCATCGCCCAGCCAGTAGAGATACACCGCCTGGGCGTCGCTGACCTTGGTCAGTTTGTCGTACCTGCGGGAATAGAAGTACACGCCGTCCGTCAGGCCGTAGACCCCGACGCTGTCGTCAAGGTAGCACGCGAAGCGCCAGAGAGGGCTTTTCCCCTCCGGCAGCCCCGGCCACTGCCACTTGAACTCCTCCAGCTGCTTTTCCAAATCCTCTTCCGACTCCACATAGACCTCGTCCGGAAGGCTGTTCAGGTCCCCGTCCTCAATCCGGAATGTTTTTTCATACGGATAGGGCGTATCGAAAAGAAGGCTCCCGTCCGGCAACGGCATAATGGTGTTGACCAGCAGCGTGGAGTCATACCTCACCCCGTCCTCAGCCAGGTAATACAGCTTGCTTACCTTCACTTCCTCCACAGCTCCGTCCTGCGTCAGCTTGAAAAAGCGGAACGATTCCCAGTCATCCATGCACGTATACAGGTATAACCAGTCCTCGCTCACGCTCAAAAACGATGCGCCCCAGCAGCTGAACGTCCGGATGGTCTCCGGCGCGCCGCCTTCCAGCGGCACCCGCGTAAGGCGGTATTGCGGCACGTAATCGGAGTAGTCTCCAAAAAGCCAGTAGATGTATCCTCTCCAGCAAACGCCGACAGCCTGGTGGTATTCGTCCGCGATGCACGACACCGGTTCCATCGCCCTGCCGTCCGTCCGAACGCGGAAGACGTGAAGTCTGTCGTCGCTGCGAGTCCAGCAGTAGAGCCAGTCGCCGATGGCGCAGTCCAATCCGGCGCTGTCCGAATACCGGACATGATTTCCGCACTGGTCGCAGACATAGTTGACGCTGTTCAAATCACGGACAACCGTCAGATCGTCCTGATTTCCCCCGATGGGAAACTTGACGAGGGTGTTCTCAATGGTGTAGTACAGCCATTTCCCCTGCTTTTTGAAAAGGCCGGCGTTCCATGTGACCGTCGTGTTCTCCTCCCCGGGCCGGTAGTCCGGCCGGAACGTGGACGAGGGCAGGACCATCTCCCGCACGGCATCCTCAAAGCCGCCGCTGCACGCCGAAAGCGCGCACAGCATGGCGGCAGCCAGCAAGGCGCAGATCACTTTTTCATTTTTGTCACCTTTGTCACCTCGGATGAATAGATGAATGGCGAATGGGGGGACTGGCGAAAGGGAATGAACGGACGAATGGATCAAGCGAATACCATTACCACTTTACCACGCTTGTTTCCATATTGCAACAATTATGGGCTTTCCGCCGTCACCGCGCGCGTTTTGCCCCGTTTTTCTTTACAAAACGCAAAACCCGCTTTATAATGTGAGATATTATGAGCGGGGAAGCGTTTTTCCGGCTTTTCCGCATAAAACCGGACAGCCAAAGCGTCGATGGGGGCCCCGCCCCGAAAAAGCGCCCAAAGAGAGCCGCGGTTTGGTGCGACGCGGCGGCGCGGCGGGAAGCGGGCATCGCCCCGGAGCGCGTTTTCGAGGCGGTTTTTCCAAACCGCCCAGGGAACGCCGGCCCCTCCCCGTTACAGGAGCAAGAGAAGGAGCGCGAACCGGCTTCCTGCCGCGCGCTTCAAATCAGGTGGTACCGCGGAGCACGCTTCGCCCTGAACAGGGCGGGGCTTTTTTCATTCTGGCGCCCGTCATCGGCAAAGGCTTCACCTGCCGCGGCACAGCCGGTTTTGAATCCAACGGAATTGCGCATATTCCACTTTACCATATACGGAGGTTAGGCAAATGTCCCGCTATCAGAAGGTCTCCACGGACCTCAACTTCGTTCCCCGCGAGGAAAAGGTCCTGGAATTCTGGAAGGAAAACCAGATCTTTGAAAAAACCGTGCAGAAAAACAAGGGCAATGAGCCCTTTACGTTCTACGACGGCCCCCCCACCGCCAACGGCAAGCCCCACATCGGGCACATTCTGACCCGCGTCATCAAGGACCTCATCCCCCGCTACCGCGTGATGAAGGGGTACGACGTGCTGCGCATCGCCGGCTGGGATACCCACGGCCTGCCCGTGGAGCTGGAGGTGGAAAAGCAGCTCGGCCTGGACGGCAAGAAGCAGATCGAGGAATACGGCGTGGAGCCCTTCATCCGGAAGTGCAAGGAGTCCGTCTGGAAATACAAGGGCGAATGGGAGCGCATGAGCGACCGCGTGGGCTACTGGGCGGACATGGAGCATCCCTACGTCACCTATGACAACAAGTACATCGAGTCCGTCTGGTGGGCGCTGAAGAAGATCGCCGATCAGGGGCTCCTCTATAAGGGCCACAAGATCGTGCCCTACTGCCCCCGCTGCGGCACCGCGCTTTCTTCCCACGAAGTGGCGCAGGGCTATAAGGATGTGGAGGAAAAGTCCGCCACGGTGCGTTTTAAGCTGAAGGACAGGGAGAACACCTTCATCCTCGCCTGGACCACCACGCCGTGGACGCTGCCCAGCAACCTCGCCCTGTGCGTCAACCCCGAAGTGGAATACGCCGCCGTCACGAACGGAAAAGAGACCCTCATTCTCGCAAAGGCGCTTTTAGAAGCCAACCTCGGCGCCGACTGGGAGCAGAACTGGCACGTGGACGAAACCTTTAAGGGAAGCGACCTTGTGGGCCTTCGCTACGAGCCGCTGTTTGACTTCCAGCCCAGAGCCGTGGGCAAAGACGCGGAAAAGGCCTGGAAGGTCGTGGCGGACGGTTACGTCACCACCGAGGACGGCACGGGCATCGTGCACATGGCGCCGGCGTTCGGCGAGGACGACGCCCGCGTCTGCCGCGAGAACGGCCTGCCCTTTGTGCAGCTGGTGGACCCCGCGGGCAAACTCACGAGCGGCACCGACTGGGACGGCGTGTTCGTCAAGGACGCAGACCCCCTGATCCTCGAATCCTTGCAGCAGTCCGGCAAGCTGTTCGCGGCGAAGAACTTCGCCCACAGCTATCCCTTCTGCTGGCGGTGCGACACGCCCCTGCTCTACTACGCCCGCGCCAGCTGGTTCGTGCGCATGACGGCCGTGAAGGACAAGCTCCTTGCCTTCAACCGCTCCATCAACTGGCTGCCCGACCACATCAAGGAAGGCCGCATGGGCAACTTCCTGGACAACGTGGTGGACTGGGGCCTGTCGCGCGAACGCTACTGGGGCACGCCGCTGCCGGTGTGGACCTGCAAAGCGTGCGGGCACCACCACGTGATCGGCTCCGTGGCGGAACTGAAGGAGCTTGGCAAAAACGTTCCCGAAAACATCGAGCTGCACAAGCCGTTTATCGACGCCGTGACCTTGACGTGCGACAAGTGCGGCGGCGAAATGGTGCGCGAGCCCGAGGTCATCGACTGCTGGTTCGACTCCGGCTCCATGCCCTTTGCCCAGTGGCACTATCCCTTTGAAAACAAGGAGATGTTCGAGCGCAACTATCCGGCGAACTTCATCTCCGAAGCGATCGACCAGACCCGCGGCTGGTTCTACACCCTTTTGGCGATCTCCACGCTGCTGTTTGAAAAGCCCGCCTTTGAGAACTGCATCGTGCTGGGCCACGTGCAGGACCAGGACGGCCGCAAGATGAGCAAGCACCTCGGGAACGTCGTCGACCCGTGGAGCGTATTGGATGCGCAGGGTGCCGACGCCGTGCGCTGGTACTTCTACTCCGCCTCCGCCCCGTGGCTGCCCAGCCGCTTCGGCCCGGAGAACGTTTCCGAAGCCCAGCGCAAGTTCATGGGCACCTACTGGAACACCTACGCCTTCTACGTGCTGTACGCGGATATTGACGATTTCGACCCGAGCCAGCACAAGCTCGTGAAAGAGAACCTGACCCGCATGGATCTTTGGATCCTCTCGAGGCTGAACAGCGTGGTAAAAAAGGTGGACGGCCACCTTTCCAACCTTCGCATCACCGAGGCGGCGAGAGAGCTCACCGACTTTGTGGACGACCTTTCCAACTGGTACGTGCGCAGGAACCGCGAGCGCTTCTGGGGCAGCGCCATGACGGCGGACAAGGAAGCGGCGTTCATGACGCTTTACACCGTGCTTTCCACCTTCGCAAAGCTCACGGCGCCCTTTGTGCCCTTCATGGCGGAGAGCATCTACCAGAACATCGTGCGGCCGTTCTATCAGGACGCGCCCGAGTCCGTGCACCTTTGCGAATTCCCGGTGTGCGACGAGTCCTTCATCGACGAAGAGATGGAAGCCGACATGCAAAAGGTGCTGGACATCGTGGTGCTCGGCCGCGCCTGCCGCGCCACCAGCGGCCTGAAGAACCGCCAGCCGCTTTCCGCCCTGTACGTCACCTGCGAGGCGCTGCCCGACGAGTACGCCCGCATCATCGCGGACGAGCTGAACGTCAAGGACGTGCGCTTCACCGACGACGCCTCGGCCTACACCACCTACAACGTCAAGCCCCAGCTGCGCACCCTCGGCCCGAAGTACGGCAAGCTCATCGGAAAAATCGGCGAGTTCCTCAAAACCTGCGACGGCAACGAGGTCGTGGGTTGCTTCAAGAAGGGCGAGCCCTACCGCTTCACCCTTGAGGGCACCGAAATCGAACTCAGCGAGTCCGACGCGCTGTATGAGCTCACCCAGAAGCCGGGCTTCGTGGCGCAGTCCGACCGCGGACTGACGGTGGTCATCGACACCAACCTCACCGAAGAACTCGTGGAGGAAGGTTTCGTGAGGGAACTCGTTTCCAAGGTGCAGACCATGCGCAAGGAGGCGGACTTCAACGTCACCGACCACATCGTGATCTTCCACGAGGGCAACGGGCGCATCGCAACGCTCCTTGAAAAGTACGGCGACGCGGTGCGCCAGAGCACGCTGGCGGACGGCATTGAAAAGGGCCGTGACGGGTATGCCAAGGAGTGGAACATCAACGGCGAAACCGTCACCCTGGGCGTGAAAAAGGTGTAACCGATTCAAGTAAGGAGGTCAGCCATGCAGAGCGTAACCGAGCGCTTTTTGCGCTATGTGAAAGTCAACACCACCCCCGACCCCGATTCCGAAACCTCCCCCTCCACCGAGCGGCAGTTCGATCTTCTGCGCATGCTGCGGGATGAACTCATCGAGCTGGGCGCGAAGGACGTAACGCTGGACGAGTTCGGCTACGTGTACGCCAAAATCCCCGCCACGGCGGAGGGTCTTCCCAGGCTCGGCTTTCTGGCCCATGTGGACACCTCGCCGGACGCGCCCGGTGAGGGCGTGAATCCCCGCATCGTCGAAAACTACGACGGCGGGGACGTGGTGCTGAACAAAGAAAAGAACGTCGTACTCTCCCCATCGGAGTTCCCCGAGCTTTGCGACTACGTTGGGCAGGATTTGATCGTTACCGACGGTACGACGCTTTTAGGAGCGGACGACAAAGCCGGCGTCGCCCAGATTATGACGCTGTGCGAACGCCTCCTTTCCCCCGACGCGCCGCCGCACTGCGAGATCTGCGTCGCCTTCACGCCGGACGAGGAGATCGGCCGGGGCACCAGGCACTTTGACGTGCAGCGCTTTGGCGCGGACTTCGGCTACACCATGGACGGCGGCAGGCTCGGCGAAATCGAGTACGAGAACTTCAACGCCGCAGCGGCGAAAATCACCGTCAACGGCGTGAGCATCCACCCCGGCACCGCCAAGAACAAGATGAAAAACGCCATCCTCATGGCCATGGAGTTCCACGCCATGCTGCCTTCGGCGGAGGCGCCGGCACACACCGAGAAGTACGAGGGGTTCTATCACCTTTCGGACATCTGCGGCGAGGTGGAGCGCTGCACCCTTGAGTACATCATCCGCGACCACGACATGGGCCTCTTCGAGGCGAGAAAGGCCTTTATGCGCAAGGTGGCCGACTACCTCAACGACAAGTACGGCGCGGGCACCTTCGAGCTGGACCTTTCGGACACTTATTACAACATGAAGGAAAAGGTGCTCCCCCACATGCACCTCATCGAGAACGCCAAGGCGGCGATGAAAGCGTGCGGCGTGGAGCCCATCATCCAGCCCATCCGCGGCGGCACGGACGGCGCGAACCTTTCCTACATGGGCGTGCCCTGCCCCAACCTTTCCACCGGCGGGCACAACTACCACGGCAGGTTCGAGTACATTCCCGTGCAGTCCCTCGCGAAAATGGTGGACGTGATGGAGCGCATCGTCGCAAAGTACAGCGCAAAGTAAGCCATGGACGCGCTGTTCCGGCTTTTCCGTAAGCTCGGCTGCCACCAGCGGCCGGACAGAAGCTTCTTCGTAAGGGGCAGGCAGCTGCCCCTTTGCGCTAGGTGCACGGGGTTCGTGCTGGGATACGCCGCCGCTCTTGTGCTTTTTTCCCTTTCCCTCGTTCCCCCGCTCTGGATTTGCGCGATTGCCTTTGGCCTTCCCCTTTTTGACTGGGGGGCGCAGACCTTTTTCGGGCGCGAGTCCACCAACTCGCGAAGGCTTTTCACCGGCATCCTCGGCGGATGGGGGCTGCTTACGCTGTCGCTGGTCGGCGTGCGCTGGGCGCTGACCCTGATTCTGCCTTGACCGAAGGGAGAACGCCATGATTCACCAGTCTTATGACGACCAAACCCCGCCCCTTTTCGGACCCGAAAACGTGTACGGCTGCGAACAGCAGCACCTTTGCGATGTGTGCGTGGTCACCTTTTCCAAACACATTTTCGACCAGACGCTCAAATCCTTTCACTGCGAGCAGGTTGCCCGCATCGGCACCGCCAACGGCGGATCGCCCATCTACCTTTTGACGGCGGAGGGCAAAAAGGTGGCCTTTTACCTTTCCGCCATTGGCTCCGCTTTGGCGGCCACCTTCGTCATCGACGCCAACTGGCTCACCGGTGCGACGAAGTTCATCCTCTTCGGCTCGGCGGGCAGCCTGAACGACGCCCTGACCGAGGGCAGGTTCGTGCTGCCCACGGAAGCGTACCGCGACGAGGGGCTTTCCTACCACTACGCCCCGCCTTCGGACTACATCAAGGTTCCCCAGAGCGATAAACTCGCCCGCATTTTCGATTCCCTTGGCCTTCCCTATGTTCAGGGGCGCGTGTGGACCACCGACGCCCTTTACCGGGAGACGGTGGCGAACGCCCGGAAGCGAAGGTTGGAAGGCTGCATCGCCGTGGAGATGGAAGTCGCCGGCGTGCAGGCGGTGTGTTCCCACCACGGCTGGGAGCTGTATCCGTTTTTGGTGACGGGGGATGTGCTGGAGGAAACCACCCACCGCATGCATAAGCTGTATTACGCCAATCACGACATGCGAAAGCTCATCGTGGCGCTGGAGGCGGCAAAGCGGGTCTAAAGGCGATAGGATACTGCATATTGTTGGAAAAATACTTATTCGGCAAAAACTTGACAACATCAGGAACTGGGATTATCATAAATACAGTCTGTTTCGGGGCGGAGTGAAAGTCTCCACTGGCGGTGCAAAGTCCGCGAACCCGCGTTTTGCGCGGGCCGAACCGGTGCGATTCCGGTACCAACGGTTACAGTCCGGATGGAAGAAACGGCGCGTGGCACCTTATGTTTTGCTTTGCGTCTTCTTTTCGCCCCGCAGCATATGTTGCGGGGCTTTTTTGAGCGCGAAGCGGGTGTTGTGAGCCGTCCGATCAGGCGAATACTATCTAAATCGGAGGTGTCCCAATGTCCGCACGAAAGTTTGATGTCCAGAAGTTGTCCTTCATGTCCATGCTGGCGGCGATGTCCATTATTCTCGTCATGCTCTTCCATTTTCCCATCATCCCCGCCGCGCCCTTTTTGGAGTATGACCCCGCGGATATCCCCATTCTCATCGGCACGTTCCTGTTCGGCCCCTGGGCGGGGCTGATGCTCACCGTGGTGGTGTCCGTCATTCAGGGGTTGACGGTGTCCGCCTCCGGCGGCGTGATCGGCATTTTCATGCACATTTTCGCCACCGGCATCGTTTCCGTCACCGCGGGGCTGATTTACCGCCGCAAAAAGACCATGAAGGGCGCGATTGTGGCGCTGCTCGTCGGAGCCCTTGCGTGGATCGTTTCCATGGTGGTGTGGAACATCATCCTCACGCCGATTTACATGGGCGTAGACCGCTCGGTGGTGCTGGGGATGATCGTGCCCGCCATTCTGCCGTTCAACGCCATCAAGGCGGGGATGAACTGCGTCATCACCTTTTTGATTTACAAGCCGCTGTCCCGGCTGTACAAGCTTGAGCCCCACGGCTGACCGCCCTTCCGCAATCTTCCGCCGCTTCCCCGCACGGCTTTTCTTGACAGTCCCGAACTTTGCAGGATATAATACTTGTGCCGTGCTAGACGGGGAGTTAGCGGTGCCCTGTAACCCGCAATCCGCTACAGCGGGGTTGAACTCCTGTTCCGAGGTACGTTTCTGTGAGGCAGAACGGCGCGTTTCCGCGCTGATGGCCGGGTCCTGTGCAACTCGGTTCCGTGAACCATGTCAGGTCCTGACGGAAGCAGCATTAAGCGGGCCGCCGGGTGTGCCGCGGGGCTGCCCGGCCGGAGCGGAATGCTCCGTCCCCGCTCGGAGAGACGCTATCGACGACAGGTGCACGGTTTCAAAAGCGCCTTCCGGACCGGAGGGCGCTTTTGCGTTGCTTTTTTGGCTTTGGCGCGGTTTTCAGGGCTTATGCGCCTTTTTTGCGCCCCGCCGTTCCCTTGCAGGCGGAATAAAGGGCTTTTCGCGCTGAAGAGCCCGTCCGGGGGCGCGTTTCCATGTTTTTCAAACATCGTTAATAGTTTGTTTCATTGACTGCCAAGCAAACCCTCTTTATAGTAATAATTAGTCGATCTGCCAACGCCTGGGCGTTTTGTGAAAACCCCGGTCTTTTCCGCCTGCCCGGGCCATCCCACCACGTCATGAACAGGAGGCTCCCCATGAAGACAAAACGCCTGATCGCGACCATTCTGACCATCGCGCTGGCCTTCGCCGTCGCCGCGCCCGCAGCGCTGGCGGCCACAGACTCAGTGTTTCCCGGTTTCTCCCTCGTGGCAGAACCGAACACCATCATCGCCATGAACCCTGCCAGCGTCGCCACCGTCCACCCGGTGGACCCTTCCGTGCTCGGGATCTATACCATCACCTATGAAGTCATCAACCAAACCGGATACGCCCAGCTGACCCAGACTCCCGAGACCATAGTGTACAAGGGCCAAACCTATTACAACGTGCCCGTGGCGAAAGTCACCGGCCTGATGTCCGGCAAAGTGACCGTCAACGCCAAGCTGGGCGGTCCGAACGGCCTGGTCATCGGGTCCACCCAGATCAATATCCTCAGCCCCCTTGCCACCGGTACCCTGACGCTGTCCGCCGGCTCCACCCTGCTGACCTACGGCCAGAGCACCCAGCTCACCTCCAACAAGGGGTACGCCTTCGCGTCCTGCACTTCCACCGACTCCAACCACTTCCCCGTGACCAGCACCGGCCTTGTGACCTGCAAGGTGCCCGCCGGCTCTGTGGGCTACGCAGACATCCAGGTGTATGACATCGCGGGCAACTACGGCACCATCCGCATCTACGGCGGCACCTATCCCACCAACACCGTCTCCGCCCCGAAGAACACCATCGCCATCGGCGAAACCCTGCAGCTCTACCTGGACGGCTATCCCAACCACTGCGGCTCCAGCAACCCCGCCGTCGCCACCGTCAGCGAGAACGGCCTTGTCAAGGGCGTGAGCAACGGCATCGCCACCATTTACTGCATCAACTCCAACAAGGGCACCGCGGGCCAGTTCACCGTCATGGTCGGCACCGGCGCCGCCGCCGGCAACGTGACTTTGGCCAAGAGCTCCATCGCCGCGGGCGAGACCACCACCATCATCGTGCCCGCCGGCGTGACGCTGCTCACGGCGTACAGCTCCAACAACGCCGTCGCCACCGTTTCGGGCAACGTGGTCACCGGCGTCGCCGCCGGCACCGCGGAGATCACCTACCTGACCAGCACCGGCGCGACGGGCAAGCTGACCCTCACCGTCACCGGCCCGTCCAGTTCCAACCTGCCCGCGCCCAGCAACACCTACACCCTGACCGTGGGCAGCAGCAAGACCTTCAAGTTCACCAACCAGAACGTCACCGAAGCTTGGGCGGCGGACCCCTCCATCGTCACCGCCACGCTGATCACCGGCTCCAACGGCTACAAGCAGGCGCGCTTCACCGGCGCCAAGGCCGGCACCACCACGGTGTACATGAAGTCCGCCTCCGGCACCATCTCCGCCCTGACGCTGGTGGTGTCCGAGGGCAGCGTCATCGGCAAGACCGGCAAGATCAGCACCGGCGACGACGACCTGCGCGTCATCGCCCGCAAGGGCGCCGGATCCAGCTACGGCAGCGTCGCCACGCTGAGCAACGGCGTCAAGGTGACCATCCAGGGCGAGTCCGGCTCGTACTACAAGGTCTCCTTCACCAGCTCCGGCAAGACCTACACCGGCTACGTGAAAAAAGCCTATGTGACCTTCTCCTGACGGTTCGAAACGCCAGAGCCCCCCGCCCCGCGCGGGGGGCTTTGTTGCGTCCGCTTTTTCACCGGAGCGCGGCTTCGCCAAACCAAAGGAGCTGTTTTCAACCGCCGCGGTGTTGTGTTATACTGGAACAGTACGATCGCATCCTTTCACAAAAATCGCGCGTCCCGTCGGGCGCGCAGGGCAGGCGCCTGTTGAACCAACTCCATCCTTGCTTTTGCAGTGGGCTTTGCGCCCGCTTTTTCGCGTTTTACGCGGATATTGACTAAATTTTATCGGAGGATTCCATGCCCGAAACGCAGAACAAGTTCCACAACGACCTGACTTCCGGCAGCGTCTCGGAGAGACTGCTGAAGTTCAGCCTGCCCTTTCTGGGCGCGATGCTCTTCCAGGCGCTGTACAACGTGGCGGACATGGTCATCGTCGGCTGGTACGAGGGCTCCATCGGCATTTCCGGCGTGGGCATCGGCGGCCAGGTGGCCATATTGATCACCAACCTCATCATCGGCCTGGCCAACGGCGGCACGGTGCTCATCGCCCAGTATTCCGGCGCCAGGCAGTTCGACGAGCAGAAGAAAACCATCGGCACGCTGTTTTCGCTGTACGGCCTGTTCGCCCTGGCGCTGACGGCCATTCTGCTGCCGCTGGTGCCTTCCATTCTGAACGTGCTGAAAACACCGGTGGAGTCCTACGCCATCGCGCGGGATTACCTGTACATCTGCATCGGCGGCACGGTGCTCATCTTCGGGTACAACGCCGTCTCCTCGGTGCTGCGGGGCATGGGCAACTCCAAGGCGCCCATGGCATTCGTGGGCATCGCCGCGTCCGCCAACGTGGTGCTGGACATTCTGTTCGTCGGCCCCGTGGGCATGGGCGCGGCGGGCGCCGCGCTGGCGACGGTGGTCTCCCAGGCGCTTTCGCTGGTTTTGAGCGTCATCTATCTGGCACGCAAGAGCTTTATCTTCGACTTCAAGCCGAAAAGCTTCAAAATCCACGCGGACAAGGTCCGGCTGCTGGTCAAGCTCGGCCTTCCCACCGGGCTGCAGAACCTCTGCGTGTCCTTCTCCTTCTTGATTCTCACTTCGCTGGCCAACTCGCTGAGCGTGTATTCCTCGGCGGCGTTCAACATCGGCCTGAAGGTGAACAGCTTCGCCATCCTGCCGGGCATCGCCATTGGCCAGAGCATCGCCAGCATGTGCGGTCAGAACATCGGCGCAGGACTCTATGACCGCGCGATGCACACCATGAAGGTGGGCCTGGCACTCAACCTTCTCATCACCGCTATCGTGGGCGCGTTCATCGTGCTGTTCCCGGACGTCATCATGGGGCTGTTCAACGCGGACGTCCAGACGGTGGTGGAAGGCGCGGACTTTTTGCGCTGCCTCGCGGCGGACGCGCTGGTGTCCTCGGTGGTGTTCTCCTTCAACGGGCTGTTTCTGGGCGGCGGGCACAGCGTCGCCACGCTGTTCAACGCCGCGCTGACCAGCATCATCCTGCGGGCGCCGCTGGCGTACTTCTTTGTTAACGCGCTGCATCTGAAGCTCATCGGCATCGGCATCGCGGTGACGCTGGCGCCGCTGGGCGGCATCCTCTTCGGCCTGTTCTTCATCAAGAGCGGCCGCTGGAAGGTCAACAAGGCCCAGCAGAGGCTGGCCGAGCTGGGCGCCTTGCCGGACGGCAGCGTCTGACCGCCAAAAAAACGCAAAAACGCGCGCCCATTTCCAAAAGGGCGCGCGTTTTTGCCGGATCGCCGCTTGCTTTTGACGCCGGTTGGGGATACAATGCGGAAAACGCTTCGCAAAAAAGGTCGAGAACGCAGCGGGCTTTCAGCTGTAAAATCCTTTCACAAGGCAAGGGGGAAACGCGATGGACGATCAGATCCGGGCGGTGCGGCGCATGCAGGAGTACATCGAGCGGCACCTGTTTGAGGAGATCACGCTGGCGGACCTGGCCAAAGCGTCCGGCTTTTCGCCGTGGCACGCCCACCGGCTGTTCGCCCGCCACACGCGTCACACCCCGGCGGAGTACATCCGGCGGCTGCGGCTCTCCCAGTCCGCCCTCAAGCTGCGGGACGAGGACTGCACCGTCACCGACGCCGCCTTTGACTGCGGCTTCAAAAGCGTGGACGGCTTCCAGCGCGCCTTTCTCCGCACCTTCGGCCGCAACCCGAAGGAGTACGCCGCCCGCCCGGTGCCGCTGTACCTGTTCACCCCCTACGCCGTCGAAATCCCGAAAGACAGAAAGGAGCACATCATGCAGCAGGCTGGAACCGTGACCGTGCGCGCCGTGCGGCGTCCGGCGCGAAAGCTCATCCTCAAAAGGGGCAAACAGGCCGACCACTACTTCGCCTACTGCGAGGAGGTGGGGTGCGACGTGTGGGGGCTGCTGCGCAGCATCAAGTCCCCCTTCGAGCCCGCGGGCTTCTGGCTGCCCGAAAGTCTGATCCTGCCCGGCACATCCAAATATGTGCAGGGCGTGGAGGTGGAGGCCGATTATGCCGGCCCCGTCCCCGAGGGGTTTGACGTGGTGGACCTTCCCGCCGCCACCTATCTGCTGTTTCAGGGCGAGCCGTTCGCCGAGGAGGACTACTGCGAAGCCATCGATGCCGTGTGGGACTTCATCGAGGGCTATGACCCGTCGGCGCTGGGCTATGCCTGGGACGCGGACAGCCCCCGCATTCAGCCGGAGCCCATCGGCGCGCGGGGGTACATGGAACTGGTGCCGGTGAAGTGAGGCGGACGGGGCTTTCCCCTCCCCGCCGGCCGCCCGCGCTGCTTGCCGAAAGCCGCTCACCGGCTTGCGCATATGGACTTGGGAGCAAGACCTTGCACGGGCTTATCGCAATCATTCGTCCGCTTCACTGCCGGCAGGCGGGAGAGCCGGCTGAAAGCGGCTGACGCCATCCTGTTTGTGGGGAGCAGTCTCTGGCGGGGAAATCAGCCGCCTGCCCGGCGGATGCGCCGATTCCCTTCCAGACCATACCAAAAAACGCCGAAAGCCCGCTTCCGTTTGGAAGCGGGCTTTCGGCGCATGGCGTCAGCTTACGCGGCGCGGGGGCGGTCAGGCGGTCAGCCCTGCGCCACCCACAGGCCGTGGAGGTTGCAGTACTCGTAGACGGCAATGGGGCCATCGTCCACGGTGAGCTTGATCTGCGGTTTCTGGCCGGGATGCAGCATCACGCGCCACTCCTTGTCCCCCTGGACGACCTGGATCCATTCGATGTAATGCTCGGGAATCATGGGATGTTCCACGGAGCCGATGGTGACGGTCACTTCGTTGCCATTGCGCTCGATGAACGGAACGTGCTTTTCGGTGGCGCCGTCGGAGGTGTTGGCCTTCAGCAGCGTCATCGACTGGCCGCAGCAGGTCAGGGGGCCGCCATCCTTGATCACGTCGATCTGCCTGCCGCAAATCTCACAACGATAGAACTTCTTATCCATTGTGCACACTCCTTTTGCTGGATTTGGGGGTTGGATACGAGTCAACTGCATCTAACCGACTTGTTGCATTATTGTACCATAATAGAACATGGCTTACAAGTGCGGCGGGGGACACTCGTTCGAATTTCGACGCGTTACGCCTCCTCCGCCCTTTTGCGCCGCAGGTACTCGTTGTACAGCGCCGAGGGCGTGATGCCGCCCTTCGCGAGGCGCTTCGCGGCGTCCTTCGCCCGCTCGCCGGCGCGCACCGCCCTTTCCATCTGCATGAGCATGCGCTCCAGGTCCGCCTCCTCCTCCCCGGGCTGCGCGCCGGCCAGCACGATGACGCACTCGCCCTTCGTCCCTTCGGAAAAGCGTTCCGCCAGTTCCTCCAGCGAGCCCCTGACGCACTCCTCGTAAATTTTCGTCAGCTCGCGGCAGACGGCGGCGCGGCGCTCCCGGCCCAGCCTTTCCGAAAGCTCCCGCAGCGTGTTGCCCAGGCGGAAGGGGCTTTCGTACAGAATTGCGGTGCGGCTTTCTTCGGAAAGCGCTTCGATGCGCGCCTCCCGCTCCCGCTTCTCCCGCGGCAAAAAGCCTTCGAACACAAACCTGCCGCAGTCCAGCCCGCTGAGCACCGCGGCGGTCAACGCAGCGCTGGGGCCGGGCAGCACCGTGAAGGGCTCGCCGCTCTCGATGGCGGCGGCGACCACCGCAGCGCCGGGGTCGGAAATGCCGGGCATGCCGGCGTCGCTCACCACGGCAATGGTCTCCCCCGCGGCGGAACGGGCGACGATTTCCTTCGCCTTGTGCCGCTCGTTGTGCTCGTGGCAGGAAAACACCGGCTTTTTGATGCCCAGGTGGTTCAGCAGCACGAGGGTGCGCCGGGTGTCCTCCGCGTAGACGGCGTCGCACTCGGTCAGAATTCTGACGGCCCTCTGGGTGATGTCCTCCAGATTGCCGATGGGGGTTGCGCAAAGGTAGATCATGGCTTCATTCTAGCATGTTTTGCGCAAAAGCTGCAAAGGTTATGGAAAAAAGCCGGCTGCGGAGCGGCCAACGTTCGGCAGCTTTGCGCTTTGTGCGCAAGGCCGGCTTGGCATTCCGGCCGTTTTCGTCCTTTTTTCTGTGCAAACCAGACGGAAAGAATTATTATTTATAATAATAGAAACAAAAAATGGTGTACTTTTACACAATGTGTGCTATAATTACTTGAAATCCCAGGAACCCCTTCGCTCTCGCACCATCTGAGCGGGATTTTCAGCGAATAGCGGCGGGGTTTCCCCCACTTGAACGAAAGGCCAAACCATGAGAGTCGACGTCTTTGCCGTTTACACCGAAATCTTCGAAAGGGATACCCGGGACCGCACGGTGGTGGTGCTGGACGTTCTGCGCGCCACTTCCACCATGGTCACCGCGGTGATGAACGGGGCGATCAAGGTCATCCCCGTCGTGGAGGTGGACGACGCCGTCGCCGTGATGCGCACGCTGGACCGCAAGGAGGCCCTCATCGCCGGCGAGCGCAACGCCCTGCCCCTGCCCGGGTTTGACCTGGGCAACTCCCCTTTGGAGTTCACGCGGGAGAAAGTGCGCGGCAAAACGGTGGTCATCAGCACCACCAACGGCACTTCCGCCCTGCAGGCGGTGAAGAACGCCAACCGCGTGCTGGTGGGCGCGCTCATCAACAAGACCGCGCTGGCCCAGGCGATCGTCCGCTACGGGGAGGACGTGTGCATCGTCTGCGCCGGCACGGGCGGGAAATTCTCGGCGGACGACATTTACGGCGCCGGCGCCATCATTTCCGCGCTGAAGGAGCAGGGCGTCAGCGTGGAGTGCAACGATCTGGGCCATGTGGCGGAGCTTTTGTACAAGTCCGAGCGCGGCAGGCTGAACCTCATCTCCATGACGCACCACTACAAGGTGCTGGTCAGCCTCGGCATGCAGGAGGATATCGAATACTGCTTTGCCGAGGACATCACCGACTGCGTGCCGCTGTACGCCGGCGGGCTCATCGAGAATGTTCAGCCAAAGGACTGAGGAACGCCTTCGGGCGTTCTTTTTTTGCGCGCAAATGTTTTGTTGGTAGAAATTCTCATTTTCCGCTTAAACTTGGTTCAAATATATGGTAAAATGCGTGTAGTCAGGCCGTCCAATGGGCGGCTCCTTCATCCCGCAATTCTGAGAGGTTTAAGAAAGGAAGGTCCACATGAGAAGAACCAAACTGCTTTGCCTCGCACTGTCCCTGTTCCTGCTCGTGTCCCTGTTCGCCATGCCGGTCTTTGCGGCCGACGCCGTCGCGCCGCAGGTCACCGGCCAGATGGCCTTCGAAAGCCCGAAGGACAACGAGCTGATCATCTTCCACACCAACGACACCCACGGCCGCCTGACCGGTTCCATCGAATCGTCGGACGCCGCGGCGTTCTCCTCCGCAAAACTGGCGGGCTACGTGAAGACGCTGCGCGCCCTGGGCCACAACGTGCTGCTGCTGGACGCCGGCGACGCCGTGCACGGCAAGGTGTCCGCCAACGCCTTCAAGGGCTACTCCGTCATCAACATCATGAACGCCATGGGCTATGATGCGATGTCGGTGGGCAACCACGAGTTCGACTACGGCCGCGAGCGCGCCGTGCAGCTGGCCAAGTACGCCAAATTCCCGGTGCTTTCCGCCAACTTCACCGACGAGAAGGGCAACCTCGTGTTCGAGGACATGATCGTCAAGGAGTTTGACGGCTTCAAGGTGGGCATCTTCGGCCTGACCACCCCCGAAGCCACCACCAAGGCGAACCCGAAGTTCTTCGTGGGCTACACCTTCCAGGACGCCGTCGAGACCGCGAAGAAATGCGTGGAAGCCCTGAAGGCGCAGGGCTGCGACTACATCATCGCCCTGGGCCACATCGGCGTGGACGAGGAGTCCCCCGTCATCTCGCATGACATTGTGGACGCCGTGGACGGCATCGACCTGTTCATCGACGGCCACAGCCACACCACCTTTGAGAAGGGCGAGCAGCGCAAGAACACCCTGATCGTGTCCACCGGCGAATACCTCCAGAAGGTGGGCGTGGTGAAGGTGACCTTCGGCCCCTCCAAGAAGGCCTCCGCCGAGGCGAAGCTCATCAGCTCCTCGGATGACTTCTATGCCCTGCTGCCCGAGGACGCCACCACCAAGAAGATCCTCGACTACTACACCAACTACGCCAAGCAGCTCTCCGAGCAGGTGGTGGGCCATGCCACCGAGACCCTCATCGGCGAGCGCGAGTACGTCCGCAAGCAGCAGACCAATCTCGGCAGCCTGATCACCGACGCCATGCGCATCATGACGGATGCGGACATCGCCATCACCAACGGCGGCGGCATCCGCGCCACCATCAACGCAGGCCCCATCACCTACAACGACATCCTCACCGTGCTGCCCTTCGGCAACTGGGTGGTCGTCAAGAAGATGACCGGCGCGGACATTCTCACCGTGCTGGAGGAGAGCGTCTCCAACTACCCGAACCTGGCCGGCGGCTACATGCACGTGTCGGGCATTACCTTCAAGTTTGACGCGAACAAGCCCGCCATGTCCCGCATCGACGCGAAGGACGTGCTGGTGGCCGGCAAGCCCATCGACCTTGACGCCACTTACGTCGTGGCCACCAACAACTTCCTGGCGGACGGCGGCGACGGTTCGTCCCTGGGCAAGGGCTCGGTGTTCGGCGAGTACGGCCCCATGGACCAGATGGTGCTGGAGTACATGCAGCAGTACGGCTGCGTCTACGAGCCCGGCGAGCGCGTCATCGCCATCGAATAATCCCGTTCAAACCCTCGGGGCGGCATCGGCCGCCCCCTTTGTTTGCGCTGAAATTTGTGCGATAATAAACGCAGCAAGCTGCCCGCGCCGTGCGGGCGAAAGGAGATTTTTACTTGCGTCTTTTCATCGCCCTGGACGTCAACAGGCAGACCCGCGCCGCGCTCTCCGCCCTGCAGCAGGCCATGCAGAGGCTGGGCATCGAGGGCAATTACGTGCCCGCGGGGAACTTCCACGTGACGCTGCGCTTTCTGGGCGAGACCGACCGGCTGGGGGAGATCGGCCTCGCCATGGACGCGTTCGTGCGCGGCATCCGGCCATTTCAACTGCGGCTGGAGGAGTACGTGACCTTCGGCCCGAGCACCGCCGTGGTGCGCTGCGGCGGGGACGGCGGGGAGCTCAGGCGCCTTTTTGAAAGCGCCCAGGCGGCGCTGTCCGACGCGGGTTTCCCCAGGGAGTCCCGCCCGCTCATCCCCCACATCACCCTCGCGCGAAGGACCACGCCCCACGCCGGGCAGGTGGCGGCGCTGAACGAAGCATTGCAGAAGGCGGCGTTCTTCGTGGACCATGTGACGCTGTACGAGTCGGTGCGAAACAGGTACGGCGTCATGGAATACCGCCCGCTGCAGAAAAGCGCCTTCTGAGCGCCGCTTTGCAAGGCGGGGTCTCCCCTGCCAAGGGATTCTGAGGAGGAGGAAGGATGGACTACAACCCCCAACAGCTTGCCGCCATCCAGCACGAGGGCGGCACGCTGCTGCTTTCCGCCGGCGCGGGCAGCGGCAAGACCGCCGTGCTCGCCGCCCGCATCGCGAGGCTGGTTTTAAAGGGCGTGCCGGTGGAGCGCATGCTGGTGGTGACCTTCACCAACGCCGCCGCGGCGGAGATGAAGCGCCGCGTGCGTTTGCGCCTTGCCGAGGCCGCGGAGGACGCGTCCCTCCCGCCCGCCGAGCGGCAGAACGCCAGAGCGGGGCTGCTGGCCCTGCCTTCGGCGTCGGTGTGCACGCTGCATTCCTTCTGCACCAGCATTTTGCGCCGGCACTTCGCCGCCTGCAATCTGGACCCGGGCTTTCGGGCGGCGGACGACTTTGAGGCCGGCGCGTTGGCCGCGGCTTCCGCCGAGGAGGCCATCGCCGCGTCTGTGGTGGAGGGGGATGAAGGCTTTCTGGCGTTTTACGACGGCTTCGGCGGCAGGAACGGCCGCGCGCTGCCCGGCCTTCTGCTTTCCGCGTGGAACTTTCTGACCACGCGGACGGACATTGACGCGTTTTTGGACGACGCCTTGCGGCGGTTTGACGCTTCGCCCTCTGAGCTCTCCTCCTCCCCCGCCGCCATGACGATTCTGCGCCACTACGCCCGCCGCTGCACTCAGGCGGCGGACATTCTGCGCGCAGCCGCCGGGGATCTGCCCATGACGGACGAGGGCATGGCGGTGCGGGAGCTCCTCCTTTCCGACGCGGACGCGATGGCGGCCTTTGCCGGGGCGCTCCCCGCCGGCAGGGCGACGCTGGACGACCTCGCGGCGTACCAGTTCCCCCGCCTGGCCTTCAGGCGGAACTCCATCCTGCCCAAAGAGCGCGTCAAGGAGGCGCGAAACCGCGCCAAGGCGCTGGCAAAGCCGGACAGCCTCGCTGTGGACGCCCGCCTTTCGGACGGGGAGTGGCAGGCGCGGCTCCTCGCCATGCAAAAGCCTCAGGCGAAGGGGTTTTTTGACCTCATCCGGCGCTTTCGGGCCATCTATTCCGCCAGGAAGGAAGAACGGGGCCTGGTGGACTTTTCGGACATGGAGCACCTGGCCCTGAAAGCCCTTTCCGACCCGGAGATCGCCGCGGAATACAGGCGGCGCTTTATCCACATCTTCATCGACGAATACCAGGACAGCTCGGAAATCCAGGAGGCCATCATCGGCACTTTCGCCGAAGGCAAGGACGTGTTCCTCGTGGGCGACGTGAAGCAAAGCATCTACTCCTTCCGCGCCGCGAAGCCGGAACTCTTCCTCGACCGCGCCCGAAGGGCAAAACTGGGGGACGGCAGGGTCCTGCCCCTGAACGTCAACTACCGCACCAGCCCTTCGCTGCTGCGCTGCGTGAACGACCTGTTCTCCCGCGCGATGCGCGGCAATGTGCGCTACGGCGAGGAGGACGCCCTGCACCCCGGCAGGCAGGATGCGGGCGACGTGCCCCTCCACGTGCGGGTGATCTGCGGACAGGCGGAGGGCGCGGACGCCGTCGAGGCCGAGGCGCGGCTCGCGGCGCGGCTCATCAAGGAGCGCATGCAAAGCCCCATCACCATCGGCGAAAAGACCCGCATGCCGGCGTTTGAGGACTTCTGCATCCTGCTCCGCACCGTCAGCGGCACGGCGGAGGTGTTCTGCCAGGTGCTGGCGTCGGAGGGCGTTCCCGCCTTTGCGGACCTGACGGGCGGGTACTTCGACGCCATCGAGGTGCAGGTGCTGTTCAACCTTTTGCGCCTCGTCGACGACCGGCGGCAGGACGTGGCGCTGCTGTCCGTCCTGCGCGCGGGCATCGGGGGCTTTGCGGATTCCGACCTCGCCCAGATCCGCATCCGCGCCAAAAAGCGCTGGAGGGACAGGGAGCCCGACGCCGTGGACGACGAGCCCATCTCCTATTACGATGCGCTGGCTTTATGCGCCGCGGAAGGGGAAGACGCGCTTTCCCAAAAGTGCGCCGCCTTCCTTGCGTTTCTGGACGAAGCGCGGGAGGAAAGCAGGATCCTCCCCCTTTCCCGCTTTTGCGAGTGGATCGTGCGCAGAACGGCGTATGACGACGCCGTCTCCGTCCTCCCCGGCGGGGAGACGCGGCTGGCCAACGTGCGCAGATTCCTCGACCAGGCGCGGGCCTACGAGGCGGGCTCCCCGCGGGGGCTCCCGGGCTTTATCAGCCACCTGGACGGGGCGCTCGCGGCGGGAAAGGACCTGGGCTCCTCCACCGTGGGCGGCGCGGGGTGCGTGCGGGTGATGTCCGTCCACAGGAGCAAGGGCCTGGAGTTTCCCATCGTGTTCTTTTGCTGCGCGAACCGGCAGTACAACGCCATGGAGACCCGCAGCCCCCTCCTCTGGAGCGCCAGGGGCGGGCTGTGCATGCGGGCGTACTCGCCGGAGGAACGCGCGAGCTGCGAGACGCTGTACCACCGCGCGGCGGTGCGGGAGCTGGAGGATGCGATGCGGGAGGAGGAGCTTCGGGTGCTGTATGTGGCCCTCACCCGCGCGAAGGAGGAGCTCACCGTCATCGGCACGGCAAAGGACCTGGAAAAAGAGGCCCGCAGCTGGGCGGACGAAAACGGCGGCCCCGAAAAGAGCCATCTGGAGGTGCTGATGCGCGCGGCGGCGGACTTTGCCGAGGCCGCGGAGCTGTTCGCGCAGGCGGGCGTCCCCGTGCTGCGCCCCCACGCGCCCCACGAGGGAAGCTGGGCGTTTCACCTGCACCCGGCGGAGGAGCTGCTCGCCGAAGAAGCGCAGCGGGAGAGCCGGGAGCGCTTTGAGCGTTGGGCGGCGGAAGCGGCTCTTGCCGACCCTTCGGCGTTTGCGGCGAAGCTGTGGCGGTTCGAAGCGGGAAAAACCCTGCCCGCCAAGGTCGCCGCCACCGCGCTGCTGGCGCAAAAAGCGGCGTCGGACTATTCCCGCGCGCCCAGGTTTGCCCAGGGCGAACGCCTCACCCCCATCCAGAAGGGCGTGGCGGTGCACCTTCTTTTGCGCCACGTGGAGCTGGACAGGGAGATCACCGAGGAATACCTGCACAACAGGCTCAAAGAGCTGGTGGCGCGCGAGATGCTCCCCGAAAACCTCGCCCAGGCGGCGGACGTTCCGGCTGTGGCGCGGTTCTTTGCCAGCGAGCTGGGCAGGCGCATGCAAAGGGCGAGGCAGGTGCTGCGGGAACAGCCCTTCTCCCTGCTGCAGGAGATCGGGGGCCGGAAGGTCATCGTGCAGGGCATGATCGACGCGTGCTTCATCGAAAACGGCGCCTGGGTGCTGGTGGACTACAAGACCGACCGCGCCGCCTCCCCCGAACAGGCCGCGCAGGAGCACGCGGCGCAGCTTTCGGTCTATTCGCGGGCGCTGGAGGAGGCCACCGGCATCCCGGTGGCGGAAAAGTACGTGGCGCTGCTGCAGCTCGGCGCCAACGTCCGGCTGTGAGGGTTTTTTGCGGACGAATAGGCGCGCGTCTTTACGGCGCCTGCGGCAGCGGCGCGCGATCCTTGGGGGGTGAAACCCGTTTTGTGAGCGGAGCGGGCGTTTTCGCCCCTTTCCCCCCCCGCCCGTTTTCCGCTCTTGGCAGGCGGAAAGACGGCGGCGAACAGCCCCCCTTTTTTTGAGCGCGCCGCTTCCCCGGCAAGACACATAACAGCACCGGAAGGCTTCCTTCCGGTGCTGTTGCTTTTGCGGTTATGGCTTATGTTACTTTTTCACGTTGCTGCGGGGCACGTAGCCGGTGTAAGTCTTGCCTTTGATGGTGACCTGCACCTTGTAGTAGCTGCCGGAGCGGGCGACGATGGTGACCTTGGTGTTCTTGCTCAGCGTGGCCAGCACGGTGCCGGAGCCCGCCCTGCTGCGGAGCTTGACCTTGCTCGCGGAGATCTTGCCGCTGCGCGCCTCGACGGTAACCTTGACGCGGTAGACGCGGTTGTCGCTGGTGATGAGCAGTACGGTGTCCGTTCCCGCAGCCAGCGCGGTGACCTTGCCGGAACTGGTGACGGAAAGGGTGCCGTTGTCCTCCTCCAGCGTCGCGGCGACGATGCGCTTGCCGCTGATCTTCAGCGTGATGGACTGATCCACCAGCAGCTTCTTCGTTGAAGTCTGGGAAGAGCCCGTCACCGTGACGGTCCAGGTCACGTGGCTGCCGGTCCTGGTGAACAGGTGCACCTTCGTGGTGCCGGCGGACTTGCCGGTGACCTTGCCGGAGTTGGTGACGGTGGCGACCTTTTCATTCTCCGACCACGCCGCCACGACGGAGCCGCCCGAAGCGGTCAGCTGCGCCGTCTCGCCCACCTTGATGGTCTTGGTGTTGGCGGGGCTGTCCGGCCCGATGACGGTGACCGTAAACGTGCCCGTGCGGCCGGAGAGGGCGGTGACGGTGAGGGTGGCGGTGCCGGGCCTGAGGCCGGTGTAGTACCCGCCGCCGGTGACGCCGACCACCGCGGGGTTGGAGCTGGTGACGGAGGCGATGGTCTCATCCGCCGGAACCGTCAGCCACGCCATCTGGCCCACGGCGATCTTGGCGGTGCCGGACACTTTGAGCGCCTTCTTCGTGACCACGAAGGTCACCGTGCCGCCGGTGCCGTTGGCGCCGGTGACGTACACCGTCGCCGTGCCGGGGGAAACGGCGGTGACGAAGCCGGTCTTCGTCACCTTCACCACGCGGGTGTTGCTGGAGTAGGCGAAGGTGACCGGGGTGCCGCCGGCGAAGTAGATCTGGGTGGTCTCGTCCTCGGCGAGGACGGTCTTGCCGGCGTAGACGGAGGCGCTGGCGCCCGTCACCATGATCTGGATGGTGCCCTGGCCGGACTCCTTGGTGGTGACGTAGATGGTGGCGCTGCCCTGGGAGATGCCGATCACCCTGCCGTCGCCGGTGGCAAAGGCCACGGAGGGGTTGGAGCTGTAGGCGTTGCTGATGTTCTCAAACGGCACGGAGAGCTGTATCGACTCGCCCACGGAGATATACAGCTTCGGCGCCACCACCGAGACGAGGTGGGTCGGATTGTACGTCTTGGACGTGATCTTCACCGGGTGTACGACGGAGAAGGTGTGGCCGCGGCCGTCGTCAAAGCTGAAGGTGAAGTTGACGGTCACACCGTTCAGGTTCTTGGTGGCGGTGATGTACCTCTCGTCGTTCTCCATGCTGAAGACGATGTCGGCGCTGTCGTCCGACACGCCGGTCAGCGTGAAGCCCGCGTAGCCGTCCTTGCCCGACTCGGGCAGGGAGATGGTGAAGACCTGCGTGCGCTGGTTGGTGTACACCGTGACGCTGGAGGGCGCGGTCACGGGGCTCTTGAGCTCGATGTCCCGCTTGCCGCCGGAAAGCTCCAGCTTGCTGCCGTCCGGCAGGTCGAAGGTGAATTTGACCTCCACCTGCGCCTTCGCCATGGGCTTGAGGGCGGTGAGCACGCCGTCGGCGGTGACTTCCATGGCATCCGCGCCGGCGCCCTCCACCGTCGCCGTCACCGGGAATTTGTCCGGGTTGGTGATGCGGAAGGCCTTGTACGCCCAGCCGGCCTTCAGGTTCGTCCAGCTGAGGTTCTCCGCATCGACCTTGATTTTGGAGCTGTCAAAGGGGACGAGGCGGTTCTGGGTCTCGATGAGGCTGCCCTTCGCGCCGCCGATGCGCGCCATGACGGCGTACGTCTTGCCGGACAGCGCCACGTCGGTGAACTTCACCTCGCCCGCGGCGGCGGCGTAGCTGCCGCCGAAGACCTTTTCGGGATTGACGGCCGTGATGTTGCCGTCGCCATCCCGGGTGATGCCGCTCTCATCCACAAGGTACAGGGACAGCGCGGCGTACCCTTCGGGAACGTTCTCGTTGGCTTCCTTGAACAGGTTGCTGACCTTGAGGGTGACGTCCGCCGCGGCGGCCTTGGTGTCCACGTAGAACACGCCGTCCTTGGCGGCGGCGTCCTTGGTGCCCGCCTTGGCGGCGGTGACGAAGCCGTTCACCGCGGTGCCGCCGTCCATGAACACAACCCTGCCGGTGCCGGCGGTCTTGAGGTTCAGCTTATTGCCCACATAGGCGGGGAGCTGAACGCGGAACACCGCCCCGTTGCCTGCGGTCAGGTCGTACTGGGTGCTGCCGCTGCTGTTGGCGGTCAGAAGCACGCCCTCCTTCAGCGTCAGATCCTTGTTCTGCAGGGAAATATGATTCCCCAGGACGACGGTGTCCCCGCTGTTTGCGCCTGCGAGCGCGGTTTCCAGCTGTTCCGCCGTCGTCACTTCCGTGCCATCCGCGAACGCGGTGACGGCCATGAGCGCGGCCAGCACCGCTGCCGCGAGTATGAGCAGTCGTCTGTTTTTCATGTTCCTCCTCCTTCTCGGGCCGGTTTCCATTCCTGGCACATTCTGCTTTTAATACGATTGTATTACCAAGAGTGTTTCGTTTACAAGGAAACGATCTGTGAAATTCGATGAGCAAACCGTAAACAATTTGCAACGGAACTGTGATGCTCTCTTTTTGGGGAAAGAATGCCCCGCAATGCGCCGCGATGGGCGGTGCGGAAGGCAATTCTTTTGAGTTGGCGTGCCCTAAGGTTTCCTTTTCCGGCAAGGGCCGCCCCGTAAAAGCAAAAAGGCACCGGAGGGGCGCTCCGGTGCCTTGCAGCACGGCCTTATTTTTTCACATAGCTTCTCGGGACGAAGCCGGTATACGTTTTGCCGTTCACAGTGGCCTGCACCCTGTAGTAGATGCCGGCGCGCTCCAGGATGGTGACGGCGGCGCCGTTGGCGAGATGCGCAACAATGCTGCCGGTGCCGGCGGTTTTCCTGAGGCGCAGCCTTCCCTCTTTGACCGAGACCTTGCCCTTTCGCGCGTTGACGGTCACCTTCACGCGATGCACCTGATGGTCGTCGGTGACGAGGAGCACGGTGTCCGTCCCTTCGGAAAGGGCGGTGACTTTGCCGGTGCCGGTCACCGCGATGGCGCCGCTGTTCTCCTCCAGCGAGGCGGAGAGGATCTTTCTGCCGATGACCTTGAGCTGCAGCGCCTGGTCCACCAGCAGCGTGCGTTCAGACGCCTTCCCGCCCTCTTTTTTGACCACGGTTACCGCAAAGGTCGCGGTTTTGCCCGAGCGGGAGGTGACGGTGAGCGTGGCGGTGCCTTCCGCGGCGCCGGTGTAAGTCCCGTCGCCGGTGACGCTGACCACCGACGGGTTCGAGCTGGTGACGTTTGCGACGGTTTCGCCCCCGGAAAGGGTGAGCCGGGCGGTTTCGCCCACTGTGATGCCTGCCTTGCCGCTGACTTTCAGCCCTTTGGGGGTGACGGTGAAGGCAACCGTGCCGCTTGCGCCGTTCGCGCCCGTGACGTACACCGTCGCCGTGCCTGGGGAAACGGCGGTAACGAGACCGGAACTGCTTACCTTCACCACGTTGGCGTTGCCGGAAAAGGCGGAGATGACGGGGGCGCCGCCGTCAAAGTAAATCCGGGCGGTCTCGCCCTCGGCCAGCACGGTTCTGTCCGCATAAGCCTGCGCGCTGGCGCCGGTCACCGTCACCCGGATGGAGCCCTCGCCGTGCTCTTTGGTGGTGACGTACACCGTCGCCGTGCCCGGGGCGATGGCGATAACCCTGCCGTCCCCCGTGGCGAAGGCGACGGAGAGATCGCTGCTGTAAGCATTTGAGATGCTTTCCCCCGGCACGAAAAGCTGCACGGTTTCGCCCAACGCAAGGGCGGTCTTCCCCGCCAGCACCGCGACGGGATGGGCAGATCCGGGAGCGGGGGTCCCGCCGCCGCCCGTCTGGCTGCCGGCGGTGACGTTCACCGCTTCGGCGGCGGAGAAGGTCAGTTCCTCTGTGCCGTTAGGGCCGCCGTTGCTGAAGGTGAAGGTAAAAGTCACGGCCTGATTGGTCAGGGAAGCGCCGTTGGCGGCTTTGACGGTCCACTCGCCGCCGGACTGTTCCACCACTACCTTATTGCTGCTTGCAGTGACGCCAGTCAGCGCGAAGTGCGCGTAGCCCTGCTGCCCTTCTTCGGGAAGGTCGATGGCGAACACGTCCGAAAGGGGCTTTTCTTCGCCCTTCGTCAAAGTCAGGCTCGACACTTTTGCCGAAACGGGGCTTTCGATGGTCACGTTGTGCGTGCCGGTGGAACGGGGGGTGGTTCCCGTGTTGTAGCCAATCTGATAGGACAGCGAAAGGCTGCCCTGCCCCGGCGTCAGGGCGGTCAGGGTGCCGTCCCCGTTCAGGCGGACATGACCGGCAAGGCTTCCGCCGGCAGAGGGCGAGAGCGCATATTGGTTGGGGTTATGGATGTCGCACACATCATACACGCGGCCGGCCTTGAAGGTTTTCCCCTGCAGGTCGGCAAAGTCCGCAATGATGAACCAGCCGATGGTGTATCCGGTGTCGAACAGCGGTCCGCCATTGGCCAGGCGGTACTTGATGTGGTAAACCTTCCTGACCTTGATGGGCTTGCTGTTTTCCGACTGGTCGTCGGCGAAGGTGATGTTAAACGTACTGGTGCAAGGACTATAACTGTCGAAACCAAATTCGGCTCCCCCTCCGTCGGGAACCAGCACCAGATTGAAATATCTGCCGGTTGAGGCGTTCACGCAGTCTTCTGTGAGTTTCACCTGAATGGACGCGCCGTTGGTTTCGAAATCCGGAGCAACGTAGATAAACCTGCTGCCGTCGCGGTCCACCCTGTGGCCGGCGCGCGCCGTGGTGACGGACTCGATGATGTTTGTGGGGAAGGCGGTGGTGATATTCACCGTTTTGCTGACTGTGTAAATCAGTTCCCTGTCCGCAAAGTTGTGGTAATTGTCCCTGAAGGTGAAGGTGAAGGTCACGGCCTCGCCGGTCATCTGATTTTTGATCAGGACATTGCCGTTTTGGAATTCGATGTCGGAGGAGTCCGCCTGCACGCTCATCGTAAAGCCCGCGTAATCGCCTTCATTCGACTTGGGAAGGCTGACGATGTTGAAAAGGTCGGACAGCGGCAGGCTCTTGCCCAGTATGACGGTGGCGTTCGACGCCTTGACGGTGACGGGTTCGGCGACCTTCAGCAAATAGGCACCGGAACCTCTCTCGTTCTGCAGTGCTCCGTTGGCGTCATAGAACTTGTATTTCAGAGTAGTATCATAGTTTTTATTATACGTCTGTGTGGCAATCACTCTGCCGTCCGCGGTCAGTGCCAAGTGCTCTGCGGCTGTTGTTTCCACCCTCCAGTTGAGGGGGTTGAACACCGTGGCCACCTTGTAGGCGCGGCCGAACTGGATGTTTTTGAGATTGCCGAGTTTCTCGTTGTCATACACGGCCATGGCGATCAGGCTGATGTTGCAGCCGGTGTCTATGAGCGTCCCGCTGTCGCCGATTTGATACTTGATGTCGTAGTCCTTGAAGGTTCCGTCGGTGTAAAGCGGAAGGTTATTTGCCACGTAATTCCCGTATTCGACGGTCGCTTCCACGCTTTTCGACCCGCTCACCAGAACCAGCTTTCCGCCGTCCAGAAGGTTCACAAATTTGTTATTCAGGGTAAACTTCGCGTTCCCGATGGACAGAATTTCGCTCCCGGAAGTCTTGATCAGGTAATGGTCTTCGTGCAGAGTGGCGCTGGCATTGGACACGCTGACACCGGACACGCTGACACCGGACACGCTGACACCTGTAAAGAACTGGAAGGCCGTGATATTCAGCGTTTCCGTCACCGTGAAGGGCTCGCCGCCGCCCTGAATATCGGGGTCCGTCACCGCAAAATTGAAGGTGAAGGTGACAGCTTTGTCGGTCATGTCTTGTTGGGCGGTGAGGAAAAACACGCCGTCATCGGACTTTGACACGGTAATCCCGCCGTACGACGACTGGACGCTCTCAAGCGTATAGCCGCCGTATGCGTCGCTGCCCTTTTTGGCAGGTCGATGACAAAGTAATCGGTCATCTTCCGGGGCACGCCCGTCGGGAGCGGGGTTTCAAAAGCACCCTCCCTCACGCGCACCGGACTGTCCCCGCTCAAAATGGTGGCGTTGGGGTTGACCTGCGCCATGCTGGAGACCTGCAAATGTACGCCGTCTCCCACGGTGAGGGTTGCCGGCTGCTCCGCCGTCGGCGTGAGGTCGCCCTTCAGCGTGATGCCGGTATCCTCCGGCACGATGTTTTCGGGCAGGGCGACGGTTCCACCGCTTTCGCCGTTCGGCTGATCCGCCAGTTCGTTGGCGCTGCCGGCGGTCGCAAGTGCCGGAAGCGCGGTTATGAGCATCAAAACGGCCAGCGCGGCGGCCAGCAGCCTTCTCCTCGTTTCCATAAAGTTTCCTCCTGATACGGCCGTGTTACAAATACAGCCAATTTCTCCAATTTTATTATCAGATTTGTGACTTTACAAGAGAACGGTGTTGAACATATAACGTTATTTTTCAGGTTTTTCATTGAAAACTTTTCGCATTGTTCGCCAACGGGCGCACGTTTTGACTCTTTGGGCGGCTTTTTGCGTTTTTGCGATGCGGGGAAGCAAAGGGCGGCGCCATCCTTCGTTGTAAATCGTGCGGCGCGATAGTATAATACAAAAGACCTGAACAGACGATTATTCGGAGGTGCCCATGTCTGTCTTTTTGGCGGCGCTGCTCGGCCTTGTGCAGGGGCTTTGCGAATTTCTGCCCGTTTCCAGCTCGGGGCATCTGGTGCTTTTGCAGAACATCTTCGGCATCTCCGAAGGTGCGCTGTTTTTTGACACCATGCTCCACCTCGGCACGCTGTTCGCCGTGGCCTTCGCGTTCCGAAAGACGCTCTTTGCGATGTTCCGGCGGCCCTTTAAGAAGTACCCCATGTTTGTGGTGCTGGCGACGGTGCCCACGGTGATCATCACGCTGCTTTTGAAGGACTTCATTGAGGATAGCTATTCGGGCTCGCTCCTCGGCTGGGGGTTCCTTGTGACGGCTTTGCTTTTGACCGTGACCAACCGCCTTTCTGAAACATTCGGCGGAAATCGCCGCATCGAGGGCATGAAGGCCGGCCACGCGCTGCTCATCGGCGCGGCGCAGGGGCTGGCGGTGTTCCCCGGCGTGTCCCGCTCGGGTTCCACCATTTCCGGCGGGCTGTTCTGCGGCCTGGAACGGGAATTCGCCGCGGAGTTCGCCTTCATGATGAGCATCCCCGCCATTCTCGGCGCCACGGTGCTGCAGGTGAAGGACGTGATGGAGGCCGGCATCGGCACCGTGGAGTGGGTTCCGGTGATGGTGGGCATGGCGGCGGCGTTTTTTTCCGGCCTGTTTGCCATCAAATGGATGATGAACATCGTAAAAAAGGGCAGGCTCAAGTGGTTCGCGGTGTATACAGGCGTTCTGGGCGCTCTGGTGCTGCTGGACCGCTACGTGACCCACCTGTTTTTCTAAATTAATCATAGTTACGGTATTGAACCGTTTTTACCAAGGAGGAAGACCATGAAACTCGGCGTGATCGGGCTGCCCAACGTGGGCAAAAGCACCCTTTTCAACGCGCTGACCCGGGCGGGCGCCCAGGCCGCGAACTACCCCTTCTGCACCATCGAGCCCAACGTGGGCATCGTGGCGGTGCCGGACAGCAGGCTGGACGACCTTGCCAAAATGTACAACCCCGAAAAATACACGCCGGCGACCATCGAGTTTGTGGACATTGCCGGCCTTGTTAAAGGCGCGAGCCGCGGCGAGGGCCTTGGGAACAAGTTTCTTTCCCACATTCGCGAGGTGGACGCGGTGGTGCACGTGGTGCGCTGCTTTGAGGACGAGAACGTGGTGCACGTGGACGGCTCGGTCAACCCCGAGCGGGACGCCGAGACCATCAATCTGGAGCTGATTTTCGCCGACCTTGAGACGCTGGAAAAGCGCATGGCGAAGTCCGCAAAACTCGCCAAAACCGACAAGACCGCCAAACGCGAGCTGGAAATCTGCGAAGAGCTCAAAACCCACCTTGAGGCCGGCCTGCCCGCCCGCACGAAGCAGTTTTCCGAGGAGGACAAGCCGATTGTAAAAGGCCTGTTCCTGCTGACCAGCAAGCCCGTGATTTACTGCGCCAACGTCAGCGAAAACCAGCTGGGGGACGGAAATGACCCCTATGTTTCCCGCCTTGCCGCCGTGGCCAGGGCCGAGGGCGCGGGGCTGATCACCGTGTGCGCCAAGGTGGAGGAGGAACTTGCCGACCTCGACCCCGAGGAAAAGAACGCGTTCCTCGCCGAACTCGGCATTGAAAAGAGCGGCCTTGACCAGCTGGTGGTGGCGTGCTACGACCTTCTGGGACTGATGAGCTTTTTAACCGCCGGCCCGAAGGAAGTGCGCGCGTGGACGATTGAGAAGGGCACCAAAGCCCCGCAGGCGGCGGGCAGGATCCATTCGGACTTTGAGCGGGGCTTCATCCGCGCCGAAGTGGTGAGCTTTGACGATCTGATGGCCTGCGGCGGCATGGCCGGCGCGAAGGAAAAGGGCCTCGTGCGCCTGGAGGGCAAGGACTACGTGATGCAGGACGGCGACGTGGTGCTGTTCCGGTTCAACGTGTGAGCTGTCCGCCGCGCAAGAAAAAGGCCGGAAGCACTTCCGGTCTTTTTCGTTTGCACGAATCGTTTGCGGGCAGTGCCCAAAGGGCACGCGCGGCGGCGTGATACCGGCGCAGGGAAAAGCGGCCGCCGGCTGGCAGAACGGCCTGCCAAAGGGCGGGCGCGAAATGCCCGCCCGCGGGAGCGGGGCGCGTCCGCCGGTTCCGCATCGCCCCAAAGCGGACCGTTCCACCGCCGGACGCGTTCGGCCGGCAGAGCCCCCCAAAGCGGCAAACGGCACCAGCGCGGAGTGCCGTTTGGGAGAAAGGACGCCGCGTCCGGCGAGGCGTTCTCACGATGGTTCATGCAGGTGAAGTGCCGTTTGAAAAGCAGCCCGCCCTCCGGCGTCAGAGGCACACCAGCTCCGCCCGGGGCGGACTGCGCGTCTGGCATCGCCTGGGGCCGTCAGCCGCCCCCCAGTCCGCGGCACGCAGTTCTGGGCAGGCTGGCAGAGCGCTTGAACATCAGCATGCTCCTGCGCGCCCTGAATTCGCGGCAGAGCCATCCAAAAGCGGCAAACGGCGCCCTTGCGGGGCGCCGTTTCGGTGGGTGTGGCATGCATCCGGGCGGGCTGTCCCTTCCCGCAAAGGCAGGAAAAGCGCCGTCCCAGCCGGCAGGCCGCCCGCAGGCATCAAAAGCGCATCACCTTCCGCTATGCGCCAACCCGCCCGGGCAGGCTTCGGCACCCGGCCGCCCACAGGCGCAAGGCTTTCTGGCGGTCGGGCCCCCATCCATCGCGCATCGCGCGCAGCCCTCGGCGTGGCGCGCGCCTACGCCGTCAGCCGGCGGGGTTCAGCCGGATGGCCAGGCACACGTCCCCTGCGGTGGTGCTGATGCGAAGGTCTGAGGAAACGGCGTAGTCCCCCGGCGTTTCCTCGCCGACGGCGGGGGGCAGAATGTCGCACTTGTAATCGCTTTCCGCCAGCAGCGTCATCACGTTGCCGCTGATGATGTTGGCGATTTCCGAAATGGCGGAGGTGACGAACTCATCCACCGCCTCGATCTCCATGCCGCACATGATTTTCACCATGTTCAGCGAGGTCTCTTCCGGGAAGCGGTACACCACTTCGCCGGTCAAATCGCCCACGATGCCCACGGAAATGTCCGTCACGCCCGCGGGGGAAAAGCCGTCCGCCGGGCACTCGGTGGCCTGCAGGTCCAGCATCAGCTGGAACACGCTGCGCGTCGCCTCCACAAAGGGCTGGTACAGTCTGTCCGTCATCCCTGCACCCCCTTGTCAATGGCGTAGCGCGCCAGGCGCTGGTCCTCCGCCGCCACGTGGTTGATGAGCCACGCGAGGAGCTTTCCGCAGAACTGCTGCATCAGCTGCTCGTCGCAGCCGCGGCGCTCGTACTCCTCCGCCACCTCGCTCACGTACTGCACCATGCCGTCGTGGATGGCCTTATGGCGCTCGTAGCCGGGATAGCGGATGTCGATCTGGTACTGCTCCTCATCCCGGAAATGCTCCACCACGTAGCTTTTCATGAACGCGAGGGTCTCGTTGACCTTCCGGACCTTTTCCTCCCAGGATGCGTCCGAGCGCAGCGTGACCATGAACGCTTCGACGCGGCTGAACAGCTCCTGGTGCTGCGCGTCGATCAGCGGCACGCCGAGGCGGTACTTGTCCTTCCAAAGCATTTGCTGCACATTCCTTTCAAAAACATGAACTGATTTTACGAACAGCAATTCATGTTATTATAGCCACAGTTTGACAAAATTCGCAAGACACCAAACGTTTTTGTGACGGCCTAAACCGCGGCATTTGCGCAGGACGAAGCCTCTGCTGCTGTTTTTGCGCGCGGGGTCTGCTTCGCGCGGCGGCTTTCCCTCTTCATCCGTCCAAGCAAAGGCAGACGTGCCGCGCGTTTGGGGGTTCGGCGTCCCCAAAGCCAATAAAAAACGCGCCCGCGCGTTGGGGGCGTTTGACGCTACCGGCGGCGGGGTTTTCGGCGGCGGAGGGGCCTGTCCTGCGAGCACAGCCACGCGCCCAGCGCCATGAGGAGCAGGGCGCCGTAATACGTCGCCGGCGGGGCTTCCCGCAATAGCAGCAATGAAAGCAGCGCGCCGATGAAGGGGGCGACGGCGTAGTACGCGCTGGTGCGGGCCGCGCCGAGAAGCCTTTGGGCGTGCACATAGCAGAAGATGCTCATGCCGTAGGCGACCAGCCCAACCCCCAGCACCGCGAGGGCGCTCCAGGCTTCCGCCGCCCGCTCGCCGAGAAAAAGGCCGATGAGCGTGGAGGCAAGCCCGGAAAAGACGCCCTTGAGCAGCACGATCTGCATGGGGTCCTTGGCAGAGAGCCTTCGGGTGCAGTTGTTCTCAAACCCCCAGCACACCGCCGCCAGCAGGATCAGCAGCGAGCCCTGGGAAAACCGCAGGCTGGACAGGTCCTCGAAGGACAGCACCATGCAGGAGACCGTCACACACGCGATTCCCGCCCAGAGGCGGCGGCTGATGGCCTCCTTGAACACCATGAGGGCGATGAGGGACGTGGCGACGATTTCGAAGTTGTTGAGCAGCGCCGCGTTCGCCGCGGTGGTGGAGGACAGGCCGAGAAGCAGGCAGACGGGGGCGGCGACGTCCAGCGCGATCATCGCGATGACGTAGGGCAGCTCCTTTTTCGAGAGGGGGATCTCCACCCTTTCCCTGCGGGCGAGTTTGCGGAACGCCGCGATGGCCAGCGCCCCCATCCCCGCGCCGAGGTACAGCAGCCCCGCCATCAGGGTGGAGGGCACGTACGCGAGCAGAATTTTGGAAAAGGGCGCGCTGACGGCGTACAGCGCGGCGGCGAGCACCGCGAGCAGGGTACCCCTTTTCATGGACTGGTTCACGGCCGGCTCCTCTGGCGGCGGCGCTTTCCCCCGCCGCGCGCGTGTTTTGCCACCATTATACCATCGCTTCGCCCTTTTTCCAGCCGCTATGCCCGGCCCGCTGCAAATCAGGCGGCTGGCGGCGCATGGGGAAACGGGCGCCCCGTGCCGCCGCGGCAAGGCGCTCACCGTTTCCGCAAAAGACGCAAGAGGGCGGCTCTTCCCTTCTCTTTGGGGCGGCATTTGCGGACGGGTCGCCCCCGCCGGATTTGCGTTGGGCATGGGTCGTCCCCGCGCGTTTCGTCAACGGTTTCCACATTTCCACGATTTTTTTCACATCTTTTTCGCCGTGTCGCACAGGATGTGAAAAACCGGTCACATGGGGGATGGCTGCATCTGGGTTTTTCGCGCCTTGTTTGACATGATATGCCGCGCTTTTGGGACTTGTCCATAATCGTAGTGTTGATAACATTAAAAATTGTGAATAACTTTTCCGTCCACACAACGTTTCCGCCATCCAACAAAAATTCCATTTTTTCTCACATCCATGGCACCGCCTGCTGTGCTTGCGGATGCCTCGCGCGAACGCGCTGTCTCACGCAGCGCCATGCAATCAAAACCAGCATGTAAAAAAAGCTGCCGAACGGCGGTTCCGTCCGGCGGCTTTTTCTGCTTTTCCGGCAATACTCCTTTTCATTTCTGAAACGGCGCGTCTGGCGGCTTATTTCGGAGCCTTTTCCGCAGACTCTCCCGCCCCGCAAAGTTCTTTTCCAGATTGGGCGGCGGGGTGAACGAAGCTTCCCTTTCCCGCTCAGCTTCCCAGCCCCTTACGCTGCTTTTCAGGATGGCCTCCTCGAGCAGTTCCACCGGCGGCACGCCGTACACTTCGCCGCGGTAAGCCCACGCGCGGCAGTCCGCGCCCTCCCCGCACAGGGCGACGCAGCCGCCGCGGGGGGCCACCGTTTATGCCGTGACGTCCTTCCCCGGATAGTGGGGGAAGAAACGGGCCGGTACCGCACCGCAAGCGCGCGGCTCTGGATGTGCACGCAGCGCAGCGCGACAAAAAAGCCCCGCTCCCGCAGCGCGCCCGGCACCCGCTCCAGCGCCTCCCGCATCGCCCGCCCGGCGCCTTTGCGGCACAGCAACCGGTCCAGATACAGGAAGTCGATGTTGATTCTCTTTTGGGCAGGGTCTCCGGATTTTACATTATGATGCATAAATCGCCTCGCGCCCGACGCAGATGATTTGACCGGACGGCACCCTCATCGCTTCAACTCTTCGGGCATTACTCTAATACATCAAGGGACGCCAGGTATTGGCGAAGTTTTGTGATGATTTCATCCCTTTTGCCTGTGATGGTTTTTCCCCTTCCGAAACACGCTTTGTATTCATCGCGCAATTCAGATTTAAGCATCTGAAGGCGAAGCCTCAGCCAACAAGCCGCTGGATTCCCCGCAGGCAACAGTGATATAATGCTAATATCCCATCTCGCAGGCGAGCGCTGCCCCTGTCCGGATCCAAGCGCTGCTTTTTCGCCATCCACCAGATTCACACAACCAAGAGAAGCATGAGCGGCGGCGCGTCCCGCAGCAAGTTTTTTCAGCAGATACAGGCCGATCACTTTCAGCTTCCCGTCGAGGCAGTTGCCAGCGCCGGACGCGGCGGCGCATGCGGCGTCGGCCTGATTGCCGGCGTCGGTGCCGGGCTGTTCAAAGGCCAGGCGAAACCCCTTGAGACGGACTGCAGTTCGGAAAGCAAAGGCCTTTCCCACGCTGCCTGCAATAGTGCCTAATGCTGTATCCGGCTCTTTAGCCCGCCTTTGACGGCATTGCGGATACAGGGATTGCAGACGATCTGCCGGCAATGGCCCGGAGTGTTATGCGCTTTCCGGGCCATGCGCCAGCTCAAATAACATCACCGGGAGGAGAACATGAACCAATTCATCGACAAAAGCGTACTCGAGGAGCTACGCCTTCCGCAGCCCTGCCAGCTCGGCATCATGGTGGACGACGTGGAAAAGGCCGCGCCCGCGTACCTGCATTTCATCGGCCAGGAGGGTTTCCGGGAGTATCGCGTCCTCAACACCGAAGGGGCGGTTTTCCGCGGCAAGCCCGTCAACTTTGTCATCAAGATCGCCAAACTGTTCTGGAATGAGCTTGAACTGGAGCTTATGCAGGTGATCGACTCGCCCTTCCACGCCGAGTTTTACGAAAAGCACGGCCAGGGCATTCACCATCTTGGCTTCCGCGTGCAGGATGTGAAAGCGTACTACCCCATCTTTGAGAAGTTCGGCGCCCCGCTGATCTGTTCCAGCCATTGGATCAACAAGGTCAACGGTCCGACCTGCTGCGCATACTTCGATACCACTGAAAAACTCGGCATCATACTGGAGCTTGTGGGGCCGTACAAGGAAGATTGACTGCGCACCTTGTCGGATTCTGCATATCAGAAAATCCCTGTGATCGAGAAAGGCGCGACAGAACGCATTGCGGCCTATCGCGCCTTGGTTCGTGATGCGCAGCGGGCAAGCGTACAGCCGCAACCTCCCAGATCAGAAGCTGCCGCGCAATGCTCACGCGCAATTTCGCAGCAGCGGTTTTGAAGCGTGCGACGCGCGGTGGAGCTTTGCGTGCCATAAGTCATAAATAGAAGTCGACCCCGATGGACTGCGTCCATCGGGGTCGCTTTTGACTTGGCTCCCCAGGTAGGGTTTGAACCTACGACCCTCCGGTTAACAGCCGGATGCTCTACCGCTGAGCTACTGAGGAATATCGCTCGCTTTTCAGCGCGCAAGATGAATTATAAGGCATTGCGCCGCATTTTGCAACCCCTTTTTTTGATTTTTCCGCCGGTTTTGCGTTCATTGCCAAAAAGCAGCCGGAACTGCCAAAAGTGACGCCTGCATATACTGTAACAGGCAGCCGCCGGCCCGTCAAACCCCTCTGCCGCGCGACGGCATGCGGCGCTTTCGCCCATGGCGGAAAACACGGCCTTTTCCTTGCGCGGCAAACGGACTGCCCCGCCCCGTGCCCCCAGCTTTTACGGGCAATCGCGGACCGCATGGGCGCGAAAAACCGGCTTCGCCCCCGCCTTACCCCCGCAGCGTCCTTCTCCTGAGCGCACGCAGGCGGCCTAAGTTCCATAAATGCCACCTTTTGCCGTCCGGACGGGCGTAAGCTTTCCGCGTCGGAAGGGCCGTTTTCTCCGGCCCGCCGAACAAGCGCGGGCGCGCGCCCCGCCCGCGGAAAAAGGAGGAAACGCATGGCATTTACGGAACGGAAAATCAGCGCATGGACGAACCCCGTCTCCGCCGAGGCGGACCGTCCCCTTCGCTCCGCCGCCGAAATGAAGGCGATCTTCGACAGCAACTCCAACCAGCTCAAGGCCGCCCTGAACGCCCTCATCGACGACCTTCTCTCCCCCGCCGCTTCGGGGCAGATCGGCAGCGCGCCCATCGACCGCGTCCCCGGCGGCACGGTGTTCGAGCAGCTCACCGCCCTGCGGGACTACGTCGAGGGCATCGCCATCGGGGGCGGCGCCATGGTGTCCGTCAACGGCAAGACCGGCCGCTCCATCACGCTGACGGCCGCGGACGTCGGCGCCGCTCCCGCGCCAAAGGCATTTGCGGTGATACTCCCCCAAAGCGGCTGGACGGGCGAGGGGCCCTATTCGCAGGCCGTGGCGGCACAGGGCGTCACCGAGTCCTCCCTGGTGGACGTGGCGCCCGCGCCGGAAAGCTTCCTGCACTGGTGCGAATGCGCCGTGCGGGCGGCGCAGCAGGCGGAGGGGGTGCTTTCGTTCGCGGCGGAGGAGCTGCCGGAATCGGACCTTGCGGCCTTCGTCCGCGTCGTCTGACGGGCCGGCGCGCCGCAGACTTAAGGAGGTTTTACCGCATGGTCAGAACATACACGGCATCCCAGAAAGGGGAGCGTCTTTCGCAGAACTTTTTTGTCGGCGACTTTTGGGCGTGCGAGCGCCACAAGGTCATCAAGCTGGACACCCGGCTTGCGGACATCTTCGAGACATTCTTCAAACACTTCGGCAGGCGCCCGCACCTGCGCACGGACAGCAAGGGCCGCTTCGTGGAGACGGCGGGGTACCGCGACGCGGTGAACTGGAACGGCAGCAAGACCAGCCAGCACTGCTACGGCCGGGCGGTGGACTTCGCCATCGACGGCGTCCCAGCCTATGAACTGGCGAAGTTCGCCGAAAAACTGCCGGAGGTCGGCGGCATCGGGCTGTACCTCGCCAAATCGGGCGAACTCGGCGCCGTCAAGCACATCCACATCGACACCCGCGCCAAGCGCACCCTGTGGGGCTGGAACGGCTGGACCAGCGGCACCAACACCCCGGGTCACGGGGGCATCCCCTGCGCCTTCAAGTACGTGCCCAGCAAGCTCCAGCGCTCCGCCGCCATCGAGGACCTGCAGCGCAGGCTCAACGAACTGGGCTACGACGCCGGCAAGCCCGACGGCATCTACGGCATGAAGACCATGACGGCGGTGCTGGCCTTCCAGAAGGACCACGGCCTGAAGCCGGACGGCATCTTCGGCAAAGCCACCAACGCAAAGCTCGGCCTGTTTGACTGGTAAGGAGGGCGGCATGAACGAGTTCTTCACCTGGGAGGCCCTTGGCTCCTGCGCGGGCAGCGTGCTCGCCACGACGCTGGTCACCCAGCTTTTCAAGGAGGTCTCCTTCCTGAAAAAGGTCCCCACGCGCGTCGTTTCCTATGCCGTCGCTTTCGTGCTTCTGCTGCTGTCCAGCCTGTTTACCGGCGGGCTGAACCTTTCCGCCGCCGCGCTGTGCCTGGTCAACGCCGCGGTGGTCAGCCTCGCCAGCAACGGCGCTTACGACGCCTTCCACACCCTGATGCCCGCCGCAAGGCGGAATCACGGCGAAGCGGGCGGTGCGGCGCAAAGCGCTTCGTCCGGCCCCGCCGGCGGCGATCAGGACGGCGATTCCGAAGCCGAGCGGACGGAGTAGCGGCAGTTCAAAGGCAAAAGCCGGGGCAGAACATCGCATCGGGTACGGCCGACTTATTCTTGTTGGCCCATGCCGGCGCGCGGATGCGCATGCGCGGCAAGCCAGACGGCTCAGTTCCGGCAACATGCCGCGGGCGGGAGTGCATCCCGCCCGTTTTTCATATGCCGTCCCGCCCGCTCTGGCTGCCAGAGGGACGTTTGTCGCGACGGCCCGTCCGCCCTTCCTGCCTGCGCCGCGCGAACGCAATCGGAAAGCACGCCCGTTTTCCGCGTTTGCGAACGGACAGGCAAGACATCCCGCCAGTAAGCCGGGCAAGGCATTCCGCCAGAAAAAAGCTGCATGCCGCAGCCTGCATAAGGGCCGCGCCAATTTGCCGCTATGTGCCGGTCCCTCCCATCCGCTGTCCCGAAACAGCACGCCCATAGTCCCAGTCAAACCGCCGAGGCGTCTGGCGAGCGGGAACTTTTTTCCTATGCTGTGCTTCAGCAAAAACGGCGAAGACGCGCAGCTTTCCCGCCGCTTTGCCCGCGCCCGCTTACTCTTGATTTTGCCCGGCAGCATATCGGTCTCCAGCCCCACCAGCATCCCCGTCGGAAGGTCACTGTTCGAAGACCGTCTTCCACCCGAAACGCGAACACAAGCGCCGGAAAAGGCGCGTGGCTTGGCTTTGGCGGCTGCGATGCGCCGGTCGTTTTTGGCAATGCATGCGCCCAGTTTCGATCTCAGGTTTGCAAAAGGCGCGCCATTTGATGGCGCGTTGTTAGCCCGCCCCGCCTGCCGCTGATGGAGCGGAAATTCTCCGCCCCTGCGCTTTCTGCCAGGCCCCGGTGTGGCCAGCGCCTTCCCTTTGTGTCCTCTCCCTGAATGGCGCGCACCCCTTCCCGATTGCCCGCGCGGCGCGTTTTAGCCGCGCGGTTTCCCTTTTTCGGGAAAAGCAGGGAACATCCCGTCCGGCGCGCCCTTTACGGGCGGTTTTCGCCCTGCCTCAAAAGCCCGAACCGCCCGGGATGTTCTCCTCCTCTGCCAAAACCCGCGCGCGTTTTACGCCAATCGCACGAGGCGGAGCGTTTGACCTTTCCGCCGCCCCGCGAATCCGTTGTTCTTTCAGAATAAGGAACGCGCCGTCCCAAATCCCTGCGAATAGGCGTCAAAAACCGCGTTTCCGCCGCCCGCGCGGGTGGGAATGCCGTTTTTTCCAAAGGCTCGTTCCCGTGCTGCCGCCGGTTCCCCTGCGGCATCGGTCATGATTGCCGCGCAACGCCTTATCAGCGCGTCGGCCGGCGCATCGCAGCCGCCAAAGCCAAGCCACGCGCCTTTTCAGACGCCTGTATGGGTGGGAGACGGTATCCGAACAGTGACCTTCCTCCCGTGCGCTGTTCCGAAACAGCGCGCCCAGTGCCCCGGAGCAATCGCCCATGCGCCTTGCACGCGACACCCTTCAGGCGCAGCGTCCCCGGCTTTCCTCTTTCCGTAGGCCGAGCATGCGCCTTGCACGCGACACCCTTCAGGCGCTGTACTTCAAAAAACGGCGCGGACGCGCAGCCCTCCCGCCGCTTTGCCCGCGCCCGCCTATTCCTGTTTTCGGCCCAGCACCATGCCGAGCATCAGCCCCACCATCATCCCCATCGTGATCCACATGGAGATGTTGTCCATCGCGACGCCCAGCGCCGCCCCAAGGCACATGCCCAGCGTCATTCCCAAAAGCCCGGCGTCCCCTTTGCCCTCCTCCGGGGGGCGGTTTTCGCCCGCGCCCTGCCCTTCCCCGCCGATCGACCTTGGATCCTTGATTCCCAGGGGGGCTTTTTTCCCTTTCATCCCTTTACGCTCCTTTCTCCGGCAAAAACCAGTACGAGTGGAAACCCGAAAGCTGCTGCATGCTGCCCTTTGGCATCTGGCGCAGGGCGTTGAACACATTCAGATAGTCCCCCACACCGCCCAGAATCGCCATGACGGAAAAGGAGAACAGCAGATTGCTGAACACCCCGTCATAGGGCAGCGCCGCCCAGACGAGCAGCGGCAGCGCCCCCAGCACCACATTGGGCAGCAGGCTCATGAAGATAAACCGGCGCTTCGAGATGGGCTTTGCGCACACCACGAAGAGCATCATGTTCTTTATGGAAATATAAAGCTCCACCTCGGCGTCCTTCCCGAAGCACACCGCGTGCAGCAGCTCGTGGGGCAAAAGCGCGAGCAAAAACAGCGCCATCCCCGCGAAGAAGGCGGGGCTCGCCGGGTTGATTTTCACAAAGCCCGAGAAAAGCGCGGAAACCGCCACCACCAGCGCGATGAACGCCCCCGCGGGCACGCAGAACCACGCGGCGCGCCTGACGAGCGCCTCCGCCGTCTCCGGCTCGTCGAACCGTATGGCGTTTTGCGGCAGGTTTCCCTTGGGAAGCTGGTCCTCCGACCTGTACTCCCCCCTGTAAATCAGCTTCAAAACCGGTCCTCCCATGTGTGCGGCGCGGTCACATCGCGTTCGCGCGCTTTTCGCTTTTGCTTGCCTTTTGCGCCCTGCGCCATTACAATGAAGCAAACGCCTCACAGCAGAAGGTCCAGCGCAACCCCCAGCGCCAGCAGCGCTGCCGATACGGCGCCGAAGCGCCAGAGCCGCCGTTTGGCCGGTCTGCCCAGCGAGAGCGCCAGCCGCCGGCCGCCGTGGCGCAGCGTGTAGGCGCGCAGCATGCCGTACCGCGTGCGCTCCAGCCGCAGCAGCAGCCACTGCGCCAGGCGGTACAGCGCCGCCATGCAGAACACCATCGCCGGCAGCGCCAGGATCAAGAGCGCCGGCGCCGCGGGGGAGGCGTTGGCCTTCAGCCGCGCCGAGAGCAGCAGAACGTAGAAAAGCGGCGGCAGCAAAAACGCCGGCGCGTACGCCACAGCCCGGATCAGGGCGTTCGCCGCGCGAAAGAGCAGGGGCTCCCTGTACTCCAGCAGCGCCCGCAGTTCCGCAAAGCTGTAATACGCCGACGGCTCAAAGGACGGCAGCCCCTCCCCCCGCCGGAACAGGATGGACTTGAGCTCCAGCAGCAGGGTGAAGTAGCTTTCGTCGATGTCGTACTCCGCGAGGAGCTTCGCGGCCGTCAGCCTTCTGCCGGACGCGCGCAGCGCATACAGCCCGCCCAGCACGAGGGCGTCAAACAGCCTTCTGGGGCAGGAGAAGCGGTGCAGTTCCGGCACGTCGTCCCGCAGCGTGTCCAGCCGGACGAAATAGGCCACGCGGCTTCCCGCGGCGCTCTCCACGCAAAAGAGCAGCATGTCTGCCATCGGAACTGCCGCCACCGCCCTCACCCCCCTGCGTTTTGCTCCATTATACACCATATCCGCCATGCGCGCGAATCCCCCATCCCCGCGCAAAGGAGTGCGCCGTGAACACCATGCACACCGGTCCCGTGGCGCAGATGCTGCGGCGCTACGCCGCAAAGCGCCCCGCCCGCTTCCACATGCCCGGCCACAAGGGCTTTTTGCACCCCTGGGACGTGACGGAGCTGACCGAGACCGACAACCTCCTCATCCCAGAGGGCGTTTTGCGCCAGGCGCAGCAAGACCTCGCCGCCGCCTACGGCGCCCGCGAAGCGCTCTTTTGCACCGGCGGGTCCACGGCGGGGGTGATCGCCATGCTGCTCGCCCTGCCGCAAAACAGCGCCGTCGCCCTTGGCCGAAACGCCCACCGAAGCGCCGTCTCCGGCCTGATTCTGGGCGGCCACCGGCCAGTCTGGCTGATGCCGGACGATAGCGGCCAGGTGCCGCCCTCCGCTGTGGAACAGGCCTTTTGCGCGCGCCCCGACATCCGCGCGGTGCTCGTCACCTCGCCGGACTATCTCGGCCGGTGCGCAGACCTCGCCAGCATCCGGCGCATCTGCCGCGCCCATGGCGCGCTTTTGCTGGTGGACGGGGCGCACGGCGCGCATTTCGGGCTGTCCGCCGCCCTTCCGCCCTCCCCCGGTGAATACGCGGACCTCTGGGTGGCCAGCGCCCACAAGACGCTGCCCTGCCCCAATCAGGGGGCGTATTTGTTCGCCGGCGGCTGCGGGGAAGGCAGGCGGCTGAAGGACGCGCTGTTCCTCGTGCACACCACAAGCCCGTCCTTTCTGCTGCTCGCCGCGCTGGACGGGGCGTGGCGCACCGCAAAGGAATGGGACTATGGGGCGCACATCGCGAGGCTGGACGCAGTGCGGGCGCGCGTCGCCGGCATCGAAGGCCTTGACCCGTATCCGAAACCCCACCCCTCCGTCGCCTATACCGACCCCACGCGGCTGGTCATACGCGTGAACGCACGCGGCGTCACGGGGCATGAAACGGAGGAGCGCCTGCAAACGTCCGGCGTCTTTGTAGAAATGGCGGACATGGACCGCGTCGTCGCCATCACCTCGCCGCTGGACCCCGACGACTGGTACGAACGGCTGCTGTCCGCCCTTTGGGAGCTGCCAAAGCGTCCCCCGCGGCCGGTTGCGGCGGATTTTCTGCCGCCTCTGCCGGAGACGGTCCTGCCCCCGCGGGAGGCGGCGTTCCTGCCGCGGGAAGCCGTGCCGCTGGAACATGCCGCGGGCAGGGTCTGCGCCGGGAGCTTCGGCGCCTATCCCCCCGGGTGCGCGGCCGCGGCGCCCGGCGAGCGCATCGGGGAGAAGACCGTCGAGGCGATGCGAAAGGCCCAACGCGCAGGCGCGGCGCTCTTTGGCGTAACGGGCGGCTGCGTGCAGGCGGTCAAATAGGCCCTTTGTGTTGCGCCGCACAAAAACGGGAACACTCCCAAGGATTTTCGCGCTTTGCGCCCGAAAACACCTAAACCGAATCCGAAGGGCTCCGCCCTTTCGATAAGAGTTTTACGATGCAAAAGAGGTAACCATGAAGACACCCAGATACCCTGCAGTTCTGTTCGATTTTGACGGCACCCTGGTGGACACCGGAGCGGGAATTGTCACCAGCCTTGCCCACGCCGCCGAAGTGATGGGCGTGGAGCTGCCCCTTCACGAGACGTGGCGGTTCATCGGCCCGCCGCTGGTGAGCTTCGCCGCCTCCATGGGCTTTGAGCAGGAGTTTGCCAAAAAGTTCATCGCCACCTTCCGCGCGCACTACAACACCGTCGGCTGGCGCAACTCCGAGCCCTACCCGGGCATGCGGGAGCTTCTGACCGAGCTCATCCAGTCCGGCGCGAAGGTGTACGTGGCCACCAGCAAGCCGGAACACGTCGCCGCCATGATGATGGAGCACTTCAACCTGCCCTGCCACGGCGTGTGCGGCGCGGACGAGGCGCTGGGGCGGTTCGACAAGGCGGACATCATCCGCCTCGCCGCCGAGCGGTACGGCTTTGCGCTGGACGAGTCCGCCGTCATGGTGGGGGACGCCCCCAGGGACATCACCGCCGGCAAGGAGTGCGGCCTTTCCACCATCGCGCTGAACTACGGGTACGGCCTGAAGGAAGAACTCGCCGCCGCGCAGGCGGACCATACCGCGAACTCGGTGGCGGAACTGAAGGATCTGCTGCTGCCATGAACAAGGAAGATGCGCTTTTGAACGCCATCGCGCAGGGAAGGCTGGTGCACGCGGTGCTCGTCTGCGGCGCCGGCGCGCAGGAACTCTGCGAACGCGCCGCAAAAACCCTTCTTTGCGAGGGCGCGCCCGCCCAAAAGCCCTGCGGCGCCTGCAGGGGCTGCAGGCTGCTCGAGGCCGGTGCCCATCCGGACCTTTTGCGCCTGCTGCCCGAGGAGGGCAGAAAGACCGTCGGCGTCACGGAAGTGCGAAACCTTCTGGGCGGGCTATCCACCATGCCGTCGCTGGAGGGCTTTCGCGCGGTGCTGGTTCCCGACGCCGAAAAGCTGACGGAAACCGCCCAGAACGCCCTTTTGAAAACGCTGGAGGAGCCGCCGGAGCGCACGGTGTTCTTCCTTGCCGGGAACGAAAGCGTGCTGCTCCCCACCATCCGCTCCAGGTGCCTCGTGCTGCGCCTTCCCGAGGCGTCCCTTTCCGAAAACCCCGAAGCGGAGGAAAAGGCAAAACGGCTGGTCGCGTCCCTTCTTGCCGGCAACGTGCTGGACAGGGCGCTGTTCCCCCCAAAGGACGCGAGGGCGGAGCTGGACGACCTTCTTGAGCGCGTGGCGAACGAATGCGCCCGGCGCTTTCGCGCGCTGCCGGACGGCAGGCTGACACAGGCCTTGGACGTGCTTCACGAGGCGCGAAAGCGGCTTTCGGGCAGCGCGAACTACAACATGCTCGTCGACTGGATCCGCGTCAAACTGGAAAGGATCTTCGCCCGCTGAGCGCGTTGTGCGAAGGACCTTTCGATGCTATAATGATGTGGATACGGCAACGGGGCGCAAAGGAGCGCTTTGCGCCCGTTTTGCCGCTTCAAATCCACTGAGGAGACCGCACATGGTAAAAGTCATAGGCGTCCGCTTCCGGCAGTCCGGCAAAGTGTACTATTTCGACCCCTTCGGCCAGGACGTCAGGCGCGGAGACGGCGTGATCGTGGAAACCGCCAAGGGCGTGGAGTACGGCGAGGTGACCATGGAGCCCACGGAGGTGGAGGAATCCGCCATCGTGCCGCCGCTGAGGCCCATCATCCGCGTCGCCAACGACAATGACCGCGCCACACTGGCGGCGAATATCGAAAAAGAGAAGGAAGCCGCCAAAATCGCCGAGCAGAAAATCGCCGACCACAAGCTCGAGATGAAGCTGGTGGGCGTGGAATACGCCTTCAACGGCAGCAAGATCACCTTCTATTTCACCGCGGACGGCAGGGTGGACTTCAGGGAACTGGTGAAGGACCTCGCCAGCGTGTTCAAGACCCGCATCGAGCTTCGGCAGATCGGCGTGCGGGACGAGGCGAAGCTCATCGGCGGCCTGGGCCCCTGCGGGCGCGTCATCTGCTGCAAAAGCTTTCTGACGGAGTTCCATCCCGTTTCCATCAAGATGGCGAAGGAGCAGAACCTCTCCCTTTCGCCCACGAAGATCTCCGGCCTGTGCGGGCGGCTGATGTGCTGCCTGAAGTACGAGCAGGAGTGCTACGAGGACGCAAGAAAGCGCATGCCCAAGGTGGGCAGGGAGGTCATCACGCCGGACGGCACCGGCACCGTGGTGGAGAACAACCTCCTGCGCGAGCGCGTGAAAGTCAAGGTCCTGCTGCCGGACGGCACCTTCGACCTGCGCGAATACCCGCTGGCGGACATCAAGCGCATGGAGCCCCCGCAGCAGGAAACCGCGCCGGCGGAGAGCGCCGCAGAGGACATCGACCTTGCAGAAGCTCTGGACCTGCCGGAACTCGAGGGGGAGTAATCCCCCTCTTTTGCTGTTTTGGATTTTGCGCAAGTTCCCTTGCATTTTGCATAGACGGTGCTACAATAGATACGTATCCTGACATACTTCATACGAGGAGGTTCCCCCATGGCCTACGTGATCAGCGACGATTGCATCATGTGCGGTGCCTGCGCGTCCGCCTGCCCCGTCGGCGCCATCGAAGAGGGCGACGGCAAATACGTCATCGACGCCGACGCCTGCATCGAGTGCGGCGCCTGCGAAAGCGAGTGCCCCGTCGGCGCTCCCAAGCTGGCTGAGTAACTGCGACCGACTGTCAAAAGAGCCCCGCGCCCCGCAGGGCTCTTTTTGCGTCCTTTGGGGATCTGTGAAGGTTAGAAAAGCCGCCCCTCCCCCTGCGGGGGCCTGCCTGTTTCGCTGTTTCGCGTCCGGTTTTTCTTTCGCGTGGATGCGAGGGCGTGGTTTTGGCTGTTTTCCGCCCGCGGATAGAATTTATGCGGCAGGCGGAGCGCCCAGCGTTATTTAAAAGGGCTGGCGCCGCGGCTCAGCCATGCGGGGGCGGCTCTTGGCGCGGGCGGCATGCTCCGCGCCTTTTCTCCGCCGCCCGGAAAAAGCGGGTTTTCGGTGCGCCCGCCGCGAAGCTTCGGCAGACGCGCGATTCACTGGGTGTGCGCGGGGTGGCGCCCATCCGCTTCCCCGGCGAAAGACGCCCCCGCCCCTGCCCTGGGCAAGAAGCGAACAGCACCCGCCGCCTGCCCGCCCCCGCCCCCGCCCTGCGGCAAGGAACGTGCGGCACAGCCGCCGGCGCGCAGAGCCCTTTCGGGGGCGTGGCAGACTATCCCGCAGCAGGGGGCGCATCTATGCGCCATCCGCCTGAATGCGTCGCATGTTTGCGCATTCTGGGCGGCGGAGGCATTCGTCCTTCTCTGCGGGGCGGTCTCGCCCTCTTTCTGCGGGACCGTTCCGCTCCCGTGCGCCCGCCGTGCCGTGAAAAGCGGGGTTTCGATGCGCCCGCCGCTTTGCGAAAAGCGCCTGCTTCTTCCAAGGCTTCAAGGAATGCCCGTTTTCCAGCAGGCGGTGGCGGATGTTTACGCCCTGACGTGATGCGGGGCGGCCGGTTCTCCCCCTTTTGCACTTGTTTCCCCGCAGGAAACAGCGATGCGTGCTTGCGCGAAACCGCCTTTTTCTCTTTCCCCACTGCGCGGCTTTCAGCATGCCTCTTCCGCCGCAGCGCCGCCGCGCAGAAGGAGCCTTTGTGTTCATCCCGCCGCGTTTTGCGCGTTTTCCCCGCCCGCGGGCCCTTCCAGCCTAAACAGTGAGGACATGCCTTCTTCTTCGTGTTATAATGCCTGTAATCAAGGGAACATTTTCCACCGGAAGGGTTCTTTGCGAACGCCCTTCCGGCGGGCAAAAGGGCGGATTGCAATGGTGGGCATGGAGGAACTGCTGAACGGACTCAATCCAGAACAGCGCGCGGCGGTCACCGCCACCGAGGGGTACGTGCGCGTCATCGCCGGCGCGGGCTCGGGCAAAACCCGGGCGCTGGCCCATCGCTTCGCGTACCTCGTGAACGTCATCGGCGCGCTGCCCTCGAGCATCCTCTGCGTGACCTTCACCAACAAGTCCGCGGGCGAAATGCGCAGCCGCATCCGCGCGCTGTGCGGCGACGCCGCCGGGGGCTACATCAGCACCTTCCACGGCTTCTGCGTCACCGTGCTGCAGGAGGACATCTCCTCTTTGGCCTACCCGAAGAATTTCCTCGTGCTGGACAACTCCGACATCGACGCCATGCTGAACATCGTGTACGAGGAGCGGGGGCTGACGCTTCGCAACATGACCTTCGCCGACGCGCGGGACATGATCGAAATCCGCAAGAACAAAAAGGAGCCCCATTACTACGAGGACCTCATCGCCCTCACCATCGACGAGCTCAAGCTCAGGTACGACACCGCCGTCGAGCCGGAGGACGTCATCTTCTACGGCTATCTGTACCAGCAGAAGAAGTGCTTCGGGCTGGACTACAACGACCTCATCAACTTCACCCTGTACCTGTTCGACCATGACGACGCCGCCCGGGAAAAGTGGCAGGGGCGCCTTGAGTACATCATGATCGACGAGTTTCAGGACATTGACGACATCCAGTACCGCCTGATGAAGGCGCTGGCCGGCAAACACTGCAACCTGTTCATCGTCGGCGACCCCGACCAGACGATCTACACCTGGCGGGGCGCGAACGTCAAATACCTGCTGGACTTCGAGCGGGACTTCCCCAGCGTGCGCACCATCGTGATGGACCAAAACTACCGCTCCCTGCCGCCCATTCTGGACGCCGTCAACGACCTCATCCGCCGCAACAAAACGCGGGTGGACAAAACGCTGAAGCCGGTGCGCAGCGGCGGCAAAAAGCCGGTCTACTTCCACGCGAGAACCGCGAAGGACGAGGCGGCGTGGATCGTGGAGCAGATCCGCTCCCTGAACGATGCCGGCGTGCCGCTCTCCGACTGCGCCGTGCTGTACCGCGCCCATTACGTCACGAGGACGCTGGAGGAGGTGTTCCAGCGGGAAAAGCTGCCCTACGTCATCCACTCCGGCGTGGCGTTTTTTGACCGGGCGGAGATCAAGGACGCGCTCAGCTACCTCCGCATGGCGGCGTTCAAGGACGATCTTTCGTTTTTGCGCATCGTCAACAAGCCGCGGCGCAACATCGGCGAGCGGCGCATCAAATTCCTCGCCGAGTACGCCCAAAAGCACGGCTGCACGCTTTATGAAGCCCTCAAGTCCTGCTGCGAGGACGACCTGTTCAGGTCCACCGGCGCGCGGCGGTTCGTCGCCCTCATTGAGCATTACGCCGCCCTGCCGCCGGAGACGCCGGTTTCGGAACTGCTGTCCGACCTGCTGGACGAAAGCGGCTACGAGCACGATCTGCGCACCGCGGGCAGCCAGGAGCGGCTGGACAACCTCGCCGAACTCAAGCAGGCGGTGTACGAGTTTGAGACCACCTGCGGCGAGGAGAGCACGCTGACCAGCTTTTTGAGCCACGTGGCGCTGTTCACCAGCGCGGACGCCATGGGGGGCAGAAACGCCGTGCGGATGATGACCGTCCACGCCGCCAAGGGGCTGGAGTTCCCGTACGTGTTTTTGTGCGCCATGTCCGAGGGGGTGTTCCCCTCCAAAAAGATCGCCACCATCGAGGGCATGGAGGAGGAGCGGCGGCTGGCGTTTGTCGCCATGACCCGCGCGCGGGACGGGCTGTTTCTCTCCGACGCCGAGGGCCTGAACCACGACGGAAGTTTCCGCTACCCCTCCCGCTTTGTGCTGGACATCGACAAAAGGCTTGTCGACTACGCCGTGGAGCTGCCGGAAAGCCTCGTCTCCGCCGCCGAACGCCGGTCGGAGCTTTCGGAAAGGGCGCTGCGGGAGCGCGCCGCGCCGAAGTTCGCCAAAGGGGACCGCGTGATGCACCCTGTGTTCGGCAGGGGCACCGTAATGGCGGTGGACGAAGCTTTGATGGCCTACGTCATCCGCTTTGACGGCATTGCCACGGAGCGGAAAATCAGCTTTCGCATCCCGCTGGAACGAGCCTGAAAGGACATGCCATGTGCGGACGGTTCTGGATCGAATTCGAAGGGGCGGAGCTCAAGGGCATCATCCAAGCCGCCCAGCGGATCAACCCGCAGGTGAAAACCTCCGGCGAGGTCTTCCCCGGGGACGTCGCCCCCGTGGTGGCGCGAAACAAAAAGCTTGAGCAGGCCGCCTTCCCCATGCTGTGGGAGTTTCCGGTGTTTGCCGGCAAAAAGGTCATCAACATCCGCGGGGAAACCGCCGGGGAAAAGCCGGCGTTTCAGAAAAGCTGCCGCGACCGCCGGTGCGCCGTACCGGCCTCGTGGTACTTCGAGTGGACGAAGCCCATCGACGGCCGCAGGGTCAAGTACCGCTTCTTTGACGGCGACGGAAAGCCGTTGTACATGGCCGGCCTTTACACCCTGACGGAAAAGGGCGCGTGCTTCGCCATTTTGACCCGCCCCGCCGAGGGCGTCTGCGCGGCGGTGCACCACAGGATGCCGGCGATCGTGCCTTACGGCCGGGTGCACGACTGGCTTTTCGGCGAACTCAGACTGGACCTTCTGGTGTTCGGCAAGGCGCCAAAGCTCGAGTTCGACCTGGCCGAGCCCGTGTAAGCAATCTGACGGACGGAGGAGAGACGTGAACATCCTGATTGCGGACGACGACCGCGAAATCGTGGCGGCGCTGACGGTGTACCTCAAAAACGAGGGGTACGGCGTGCTCTGCGCCTACGACGGCGAGGAGGCGCTGTCGCTTTTGAAGGAGCGCGACGTCCACCTCATCCTGCTGGACGTGATGATGCCCCAAAAGGACGGCATCGAGGTGCTGGCCGAGCTTCGCAAAACCCGCAACACCCCCGTCATCATGCTCTCCGCGAAGGGCGAGGACGAGGACAAGGTCAAGGGCCTTGAAACGGGGGCGGACGACTACCTGACCAAGCCCTTCAGCCCGAGGGAACTCATCGCCCGCGTCAAGAGCCAGCTGCGGCGGTACACCACGCTGGGCGCGGCCAAGGCGCAGGCCGAAGGGGTTTACCGCACCGGCGGGCTGACGCTGGACGAGGTGCGCCGCGAAGTCACCGTGGAGGGCGAGCCCGTGCGGCTGACGCCGGTGGAGTTCGGCATTCTGTCCCTGCTCATCAAGGAGCCGGGGCGGGTGTTCTCCATCCAGCAGATTTACGAAAAGGTGTGGAACGAACCCGCCATCAACCCCGAGAACACCGTGGCGGTGCACATCCGCCGCATCCGCGAGAAGATCGAGATCGACCCGAAGGAACCCAAATATTTGAAGGTGGTGTGGGGCATTGGATACAAAATCGAACAGTATGACCCCGAATAACCCCCCAAATAAAAAGCCCGAGGGCGACTGGGCGGAGTGGGACCGCGCCATGGAGCAGGACGACCTGGTGGAAACGGGGCGCATGTACTCCCACTGGCTGCTCAAGGCGCTGGCCGTCATCGCCTGCGTCATCGCGGTGTGCTACGTGCTGCGCGGCACAGTGCTGTGGGGGTTTTACGGCGGCGTGGACGCCGAGGAGTACTTCGAGTCCGAGTCCCTTTCCGCCGCCATGACGGACACGGTGCGCCAGGCGATTTCGCTGTTCTTCTACTACGTGGACGAGGCGGCGACCCAGGCGGGCACCTCGCCGGCGGGGCAGGCCAGGCAGGAGCGGCTGGACCGCCTTTCCGCCCAGTACGAGGGCGAGCGTCAGAATCTGCATGACACCATAATGGACGAGAACGAGCTGAGGGACCGCCTGTCCGCGCTGTTTGAGGAGTACGAGCGGCAGTACGCCTCCATCGTCGACGCGGACAGGGAGGCCATCGAGGCGCTCACCGAAAGCCTTGACGCCTCCTCCGGCGTGTACGTCGCCGCGGTGTCCAAGGACGGCGCCATAACCGCCAACTTTGCGCTGGCGGACGAGAGCCCCGAGGGCGTGCGCGCCTTTTTCGAGTCCCTGCCCGCCGCGGCGTACGTGGGCGCGGAGTATTTCGGAAACCTTCCCGAAAACGCCGTCAAGCTGTCGGACACCTCCATGACGCGGGACATTCCCGCGGACTGCGCCTTTTTCGCGGGATACTCCGCCGCGCGCTACTCGCAGATGAAGGGCGAGTACGACACCGCCCGCGCCACCGTCCAGAGCGGCCCGTCGTACCTGTTTTGGGGCGGCATGTTCGCGCTGGCGTCATTGGTGTGGCTGGTGTTCACCGCGGGAAAGTCCGCCGGCTACGACGGGGTGCGCCTTTTGTTCATCGACTCCGTCTACACGGATGTTCTGGGCCTTCTCACCGTCGCGGGGGTGACGGCGTGCTTTCAGATTCTGAACCTGTTCTCGCGCTACGGGTACTCCCGCATGACGGACTTCGCCCTGGGCGTGGTGGACGGGGGCACGCTTTTGACGGTGTACACCCCCGTCTCGGCGGCGACGCTGCTTTGCATCATGTTTTTGATGTCCTGCGCGCGCAAGGTGAAAAAGCACAAGGTGCTGCGCCATTCGCTGACGGGCATCGCGCTGCGCAGAATCTCCGCCCTCACCCGCTCGGCCATCCGGGCGCTCAGGGCGGGGCCGCTGGCGCGCAGGACCACGGCGGCGACGCTCTTCTACGTCACCGTGGGGCTGGCGACGGTCCTGTTGGGCCAGATTCTGGTCAACTGGCTGGCCACGCTGGGGGCGGTGGTGGCGGCGGCGCTGTTCATCTGCTACTGCCTGTGGCTCAACCACCGCATGGTGGCGAGAAGCCGCGACCTGGAGCGCATCGTGGACGACATCCGGCGCATCGGCGCGGGGGAACTCTCCCACCGCGCGGCGGCGCCCAGGGCCAGCGAGTTCTCCGCCCTGGTGGACGGCATCAACGACATCGCCAAGGGGCTGGAGGTCAGCCTTTCCGAACGGGTGCGGGCCGAGCGCATGAAGACCGAACTCATCACCAACGTATCCCACGATTTGAGGACGCCTTTGACGGGCCTGATCACCTACGTGGACCTTCTGAAAAAGGAGGGCCTCTCCTCCCCCAGCGCGCCGGAGTACCTCGCCGTGCTGGACAAAAAAAGCCAGCGCCTGAAGACGCTGACCGACGACCTGTTCGAGGCCGCCAAGGCCGCCAGCGGCACGCTGCCGGTGGAGACCGAGCGCATCGACCTTTGCTCGCTGGTCAGCCAGGGCCTGGCGGAAATGGCGGACCGCATCGAAGCGTCGGGGCTGACGGTGGTGACGGAGCTGCCTGCCGAACACGTCTATGCCCTCGCGGACGGCAGGCGCCTCTGGCGGGCGGTGCAGAACCTCCTCAACAACGCCCTGAGCTACTCCCTGCCCGGCACCCGCGTGTTCGTCTCCGCCGGCCATGACGCATCGCGGGACATGGCGTTCCTCTCGGTGAAGAACATCTCCAAGGAGCCCATCGTCAGCGGCGAGCGGCTGGCGGAGCGGTTCTACCGCGGGGATTCCGCGCGGCAGAGCGAAGGGTCGGGGCTGGGGCTGGCGATCGCCCGGAGCCTTTGCGAGCTGATGAAGGGCGAACTCGTCCTTTCGGCGGACGGCGACCTGTTCAAGGCGACGGTGCTGCTGCCGCCCTGCCGGAAAGATTCCAAAGCCGAAAAACAGCCCCCTGCGGAAAGCTGAACCAAAAGCCCCGTCCCTCTGGAACGGGGCCTGCTCTTAACGGGTCAGCCCGAAGGCTCCTCCACGCCGATGCGCCGGAAGGTCACCTCCGGACGGCTGGCTTTGCGGCTGCCCGGCCGCCTCTCGTCGACCGCTGAAGACGGCGACGTATCTGTTACGCGCGGCGGCGGCGAGAACCTTGCGGGTGTTTTTTCAGCCCGCTTTGCCGCCCGGCCTCGCGGCAGCAAAGCATTCGCAGGCGGCAGGTGTGGCAATCGCTTCCGCGGATTCGCCGCCATTTTGGGCGCGGCGCCGGGATTGAGGCGCTTCTTCCGCGCCGGGGCGCTCCCCGGGCAGCCTCTTTGCCGCGGCCGGCGCCGCCAGATCGGCGACGGTCTGGCTGAGGCGCTCCATGAAGTCCGTCTCCTCCCCGCTTGCGGGATCGACGGCCGCCCGCGCAAGCTTCAGCCGCGCCATCTCAGGCCCGGATGCCCGCCGTTCCCCTGAAACGGGCGCGCGCCGTTCCGGTTTCCCGGGGATTTCCCGTCTTTTGGCCCGCACGCCGTCCACAGGTTTTGCGGCGAATGGCAGCCCTCCCGTGCCGCCCTCCGTTTTCTCTCCGTCATTTCGTTTCCTTCACGGTAACGGAAATGACCGGCGAGCGTCCCGGGCAATCAAAAACGGCCGCCCGCCGGGGCAGCCGTTTGGAATCGCTGTTTACGCGTGCACCTCTTTGCCGTTGTACTGCCTGTAGAACTTCCAGATGCACAGCATCAGCACCGCCTCGCAGTACACCGCCACCGCCAGCGCCACGTAGCTCAGAATGTGCAGCCCCAGCGCGTGGACGACGATCTCCGCCGCGGTGGCGATGATGTCCACCACCATGTGGTGCCGGAAGTGGTGCGCCATCTCGTGGTCGTGCAGCGTTTCGGAAAGGTCCGCAAAACTCGTGCACATGAAGTACAGCACCAGGCAGTAAATGCCGAGGGCCGCCATCTCCGCAACGGGTCCGAGGTGCGTAAAATACCCCGCCCCCGTCATGGCCAGGGCCGCGACGGCCGCCCAGTCCGCGAGGACAAAGCCCCTGTTCCAGTGGTGCAGCAGAAACAGGCCCACCGCCATCAGCAAAAAGCCCGAAGCGTCCAGACAGACCGCCACCTCCTCGATCCAGGGGCAGGGAACGAGCATCAGAATGATTCCGGGAATGACGAACAGCGCGCCGCGGAGGTCCAGCCTCTTCAGCGTTTTGGTGTCGGTTTTGGTTGCGCTTGCCATGGAAATGCTCCCATATCGCGTATTGGGCGGAAAACCCCTCCGCTCGGGCGGAACGCTTTTGCGCCCATGGCATTATAACACGTACCCGCGCGATTGTCAGCGGGTAAACGAAAATCCCCTGTTCTGTTGCGCAGCGGCCCCGCCCGCCGCCAGATGTGCGTTTCAGGACCCGTTTTTTCCGCCCTCAAGGGACGGCTGCGCGCCGCAACGCCGGTTTTTCGCAGGTCTCAAGGGACGGTTGACTGTTCAGGATTCGCCAAATCCTGTATAATACGGAATGAAAGTCAGCGCGGGTGAACCCCTGCGCGAAGGGCTTCTTTTTTGCACCCCAGAACCCGAGGAAGCGTTTATGGACGACCTTTTCACCCCCATCGCAAAAAGGGCGGCGCCGCTGGCCGACCGCATGCGCCCGGAAAAGCTTTCCGACTTCATCGGCCAGGAGCACATCGTGGGCGAGGGAAAGCTCCTTCGCCGCGCCATCATGACGGACACGCTGCAGAGCTCCATCTTTTACGGCCCCCCCGGCTGCGGCAAGACCACGCTGGCGCACATCATCGCCGCCACCACCCACTCGGCGTTTGAAAAGCTGAACGCCGTCACCGACGGGGTGAAGGAACTGCGCGAGGTCATCGCCCGGGCGGAAACGCGGCTGAAGCTGCACGGCCAGCCCACCTATTTGCTGCTGGACGAGTGCCACCGCTGGAGCAAGGCCCAGTCGGACGCGATTTTGCCCGCGCTGGAGTCCGGCGTGCTGCGCTTCATCGGCTCCACCACCGAAAACCCCATGGTGGCGATGACGGGGGCGATCCTGTCCCGCTGCCGGGTGTTTGAGTTTCGGGCGCTGTCCGCCGAGCACGTTAAAACCGCCCTGCTGCGCGCCCTCTCCGACGCCGAAAAGGGGCTGGGCGGCATGGGCGTGATCGCCGAGGAGGCGGCGCTGGACCACATCGCCCGCGTCGCCAACGGGGACATCCGCACCGCCCTGAACGCGCTGGAGCTCGCCGCCCTTACCACCCCCCGCGGCGCGGACGGCACAATCCGCATCACGCAGGAGATCGCCGCGGACTCCATCCAGCGCAAGATCACCCTGTGCGGCGAGGACGAATACTACGACATGCTCTCCGCCTTCTGCAAGTCCCTCAGGGGTTCGGACGCCGACGCGGCGATGTACTGGTTCTCCCGGCTGATCCGCGCCGGCGTGGACCCGCGGCTCATCGCAAGGCGGCTCATCGCCCACGCGTCCGAGGACGTGGGCCTCGCCAACCCCCAGGCGATGGTGCAGGCCGTCGCCGCGGCCAGCGCCCTGCAGTTCGTCGGCCTTCCGGAGGCGAAGCTCCCTTTGGCGCAGGCCATCATCTACATCTGCGAGTCCGCAAAGTCCAACAGCGTGGTCATGGCCATCGAGCGCGCCGCGAAGGACGCGGACGAGACCTTTGACGACCCAGTCCCCCTGCACCTCAAGGACGCGCACTACGCCGGCGCCGAAAAACTCGGCAGGGGCAGGGATTACAAGTACCCCCACGACTACCCGGGCCATTACGTCGAACAGCAGTACCTGCCGGACAACCTGGTGGGAAGGGTATACTACGAACCGTCCGACCAGGGCAGCGAAAAGGCGATCCGGGACATCAGGCAAAAGCGCGCGAAACACCAGGCCGGCCCGAAGACCTGAACGCTTCCTCCGCCCCGGGGCAGAAGTTCCGGCGGACGGATTTCCGTTTTTCATGTCCAAAACGCCATTTTACTTTCACAGGAGGTATTTCGCTTGATCAAACAATCGCTGGCGCAGTCCGTGCTGTCCGCCTCCATGGAAACCGGGGCGGATTTCGCGGAGCTTTTCGTGGAAGACCGCGATTCCCTCGCCATCCGGATGCAGTCCGGCAACGTGGAAAACATCAACTCCTCCCGCATCCACGGCGCGGGCGTGCGGATTTTCCTCGGCAACCGCTCGGTGTACGTGTTCTGCAACGACACTTCCGAGCGCTCGTTGATGAACGCGGCAAAGCAGGCCGCGGCGGCGCTCTTCGGCACGCCCAACGTGATGGACATTGCCTTCCGGGCGGCGTCGTACCCCGTCAACTCCCCCATCGCCGTGTACCCCTTCACCGTGGGGTATGAGCCCAAGCTTGCGCTGCTTCGCAAGGCCGACGCCGCCGCCAAGAACTATTCCGAAAAGGTCGCCCAGGTGACGCTGCACATGCTGGAAGTGGACCAGAAGGTGCTCGTCGCCAACTCCGAAGGGCTCTGGGGCGAGTCCAGAAGGGTCAGGAGCCGCTTCTTCTGCTACGTGGCGGCGTCCAGCGGCGCGGAGCTGCAGACGGGCTACGAGTCCAAAGGCTACACCATGGGCTTTGAAATGTACGACAAGCTGGTGGACGTGGAAGCCATCGCCAAGGAAGCCAGCCGCCAGGCGGTGGACGCGCTGACCGCCCCCGAGTGCCCCGCGGGGTTTTTCCCGGTGGTCATCGAGAGCGGCTCGGGCGTCATCTTCCACGAGGCCTGCGGCCACGCGCTGGAGGCCACCAGCGTCGCCCCCGGCAACTCCGTGTTCGCCGGCAAGCTGGGTCAGCAGATCGCCGCGCCCTGCGTCTCCGCCATTGACGACGGCACCATCCGGAACGCCTGGGGCACGCTGGACATGGACGACGAGGGCAACCCCACCCAGAAGAACCTGCTCATCGAGAACGGCATCCTCAAGGGCTACCTCATCGACCGCCTCGGCGGGCGCCGCATGGGCATGAAGCCCACCGGCAGCGGCAGGCGGGAAAGCTATGAGTACGCCCCCACCTCCCGCATGAACAACACCTACATCTGCGAGGGCACCGACGACAACGAGGAAATGATCCGCACCATGGGCGAGGGGCTCTTTGCCAAGACCCTGGGCGGCGGGCAGGTCAACCCGCTGACGGGCGAGTTCAACTTCGGCGTGGACGAGGGCTACTGGGTCAAGGACGGCAAGATCGTCTGCCCGGTGCGCGGCGGCGTGCTCATCGGCAAGGGTTCCGAGGTGCTGATGAACATCGACCGCGTGGGCACGAAGATGGGCATCGGCATCGGCATGTGCGGCTCGCTGTCCGGCTCGGTGCCCGCGGGCATGGGCCAGCCGAGGATCCGCGTCACCGGTTTGACGGTGGGCGGCAAGGGCGGAAAAATCTGACCTGACGAGACTGAATTCCGGAGGTTTTCACCTATGAATCTGGACAATTATCGCAAGGCGCTTTCGCACCTTCCCGAGGGCGTCCATGCGGCGGAACTCTACTACGGCGGCATCAAATCCTTCAGAGCCATCCTGCGGGACGGGGAGCTCGAGCGCTACGCGGTGAGCGAGAAAAGCGCGCTTTCGTTGCGCGCCGACTGCGGCAAGATGGGCTACGCCTACACCGAGGACCCCGAGGACGACCCGGTGCGCCTGCTCAATCAGGCGAAGGCCAACGCCGCCGTCATCGAGGACCCGGACGAGCAGATCATCTTCGAAGGGGCAAAGGAATACCCCACCGCCCCCGAGCCCGACCCGGCGCTGGCCGAAACTTCCGCCAAGGAAAAGCTGGACGTGCTGTACGCCCTTGAAAAGGCGGCGCTTTCGGCGGACGATCGCATCGAAAAGCTGGCCTGGTGCATGCTCTCCACCGAGGAGGCGGAGACCCGCATCGTCAACTCCAAGGGGCTGGACCTTGTGCAAAAGGCCGGCTACGCCTACGCCTATGTCACCTCCGTCGCCACCGTCGACGGCGTGACGAAGGACGGCTCCGCCCACCGCGTGGGCAGAAGCCTTGCGGACATCGACGTGGAAGCCATCGCCAAGGAGGCCGCGGAGGACCTGTTCTCCCAGTTCGGCGCCATCACCCCGGCGTCCGGCGTGTACGCCGCGGTGTTCCGCAGGGAGGCCATGTCCGCGCTTTTAGGCGTGTTCTCCGAAATGTTCAGCGCCGAGGAAGCCCAAAAAGGCCGCTCCATGCTCGCCGGCAAGGAGGGCGGGATGATCGCGTCGCCCGTCGTGGACATTTACGACGACCCCATGCTGGAAAAAGCGCTCATCCGAAGGGCGTTCGACGACGAGGGCGTCCCCGCCCAGCGCACCCGCGTGGTGGAAAAGGGCAGGCTGAACACCCTTTTGCACAACCTCAAGACCGCAAAGGTCGCAAACTGCGCGTCCACCGGCAACGCGGGCAAGGCGTCGGTATCCGCGCCGGTCAGCGTGTCGCCCTACAACTTCCACATCGCCCCGGGCGACAACACGCTGGATGAGCTTCTGGAAAAGCTGGGCAACGGCGTGCTCATCGTGGAGGTCATCGGCCTGCACGCGGGCTGCAACCCCGTTTCCGGCGCGTTTTCCGCGCAGGCCAGGGGCTTCATGGTCAAGGACGGCAAGAAGGCCGAGCCCATTGAGCAGATCACCGTCTCCGGCAACTTCCTAGACCTTTTGAAGAACATCACCGCCGTGGGCAGCGACCTGAAGTTCGACCTTATGGCCATGAACGTGGCGGCGCCCTCGGTGCTGGTGTCCGCGGTGACGGTGGCGGGCAAGTAGCCGGCGCGACGGCTTATTGCCAAAGAGGAAAAAGCTCTGCGCCCCCGCCATCGGGCTCAGCGCCTTCGCCTGCCGGGCGTTCCCCCGCCGCCCCAGCCGCGGGCGGGAAGGGCGAGCGCCGCTTTGCGCGAGGACGGATGCCGCGCAAAAAGCCGCGCGCGGGCGATCGCTCAGGCAGAACCCGTCGCCCGCTTCGCCGCCGCGGGGCGGGCTGACGCCCGTCAAAAACCTCCGCGGGCGGAAGGGCAGCGGAAGCCGTCGCCTGTGCGCGGCGCCGCGGCACTTTGCGCAAGGCCCGCAAGGCTTTGCCACCGGCATGGCATTTGCGCCGGTGCCGCACTTTGGCTTTTGCGCCGGGGCATCCCCGGCAAGGCGGAAACGCCCCTTCTCCCGCCGCCCTCGGACGGCAAAAACCCGAACACAACACGGAAAGGACGCGCCCATGCCGCAGATTCCCGAACTGCTTCCCCGCGAACGGCTGGACGACCTGCAGAACGGCTTCAAAATCATTCAGGACCCGGACGCGTTCTGCTTCGGCAGCGACGCGGTGGTGCTCGCCTCCTTCTGCCGCGTGAAAAAGGGCGCGAAGGTCTGCGACCTTGGCACGGGGAACGGCATCATCGCGCTGCTGCTGGCGGCGCACACCGAGGCACGGAGAATCGTCGGCATCGAAATCCAGGAAAGGGCGGCGGACATGGCGCGCCGCTCCGTCCTTCTCAACGGCCTGGAGGACAGGGTGGAAATCCTGCGCATGGACCTGAAGCACGCGCCGGCCGCCCTGGGCAGGGACGCCTTCGACCTCACGGTCTGCAACCCGCCCTACGGCAAGGCGGGGCGTTCCTTTTTCGAAGAGCCGGACGCGAGGAGCATCGCCCGGCACGAGATTCTGTGCACCCTTTCGGACTGCGTTTCCTCCGCCGCCCAGCTCACAAGGAGCGGGGGAAGCGTGTGCTTTGTCTGCCCGGCGCTGCGCGTCGCCGAGCTATTCGCGCTGTTTTCGGCGCACCGCCTCGCCGTCAAGCGCGTCCGCACCGTGCACCCGCGCTATGGCGCGCCGCCTTCGGTGCTGCTCGTGGAGGGCGTCAAGGGCGGAAAGCCGGGCGCCGCGTGGCTTTCCCCGCTCTTTCTGACGGACGGCGCGGGCAACATGACCAGGGAGTGCCGCGAAGCCTACCACATGGACTGACGCGGCCCCAACCGACTGCATACAGGTAAAGATTCATGATTACACTCGAACGGGTCTCGGAAAAGACCTTTATTCCCGTGCTGCGCATGAAACTGCCCCCGGAACAGGAGCGGTTCGTGGCCAGCAACGCAGTTTCGCTGGCCCAGGCGTGGCTGTATTACGATCAGGCAAAGCCCTTCGCCGTGCTGAAGGACGGCGAGGCCGTCGGCTTTTTGATGCTGGACTGGGACGAGAACGAGCGCACCTGCGGCATCTGGCGGCTGATGATCGCGCCGGAGCACCAGAAGAAGGGCTGCGGCAGGGCGGCGATGGAGGAGGCGCTGAAGCTCATCCGCGAAAGCGGCAGGTTCGACCTGGTGCACCTCTCCTTCGTCCCCGGCAACGAAGCCGCGAAACGGCTGTACGCGTCCCTGGGCTTTGTGGAGACCGGCGAGACCGACGAGGACGAAATCGTCATGGTCCTCCCCCTGACCGACAGGCCCGGAATCGGCTTTCGACCCGCCGAGGAGGACGATCTGGCGGAGCTCTGGGAACTCATCGAGAGCGAGCGCGAAAAAAACACCGCCCTCCCGCCCTTTTTCAGCGAGGACGCGCTCATCGCCGCCGTCCTGAACGGCGAGGTGCTGCGCCTGACGCTGATGGGCAAGACCGTCGGCCTGTTCTGGCGCGGGGCGCTGCTGCTCGCCGACGAGCACCGCAGCCGCCTTCCCGAGGCGCAGGAGGCCGTCCGGCGGTACCGCGCCCAAAAGACCACCTCCTGAAAGCAGGAAAGGAAGTGGACATGATCAGGACCATCGAGTGGACGGGCTCCTCCGTCCTGCTGCTTGACCAGACCAGGCTCCCCCGCAGCGTGCAATACGTGGAAGTGCGTACGCCCCTGCGCATGGCGGAGGCGATTTCCGCCATGGAGGTGCGGGGCGCGCCGCTCATCGGCGTCGCCGCGGCGTACGGCATGGCGCTGTCCGGCATCGCGCGAAAGGGGGAGCTTTTAGGCATCGAACAAGACGGCGCCGTCCTTCGCGCCGCCCGCCCCACGGCCACAAACCTTTCCTGGGCGGTGGACGAGCAGCTCCGCGCCGCCCGCGCCGCCGCAAAGGGGGGTCCGCTGGCGGTCACCGAAGCCCTCATCGAAAACGCGATGCGCATCCACAAAGAGGACGCGGACATCAACCGCCGCATCGGGGAGCACCTGCTGACGCTTCTGAAGCCCGGCATGGGCGTGCTGACGCACTGCAACGCCGGCGCGCTGGCGACGACGGCCTACGGCACCGCCACCGCGCCGTTCTATCTCGCCAAGGAGCGGGGCATCCCCCTTCGCATCTACGCGGACGAGACCCGCCCGCGCCTGCAGGGGGCGTCGCTGACCGCCTTTGAGCTGTTCGAGGCGGGCATGGACGTGACGCTGATTTGCGACAACATGGCGGCGGTGCTCATGCAGAAGGGCAGAATCGACGCCGTCATCACCGGCTGCGACCGCGTGGCGCGAAACGGCGACGCCGCCAACAAGATCGGCACCTTCTCGGTTTCCATCCTGGCGAAGCACTTCGGCATCCCGCTGTACATCGCCGCCCCCGGCCCCACCATCGACTTTTGCTGCCCCACCGGGGCGGACATCCCCATCGAGGAGCGGGACGGGGACGAAATCCGCCGCATCTGCGGCGTTTTGGTGGCGCCGAAGGGCGTTCCGGTGTATAACCCCAGCTTTGACGTGACGCCGGCGGAGCACATCGCCGCCATCGTCACCGAGCGGGGCATCGCATACCCGCCCTTTGAGAAAAACCTTTGCGCGCTTTACGGGGTGCAGCCATGAGCCTGGAAGAGAGCAACCTGATTTACCGCGAGCGCCGCGCCCTGACGGACGGGGAGACGGACGCGTTCGGCCTCTTCAAGCCCTGCGCGGTGGCGCTCAGCATGCAGTACCTCGCCGAGGCCCACGCAGCGCAATACGGCAACGGCAGGCGGGACCTGCTCAAAACCGGCGCCGTCTGGGTGCTGGCCAGGACGAAGGTGCGTTTTTGCCGCCTTCCGGAGGCCGGGGAGGAGCTGGAGTTCGTCACCTGGCCGGGGAAACTGGTGCGCAACCTGTTCCCGCGCTATTATGCGTTCGGCTACAACGGAGAAAGCATCGGTTCTGCCGTCACACTGTGGATGCTGGTGGACGCGAAGACCCACCAGGCCACGCTGCCGGAGCGGCACGGCGTCCTCGTCACCGGCGACCCCGTGCTGCCGCCGCCCTTTGCGCACCCCGTCCGCATCCGGGAGCGCGGCGAGCCCCTTTTCACCTTGCGCCGCCGCTGCCAGTACAGCGATCTGGACGGCAACGGCCACATGAACAACGCCCGCTACCTCGAGTGGATGTGCGACGCCATAAACCCAAAGCGCACGCCCGCGGGCTTTCAGGTGAACTACCTTTCCGAGATCCGCCCGGGCGAGGAGGCGGAGCTTTTGGTGTTTGAAGGCGGCGTCGTCGTGGGCGTGCGGGAGGACGGCGAGCGCGCCTTCGAGGGGATTTTGGAGCTTTGACCGCCATTTGCCGCGCGCGGCGCGCCCAAAAAAGGGGCACGCCCTGCCGCCGGCAGGAAAAACGCCCCTTGCCGGGCGTTTTTTGCCGCTTTGGCGCCGGCGCGGATGGCAACGGCGGCCAGGCTGTGGTATAATAATTCGATATCTTTGCGAAAGGTTTTCCGACTTGGACAAAAAGCGCATCCTTTACCTGATACTGTGCATAGCCTTCGGCCTCGCCGCAGCCGCGGCGCCGCTGCTGGACGCGCTGTTCCTGCCGGCGCTGGTCGTGCCCGTGCTGATGTTCGTGGCCGGGGGCATCCTGAGCTACGGCGGCGCGTTTCTGGCCACCGTGAGCTGCTTTCTGCTCTCCGTGCTGCTGTATGGCTCATCAGCGCTGCCGGACGTGGTGTTCGCCGGCGTGTGCGCCTTCGGCGGCGCGGTGGTGCTGTCCTTTTCCCGCCGCTCCTTTGAGGCGCTGGTGGGCGCCTGCGGCGTGACCATGCTGGGCGTTTGGAGCAATATCCTGGTCGCCGCCCAGATGTCAGGGCCTGAGGTTATCGAGCGCCTTTTCGTGGCGGACGAGTCCCTGCTCGCGCTCATGCGCCAGTCCTACGCGCTGATGGGCTACACCGAGCGGGAGATCGCCGCCCTGGTGGGGGAGTTCTCCTCGCTGTACGGCGAGATGGTGCCGGCGGTCTTTCTCGGCATCGCCATGGTGGCGGGGCTTCTGGCGTTTCTTCTGACTTCCTTCCTCACCAAAGGCCACCGGCAGTACGCCGTTCCGCCCTTTGCCCAGTGGGCCATGCCCAAAGGGAGCATCCTGGGGGCGCTGATCTTCCTCGCGGCGGGGCTCATCGGGAGCACGCAGGGCTGGCCGGGCTTCCGCTCGGTGCTGCTGGCGGCGCAGGTGTTTGTCGCCATCGCGTACTCGGTGCAGGGCCTGGCGGTGGTGTGGTTCATCCTCGACCGCACGAGGCTGCCCTATGGCGCAAAGCTCCCCATCGCCGTGCTGGCGCTGCTGTTCGTGGGGACGGGCCTTCTCTTCGTCGCCATCATCGACTACCTTCTGGGATTTCGCAAACGCGTCCCCCCAAAAAGCCAGGGGCCAGACGGCCCGTCCGGCCTGTGAGGGGACCTGTCGGGGTGCCGCAAGCATGATGAACTGGTTTTCGCGCCTGTTCCGCAGAAAACAGCCCAAAGGGGACGCGCCCCCGCCCCCTTCCAGAAAGGAGCAGGGCATGCTCGCCCTTCTGGAACGGGCGGAGCTTCCCATGGCGCTGCTCAGTCAGCGGGGCAAGCCCCTGTGGGCGAACGACGCCTATCTGCACCTTCTGGGCGGGTACGAGCTCACCACCTTCACCCGCACCTTTGACTTGCGCTTTCCCGGCGGCGAAAAGAACGTGCGCATCCGGGACAGGATTCTCGACCTTTACGCCCTGCCCGCGCCGGAGGAGGGCGGCCAGAAACGGTGCTTCGTGTACCTCGTGGACCGCACCGCCGAGCGCACCGCGCTGGAAAGCGCGGCGGAGGAAAAGTCCGCCGTGCTGTTCGCCCAGATCGACAATTACGAGGAGCTCGCCGAGAGCGACCTCGAGTGCGCCCGGAACGCCGAGTCGCTGCTGGCGGAGCATTTCACTTCCGCCGGCGGCGTGTGCCGGCGGTACGAGCGGGGCAAGTACTTCATCGTCATGGAGCGGCAGAAGGTGGCGGAGCTTCGCAAAAAGAAGTTTTCCGTCCTCGACGCCGTGCGGGACATCAAGACCAGCTCCGCCGTGCCGGTGACGCTGTCCCTGGCGGTGGGCATCGGCGATTCCGTACAGGAAAGCGAGCGCTTCGCCCGGCAGGCCATGGATTTGGCTTTGGGCCGCGGCGGCGACCAGTGCGTGGTCAACGAAATGGGCGCGTTCTCGTTCTTCGGCGGCCGGGTGCAGATCGGCGAGCGGCATTCGCGGGTGAAAACAAGGGTGTTTGCCGCCGCCATGTCCAACCTCATCGCCGAGAGCGACCAGGTGTTCATCATGGGTCACCGCTCGCCGGACTTTGACTGCGCCGGCGCCGCCCTGGGCGTCGCCCGCTGCGCCCGCGCCCTCAAAAAGCCGGTTTACATGATCGTCGAGGGCAAAAACGCCGCCATCGCGCCGGTGCTGGAGGAGCTTGCCGCAAGGCCGGAGTACGACGGCTTCGTCATTTCCCCCGATAGGGCGGAGCGCATGATGACGCAAAACACCCTGGTGTTCCTCGTGGACACCCAGCGCCAGCACTCCGCCCCTGCGCCAGAGCTTTTAGACCGCGCCAAGGGCACCGTGGTCATCGACCATCACCGAAAGGGGCTGGACTCGTTCGCCAGCGCCACGCTGCAGTACACCGAGCCCTCCGCCTCCTCCACCTGCGAGCTGGTGGCGGAGAGCATCCAGTACTTCAAGCCGGACGTGCGCCCCACGCCCTTTGAGGCTTCGGTGCTGATGGCCGGCCTGATGGTGGACACGAAGAGCTTCACCGTCGCCGCCGGCGCCCGCACCTTCGAGGCGGCGGGATACCTCCGCCGCTGCGGCGCGGATTCCGCCTTCGTGCGCCAGCTCCGGCAGGACGACATGGAGACCTTCAACGGCCGGGCCGCCATCGTGAAAAACGCCCGCATGCTGATGAACGGCGTGGCCATCGCCGTCTGCCCGCCGGGGCTGAAAAACCCCGCCCTGCTCGCCGCCCAGGCGGCGGACACTTTGACCACCATCCGCGGCGTGGAGGCCGCCTTCGTGGTGGCGGAAAACGAGGGAAGCGCCGTTATTTCCGCCCGCTCCATCGGGGACTTCAACGTCCAGCTCATCATGGAAGCCATCGGCGGCGGCGGGCAGCTGAACGTCGCCGGGGCGCTGCTTCCCAACTGCTCCGCCCAGGAGGCCGAGGCAAAGCTGGAAAAGGCCATCCGGGACTACATCGACGCCGCCGAAATCCAGAAGGCCGACTGAATCCGGCCATGGTTTTGACAGAAACCCCCGCATCAAAGGAGGACGCGATATGAAAGTCATCTTGCTGAAAGACGTCAAGGGCACCGGCAAGGCCGGCGCCATCGCCGAAGTGAGCGACGGCTACGCCCAGAACTTCCTCATCCCCAAGGGCCTTGCGAAAATCGCGACGCCCAGCGCCATCAACGCCGCCAAGCAGGCCGAGGCCGCCGAAAAGCGCAGAAAGCAGATGGAGGCCGAAAACGCCAGGCAGCTCGCCAGGGAGCTCAACGGCAAGACCGTGGTCGTGAAGGCCAAGTGCGGCGAAAACGGCAGGCTGTTCGGCGCCATCACCAGCAAGGAAATCGCCGAGGCCGCCAGCGCGCAGCTGGGCCACGCCTTTGACAAGAAAAAGGTCGAGCTCGACGGCAACATCAAGGAGCTGGGCACCTACGAGGTTCCGGTGCGGCTGTACGCCGAGACCGTCACCACGCTGAAAGTCGTCATCGAAAAGGAGTAACGCGCCATGGCTGAGCTTGCCCCGGCGCAGACGCCCCAGATCCCGCCCCACAGCGCGGAGGCGGAGCGCGCCGTGCTGGGCGCCGCCCTGAAGAGCCAGGCCGCCTTCGCCGCGGTGACCGAGCGGCTGACGGCGCAGGACTTCTACCTTCCCGCCCACGCGCTGATCTTTTCCGCCATGCTGGAGCTGCACGCCGCCGGCACGCCGGTGGACATTGTGACCACCGTCACCCAGCTGGAGACCAAAGGCCAGCTGGCGCAGGCGGGGGGCCTGCAGTACGTCACCGACCTGCCCCTTTCGGTGCCCACGGTGGCGAACCTCCCCTATTACCTCAATTTGGTGGAGGAGCAGTCCATCCGCAGAAGGCTGATCAGCGCCGCCAGCGACATCGCCGCGGACAGCTTCTCCGGCGAGACCGACCTTTCGACCCTCCTGTCCAACGCCGAAAAGCGGGTGTTCGACATTTCCATGAAGGACATGTCGAGAGGGCTCCGCCGGATCTCCGAGGACATTCTGGACGTGTATCTGAACTTGGGCGCGGTGTCCTCCAAGAGCGGCATCACCGGCCTCGCCACGGGGTTCCACGACCTGGACGCCAAGCTTTCCGGCCTTCAGAAGTCCGACCTCATCATCGTGGCCGGCCGCCCGTCCATGGGCAAGACATCCTTTGCCATCAACATGGCGCAGTACGCCATGCTGCACGGCGCGGTGGTGGCCATCTTCTCGCTGGAGATGAGCCGCGAACAGCTGATGACCCGCATGATGTGCGCCGACGCCAAGGTGGATCTGCAGGCGCTGAGAACCGGCGCCCTGTCCCAGAAGGACTGGGACAGCCTGTCCGAGGCGATGACGCGCCTTCAGAACACCAGCTGCTACATCGACGACACCGGCGGCATCACCGTGTCCGAAATGCGCACAAAGCTCAGAAGGCTCAAGCTGGAGCTGGGCAGGCTGGACCTGGTGGTCATCGACTATCTGCAGCTGATGAACTACACCGGCAAGTCCGACAACCGCGTCCAGATCGTGGCGGAGATCACCCGTTCCTTAAAGATGCTGGCGCGGGAGCTGGACGTGCCCATCGTGCTGCTGTCCCAGCTGTCCCGCGCGCCCGAGCAGCGGCAGGACCACCGCCCCATGATGAGCGATTTGCGCGAGTCCGGCTCCATCGAGCAGGACGCGGACGTCATCATCCTGCTGTACCGCCCGGCGGTGTACGACCCCACCGCGGGCAACGAGGCCGTCGCCATCATCGCCAAGCACCGCAACGGCCCCACGGGGGACATCAACCTCATCTGGAACGGCAGCATCACCTCTTATCAAAACGTATCCAACAGGGAATAATAAAGCAAGGAGAACACACCCATGGAAGAGCTCACGAACATTCAGGTCATCGTCATGGAGGACGAGGACGGCAAGGAAACCGAATACCAGATCGCCGACGAGTTCGACTACGAAGGCAGGCATGTCATCGCCCTCTGTCCGCCGGAAAACGCCGCCGAGGACGAGGACGAGGTCACCTTCTTCTTCTGCGAGGGCACCGAGGAGGAGTTTGAGATGACGCCGGTGGAGGACAAGGTCACAATTGAGGCCCTGGCAAACATTCTGGAGGAGCGGCTGCTCGCGCGCGGTTAAATTGCGGGCGTTTTCCGCAAATTACCGGCAGAAAAAGTCGTTTCCAGTATTTTTGCCCGCATTTGGGGCAAATTGAGGTTGACCGGCAAGTGGTTAGGGTGTACAATGCTAACGCTACTTGGTACAATTGCCCAATAGATATATCAAAAGGAGAAAACGAATGTCCGATAATCTCATCAACAACGAAGAACTGTCCGTGGAAGTCGTGACCTTCCAGGACGACGAAGGCAACGAGTTCGACATGGAGATCGTCGAGGAGTTCGAGCACGCCGGCAGAAGGTTTGCCGTGCTGGCCGAGATCCACGACCACGACGAGGAAGGCTGCGACGACGACGCCTGCGCCTGCTGCGCCGGCTGCGGGGACGACGAGGAAGCCCTCTACATCTTCGAGATCGTCAACAGCGAGAACGGCGAGGAGTTCGTGCCCGTGGAGGACGACAACCTGCTGGACGAACTGTCCACCGTGGTGGAAAACCTGCTCTTTACCGAGGAATAAGCCGGCACGAAAGCGGGGGTTATTGCTTCCGCTTTTCCCTTTGTTCCTTGGCTGGCAAGGCGGGGCGGAGCGCATTCCGCCCCGTTTTCATTCGATCGACCACAAGGAAGGAGAGCGCATCATGGCGAACATCCCTACTCCGCACATCGGCTGTGCCGACCCCTCCCTCATCGCGCCCACGGTGCTGATGCCGGGAGACCCGCTCCGGGCGAAGTACATCGCCGAGCATTATCTGAAAGACCCCGTTCTGTTCAACCAGACCCGCGGCATGCTGGGCTACACCGGCACCTATGAAGGCAGGCGCGTGTCCGTCATGGGCAGCGGCATGGGCATGCCGTCGGCGATGATTTACTACAACGAGCTGTTCCACTTCTACGGCGTGGACTGCATCATCCGCGTGGGTACCGCCGGCGCCATCCGAAAGGACGTCCGCGTTAGGGACGTGGTCATCGCCATGGCGGCGAGCACCACCAGCGGCGTCAACCGCACCCGCTTTTTCGGCTACGACTACGCCCCCATCGCCACCTTCGAGCTGGTGAAAAAAGCCGCCGAGCTCGCCGGGCAGATGGGCATAACGTACCACGTGGGGAGCGTCCTCTCCTCGGACGAGTTCTACGGCCACGACGAGGGCCTCGCCCAGCGCTACGCCGAGTACGGCGTGCTGGCGGTGGAGATGGAGACCGCCGGACTCTACACCCTCGCCGCGAAGTACAACAAAAAGGCCCTCGCCATCTGCACCATCAGCGACAGCCTGGTCACCGGCGAGGAGACCACCGCCGAGGAGCGCCAGAACTCCTTCCACGCGATGATGGAGCTGGCGCTCAGGACCGCCCCGTAAGGAGGAGCCATGCCTTTTGACGGACTGGATGTGGAAGAAGCGGTGCAAAAGGTCACCGAAAAGCTGAAAAGCGTCACCGATGCGGACGAACAGGAGCTTTCCGGCTTCGTCCGCGCGGCGATTTCGCTGGACCTTTCGTACATGGAGCGCTCCGGGGTCGCGGACGGCGAACCTTACGACGAGGACGAGGCCTACGCCGTGCTGCTGTCAGGCCTGAAGAAGCGTTTCCCGAAACTGGCGCACCTGACGGAGGACTTCACCGAGGCCTGGGAGGACTACCTCGACAAAGCGGGCCTCATCGAGTGGGATTGACCCAAAACGCAGCCGCACGGCACCTGTAGTGCCGCGCGGTTCTTTTTTGGGCACGTTGGGGCTGCATTGCGGGGCAATCCGCCCAGTAAAGGAAGAACGGGCGCGGCCGAAAGGACGGCGCGCGTTTCCTTTTGGGATGGCGGGCGGGGATGGCGTTACCCGGCGGGATGGCCGGAATTGCTCCGCGCGAGCGGGTTTGGGCTTAGCCCCTTCGCAGGACCGCGGCGCGCCTCCCGCCGCCCGAACCGGCGGGTCGGTCTCTCGGGTCGGGGCGCTTCTGAAAGGTCTCCTCTCGCCGGCGTCCTGTTCCCTCACGCCTTCCGGTACACCGCGCTGCCGTCCGCGATGTCCATGGCGAGGCTGCCCTGATCTTCCAGATACGTCAGGTAGGACTGTACCGTGGTCCTCGCCAGCGCGTACTGGTACGGGTTCTGCCAGATGCCGCAGTGCGCGATGACGCCCCGCAGCACTTCCTCCAGCGTGCTGCCGCCCTGGGCGAGCCGCAGAACCAGCTCCGCCACCTCCGCGGTCTTGGCGCGGTTTTTGCGCGCCAGCGGGCGGATGTCCGAAACGGCGGGCGCGTGGGAGGGCACGAACAGGCTGGCGGGAATCCCCTCCAGCATGGCCAGCGTCTCAAGGTGCGCCGCGATGTCGAACAGCAGCGTCACCTGGTACTTTTGCAGCACGTGCTCGCCGCTGACGCTGTCCGCCGCGAAGAACACGCCGTCGCGGGTCAGAAAGCCCGCCATGTCCGGGCAGTGCCCGGGCAGGGAGACCATCTTCAGCCCCTCGGGAAGGGGGGCTTTGGAAACGTCCTGCACGTCGCTTTTCTCCGCCACGGCCATGCGGTTGTGCAAAAACTGCCGCGGCGGCAGGCCGCCGTAAAGAAACGCCACCCCGCGTTCGGGCTGCCGGCAGAACGCGGCGCAAAGGCCCTTTGCGTAGGCGGGAACGCCGGCGCGGGACTGCAGAAGAGCGTTTCCCCCGCAGTGGTCCGCGTGGTGGTGGGTGTTCAATATGGCAGCCAGTTCCCAGCCCTGCCCTTCGATGTGCGAAAGCGCCTTTTTCGCGGCGTCCCTGCCGTTGCCGGTGTCGATGAGCCACGCGCGGCCGCCCTCCACGAACAGCCCCATCTTCGACGGCGATTCGATGTAGTACGTGTTCTCCCCGGCGCGGACGAGCTCGTACATGTGTTCCCCCTCTGAACAGCGGGCGCGGCTGCTTACTTGGCCGCGCTACTCCTTTTTGTAGTAGTTGACGAAGTAATCCCGGAACAGCTGGGCGCACTCGGACAGTTCGGCGCCCTTTTTCGTCAGGATGTAGATGTGCTTTTCCTCCAGCAGCGCCAGCGGGCGGACCACGATGTCGTCCGGACAGGCGAAGGCCCTGTTCAGCCCCAGGATGAAGGGGCTGACCCCAAGCCCGGACTGCAGGCACTGCATGGTGACGTTGATGTCCGTGGTGCACATCACCAAATCGGCTTCAAATCCCGCCTTTTTGCAGTCGTTCATCACGGCGTAATAGTTGGTGGAGCCGCAGAGCAGCAGCTTGACGCCCTTCAGGTCCTCGATGGTCACCACCTTTTTCTTCGCCAGCGGGTGGTGTTTGGGGATGTAGATCACGCTTTCCACCCGAAAGAACGGCATGGCGTCGAACAGGCTGTCATCCCGCGCCACGGCGACGATGCCGATGTCCGCCTCGCCGCTCAAAAGCCGGCTGTGGCAGATGCAGTCCCGGTGCTCGCCAAAGCGCAGGTCGATGAAGGGATAGTCCTGCATGAAGGTGAGAAACGGCTGGGGCGTGAGGATGGAGAGGCATCCCAGTTCCAGCACGGCGTTGACGGTGCCTGTAATGTTCTTCTTGCTCTGCCGTATGAGATTCAGCGCCCCCTCGTATTCCGCGAGGATCGCCTCCGCCCTGGGCAGCAGCATCTTGCTCATGCGGGTGAGCTCCACGCCCCGGTTGTTGCGCACGAACAGCGTTACGTCCAGTTCGTCCTCCATGCGCTTGATGATCTTGCTCAGCCCCTGCTGGGTCATGTAGAGGTTCGCCGCTGCTGCGCTGATGTTCTTGTCCCTGCAGAGGCGGACGAAGGCTTCGATGCTCCTGATGTCCATGCCCGCCCCCTCCTTTCGGTGTGCCCTGCGGCCGCAAAAGGCGGCGTATTCCAAGTTTTTGGCAGGGCCGGTGGGCTTTGATTTCGCCGGTTATGCTGAGATCAGTGTGCCGGTTATGCTGAGAAAGGGAAAAAATGGCTGATTTAGCGTGTCATCCGGACGGGAATGCTTGCACTGCTGCTCCCATCATAGGGACGTTCGAGTCGTTTGTCAAGGGCGATTCATGCGATGTGTCAACTAAGCGTTAAAAAATCAACAGTGTTTGTTGTAACTGGCTATGCACTTTTGTTGTTTTACCATGCATTTGATTTGTGATAACATGCATACGAAAATTCCGATCTATCGTTTTTGAATGCTTTACATTTCCCGTTCGCTGATCCCTTCGAGCATCCGCCGCGTCGTCTGACGGCCGCGCTTGCAATATTACAAAACGGAAAAGGAGAATAACCATGCTGTACCTTCACGGACAGGAACTGACTGCGGCCCGCCTGGCCAAAATGATCGACGGTTCCCTGCTCAACCCCTACGCCACGCTGGACGAAATCAAGGATCTTGTCAAGATGTCGGTGGAGTACAACACCAACTCCGTCTGCGTCAACCCGAACTACATCGAGTTCGTCGCCAAGGAGCTGAAGGGCACCGACGTGAAGCCCTGCGTCGTGATCGACTATCCCTTCGGCACCGGCACCATTGAGTCCAAGGTCGCCGCGGCGAAGGACGCCATCGCCAAGGGCGCCGAGATCCTGGACTTCGTCATCGACTACGGCCACCTGAAGAGCGGCGACCGCGACCATCTGGTGCGCGAGGTCAAAGCCTGCGTGGAAGCCTGCGGAGGCCTTGAGACCCGCTTCATCATCGAAGTGTGCTACCTCACCCCCGAAGAGATCGTCACCGCCTGCGAATGCGTCATCGAGGGCGGCGGCGACTTCGTGAAGTCCTCCACCGGCCGTTTCGGCGGTCCCGACATGAAGATCGTGGATCTTCTGGTCAAGACCTGCGCCGGCCGCTGCAAGGTCAAGATCGCCGGAACCGGCCCCTTCTGGACCTCCTCCATCGCCCTCATGTGCCTGAGCAGGGGTGTGGACATCATCGGCACCCGCGCCGCCAAGAAGATCATCGACGATCTGCCGCTCTTTGAGGAAATGATCAAGGGTTTCGAAATCAAGTAAGGATTTCGACCGAACCCAGCCCATAACACCCCCCTAAGTTCTATTGCTGGAGCCGCGCAGAACGCGCGGCTCCTCCCCCCTTCTTCACGAATTTGCCAGTTTTTTGACGATTCTAGCCGTTTGCCCGCGGACCCATTCCGCTCCCATACGAGTCAAGACACCCCTTCAAAGAGACCCCAGAGACCAAATTGAATCACTGTCGTTGACTATGTTAGCGAAAGGAGAACCACATGGGTAAGTACGTCGTTGGCATTGATGCAGGCACCATGGGCGTTCGCACCGTGATTTTCGACCTGCAGGGAAACGAGGTTTCCAGCGCCTATTTTGAGACCCCCACCTTCTATCCCAGGCCCGGCTGGGTGGAGCAGCGCGCGGAGGACGTCATCGAACTGGCATACAAGTCCGTTGCCGCTGCCCTGAAGAAGAAGAACGTGGACGCGTCGGAGATCATCTCCATCAGCTTCACGAACCAGCGCACCACCTGGGCCCCCATCGACAAGGAAGGCAACTTCCTGCACAACATGTTCATCTGGCAGGACCAGCGCGGGGCTGAGATCTTCCCCTGGGCCAGGGAGCAGCTCGCCAAGCACGGCATGACGGAGATGGACCTCTACAACCGCTGCGGCCATCCCATGGGATCGGTGCAGTGCGGCTCCAAGGCCTTCTGGTACAGGCTGAACATGCCCGACCTCTATGAGAAGACCTACAAGATGATCACCCCGCACGCCATGCTGGCGAAGGCCTTCGGCGCGGACGACTGGTACGACGAGGAGAGCGACGCCAACTGGTGGCTGGTCACCAAGTGCGACACTTTCGAGTTCGACCCCGAGCTGTGCGAAATCTTCGGGATGGACATCGACAAGTATCCGCGCAACATGAAGCCCGGCACCCCCATCGGCGCCGTCACCAAAGAAGTGGCGGAAAAGACCGGCCTGAAGGAAGGCACCCCGCTGTTCGTCGGCTCCGGCGACCAGCAGTGCGGCGCGGCCGGCGTGGGCAACTCCGGCACTCCGGGCCTCGGCTCCGTGTGCCTCGGCACCGCGGGCCTGTGCATCGGCTACTCCGCCACCCCCGTGCGCGACCCCAACGGCAAGTGCCACGTCCTCGGCCATCCCGCCGGCGGCTACACCATGGAAGGCCACGCCTCTGCGGCCGCTTCCTCCTTCCGCTGGCTGCGCAACGCCATCTCCCAGTTTGAGATGACCGCCGCCAACATCTCCGGCATCGACGTGTACGACATCATGTCCGCCACCGCCAGCAAGGCCCCCATCGGCGCGAAGGGCACCATCTTCCTGCCGTGGCTGGCCGGCGCTGCCTGCCCGCACTACAACGACCAGGCCCGCGGCGCCTTCATCGGCATGACGCTGGGCACCACCAAGGCAGAGCTTCTGCGCGCCGCGATGGAAGGCATCTGCTTCGAGATGCGCGAGATGCTGGACGCCCTCAAGGCCGCCGGCTTCGAGTTCAACAGGCTGCGCGTCACCGGCGGTGCCGCCCGTTCCAATCTCTGGAACCAGATCCAGGCGAACATCTACAAGTGCACCGTCGAGACGGTGGACGCTCCCGAGGCGACGGCGCTGGGCGCTGCGATGATCGGCGCTGTGGGCGCGGGCGTGTTCAAGGACCTGCGCGAGGCTTCGGACAACATGGTCCACGTCAAGGACGTGTACGAGCCCGACGAGGCCTCCATGAAGCTGTACGACGAGGTTTACGAGATGTTCCGCGACTGCTACAACGGCCTCGCCAACAGCGGCTTTGAGACCATCTACAACTTCCAGAACAGGCATGCCTAAACATGCTTAAACCCCTGCCGCGCACCCGAATCTTCCTTCGGGTGCGCGGAAGCTGGATCAAAAAGCCCGTTTTTCAGCCCGGAAGGACTGCTGTCGGGCGAAAAGGAGGCTATTATGGAATTCTCTTTCTTTACTGCGCACAAAATCGTCTTCAAAAAGGGCGCGATTGACGAACTCGTGACCCACGTCAAACCCCTGGGCAGCAACTTCATGCTGGTGGTGGACCCGTTCTTCCTCAACTCCCCCACGATGGAAAGCATCAAGAAGCAGTTTGAGGAAGCCGGCCTGCGCTACGTCGCCTTCGGCGACGTGAGGGGCGAACCCACCGTGGAAATGGTGGACGAAGTCACCGCCCTGGCCGTCAAGGAAGGCTGCGACGCGGTGATCTCCATCGGCGGCGGCAGCTGCATCGACACCGGCAAGGCCACCGCGGCCCTCATCACCAACGGCACTCCCGCGCTGGACTACATGGAGGTCGTGGGCAAGGGCAAGAAGGTCACCGTTGAACCCGTGCCCTTCGTCGCCATCCCCACCACCGCCGGCACCGGCAGCGAAGTGACGAAAAACGCCGTCTTGGGCTCTCACGTGATGAACTTCAAGCGCTCCATGCGCTCCGACTCCATGATCGCCAACGTCACCATCGTGGACCCGCTGCTCACCGTGGGCTGCCCCAAGCGCGTCACCGCCAACTCCGGCATCGACGCCGCCACCCACCTCATCGAGGCGTACACCACCTGGCGCGCCAACCCCATCAGCGACGGCCTGTGCATGAGCGGCATCGAGCTCGTGGGCAAGTATCTGCGCCGCGCCTATGACGACGGCAACGACATCGAGGCCCGCGAGGGCATGAGCGCCGCGGCGCTGATCGGCGGCATGGCCTTCGCCAACTCCGGCCTGGGCGCCGCGCACGGCATCGGCATGGCGGTGGGCATCGCCTACAACGTGCCCCACGGCGAGGCCTGCGGCATCATGCTGCCCCACATCATGAAGCTGAACGCGCCCCATGTGCTCAGCCGCATGGCGCGCGTGGGCGAACTGCTCACCGGAAAGCACTACGCTTCCGAGCAGGAGGCCGCCGACGCCGCGGTGGACTTCATCTTCGATCTGTGCGCCCACATGGACATCAAGCCGGACTTCAAGCATCTGAACATCCCGAAGGAGCAAATCCCTGCCCTGGCGAAGGCCAGCTTCGGGACCAGCATGTCCAGCAACCCCATCCAGCTCACCCAGGAGCAGTGGGAAGAGTTCTTTGCCACCATCATGTAACCCCTTCTTTAGGGGCTTGCCATCCATACGCGCCCGCGCGGGGGTTTGCGCTCCTGCCCCGCAGAAGGGCGCCGGTCGCGGACATGCTCTTCCTGGACCTGTGCGGTTTCGCGGCCACCGACCTTCTGCCCGCCCTGCGGTTCCTCCATCCTTGCCACCTGCAGGGCGGGCACGCAGGACCCGCCCTGTGCGGGTCCTTTTTTTGGCGCTGCGGCAGAATCGCACAAGCCTTTTCGCGTCCTATTGCCGCCGGCGTTCACCCCGCATCCTCCATTCCCCGCAATTCGGCGCGTGACTTTGGCTCAAATCGCCTTCCCGTTTTCCGAAATATTCTTTAACATGTGCCGCGCGTTTTTCCCGTCGCCTTTACCTTCGCAGTCAAACCCTCGCGGTTTCCAGCCGGCAAAGGGTCTTCGCCATTCCTTTGACGCCGTACGCCTGCTTGCGCGCCGTTCGGTGTTCCAGGCGGGCTGTTTCCGCCTTTCCCGCCCGTTCCCGCGCCTTCGCACACCCGGCGGGCGTTTCCCATATACTGTTCGGGAAAGGTGGGAGGACCCGTTGCGCACCATACCGTACAACCGCGCCGCGGCGGTGGCCTATGCCGAGCGCTGGGCGCTTTCCCGCAACCCGGCGTACTACGACTTTGAGCACCTGGGCGGCGACTGCACCAACTTCGCCTCCCAGTGCATTTACGCGGGCTGCGGGGTGATGAACTACACGCCGGTCACCGGCTGGTACTACATCACCGCCAACGACCGCACCGCCTCCTGGACGGGTGTGGAATTCCTCTACCGCTTTCTGGTGAACAACCAAAGCGTCGGCCCCTTTGCCCGGGTGGTGCCGCGCGGCGAGGTCCAGCCGGGGGACGTGGTGCAGCTGGGCACCGCGGAAGGCAGGTTTTACCATTCGCCCGTGGTGGTGGGCGTCATCGGGAACGAGATCTACGTCGCCGCCCACACCTACGACGCCCTCTGGCGCCCCCTTTCCACCTATTCCTTCGCCCGGCTGCGCTGCCTTCACATCGAGGGCGCGCGCGTCTGGTAGCCTTCTCACACCTTTGTTCCTCCTGAGCCTTTGCCCCTGTGTTTCCGGATATGGCGCATGCCTCTGGAAACACTAGGGGCGGAGGTGTTTTCTTTTGGTTTCCCGCAAGACCGTCATCACGTTCGGCATGGTGGCCATCCCCGTCGCCATGTATACCGCCACGCAGGACAACGACATCCACTTCAACCAGCTCCACAGGGACGACCACGGCCGCATCCGCTACAAGAAGACCTGCGCCCACTGCGGCAAGGAGATCGGCGCGCAGGACATCGTCAAGGGCTTTGAGTACGACGACGGCAAATACGTGGTCGTCACCGACGAGGAAATCGAAAAGATCAAGACCGAGAAGGAAAAGTCCATCCAGATCCTGCACTTCGCGCAGCTCAATCAGATCTCGCCGGTGTATTACGACAGGACCTATCAGGCCGTGCCCCAGCCAGGCGGGGAAAAACCCTTCGAGCTTTTGCGCGCGGCGCTGCTTTCCGAGCAGAAAATCGCCATCGGGAAGGCGGTGCTGGGCGCCAAGGACACCCTCATGGCCATCATCCCCAGGGAGGACGGCATGCTGATTTCCACCATGTTCTACGCGGACGACATCCGCGAGCTCCCGAAAAACTACACCCGCCCCGAGGTTTCGGAGCAGGAAATGGCCATGGCGAAGCTGCTCATCAACTCCATGGACACCCCCTTCGACCCCGAACAGTACCGCGACGAGTACCAGGAAAAGCTGCGCGCCCTCATTCAGGCGAAGATTTCCGGTCAGGAGGTGGTCGCCGCGCAGGAGGAGGAGCCGGGCAAGGTCATCGACCTCATGGAAGCCCTCAGGGCGAGCGTGGAAAAAGCCCGGAAGGAAAAGGCGCTGGCGTAAATGGGAACCCTCACCGAATACGGCGAAAAGCGCAACTTCGACGTCACCCCCGAGCCCGTCGGCAGGGAGGACTCCTCGGGGGACGAGCTTCGCTTTGTCGTCCAGCACCATCTGGCCCGGGCAGACCACTTTGATTTCCGCCTCGAATGGCGCGGGGCGCTTTTGAGCTGGGCGGTGCCCAAAGGGCCGTCTTTCAATCCAAAGGACAGGCGCCTCGCCGTGCGCGTGGAGGATCACCCTCTGGAGTACCGGCATTTTGAGGGCACCATCCCCAAGGGCGAGTACGGCGGCGGCACGGTGATGCTGTGGGACGAGGGCGTCTGGGAACCGCTGGCAAACGTGGACGAAGGGCTGGAGACGGGCTCTTTGAAATTCCTGCTGCGCGGAAGGCGGCTTCGCGGCAGGTGGGCGCTGGTGCGCATGCAGAACAAGGCGGGCGAGGACGGCGAAAACTGGCTGCTCCTGAAGGAGCGGGACGAATTCGCAAAAGAGGAGGACGGCATTTCGCAATACGCCGCCAGCGTCCGCACCGGCCGCACCATGGCGGAAATCGAGCGGGGCGAGGCGTCCGCGCTGCCGAAAAACCCTTTTTCCCATGCTGAAGTCCAGCTCGCAAAACTTGCCAAAACCATCCCCGAAGGCGACGGCTGGCTGTTTGAGCTGAAGTACGACGGGTATCGCGTCCTCGCCTTTGTGGAGGAGCACCGCGCGCGGCTCGTCACCCGCAGCGGCGTCGACTGCACGCAGCGCTTTCGGAACGTCGCGGACGCGCTGGTCCGCATGGCAAACGGCCGCGCCATGGTGCTGGACGGCGAGATGGCGGTTGCGGACGCGTCCGGCAGGACGGACTTTCAGGCCCTGCAGGGGTACCTCAAAAAACCAGGGGGGAACCTCGTGTACATGGTGTTCGACCTGCTGGCGCTGGACGGGGAGGACCTGCGATTTCGCCCCCTCGCCGAGCGCAAGGGGCTGCTGGAAGACCTGATGAAGGGCGCACCGGCCGGCCTTCAGTACAGCCGGCACGTGGAAGGCGGCGGAAAGGCGTGCTTTTTTGCCGCCTGCGAAATGGGCATGGAGGGCATCGTGGCGAAGCGGGCGGACGCGCCGTACACCGGCGGCCGCAGCGGCAGCTGGCTCAAGCTCAAGTGCGGCGCGCGGCAGGAGTTCGTCGTCGGCGGCTTCACCCGCACCGAAAAAAAGGCCGCCGGCTTCAGCGCGCTTCTGCTCGGCGTTTACGAAAACGGCGGACTGGTCTACGCCGGGCGGGTGGGCACGGGGTTCTCAAGGGCGGTCACGGAGGAGCTCTGGCGGAAGTTCCAGCCCCTCATACGCCCGGACTGCCCCTTCCAAAACCCGCCCAAGAAACGCCCGGACGAAACCTTTACGTGGCTCTCCCCCGCGCTTGTGGCGGAGGTGCAGTTCGCCGAATGGACGGAGGAAGGCCTTCTTCGCCAGGCGAGCTTCAAGGGCCTGCGGGCGGACAAGGACCCGAAAACCGTCGTCCGGGAAACCCCGCAGGACACAGACGTCCCAACGGAAGAAACCGAGGAGGAAACCGTGGAAACCGTTCAAGGCAGTCAGGAAAGCATCACCGTGGCCGGCGTGCGCGTCACCAGCCCGGACAAGGTCATCTTCGAGCGCCCGCCCGTCACCAAGGCCGAGGTGGTGCGCTACTACGAGCAGGTCGCGCCCCGCATGCTGCCCTTCGTGCGCCGCCGCATCCTGAGCATTTTGCGCTGCCCCAGGGGGGTGCAGTCCTCCTGCTTTTACAAAAAGCACCCCGGCCCGGGGAGCAGGGGCGTTCTGACCATCCCCGTCACCAACAGCGAGGGGGAAACCGAGGAGTATTTCTACATTGAGGACATGGAAGGCCTTCTATCCGAAGCCCAGATGGGCACGCTGGAGTTTCACACCTGGGGCAGCCGGGTGGAAACGCTGGAGCAGCCGGACGTGATGGTCTTCGACCTCGACCCGGACGAGGGGCTGGACCTTTCCGCCGTCCGCCAGGGGGTGCGGGACCTGAAGGGCGTGCTGGATGAGCTGAACCTCGCATCCTTCCTCAAAACCAGCGGCGGCAAGGGCTATCACGTGGCGGTGCCGTTTGAGCCTTCGGCGGACTGGGAGGCGTTTTACGCCTTCGCCCGCCGCGTGGCGGAGGTGCTGGAGCGCCAGTGGCCGGACCGGTACACCACCAACATCCGCAAGAACAAGCGCGCCGGCAAAATCTTCATCGACTGGATGCGAAACGGCCGGGGCGCCACCAGCGTCGCGCCGTACTCCCTGCGCGCCCGTCCGGGGGCGAAGGTCTCCATGCCCATCGCCTGGGACGAGCTGGACAAAGTGGCCCCCGGCGGCATCGACATGGCGGAGGCGCTGCGAAGGCTGCGCGTTCCCGACCCCTGGCAGGGCTTTTTCGACCACGCACGGCGCCTCAAACCGTGAAAAAGCCGCATCCGTCTGGATGCGGCTTTTTCTCAACCTGGCATTTTCGCGGCAAGTGTCCGTTCCGTGTGCCGACCGTTCCACGTGCGCCGGTCCGCCGGCAGGAAAAGCCCGGCATCCCGCCATCGCCGAAAACGGCGGATGCGGCTGGCAGCACGGTCAGCGCAGAGGGGCGCCGGTTTCCTTCTGCCTGAACTCCCGGGCGATGCCGAAGTCGATGAGCTTGAGTCAAGCGGGAGGCTGGGAACGGCGGTGCCGTTATCGCCCTGCATGCCGTAAAGGAACCAGGCTGTACAGCCGTCCAGCGGTTTCATCCAGTTCTTTTCCCCGTTCACACAGTCCCTCAGATATGTCCAAAATCCGAGGGGTTTGAACGTATCGTTCAGCGGGGACTTGCAGTCCAGTTCGCCATCGGCCGACAGGCAGGGGTTTCCCTCCCATGTGTCCGAGCAGATGCTCATCCAGTTCAAAACCTTCCCGTTTGAAATAAGAAAGGAACCTGGAGTCTCTCTTCAGTTTGGGCGGAAATGCTTTACCTGAACGCAGGTGACCGCGTCCCAGTCTCCCTTTCTCAGAAAACTCTGCGGCGCGTGAAAACGCGCTGCCGTCGTATTGATACGCAGCAAAGACGATACAGGCCGCGTCCTCCGGATGCATCGCCCTTTCGGACTCTTCGGCGTGCGATCGCATCGGCGGGCAGCCCCCCATATCACCAGCGTCCGCTCCTGCCCATTGTCCAGGCAGAACAGGCGAAAGCCCGTTTCATAAAAGGCCAAACCCCCGCTCCATTTGCCCGCGCGCGTCACTTCGCCCTGCCTGAGCGCGTAAACCCGCGCAAACCGCCGCAGGCCGGGTTCCTCCAACGATCTGCGGGGTCGTCGCGGACGGTCTCGTTTCAAGCAGGATCAGTTCGCCCAGACCGTCCCCGACCAGATCCAGAAGGTATGCCCCATACAAGCCCCGGGGGTTTTCTCGTCCCGCCACGCATCAGGGTCTGCGACGCCATGGCGCGGCACCGCCTCCTCCTGCAGATCGCGCAGGAAGATGCGCTCCGCCCGTTCCGAGAGCGCCTGCTGAAGCTGCGGGTCGTTCGTCCGGGCGCAGCCGGCCTGCGGGATGTTCAAGGCGCTTTCCTGTCCCCGCGCCCGGCGTACAGCGCGGACAGCCTCACGAAAAACGCCGTCCGGGCGTTTGCCGCCTGCGGCCCGGCGCCAGCAGTACGAACCTATGGAAAAACCCCGCTGTGCGATCTGACGTTTCGCGCGGCGCCCTGCCGTGCGATGCGCCCGCGCGGTACTTGCTTTGTTCCATCAAATTGATGTGCAGCTCGGTGGTCCCGATGCGGAGCACGTCCCCGCTTTGCACCGGCCCGGCCTTTGCGCCCACGGGCAGTTCCCGCACCGCCGCGCACGAGAATGGTGCCGTTTTTCAAGCCCAGATCCCGCAGGAAGAGCTGCCCGCCCTGCAGCGCGAAGGCGCAGCGCCGCCAAGAAACCGGCCCGTCCGGGACCTCGATGTCATTCCCCTTCGCCCTGCCCAGTGTGATGCACGCCTCCGCGGCGTATTTGCGGCTGCTGCCGTAATCCTTCAGGCACATCCTGGCCTGGGCCTGACGGGCCAGGGCCGCCGTGGCGTTCCCGCCGCCCCTTTTCTTGTGTCAGGGGGACGGGTCCTTACGCCTTTGCTTTCTGGCGCTTGCGGGCGCGGCGCGCGCTCCCTTCCCGGCGGTCCTGCTTTTTTTCGTCTTTTTCCGGTTTTTCCGCGCGATCACAATCGCCGCCAGCGCCAGCGCGAGCGTGGCCACCGCCCCGCCGGCGATCGCCCAGAGCATCCACGCCTCGTCCGCCATTTGGGAAACTGCGGGAAGGTCGGGCGCGGGCGTGGGCGAGGGTATGGGCGTGGGATCGGGCGTGGGCGTGGGCGGGACGGCGCGCAGCCGCACGTCCGTGCTGTCCTCCGCCAGAACGCCGTTTTGGCTGACCGTCAGGATCAGCCCCCGCACGCTGCCGTCGGCGACGCTGCCGTCCAGGGGGATTTCGGCGACGTACCCCTCCTGGATGCGCTCATATGCCTTCGCATAGCTTTGGGGCAGCGCGTCCCCGTCGGAAAGCACGCTGTCGCCCCCCGAAAGGCGGGCGACAGCGCCCAGATCGTTGATCGCGTCCCTGTTCTTCTTGCCCTGCACCCCCACCACGTAAAGGGGCAGGCCGGCCTCGGCCGCCTTCTGGGAAACCTCCCCCAAGGTGGCGCTGGCGGGAAAATCGTCCACCCCGTCCGTAAGGAGGACCGCCGCGCGCCGGATCGGCAGCCCTTCGCCCTGCCGTCTGGCCACGTCCAGCGCGCGCAGGACGCCGCTATAGAGCCGGGTCTTGCCGTCCGCAGGCTCAAGGGCCTGCACCAGCTCCAAAAGCAGCTCCCTGTCGGCGGTGAAGTCCGTCAAAACGGCGATCTCCTCCCCGATGGAGAGCAGCGCGGCGCAGTCCCCCTCGCCCATGCCCTCGATCCAGTCTTTCAGCGCCCGTTTCGCGCCGGCGAACTGCTTTTTGGACAGGGATCTGGAAAGGTCCACCGCGAGCACGTACCCGACGCCCATGCCGGACTTTGCCGCCTCCCGCACCTGGGGCGAGAATGCCTTCGTCCCGACGGAGAGGGACACGTCTGCACCGGAAATCCCCGTCACGGCGGCACCCGTTTCGTCCCGCGCGTCAAAAAAAACAAACAGCCTGTCCTCCGCCTGGGCGGTCTGGCTGATGCTGACGGTGGTGAGCACCGCCGCCGAGGCGCAAAAAGGCCAGAGCAGCAGCGCAGCCACACAGATCGCGTACAGTTTTCTCCAATTCATTCGTTTCATGAGCGCAAGTCCGAAAGGCAATGGTAATATTATGAATAGTATGCCAAAATAAGGGTCATTTTGCAAGGAAAGCTTGGTACTTTAAAGGTGTCGCTGAAACTTTTCCAGCCGGCCGCCGCCGGAAAAGCAATCGCGCAGATGCAAAAAAAGCCCGCAAACCAACGGTTTGCGGGTGATGTGGAGCTGATGAGCAGATTCGAACTGCCTACCTCCTCATTACCAATGAGGTGCTCTACCGACTGAGCTACATCAGCACAGGTTTTTCACTTGTCAAAGCGCAATTAGCATTATACCCAAATCGCCCCCGTTGCGCAACCCCCATTTCAATGTTTTTCACAAAAAAGTCACTGGAAAACCGGCCCGGGGGAAAACCCCTTCCGGGCCGGTTTCCCTGACGCTTGTTACGTCAGCGCGTAGAACTTTTTCGCGCCTTTGGTCCTGAGCCAGCGCCAGACCAGCGCGCAGGCGAGCAACATCGCCGCGAGCACGATGACGCCGAACAGAGCAAAGGAAACGCCGGCGAATGCGTAGATGACGGTGGGAGCTGCCAGCGCCACCAGCCCGATCACCATGCAGAGGAACACGCTGCCGCTGCGCTTGACGGGCACCATGGGGTTCTTCCAGTTCAACATGGGCAAAAACAGGTTGGACACCAGACCGACGAGCCCCGCGAACAGCGTGTACGCCATGGGCAGCAGCACCGCCATCGCGCCCGTGAGCGCGTCCACCCCCAGAAACAGGGCGGCCACCACGCCGCAGATCACGCACACCGGCCAGTTCAAAAGCAGCTGCAGCTTCAGCTTCGCCTTGAAAATGTCCGCAGCGGACACCGGAAGGCTGCGCAAAATCCACAGCCTGCTGCCCTCGATGGAGATGCCCGACGCCGTGGGAGGCGCCAGCACCACGCAATAGCACATTATCAGCACGAACGCCGGCAGCACCACCGACTGCGCGGTCTGGACGTCCACGTCCCCGCCGAACATCCCTTTCCCGCCGAACACCAGCATGCCGGTGAAGATCAGCATCAGCAGCGCCCCAACGCCGGTGTTCAGCACATAGCCGTAGAAGGAGAAATAGCTCTTCAACTCCCTGGAGAACAGCGCCCGGGACACGCTCATCCCGCCAATGCGCTCCAGGCGCTCCGCCTTGAAGTTGCCGCGGGTGCGGCGCTCGCCCATGGCGAAGTTGGATTTGCGGAACAGCCTTGCCGACAGGGCGGTGAACAGCCCGAAGGGCACGCCGCAGAGCAGCAGCAGCCAGACGAGGTCGAAGCAGTTCCCCAGCGCGGCGGAAACGAACAGCCGCGTGGGAAGGAAGGCGGAAAGGGCCGCGTCGTAGCGCACCATCGCCGCGGCGATATCGCTGTCCGGCATGGCGCTGAAGGTCATAGACATGAACATCACCGCCACGATGAACGCCAAAGACAGCACCAGCATCACGATGTTGCTTGCCCGGGAGCGGGATGCGACCCGGCTGATGAACATGGCGATGACGCCGGCGACGGCGCACACCAGCAGCGGCGCGATGAGCACCCCCGCCAGCACCGCAAGGTAAAAGCCGAAGGGCGCGCCGTACTTGACGCCGTACACCACACAGAAGGGCAGCGTCACGCCGCCGATGCCCGTCATGCTGAAGGTGTACGCCAGCACGAGCTTCGAAAGGAACAGCTGCGCCTCGGTCACCGGCAGGGACGCGAGCATCTCGTAGTCCTTCGCGGCGAACAGCACGCCGGGGATCTTGCCCACGCCGGTGACGAGGGACATCAAAAGCCCCAGCGCCAGCCCGCCGGACACCAGCAGCCGGGGCACGCCGGCAAAGTCCAGAATCATCGACAGGGACCAGCCGTAAAACGCCATCACGGCCATGAACAATAAAGCCCCCAAAAGCGCCGTGGAACCCAGCATGGTGGCTTTCATCAGGCGCCTCTTGCGCTTTTTTTCGCCGCCGAAGGCCGACAGCAGCCCCACTTTCACAAGAAGATACACGTTCCGCATGGCAATCCCCTCAGTTCTTCGCCGCGTCGTCGGTGAGCTCGAGGAAGACGGACTCCAAAGAGGCGTCGCCCTTGACCTCATCGATGGTGCCCGCGGTCAGCAGCTTGCCCTCCCGGATGATGGCGACCTTGTTGCACAGCTTTTCCGCCACCTCCAGCACGTGGGTGGAGAAGAAGATCGAGCACCCGCTGGCGCACTGCTCCCGCATGATCTCCTTCAGCGTGAAGGAGGCCTTGGGGTCGAGGCCCACAAAGGGCTCATCCAGCACCAAAAGCCGCGGCGAATGGATCAGCGCCGCGATGAGGGCGAGCTTTTGCTTCATGCCGTGGGAATAGGCGGAAATCACGTCCCCCAAATCCTTCGTCAGCTCAAACGCCGCGGCGTACTTTTCGATGAGCCGGTCGCGGTCCCTCTTGTCCACGCGGTAGATGTCCGCGATGAAGGAAAGGTACTTCACGCCGGTGAGGTTGTCGTAAAGGTCGGGGTTGTCGGGAATGTAGGCGATCATGCGCTTGCAGGCGATGGGGTCGGTGCGGATGGACTTGCCGCCGATGAACACGTCCCCCTCGTCGAAGTCCATGATGCCGGTGATGCACTTGATGGTGGTGGTCTTGCCCGCGCCGTTGCGCCCGATGAAGCCGCAGATGTCTCCTTCGGCCACCGAGAGGGACAGATCGTCCACCGCCTTCTTGCCGCCTTTGTAAATCTTGGTCAAATGGGAGATTTCCAGCATGCTCATGCCTCCTGTCCGGGCGGATCCGTCCGCCTTTTGTGCACCATGATACACAAGGCGTCTTTTGATGTAAATATGTCATGCCGCAAATACGCTCCAATCCTTCCCAAAACCGCCTTTTTCCAGCCCTTCACTTTTCCGGTTCCGCCCGCGCCCTTCCCCCTAAGTCCCAATACTCCGCATTTTCCGGATACGGCGCTTTAAGCCCGCCTGAACTGCGGGCGTTTTCACGAATCGGCGCGCCTTCAGGTCTTGCGGATCATCACGTCGTGGAAGCCCAAACTGATGCGCAGGCGCCGCCCCCGGTCAATGGGGAAAAAGTCCACGTCCGACGCAAGCGACAGTGCTTCGCGAAAATCCTCCATGTTCAGGGCGTTGACGCAGAGGTTTTCGATTTCGATTTCGATATATCCGTGCTGCTTGAACAGCAAATTAAACCCCCATTCGATATGCGCGTCTGGGTCATATTCGTAAACGACGCCGGACAGCAGCTCCAGCGCCCTTTGCAGTTCCGCCATGCGGGCATTGTCCACCACGAACAGCGCTTTTTCGTTTTCCTCGTGCAGCCAGCGCATGAACTCCAAAAACGCCTCTTCCTCGGTCAAAGGGGTCAGTTGAATGATTTCGGCCACGGTTTTTTCTCCTTTCGGGTTTCTCATTTTGAAGCGCCTTCTCTTAATAAGTAATGAAAATTGCGAATTATAACCTGTTCACAGAAATTTAACAAAAAACCCCGCTTTAGCGGGGCCTTCTGGTTTAACCGGCTAAGGGGTTTCTTCAGCGGCCTTCCCTGGCGGTGCGCCTGAGGGCGACGGCGAAGGCGACGGCGCACGCGGCGGCCAGAGCGATGAACAGCGCGGCGGAGGCGGTGGCGTCACCGGTCTGGGGCACTTCGTCCACGTCGGTGCCGTCCTCATCCTCGACGGGGAGCTCGTCGTCGATGGGCTCGTCGGTGGTGCCCTCGTCCACGTCCCTCTCCTCGTCCACCACGTTGTATTCCACGGCGAAAGTGGCCTTGTAGGTGGTGGCCTGCTCGAAGTTCTTGTCCTGCAGCTTGTAGTTGTAGCTCAGGCTGAAGCCGAAGTCGGCGAGCATGGTGTCAAGAGCGGCCTGCTCGGCGGCGGTGAAGGCGGCGGAGCCGGCGGAAGGGCCGTCCAGGAAGATGTAGTTGCCGCCCACGACCTGCCTGGCGATCTTGCTGTTGTTCTTGGCAAGGCCCAGGGACACGCCGTAGCCTTCCGCGCTGGTGACCTCGGTGTCCAGCGTCACGATCTCCGTGGCGGAGCCGTCCGCGGCGACGAGGCTGATGCGGTAACCCACGGTGGACAGGGAAGCCGCCACGGAAGCCGGCCAGGAGGTGGTGGTGCTGACGGCGGCCCAGGAAGCGGGAACCTTGTCGATCTTGTAGGTGCGGCCGTTTTGGGTGACGGTCAGGGTGTCATCCTTGAACTTGAACTCGGTGGGAGACACTTTGGCGGCGATGGAGCCGTTCTGGACCGCGCGGTTGATGCCGGTGAAGCCGATGACGTAGCTGGCTTCGCGGGCGGCGCCGGTCTCGTCGATGGCCAGGTTGAAGGCGGGGCTGCCCACGTTCACGTTGGAATTGGCGGGGTTGTCCTGGAAGACCTTGACCTTGAAGGTCAGGGTGTTGGTGGACTTGTCATAGGCCAGGGCGTCGGAGGCGTTGGCCTTGACGGTGCCGTTGGCGGTGGAGACCAGGTTCACATAGGTGGAGTCATGGGGATGGGTAAGCACCACGTCCGCCATGGTGTTCATGGAAAGGTCCACGGTGTCCGAGCTCACCACGATGGTGTACTCGTTGCCCACCGCGCTGGTGTGGGCCAGCGTCTTGGCCGGGTTGCTGACGGAAATGCTCAGGGCGAAGTACATCAGCTCGTTGACGTTGTAGGTCTTGGCGGAAGCGTCCACCAGGTCGCTGTAGATGCGCACGCCCTGGGTGGTGACGGTGGCGTCGGTGCACTTGAAGCCGGTGACGGCGAAAGCGTCCGTCAGGGTGGTGGTGCCGGTGCCCGGGGACACCACGAAGGCGAAGGACGCCAGCGCGGCGAGGCACACAGCAGCGGCAAGCGCGAGGGAAATCAGCTTTTTCATGTTGCGCTCTCCTTTGAGTCGGATTTGGGATGGGTTTGCCGGTCGCCGCCATGATAACGCGAAAAATGCCGCCGGGTCAACACAAATATTGCGTTTTTATTGCGTATTTTTACGAATTTATGTTTTGTACACAGGAATTCCGCAATAATTTCGCAAATTATTCACGTATAGTTCATAGTCCATAACCATTTTCTTCCATGGAAAATCCTTCAGAAAAGGGTTGGGAAAGCGACCCCCGTCTGTCCGTTTATTTCGCTTCATCCTTGTGCGCCCATCCGGCAGCGAAACGCCCCGCGCCGGCGGGCGGCGCGCCTTTCTGCCCGCTAAAGCGGCCTGTTGTTTCGATAATCCGCCGCCAAATCCGCCATGCTATAGGAGCGCGGCCCGCTTTTTTGCGGCGGGGCCGCCGCTTCACAAACCATGCTTTGGTGGTATAATGTTTGCAATGACAAAACCTGGGGGTGCATGATGGATTACCGCAGCCGCTACGACGCGTGGCTCAAGGATAAAGCCCTGGACGAGCAGACGAGACAGGAACTGATTCGCATCACCGATGAGGCGGAGCTGACCGACCGGTTTTATAAGGATTTGGAGTTCGGCACCGCCGGATTGCGCGGCATTTTGGGCGCGGGCAGCAACCGCATGAACGTCTATACCGTCGGCAGGGCCGCGCAGGGCCTGGCCAACTATTTGAAAACCATCCCAAACGCAAGCGAGGCCGGCGTCGCCATCGCCTATGACTCCAGAAAGCGCTCGGACGAGTTCGCCCTGCGTTCGGCGCTCATCCTGGCGGCGAACGGCATCCGGGCATACCTGTTTTCCGGCATCCGCGCCGTCCCCCAGCTTTCCTTTGCGGTGGGGTATCTGAAATGCGCCGCCGGCATCGTCATCACCGCCAGCCACAACCCCAAGGACTACAACGGCTTCAAGGTGTACGGCGCCAACGGCGCGCAAATCAACCCCGAGACCGCGAAAAGCATCACGGAACAGATTGCGCACATTCCAGACTTTTCCGCCATCCGCCTGATGGAGGAACATGAAGCGCGGGAAAAGGGCCTTCTGGTGACCATCGGCAAAGAGGTGGACGAGGCGTATTTCGCATACACCATGGGACTCGCCCTCGACCCGTCGGTGCTGGCGGGAGCGAAGGATTTGAACATCGTGTACACCCCGCTGTTCGGCGCGGGGGCGGAGCCGGTGAAGCGGATCCTCACCGCCGCGGGGGTGCAAAAGCTGCACGTGGTCAAAGAGCAGAGCGAGCCCAACGGCGAGTTCCCCGGCCTGCCGGCGCCCAACCCCGAAGTGCCCGAAGCCTTCGAAAAGGCGGTGGCGCTCGCCCGAAAAGCGGGGGCGGACCTCATCCTCGCCACAGACCCCGATTCCGACCGGCTGGGCGTCGCCGTTAAAAAAGGAGAGAATTTTGTCATCCTTTCGGGCAACCAGATCGGCTGTCTGGTGTTGCACTACCGCCTGATGAAGCTCAAGCTGCAAAATAGGCTCCCGTCGGACGGCTTTGTGGTGAAGTCCATCGTGTCCACCAACTTCGCCAACGCCATCTGCGAGAGCTTCAACGTCCGCATCGACGAAGTGCTGACCGGCTTTCGCTTCGTGGGCGAAAAGATCGACACTTCCGAGCGGGAAAAGACCGGCTCCTTCCTGTTCGGCTTCGAGGAAAGCTACGGGTTCCTTTCCGGCACCAAAGTGCGGGACAAGGACGCGATCTGCGCCGCGCTGATGGCGGCGGAAGTCGCCGCCTACTACTCGCTTCGCGGCATGACGCTGCTGGACGGCCTTGCCGAGCTGTTTGAGCAGTACGGGCATTTTTGCGAGGCGGTGAAGTCCTATACCCTCACCGGCGCCGAGGGCATGGAGAAGATCCGGTCCGCCATGGAGCGCCTGCGGAGCAATCCCCCGGAAAGCATTTACGACCGGAAAGTCCTCGCCCTGAGAGATTACCTGGAAGGATACCGGCAGGAAAACGGCGAGCAAAAACCCACCGGCCTTCCGAAGTCCAACGTGCTTTACTACGAGCTGGGCGGCGGGGACTGGCTGTGCGTCCGCCCGTCGGGCACCGAGCCGAAGCTCAAGGTGTACGCCGGCGCCAGCGAGGAAACGTCCGAAGGCGCCAAAAAGCGCGTGCAGTGCTACCTTGCCGCCGCGGAGGAGCTGTTGGGCATGGAGGGCTGACGCGCCCGCGGAAAAAACCCGCCTGTTTTTCGCAGGCGGGTTTTTATGCCCCTTTCACCTTTTCGGGAAAACTATGCCCGACGCGGGCCAAAAAGCCCCGTTTTCCACCGCCATCCCGTGGCGGCGCACCATGGTTTGTGGTACAATCATGCGGAAAACACTGAAGAATTCAGCAAACAACCGGAGGAAGCATGTACATCGCGGACGGCTGGAAGGACTATGAACTCATCGACTGCGGCTCGGGGGACAAGTTCGAGCGCTGGGGGGAATACACCCTGCTGCGCCCCGACCCTCAGGCCATCTGGCCTTTAGACCCTTGCAAGCCCCACGCGGTGTACCACCGCTCCAGCTCCGGCGGCGGGCACTGGGAATACCTTCGCCCGCTTCCCGAAAAGTGGGAAATCCGCTATAAGGAGCTCACCTTCGTGGTGCGCCCCACCGGTTTCAAGCACACCGGGCTCTTTCCCGAACAGGCGGTGAACTGGGACTGGATGAGCGGCCTCATCCAAAAAGCCGGCCGCCCGGTTTCGGTGCTGAACCTTTTTGCCTACACCGGCGGCGCCACCGTCGCCTGCCTCAAGGCCGGCGCGGAGGTGCTGCACCTGGACGCCGCCAAGGGCATGGTGGCCTGGGCGAAGGACAACGCCGCGGCCTCCGGCCTTTCCGCAGCCCCCGTGCGGTACATCGTGGATGACGCCATGAAGTTCGTGCAGCGGGAAAAGCGAAGGGGCAGAAGGTACGACGCCGTCATCATGGACCCGCCGAGCTACGGCCGCGGCCCCACGGGGGAAATGTGGAAGATCGAGGAAGGGCTTTACCCCCTCGTGCAGGCGTGCGTGGACATTCTGTCCGACGATCCGCTGTTCTTTTTGATCAACAGCTACACCACAGGGTTAGCCCCCACGGTGCTGAAGAATATTCTGAATCTCGCCCTTGTGCCCCGCTTCGGCGGAAAGGCCGAGGCGGGCGAAGTGGCCCTTCCCTGCACCAGAAGGCGCATCCTTTTGCCCTGCGGCGCGTCGGGGCGCTGGACGGCGGGGCGCTAGCGGCCCTCGGGCTGGGTTTCGGCCGCTTCGGAGCGGCGCCGGTTCAAACCCAGAATCTCCATCGCCGTGTGCAGCGCGATGCGCGCGTCCACCGAAAAGCGCATGTGGCGTACGTACCATAAATCCCTCGCGAGCCGCTCTTCCGGCCTGCCCTCCCGGTCTTCCACCTGGGCAAAGCCGGTCAGCCCCGGCCGCACGTTCAGCCGCTCCAGGGCGATGGGGGGCATTTTGTTCATCTCCGATAGCACCAGCGGCCGGGGGCCCACGAAGGACATTTCGCCCTTGAGCACGTTGACCAGCTGGGGAAGCTCGTCCAACGAACACTTTCGGAGCACCCTGCCCACCTTTGTGATGCGCGGGTCGTCCTCCCGGCTGGCGAAGATCTGCCCGGGCTCTTTTAAAAGATGCGCCAGGGGCTCCGCCCCGGTGTGCATGGTGCGAAGCTTGTACACTTTGATCAATCTGTGGTCCTTGCCCACCCGCCACTGGGAAAAAAGCGCCCTGCCCGGCGAGTCCAGCCGGATGATGAGCGCCACCAGCGGATAAAAGGGCAGCAAAACCAACAGCAAAAGAAGGGCGAAGGCCACGTCCAGCCCCCGCTTGACGTGGGGATAGATGCTCTTTCGCATCGGAAAACTCCTTGCCATCGACTCACCAGACTAGTTTTTTCCGAAAGGACATGAATATGCACACCTTTGAAGCCGGCACGTTTGACGCCGTGGTGGTGGGCGCCGGCCACGCGGGCTGCGAGGCCGCCCTCGCCCTCGCCCGCACCGGTCAGCGCACATTGTGCCTGACCATGAACCTCGACTCCGTGGCGCTGATGGCCTGCAACCCCGCCATCGGCGGCTCCAGCAAAGGCCATTTGGTGCGGGAAATTGACGCCCTCGGCGGCGAAATGGGCCTCGCGGCGGACGAGACCTTTATTCAACTGAAGCTCCTCAACACCGGCAAGGGCCCGGCGGTGCACAGCCTGCGCGCCCAGATGGACAAGCGCCGTTACCACGAGCGCATGAAGCATGCGCTGGAAAGCACGGAAAACCTGTACCTTCGCCAGGGCGAGTGCGTGCGCATCCTTGTGGAAAACGGGAGCGTTTCCGGCGTCCTCACCGCCACAGGCGCCATTTTCCGCGCCCGGGCCGTGGTGCTCGCCACCGGCGTGTATTTGAAGAGCCGCATCATCATCGGAGAGGCCTCTTTTCAGCAGGGCCCCACGGGACTGCAGGACGCCAAGCACCTTTCTTCCTGCCTTGAGGAACTGGGCTTCCCCCTGCGCCGCTTCAAGACCGGCACCCCCGCCCGGGTGAACCGCCGCTCCATCGACTTTTCCAAAACCGAACCCCAGTACGGCGATCCCAAGGCGCCCCCGTTTTCCTTTTTGACGGAGCAGAAGCGATCCGCCGATTACCCCTGCTTCCTCACCTACACCAACGAGCGCACCCACGAGATCATCCGCAATAATCTCCACCGCGCGCCCATGTACAGCGGCGCGATTCACGGCACCGGCGCGCGGTACTGCCCGTCCATCGAGGACAAGGTGGTGCGCTTCGCCCACAAGGACAGGCACCAGCTCTTTTTGGAACCCGAAGGCCTGACCACGGACGAGGTTTACCTTCAGGGCCTTTCCACCTCTTTGCCGGAAGACTTGCAGGAGCAGGTCATCCGCACCATTCCCGGCCTGGAAAACGCAGAGATGATGCGCGCGGCCTACGCCATCGAGTACGACTGCATCGACCCCACCCAGCTGAACCTTGCGCTAAGCGCCAAGCACATCGAAGGACTGTACTTCGCCGGCCAGATCAACGGCACCAGCGGCTATGAAGAGGCCGCCGCCCAGGGCATCGTGGCGGGCATCAACGCCTCGCTGTGGCTGCGGGGAGAAGAACCTTTGATTTTGCGAAGGGACGACGGGTACATCGGCGTATTGATCGACGATCTCGTCACCAAGGGCACCAACGAGCCCTACCGCATGATGACCAGCCGGGCGGAATACCGCCTGCTGCTGCGGCAGGACAATGCCGACCTGCGCCTCACCGAACTGGGCTACAGGGCGGGCCTTGCCACCCGCGAGCGCTACGAGCGCATGTTGAAAAAGAAGAACGCGCTTTCCAAAGAGCTTTCCCGCATGAAGTCCACGCTGGCGGACAAAGAGACCCTGCTTCGCATATTGGAAGAACGGGGCGACCTTCCCCCCAAACGCGTGCCCACGCTGTTCGACCTTCTCAAGCGCGAAGGGTTTGACTTAGCGGACGTGCGCCGCTGCGACCCCGACCCGCAGGACATTGCGGACGACGTCGCCGAGCAGCTGGCCATCGAAGCAAAGTACGAGGGATACATCCAGAAGCAAAAAGACGAGGTGGAGCGCTTCCAAAAGCTGGAGAACCGCGCCATCCCCAAGGACATCGACTACCTGAACATGACCGGCCTGCGCCTTGAAGCCCGGCAGAAGCTGGACAGGCAGCGGCCGGAGAACATCGGCCAGGCGTCGCGCATATCCGGCGTGTCGCCTGCGGACGTGGCGGTGCTGCTCATCGCCGTGGAAAAATACGAACGGGAAAAAGGAGCGCGCCCATGAAGGACGACGTGCTGCTCGCCGCCCTGTCCGAAGTCGGATTTGCCCCGACGGCGGAACAGGCGGAGCGATTCAAGACCTATCATGCCCTGCTTTGCGCGTGGAACGAACGGGTGAACCTGACCGCCGTGACGGATGACGCGGGCGTGGCGCAAAAGCACTTCGCGGACTCGCTGCTCGCCCTGCCGTATTTGCGGGGCGGCGCGCGGGTGCTGGATCTGGGCACCGGCGCGGGTTTTCCCGGCGTTCCCCTGCTCATAGCGAAGCCGGACATTCAGCTGACCCTGATGGACTCGGTGCAAAAGAAGCTGGACTTTCTGGCGGAACTTCTGCCCAAGCTGGGGCTGAAGGCTGAGATCGTCCATTCCCGGGCGGAGGACGCGGCGAAAAAGCCAGCCTACCGGGACGGGTTTGACGCGGTGTGTTCCCGCGCCGTGGCGCCCATGAACGTTTTACTCGAGCTCGCCCTGCCGTTTGTGAAGCCCGGAGGCGCCGCGGTGTGCTTCAAGGGACCGGCGCTGAAGGACGAGCTGGCCGTGTCGGACAGGGCCCTGCGGGAGCTTTGCGGAAAGCTTTCGGAAATCAGGGAGTTTGCCCTCCCCTGGGGGGACAGGAGGCTCGCCATCGTCCAAAAAACCGCCCCCACGCCCCAAAAGTACCCCCGCCAGGCCGGAAAGGCCAGTAAATCGCCGCTATGCTGACGGTGCGCATCCTCTGCGTCGGCAAAATGAAGGAAAAGTTCTACGCCGACGCCGTCAGCGAATACAAAAAGCGCCTCTCCAACAGGGTGAGGCTGGAAATCGTGGAAGTGAAGGACCGCCCCGCGCCCGACAATCTCTCCCCCGCCGGGGAAAAGGCCGTCAGGGACGCCGAGGGGGAGCAGATTCTCAAAGCCATCAGCCCGAACGATTACGTCATCGCCCTCGCCATTGCGGGCAGGCGCATGGACTCGCCGGCGTTCGCCAGAGAGCTTCAAAACCTGATGAACGCCGGCAAAAGCCGCATCGTCTTCGTCATCGGGGGGTCTTTGGGCTTATCCGACGCCGTCTTGAAGCGCGCGGACGAGAAGCTGAGCTTTTCGGACTTCACCTTCTGCCACCAGCTGATGCGGGTCATCCTGCTGGAACAGATCTACCGCGCGGTGAAGATCAACGCCAATGAGAGCTATCACAAATGACCGGCGGCCGGAGGGCGCGAACGCTTCCGGCCGGTCTTGTTAACGGCTTCACATTTCCCTTTGGGGCACATATGCTTATTCCATCAGGGATGCCGGTGAAACAGCCCTTTTGGCAGCCTGCCGCGCTCCATCCTGCAATAAAAACGCTGGAGCGGGCGCTGCAAAAAGGCTTCCTGCGGGCGGCAGATGCGTACGCCCAATGGTTCTTCATACTTTTGTAAGGTTTGCACGGCTTTTTTTCCCTGGTTTGATATGTTATATTGATAAAGCGCAGATTGGCAATCTTTCATCATACTGCCGGCGGTCCTTACAGGAGTTGCGGATTTGGGCAGGAAGGATTGCTTTTTACATCTTGCAAAAACAGCCGATGGGTATTATAATGAGGACCTGTTGGTTTGTTAATATTTTAACTCTATCAGGAGGTTGACCATGAGAGTCTTCAATTTCGCCGCAGGGCCCGCCACGCTGCCCCTGCCCGTATTGCTCCGCGCCCAGGCCGAACTGGTGGAACACGGCGGCAACGGCATGTCCGTCATGGAGATGACCCACCGCTCTTCCATGTTCAAGTCCATCATCGACGGCGCGGAATCCTCTCTGCGCCGCCTGATGGACATTCCCGAGGATTACGCCGTCCTGTTTTTGCAGGGCGGCGCCACCACCCAGTTCGCCGCGGTGCCCATGAATCTCATGCACACCGGCAAGGCGGACTATATCGTCTCGGGCAACTTCGCGCAAAAAGCCGCCAGGGAGGCCGAAAAATACGGCACCGCCCGGGTGGTGAAAAGCTCGAAGGACAAAAACTTCAGTTATATTCCCAAAACCGTCCGGTCGGATTTTGACCCCGAAGCGGATTACGTGCACATCACCACCAACAACACCATCTACGGCACGAGCTACCGCACCAATCTGCCGGATGTAGGGGATGTTCCGCTGGTGGCGGACATGTCGAGCAACATTCTCTCCGAGCCCTATGACGTGCGCCGCTTTGGCCTGATTTACGCCGGCGCCCAGAAGAACATCGGCCCGGCTGGGCTGACCATCGTCATCATCCGCAAAGACCTTGCGGAAAAAGGCCCCATCGCGGACTTCGTGCCCACGATGCTCCGGTATGACACGCAGGTGAAGGACGGCTCCATGTACAACACGCCCCCCACTTTTGCCATTTACCTCGCCGGCCTCGTGTTTGAGGATCTGGAAAAGAACGGCGGCGTCGCCGCGGCAAAGGAGCGCAACGAGAAAAAGGCGAAGATGCTGTACGACGTGCTGGACGCGTCGGACTTCTACCGCCCCGTGGCGCAAAAGGAGGACCGCTCCATCATGAACGTCACCTTCACCACGCCGGATCCCGACACCGACGCCCGCTTTGTCAAGGAGGCGGCGGAACGCGGCCTTGTGAACCTCAAGGGCCACCGGGCGGCGGGGGGCATCCGCGCCAGCATCTACAACGCCATGCCCATCGAGGGCGTGGAGGCGCTCTGCGCGTTCATGCGCGAGTTTGAGAAGAAAGCATAACAGGAGTTTGACCGATATGAATATCCTCACCCTGAACAAGATCGACCCCATCGTCCACGAAATCCTGAAGGGCTACAACGTGTCCGACGACTGCGGGGACCCGGTGGGCATTTTGGTGCGCAGCGCCAAGATGCACGACATGGCGTTTCCAGATTCCCTGCTCGCCATCGCCAGGGCGGGCGCGGGGGTGAACAACATCCCCATCGAGCGGTGCGCCGAGGAGGGCATCGTGGTGTTCAACACCCCCGGCGCCAACGCCAACGCCGTCAAGGAATTGGTGTTCGCCTCGCTGATGATGGCGACGCGCAACCTCTACGAAGCCATCGAGTGGTGCAAGACCCTCTGCGGCAACCCCGACGCCGCCGCGCTGGTGGAGCAGGGCAAGAAGCAGTTCGTGGGCCCGGAGCTCAAGGGCAAGACCATGGGCGTCATCGGCCTGGGGGAAATCGGCGTGATGGTGGCCAACGAGGCGTACGCCATCGGCATGAACGTCATCGGCTTTGACCCCTTCATCACCGTGGACCACGCGTGGAAGCTGTCCCGCGCCATCGAGCACGCGACCTCGCTGGAATACCTCATCAAAAAGTCGGACTTCATCACCCTCCACGTGCCGCTGACGGACGACACCCGCGGCTTCTTCAACGAAAGGCTGCTCGCCCTCTGCAAGCCCACCGCCATGCTTTTGAACTTCTCCCGGGCGGACGTGGTGGATACCAAGGCCGTGATTCAGGCTTTGGAGGAGGACCGCCTCGCGAAATACATCGTGGACTTCCCCACGCCGGAGGTCATTTGCAAGAAGAACGTCGTCGCCATCCCGCACCTCGGGGCCTCCACGCCGGAGGCGGAGGAGAACTGCGCCCGCATGGCGGCAAAACAGCTGAAGGAATACATCGAGTACGGCAACATCGTCAACTCGGTGAACCTGCCCAACTGCGCGATGGAGCGCAGCGGCGCCATGCGCATCTGCCTGATCCACCGGAACATTCCCAACATGGTGGGCAGGATTTCCGCCGCCGTCGCCCAGCGCAACGCCAACATCGCCAACATGATGAACCGCTCCCGGGGCAATTACGCCTACACCATCCTCGACCTGGACGAGGACATCAACAACCACCTGTACGACGACCTTTGCGCCATCGACGGCATGATCCGCACCCGCATCCTCAAGTGGCAGAACGCCTGAAGCCGACGGCCCTCGCTGCTGGTGCGCCCGCTTCCCTTGACTGTTTTCCGGCGGGCGCGCGCATCGGATGCCTGTGCATAAAAACGGGGCAAAGCGAAAAACCTGCTGGATGAATCTCCGGCAGGTTTTTTCGCTGTGCCCCCGCGCGTTCCGCGCCGCGTCAGACGCGCTCAAAGGACTTCAGCAGCCGCAGGTAATGGTTGGCCTCGCGCAGCACGTGGTCGGCCAGCAGCGGGAGGATGACGGACCGGATGCTGCAGGAAAGGATCCCCTGGGTGCCCTGGGCCTTGAAATTGCGCAGATCCTTCGTCGCCTTCAGGCTCGCCAGCGTGACCTTTGCGAAATCGGCGGTGTTTTCTTCTGCCTTTTTGGCGGCTTCGGTCAGCTTGTCGAATTCGCAGCCGAATTCGTTGGCCTTGCCGATCAGCTCGTTTTCGGTAGGGTCTAAAAGGCCCCGGATGAACTTCGCGTGCTCCGCCATCTGCCTGTTCCAGAAGAACTCCTGGTCCAGAGCGTCCTTTTCGTAGGTGAAATCCTCGCGGTTTTGCAGCTTCTTCAGCGTCTTGCAGTACAGTTCCGCCTCGCGGATGATGTGCTTGATCAGCAGCGGGTAGTTGAAGGTGAAGATCCTGCAGTCCAGCTGGTCGCACAGCACGTTGGTCTTGAACTGGATGAGGTCCTCCGTCGCCTTGATGGCCTTCTTGTTCAGCCCGGCGACGCGCTGTTCGAACATCGGGGTGACGCGGAAGTTCGCGCCGCAGCACAGCCGCGACTCCGCCTGGGTGATCTCCGTGGGGATCTGCACGCCGGTCAGGTGGATGGTGGCCTGTTCCGCGTTCAGCGTAAAGGGCGTGATCACCTCGCCGGACTGCAGCACGTCGCAGCCGACGATGCCGTTGGCAAGGGAGACCGCCTCCTTCAGGATCCCGTCAAACTCCTTGCGAAGGGCATCCGCCTTCTGCGCCAGGTTCGCGTCCTTTGCCACGAACGCCGCCTGCAGGAACAGCGCGTGCTCCTTCATGATGCGCGCAAAAAACAGATGAAGGCCCAGGGATTGCCTGACAAAGTCAACTTTTGAGAGCATTATCGTACCTCCTGCACGGGTTACTGACTTTTTCCATCACGGGAAAACGGTTGCTGACATTTCGGGCAGCTGACTTCTTCAATATATGTTCATATGATTGAATCGGTCCCGCCGCCCGCGCGGGGACAACGGAAAGTACGCCGATGGCGTTGTGTTCCATGGCGAATTTGTGTTACCATGAATACCGGCGCCGATGTGCGCGCCTTGCGAAGGAGGAAGAACCATGATCCCGGCACCGGTGGAACAGCTCGCCGCCGCCTTTTCCCAGAAGGGCCATTCCCTCTACGCCGTGGGGGGCATGGTGCGAAACCCCCTTTTGGGCTATCCCATCAGCGACATGGACGTCACCACCGACGCCCTGCCCGAGGAGTCCCTGAAAATCGGGGAGGAACTTGGCCTTGTCTGCGTGCCCAAGGCGGTGCAGTTCGGCACGGTGGAGCTCATCGCGCCGGACAAAAGCTGGTCGGTGGAATGCACGACCTTCCGGGCGGACACCTACGGCCCCGGCGGCTTCCACCGCCCCCAGGGCGTGCGCTTTTCGAAAGATCTGGCGTCCGACGCCTTCCGGCGGGACTTCACCGTCAACGCCATTTACCAAAACGCCCTCACCGGCGAGATCGTGGACCCCACGGGGGGCATGCATGATCTTCAGAACCGCCTGCTTCGCGCCACGTCCAAAGACCCGAAGGACATTTTGAAGGACGACGGGCTTCGCGTTTTGCGGCTGGTGCGGTTCGCCTGCGAGCTGGGCTTTGAAGTGGAGGAAAGGACCGCCGCCGCGGCGAAGGAATACGCACAAGGCCTTTCAGACATTCCCGCCGAGCGCGTTTACGCCGAGCTGAAGAAAATCCTTCTTTCAGATGTGCGCTATTTTGCCGCGCAGCCAGACGGCGAGCACGCCGTGCTGCGGGCGTTTCGGCTGATGCACGAGCTGGGCATTCTGCGCTTTGTGGTGCCGGAGCTGCTGGAGGGCGAAAACGTCGCCCAGAACCCGAAGTATCACGCCTACGACGTGATGCACCACGCCTTCCGCGTCGCCGCCAGCACGCCGCCAGACCTGGTTTTGCGCCTTGCCGGCATGCTGCACGACATTGCGAAGCCCGCCATGGTGCATAAGACCGGCCGCATGTACAACCACGAGTCCGTGGGCGCGGACATGGCGCGGGACATCCTCGCCCGCCTGAAGGTGGAAAAGGCGGTCATCAGCCGCGTGTGCGCGCTGATCCGCTGGCATATGTACGACCTGGACGGCCGGGCGAAGGAAAAGACCCTCAAAAAGCAGTTCGCGCAGTGGGGGCCGTCCTTTGTGCTGGACCTCGCCAATCTGCGGGAGGCGGACGTGGTGGGCTCGGGCATGTCCCGCGAGCCTGTGGACACCGCCGAGCGCTGGCGCCGGGTGCTTTCCGAGATGCGCGCCGCCGGCACCCCCTTTTCCGAAAACGAGCTGGACATCGCCGGGGAGGACATCGCCGCGCTGGGCTTCGCCGGAAAGCAGATCGGCGAAATCAAACGCGCCCTGTGGCTGCACTGCGCGGTGCACCCGGAGGACAATCAAAAGCCAAAACTCATCCGCCTTGCCAGGGGCATGGTCCACAGCGGCCCTCCCGGACGCAGGGGCTGAAACGCGACAATATGCAGATAAAATTCGTTCCGATTTTTTCCGGAAGTTCGGGAAACTGCGCCCTTTTTGCCACCGAGGGCGCAAAACTGCTCATCGACGCGGGCAGGCCCGGCTCCGCCATCATTGACCAGCTTCACCGGCTGAAACTCGACCCGTTCTCGCTGGACGGGATTCTCGTGACCCACGAACACACCGACCACGCAAAGGGCGTGGGCGTGCTCTCAAGGCGGTTTGACCTGCCGGTTTTCGCCACCGCGGCGACATTCGCGGCGATGGAGCAATCCATCGGTTCCCTGGCGTCGAAAAACATCCGCGTCATCCACCCCGGGCACGAGTTTTCGGTGGGGAACGTCTGCGTCTCCCCCCACTCCATCCCCCACGACGCCGCGGACCCGGTGGGCTTTGTGTTCCGGTGCTGCGGCCGCACCGTCGCCCAGTTCACCGATCTGGGCCACATGCCGAAAGAAGTTCTGGACATCGCCGCCGAGGCCGACCTCGTGGTGCTGGAGAGCAACCACGACGTGACGATGCTCAAAAACGGCCCCTACCCCTTCGCGCTCAAGCAGCGCATCCTGAGCAAAAGGGGCCACCTCTCCAACGACACCGCCGCCGAAGCCGCCGTATCCCTCGCCTCGCGGGGCGTGACGGCCATCGTGCTGGGACACCTCAGCGCCCAGAACAACACCGAGACCATCGCCTTTGAGACGGTGCGCCAGGCGCTCACCCGGGAGGGCGTGCGGGTGGGCGAGGACGTGCGGCTGGAGGTGGCGTCCCGCGAAGGCCCAACGGTGGCGTACGACCTGAGCGTGCTGTAAGCGCGCAACAGCCGCTTTGCTGCGCGCACGGGGCCGCGCGCCCATGCCGGATCGTTGCAAGCTTTACGCGGCAGTTTCTGTCTGCTTTTGCGAGCCTTGTCGCATCGCTGGACCGGTGCAACTGGATGAACCTGCAAAACGGCAGGCTCAGACTGCTTACTGGACCGGTGCAGTGTAAAACACCGCCTGTTATTAACGCAGTATCCCTTAACAAGCCGTCCCCGCCGTCACCAGAGCCACTTGCATGCCGAAAGCGATACACCCATGAGAATCATATCCGAAAGCCGGATCTCCGACCTCGTGCGCGAGCTGTTTTTGCGCTGCGCGTACTGCGTCACCGACGACGTGGCGGACGCCATACGCGCGGCGCTGGATGTTGAGGAGTCCCCCGCGGGCAAAGCCGCGCTCGCGCAGATTCTGGAAAACCACAAAGCCGCGCAAAAGCGCCGCCTTCCCATCTGCCAGGACACCGGCATGGCGGTGGTGTTCGCGAAGGTGGGCTGCGGCGCCGTCATCGACGGCGACTTTGCCGCCGCTGTGAACGACGGCGTCAAAAGGGCGTACGCGGAAGGCTTTTTGCGAAAGTCCGTGGTCGCCGACCCCCTGTTTGACCGCAAAAACACCCAGGACAACACCCCCGCGGTGATTCACGCAGAACTCGTGCCGGGGGACGGCGTGGAGCTCACCGTCACCGCCAAGGGCTTTGGCAGCGAAAACATGAGCGCCGTGAAGATGCTCTCCCCCGGCGAAGGGGAACAGGGTGTCATCGACTTTGTGGTGCAGACCGTGGACGGCGCCGGCCCCAACCCCTGCCCGCCGGTTATCGTGGGGGTGGGCATCGGCGGCACCATGGAGTACGCCGCCCTGCTGGCGAAAAAGGCGGTGCTGCGGAAAGTGGGAAGCAAAAACGCAGACCTCCGCTACGCCGCGCTGGAGGAGGAACTCCTGCGCCGGGTCAACCGCCTGGGCATCGGCCCGGCGGGCACGGGCGGGCGGGTCACCGCGCTGGCTGTGCACGTGCTTGCCGCCCCCACCCACATCGCCGGCCTTCCCGTGGCGGTGAACCTCTGCTGCCACGCCTCCCGGCACGCCACCGGCAGGATTTAAGCCGCGGAACAGCGCTACAGTCCTGTTGCTTGACGTTGGTCCGGTCCAGTCAGTATCGGTTTTTTTGACGGCGGGCGTCAACATGCGCGCGGATCGATTGCACCGGTGCAGTCTTTTTGCCGCAGTATGACCGCCGAACGTCTGACACTTCTCACACCTTTGAACCGATTCTTTTAAAAGGCCGTTTCATGCGCATCCATCTTCCGCTGGACGAACACACCGCCCGCGCCCTGCGCGCGGGGGACAGCGTGCTGCTCACGGGGCCGATGTACGTCGCCCGGGACGCCGCCCACAAGCGCCTCATCGCCCTGATCGAGGCGGGGCTTCCCCTGCCCTTTCCCGTCGCTGGGGAAACCATCTATTACGCCGGGCCCTCCCCGGCGCCGGAGGGGCATGTCGTGGGTTCCATCGGGCCCACTACCTCCGGCAGGATGGACCGGTATACCCCCGCTTTGCTCGACCTCGGCCTGCGCTGCACCGTGGGGAAGGGCAAGCGAAGCCCGGAGGTGCTCGCATCCATGCGAAAGAACGGCGCGGTGTACCTCGGCGTCACCGGCGGCGCGGCGGCGCTCGCGGCCAGCTGCGTCCGGCGCGTGGAAACCATCTGCTACGAGGACCTGGGCCCCGAGGCGGTGCGCCGCATCTGGGTGGAGGACCTGCCCGCCGTTGTGCTGGCGGACAGTCTGGGCGGCGACCTTTACGAGCTGGGCAGGCGGCGGTACCGCCTGCCGCAGGAAGACTGAATCCGAAGAAGGGAAGGTCTTTTTCAGCGCCCATGCAAAAAACCGAAGGCAGTTTGCCTTCGGTTTTTGCGTTATTATTGTCAGCAGTATTTGGAAATAACGGCGTTCAGCCTGCCCTTTTTCGTGGCGCCGGCAACGCCGCCGTACACAAACCTTCCGTACCCCCGCACGGAGACGATCTCCCCCGCCTTCAACTGGCGGCTGGCGCTTTTGCACAGCGCCGCATCCACGAAAACCCGCTCCTTTTCGAACAGCTCCGCACTGTCCTCCCTGGAAAGGCGGAAGGCCTTCGCCACGACGGCGTCCGCCCGTTCGGACGCAATCTGGATCTTCTCCTCCGATAGGCGGTAAAGCGGCCCTTCCGGCGGGCGGTCCAGCACTTCGCACCGCACGCCCTGCCTTCCCACCCGGTCCAGATGGCCGCAAATCCACGCCGCCATGGAGGACAGGCAGAACGCAAAGGCGCCTTGCTGCCGCACGGCAATGTCCCCGATAATGGACCGGTCCACGCCCAGCGCGAGGATGGAGCCCAGCACGTCCCTGTGGGTGAGTTCCGCGCCAAACCGCGCGTCCGCGAAAACGCCCACGCAGGCGATGGGGAAGGGCTCCGCACAGCCGAGCTCCTCCTCAGAACCGAAGCGCGCGATGCGCCGCTCGCAGCCCTCCGCCCCGCCGAACAGCGAAAACGGCACCGGCAGCTCCCGTTTCAGCGAGAGCAGCAGGGACTGCTCCTCCATGTTCAAAAAGCCGGTGAAGGCGAAGCAGCCCGTCCGCTCCGCCCGCCAGGCGAGTTCCAGAAAGCGCTTTTTCACAAGGCCGCGGTCCTTTTCCATGGCGGCATTATAGCACGAAACCGAAGCCCTGCGAAAGCAGGCGATCGGAGAGGTTTTTCCGTTTTTCCCACAATTGTCAAGTTTTCGTGAACGCTTTTCCCATGATTTGAGTTTGACCCCTTGTTCTGGTATAGTTTGCGTAAGGGCAATACCTTTGGAGGAACGATGACACATTCAAAAAAACCGCGCCTTGTTTCCGCCATTCTGGCGTTTTGCATGATGTTTGCCGGCTGCGCGCAATCCGAACTTCCGGCGCCCACGCCTTCCCCCGCCGAAGAGGTTGTGGGCATCCCTTCGCCTTCCCCTTCCACGGCTCCCGTTGCGACACCTTCTTTTGCGCCGTCCCCTTCGCCCGCGCCCGCTTTTGAACCGGACTTTCCCGCAGGCCCCGCGGACGGCGTTCTGCCCGCTGCGGATACGCCGCGCTTCCTGAAAAACGGATTTGCCTTCACCTGCCCGCATGAAGCAAAAGAAACATGCGAAACCTGCCTTTCGGAGGGCGCGCTTCCGCTGCCGGACGAAAGCCGGCTGGCGGCGATTTTGCGCTTTCTCACCAGCCAGAGCAGGCTCACCGGATCCGAACACTGCGCGCAGAGCGCAGCATTTCTGCAAAAGGCCCTTTCGGAATGCGGCTATGAGCCGATCGTCCAGCCCGTCAGCACGGAAAACACCGGCTATGTCCTCTCCGGCGAGAGCGCGCTGGCCTTCGGCGAGACCGTCCTTCCGATGGAATACGTCTACGGCAGCGCCCAGGGTGTGAAAACCGGCCGGGCGGTCTTTTGCGGTTCCGGCCATCCCCTGCCGGAAAGCGCCGAGGGCGCCGTGCTCATCGCCAACGACGCCACGGTGCTGAGCGTCATCCAGGCGCTGGGTCTGGGCACTCCCGCCGCGGTCGTCCTCACGGAAAAGGATGCGTCTTCCGCCCAAATCCTCCCCACCCTCTGGCCGGAGGCCATCGTTCTGGCCACGGATGACGCTGATTTGGCAAATTTAGTCAAAGAAGGGGAGATTTTGACGGTTTCCAGCGCCAACAACGGGCCGTTTGAGAGCGAAAACGTCATTGCCGTCGCCCATGCGGACAAAGCGGAAACCATCATCCTCTGCGCCCATTACGACAGCGTTCCCACCACCCCCGGCGCCAACGACAATGCCGCGGGCGCGGCGCTGCTGCTCGAGCTGGCGAGGGTGTTTTCGCAGATTCCCACCGAATTTCGCGTGGTGTTCCTGTTCACCACGGGGGAGGAGCAGGGCATGCTGGGCTCGTGGGTGTACTCCCGCTCCCTGTCCGCGAAGGAGCGCGCCTCTGTCCGCGCGGTTTACGCGCTGGACATGTTCGCCGACGGCAACCAGGGTCTTCCGCTGCTTTACACCTGCGACGGCGAGCCGAACGCCGCCGTCGCCAGCGTGCTTGCCGCCTGCGCAGGCTACGGCCTGCCGCGGCCCGCGCTGGGCAAGGAGTCCCGCTCCGACCACGCGCCCTTTGACGGCCTGGACCTTCCCGCCGCCCTCATCGCCCAGAGCGAGTCGGACGAGCTCTACCACACCCCCTACGACACCATGGACAAGCTCTCCGCCGCGTACATGGACCTGGTGTTCGCCTGGGCCGCGGGCGCGCTGCTGCACTGAACATGGAACGCAAACACGGTACGCATAACATGAAGATCCTGTACGAGGACAACCACCTGCTCTGCGCCGTCAAGCCGCAGAACATGCCCGTCGCCGGAGACGATTCCGGCGATCTGGACCTTTTGACCGCCCTCAAGGGGTACGTCAAGGAAAAGTATCAAAAGCCCGGCGCCGTATTCCTCGGCCTTGTGCACAGGCTGGACCGGCCCGCCGGGGGCGTGATGGTGTTCGCCCGCACCTCGAAGGCGGCGGGAAGGCTGTCCGACGCCATGCGCGCAGGCCAGTTCAAAAAGACCTACCTCGCCGTGATTTGCGGCGAAGCGCCGCAGACGGGCGTTTTTTCTGACTGGCTGGTCAGGGACGAAAAGACCCATTCCACCCGCGTGGCAGACCCCCGTGAGCCGGGCGCGAAGGAGGCAAGGCTGAGCTTTGAGACCGTCGCCCGGGCGGACGGGCTCTCCCTGGTGCGCATCCGCCTGCACACCGGCAGGCACCACCAGATCAGGGTGCAGTTCGCAAGCCGCGGCCTGCCTCTGTACGGCGACGCGCGGTACAACCCCCGCGCCACGCCCGGCGAACAGCTGGCGCTGTGGGCCTTTGCGCTGTCCTTCCCCCATCCCGTCACAAAGGAAACCGTTGCGCTTTCGGCAGAGCCCCCCGCGCTGTATCCGTGGACGGCTTTTGCAAAACGGACCATCGGCTTTGCCGTTCCCATCCTGTACGAGGACGGCAGGCTGCTGGCAGTGGACAAGCCCGCCGGCATGGAGGTGGAAAGCGATTTGACGGAACTCGTCCAAAAGCGCTTTCCTTCTGCAAGGCCCTGCCACAGGCTGGACGCCAACACCACCGGCATCGTGCTCTTCGCGCTGACGGAAAAGGCCTGTGCGGACATGTACGCGGCCATGGAACAGCGGAAAATCGAAAAAACCTACCGTTGCGTCGTCAAGGGAAGGCCTGTGCCTTCGCAGAAGCTCTGCCGCGCCTGGCTGATCAAGGACGCGGACGCCGCAAAAGTCCGCATCCTCGACCGCCCCGCGGAGGGCGCGAAGGAGATTCTCACCGAGTACAGGGTGGAAAGGACTGACCGCGACACCTCGGTGCTCTCGGTGCGGCTCATCACCGGCAGGACCCACCAGATCCGCGCGCACCTCGCGCATCTGGGCCACCCCATACTGGGGGACGACAAATACGGCGACCGCGCCTTCAACAAAGAAAAGGGCGCGAAGATTCAGCAGCTTCGCGCCGTGTCCATGAAAATCGATCTGCCGGGGTATCACGCAATTATTGAAGCCCCGGAAACCTTTTGAAGAATTGCCAAATCAATGTTTTTGAGCGCCTGATTCGACAGCGGGGTATTTTCCCATTTTCACAAGGCACACTAATGCTATAATCAGGGTACCTTGAAGCAGTGATGGACCAACAAAGGAGGATGCCCATGGAAGATATCTTCGACCGGATCGTGGAAGGCGTCAAAAAGGGCGCCAGCACCGTCATCAAGGGCGCCAGCGCCGTGGCGGACAAAGGCGAACAGCTGGTGGAGCTGACCAGGCTCCGCGCCGCCCGGGCCAAACTGCAGGACGAGCTGGCGCAGAACTACGAGGACCTGGGGCGCGAGCTGTACGAAATGGTGGAGCGCGACCACATCGTCGCCGAAACCCTGCGCGCCCGCTGCGCGGTCATCGGCCATCTCAAGGCCCAGATCGCGGACAACATCGCCAAGGAAACCGAGTTCCAGGAACGCAGGAAGGAAGAGCGCAGGCGGGAGGACGGCAAAAAGGACGACAGGCGGGACGGCCCCAACGAAGCCCAGAACGACCCCTCCACGGAGGAAACCGCCGCAGAGGAGGCCCGGTCCGAACAGCCCAAGGACGATCCTTCCAAGGACATCGATCCCCCCAGACAGGGCGGGGACGACGACGAGCTCGAGGACAGGAGCCCCGACGACGTCGAGGAGGACGAGGATTTCGGGGTCTGCTGACTGAAGCAAAACGCGGACATCCCATCGGATGGCCCGCGTCTTTTTTTATTTCTTTTGCCGGCAGCGCGCGATGTTGAAAAAGTGTGGAAAACGTGGAAAACTCCCTCTGCTTTTCACAGTCTATCCACCTGTTTTGAACATGCAAAAGGCCCTTATTTTGGGGCGCGCGCGGGGGTTTTCCACCTGTCCACATGGACTACTCCTACTACTGCGTATTACTTTATTGGGAGCAGCCGCCAAAAACGGAAAACGGGAAGGCGCGCATCCCGAAGAAGCCCAAAAAGAAAAGCGCCCCGAAGGAAGGGGCGCCGCACTTATTCCTGGATTTTGCGCCGGATGTCGTCCATCTCCGCGGCAAAGGCGGGGTCCTTGGCGATGTCCTCGGTGACCTTGTCCACAGCGTAGATCACCGTGGAATAGTGCCTGCCGCCGAAGCTCTCGCCGATCTTCTCCAGCGAAGCGTCGGTGAGCGTGCGGCAGAGGTACATGGCGATCTGCCGGGGCGTCACCACTTCGGCGTTCCTGCGCTTGGAGACCAGATCCCCCGGCGCGAGCTTGAAGTGCTTTGTCACCACCGCCTGGATGTACGGAATGTCGATCACCGGCTTTTCGGGGGCGGTCAGGCTGTCCTTCAGCGCCTCGGCCGCCAGCTCCACGGTGACGGGGACCCCCCGCAGCTCCGAATGGGCGATGACGCGGGTCAGAGAGCCTTCCAGCTCGCGGATGTTGGTCTGGGTGTGCTCGGCGATGAAGCGCAGCACGTCCGAAGGAACCTTGATGTTCTCGGTGATGGCTTTTTTCTCGAGGATGGCGAGGCGGGTCTCGTAGTCCGGCTTTTGAATGTCCGCCACCAGTCCCCAGCCGAAGCGGCTGCACAGCCTCTCCTCCAGCGCCGGGATCTCCCGCGGGGGCTTGTCCGACGAGATGATGATCTGCTTCTGGTGCTCGTACAGCGCGTTGAAGGTGTGGAAGAACTCCTCCTGGGTGCCTTCCTTGTTCGAAAGGAACTGGATGTCGTCCACCATCAGCACTTCCACGCTGCGGTACTTCTGGCGGAACTCCTCGTTCCTGTCGTTCCGGATGGCGAAGATCAGCTCGTTGGTGAACTTCTCGCTGGTGACGTACATCACGTTCGCCGAAGGCGTGCTCTGCAAAATGGCGTTTCCCACCGCGTGCAGAAGGTGCGTCTTGCCCAGGCCCACGTCTCCGTAAATAAAAAGAGGATTATAGCGTTTTCCGGGGTTCTGGGCGACGGCCACGGCCGCTGCGTGGGCGAACTTGTTGGACGAGCCGATGATGAAGGTGTCAAAGGTGTACTTCGGGTTGATGGAGGTGGATGAATCCTCATCCGGACGCGCAGAGGGGACATCCATCTCGCCGGGCATGACCACTTTGATCTTGTATTCGCGGCCTCTGGCGCGATACAGGGCGTCCTCGATCGTCTGCGCGTAGCGGTCGGTCAGCATTTTCTTGACGAACTCCTCGTCCGTCTCGAGAATAAGCAGCCTGTCCCTAAGGTCCACGACCCTAAGGTCCTCGATGTAGCTGCAGTAGGTCGCGGTAGACAGCTCCTCCCTCAGGATGGGGAGGGTGCTTTCCCACACGCTTTCGGCAAGGTTCATTGTATCCTCCATTCGATGTTGAAAAGCGGCACGCATATCCACATACGCCGTTTTGTTCACCCATTTAACTATGTGAATACGCTTCGTACATTATAGCAAATGAATCGTAAATAGTGAAGCAAATCTTGGGCTTTGGCGCTATCCACAGCTTTGACATCACGATGCTGTGGATAACGTGGAAAAGTCCACATTTTGCTGTGGATAATGTGGAAAAACTTATGCAAAATCCTGTCAGCAATGTGGATAACCGGCAAAAACGCGGCGTTTGTCGCATTTTCGCAACACAAGGTTTTCAAATTGTTCTTTTGTCTTCCGGCAAAAGTTCAGGTACAATATCCACAACCGGGGGATGGTAAATCTTGCTAAGCCTTCCAGAAAATGTCCGCTTGGGAACCGACTGGGCCGATGTGAGCTTTTACGCCGGCGAACGAGCCGAAAAAAGCGCGAAGGCGCTGGACCCGGCATTGTTTGAAAACGCCCGGGCGGAAAACGGATTTGTCAACGCGGACCTGACGGAAAAGGGGCTGCTGGCCCTTCTTTCGGACGTGCGGGTTCAAAAGGTCCGAAAAAGAGTTGAGGAACTGACGGAGGAGGAGCTCTTTTCCCCCGTCTGGCTGTACTATTGGACTTCAGTTCGCCGCGCGAATGCCGAAAGAGTAAGAAGATGCCCTTTCCTGCCAGCCGGGCGGAGAAAACTGCTTTTGCGCCTGGTGGCGGCCTTTCGCGGCAGTTTTGCCCTTTCGGAAGAGCTCGCCCTCTGCGGCAGGGTAATCCGGGAACTGCACGCCTCGTTCATCCCGGAAGAAGACGATGGGCTTTCCCTGCTCTGCACCGCGGCGTGCGCCCTGCTCGGCAGACGTCTTGACGGAGGTACTCCATGAAACGAATCCTTTCCCTGTTGCTGGCGCTGGCTGTGTTTTCCGGCTTTTTCGCAGCGGCCCCCGCGTCCGCCGCCGCGCGAACGGCCAAGGGCAGGGCGCTTTCCGCTTCTGAAAAACGCGCCGTTTCCATCTCGGTCACCGAGAGCATCGCCCCGGGCGAGACGGTGAAAATCAGGGTAACCGTGACGGGCTACGAGGACCCGGTGATTTCCTACGTGGTCAAAAAGCCTGGCAGGACCAAGTACGCCTATCTCAAAAAGAACACCACGAAGACCGCCCTCTCCTGCCGCATCAGCGCCGAAGGGGAGTACGCCTTCCGCGCCATCGTCACCGAAAGGGACGGCAGCGCCAAAAAGACCAGCGCCGCGGCGGTGTGCGTCGTGGAGGAGGCCATCGCCGTCGAGGCGGGCGCCTCCGCCCTTTCCTGGACGCCGAAGGACGAGGCCCCCGCGCCGCCCGCGGTCATCGCCTCGGCGAAGGACGGCATGAACGCCATCAACCGCACGGTGCTGGCGCTGGGGGATTCGGTGAGCTTCCCGGCGCGAAAGCTGATGGGCTTTTTCAACCAGATCAACGGCGCCGGCGAGCTGCACAACGCCTTTTTGCAGGGGGGCTCCGTGTCCTACAGCGCGAAGTACGACAGCAAAACGGGGGACGGCACCATCACCGTCCACCTGGAGTACGACAGCGCCGGCCAGCTGGTGCGAAAATACTACTACGGCGCCCAGACCGACGGCACAAAGGAAACCCGGTTCCTGGAAAAATGGGTGGAGGAACGCCTCGATGAGCTCATCCAGCCCGGCATGACGGACGAGGAAAAGGTCCGCGCCCTGCACGACTATCTGGTGGCGAACTTCGAGTACGACACCTACACCAACTCCTCCAGGCGTGCCGCCGACTACGCCGAAGAATCCTTCACGGCCTACGGCATCGTGAAAAACGGCTACGGCGTGTGCGAGGCCTACGCGGAGCTGTTCTGCCTGCTGTGCACCTATGCAAATGTCCCCTGCTATCCTGTCACGGGGTTCTACAACGGCGGCAACCACATGTGGAACAAGGTGAAGCTCAACGGCAAGTGGTACAACGTGGACTGCACCACCGACGACCCCCTCCCCGACTCCCCCGGAAGGGTGCTGCACACCTACTTCCTCAAGAGCGACAGGGAGTTTTCCTCCTATGGCTACGCCTGGCAGTCCGGCCTCTGGCCGGCAGCGTGACGAAAAGCAGAAAAGCGCCTTCGGGCGCTTTTTCTTTTGCTTTTTCAGAGGGCGTTGAGGGGCGTTTGGCGAAATCAGACCCCTTCCCACTCCCTGTCCATGAAGAAGGAGATGCCGATGCACCCCGGCCCGGCGAACACCCCCACCACGGCGCCCACCGAGAGGATCATCGTCCTGATGTTTGGGTAGAGCTCCTTCAGCTCGCTTTCCAGCTGCGCCGCCCTATCCTCCGCCATGGAGTGGAAGATCACCGCCATGGAATGGTCCGCAGAGTAATTCTGAAAGGCCTCCACCAGATAGCGGTGAACCTTTCTCGCGCCGCCGATGCGGTCGGCGTCCGCGATGGCGCCGTTTTTCATGGTGTACACCGGCTTGAGGCCCAGCACCTCGCCCAGCATCGGCTTGATGCCGAAGGTCCTGCCAGACTTGATGGCGTACGCGAAGGAGTTCAGCACGATCAAAGACGCCGCTTTTTTGCGAAGATCCGTCAACGAGGCGAGGATTTCCGCCGCGTTTTTGCCCCGCCGCGCCAGATCCGCCGCGTGCAGCGCCAAAAGGGTCGCGCCGCCGGAGCAGTTCTGGGTGTCAAACAGGCGGATTACCGGCATGGTGCCGCCGTTTTTCGCCGCCTCGTCCGCGTACAGCTCCACCGCCCTGCTGGCGGAGTCAAAGGTCCCCGCCATCCTGGAGGTTACCGTCAAACAGACGATCTCGTCGTAATGGGCGTTTCGCTGGAAGGCTTTCAGGAATTCCTTCGGGGAGGGCTGGCTGGTCCGCGGGTGCTCCTTGGCACAGCTCAGCTTTTTGTAAAACTGTTCGGTGGTCAAATCCTGGTTGTGGACGTATTCCTTGACGGTCCCCTCCTCGCAGAACAGCACGTGGAAGGGCACCAGGTCGATGCCCTCCCGCTCTGCGCTTTCCGGGGAAAGGTCGCAGCCGGAATCGGCGATGATTTTCACAGACATGCATCCGCCCGCCTTTGCTTTTTTCGATGGAACGCCGGAAAGAGGGAAACCACAGTGAATGGAAATCTTTGCAACAATAATGATTGTACATGAACTTAGAAATTTATTCAATCATATGCAGAAAATATTCAGACAGAAATTGACAAAAAACTCGATGGTCTCAAGGAGCGCTTTCTGTTGAAATCCGCGAAAATTGATGATAAAATCGAAAAACAGACGGAAAACGGGCGCCAATTCTGTCTTCTTGTAACTGTTTTCCGCGGCTTTCAAGATATGGTATATCATTTCATTGATATACACAACGGGCTGAACATCACCTGCTTGTGTACCGGTGTTTTGCATGGACAAAAAAACCGGTCAGGCCGGTTAAGAAACGAGTTTTTGAACGGGTGATGCGTTTTTTCAGCTTTTGTGACAGGCGGGAAAAAAGGCGTTTCCGCCGCCAATTGTAAATTTTTTGTGAACTGCATGAAACCTCTTCGCTACCGCCGGGATCGGGCATACAAGGAGGGCAAAAGGATGCGGAGCTTCGGCCATGGCTTCTCCCTGAGGGACCGGAAAAGCCTGTGGACGGAGTACTGCGGCTTTTTGGACTTTTCGATGGCCCAGTTCATGGCGGTGCAGGAGCGCCTTTTGATGGAGCAGCTTACCCTTCTGGCCAACTGCGGCCTGGGTAGGCGCTTTTTTGGTGGCAGCGCGCCCAAAAGCATCGACGAGTTCCGTGCTTTGGTCCCGTTGACCACCTACGCGGACTATTCCGGCATCCTCACCGGCAGGCGGGAGGACCTGCTCCCCCAGAAGCCCGCGGTGTGGATCCGCTCCGCCTGGGAGGGCAGCCGCCACCAGGTTCGCTACGCGCCCTACACCCCCGCCATGCTGGAGTGCTACCGCAAGAACCTCATCGCGGCGATGATCCTCTCCGCCAGCAGCAAAAAGGGCAGGACCGCCCTCCGCCCGGGGGACAGCATCCTCTGCGGCATGCCGCCGTTGCCCTATGAGACAGGGCTTTTGCCCCACGTGCTGGAGAAGCAGCTGGGGCTGGACGTGCTGCCCCCCGTCAAGGCGCTGGAATCCCTGAGCGTGGACGAGGCGGCGGACCTGGGCATCCGGCTCGGCATGAAAAACGGCATTGACCTGTTTTTCGGCATGGCGAGCCTCGCCTGCAGACTGGGGGACAGTTTTGCCCTCTTCAGTCAGGAGGAGGAAAGCGGAGAGGACGGCCTCTCCCCCCGCATGATGGCGCGCATGGTCAAGGCGATGGCCAAGGCCAAGGCGGAGCGCCGCAAGGTCAAGCCGGCGGACGCCTTCTCCCTCAAGGGCCTGGTCATCACCGGTACGGACAGCGCGTTCTACAAGGAAAAAATCCGGGACCAGTGGGGCATCGTCCCCCACGAGGTTACGGGCAGCGCCGAGTCCACCCTGGTGGGCACCGAGACCTGGGCGCACCACGGGCTAATCTTCTTCCCGGACGGCAATTTTTACGAGTTCATCCCCGAGGCGGACATGCTCAAGTCCATGGAGGACCCGTCCTTCGTGCCGCGCACGGTGCTGATGAACGAGCTCAGGGCCGGCGAGCGGTACGAGCTGGTGCTCACCACGCTGCACGGCGGGGCCTTTGTGCGCTACCGCCCGGGGGACGTGTACTGCTGCCTGAAGGAGAAGGACGCGAAAAACGGCATCGACCTTCCCATCATGCAGTACCTGGACCGCACGCCGGACGTGATCGACATCGCGGGCTTCACCCGCATCACCCAGGAAACCATCGACGAGGCGCTACAGCTGTCCCGCCTCGGCGTTTCCCGCTACTTTGCCCTGAAGGAGCACGACGACGCGAGGCGCCCGTATCTGCACCTCTATGTCGAGGTGGAAGGAGACGCCATGTACGCCGCGGGCATGACGGAACGGCTGATCCGGGAGCAGATGTCCATTTATTTCAAATACCTCGAGAGCGAGTACGGCGATTTGAAGGAGCTTTTAGGCATGGATCCGCTCAAGGTGGACGTTCTGCCCGCCGGCAGCATCGAAGACTACGAAAAGGCCACCGGCAGAACCATCCGCAAGGTCAACCCCGCGAGGATGGACGTCATCGAGCTGCTGCAGCGGCTCCGCCCCACCACCTTCATGCGCAGTTTTTAGCACCCCCGCCTGCCATCGACGTTTGACCCGTTCTGACTGGTTGAAACCATCTAGGGAAGGAGGACGACATCATCATGCGCATCGCGTACTGGAGCGCATCCATGATCGCATTGTCGGCCTACGCCCTTTTGATGGTGGTTTTCGCCATTTCGAAGAAGGACAGGAACGTCAAGTCCATCATGCTCATGCTGGCCTGCATGATCGGATGGACGGGCTCCTCCCTGCTGATGAAGCTCAACGCCTTCCCGGGGTTCGCGTTCTGGGGCACGGTGCTCGTTTCGGCGATGATCCTGTTCCCGCCGCTGTATTACCAGTTCGCAGGGAACCTGCTGGGCTTCCCGCCAAAGCGCTGTCGGCGGGCGCTGTGGATGACGGGAACGTTGGCGCTACTGGCGATGAACGTGTCCGGCCTGTTCATCCGCGAACGGCTGCTGGTGAACCAGGGCAACGGCATGGTATCGGTACACAACACCTTCGCCTGGCCGGTGGTGTTCCCCGTGGCGTTCGGACTTTTCGCCATCTTCTGCACCCTGCGGCTGCTCAAAAAGTCCTGCGACGCCGGCAAGGCCGGCCAGAAGACCGCGCGCTGCATGCTGGCGGGCACGGCGCTGATGCTGGCTGCCTATGCCGCCCGCATGCTGCCCTTCGTCAACCAGCTGCCGCTGGACGCTGTGGCGGGTCTGGTGGCCGCCTGGCTGTTTTTGCGCGTGATTTACTCCCGGCGGGCGTTCACCTTCCGCTTTGTCATGACCCGCGGCGTGATCTTCGCCCTCATCTCGCTGGCGCTGACCGTGGGGCTGGGCTTCGCGGGCTTCTATTTTGACGATGTGCTCGCCTCCGTCCTTCCCGCCTATGAATCCTTCGAGACGGTGCGCGCCGTGGCCTTCGCGGTGCTGTTCGGCATCGCGCTGCAGATCGTCAACATCCTCAGCCGCGCCGTGGTGGACAGGTTCTATGTCAACGCGGACTACACCCGGCGGCAGGCTTTGCGGAACTTTTCCGTCAGCATCGCCAACAACCTCGATCTGGACAAGCTGCTCCGCGAGCTCGCCTCCGCCGTGCAGGAGGGCGTGGAGGCGACGCGGGTGTACGTCCTTCTGCGCGACCTGGAAAAGGAATGCTACTACACCGCCCATTCGGCAAACGTGCTGGACCAGCCGGAGATCAGCATCTCCACCCACAATCCCATCGTGTCCTGGCTGGCGGAGAACCGGCGCTGCCTGACCTACCGGCAGATTTCCACCTTGCCGTATTTTCGCTCCATGTGGACCAGTGAAAAGGCGCTGCTGAAGGAGCACGAGATCGAGATTTTCGTCCCCCTCATCTGCAGGGACAGTTTGATCGGCATGCTGCTGCTGTCCGCCCCCGAGCGCGCCCCGGAATACACCATGGAGGACATGGACATTCTGCAGTCCCTGGGAGCCTCCACCGCCATCGCCATCGACAATGCCCGCATGTACGAGCGGGCGAAGCTCCAGGCGAGGACGGACGAGCTGACAGGGCTGCTCAACCGCCGCTCCTTCTACGAAGATTTGGAAAAGGAGGTCGCAAAGGCAAAGGCGGAGGGAAGCACGCTGGGCCTCATCCTCATCGACGTGGACCTCTTCAAGCTGTACAACGACATGCACGGCAGCTACGAAGGCGACCTGGCCCTGCGCCGCATCGGCAGGATGGTGCAGAACGTCGTGGGCCTGGAGGGCACCTGCTACCGGTACAGCGGCCAGTCCTTCACGGTGTTCCTGCCCGGGACGGACGGGCACCGGGCGAAGACCGTCGCCGAGTGCATCCGCAGGTCGGTGGAGGAGGACTTCAAGTACCACGAGGATCAGACCAAGCGCTTCTTGACGGTCAGCGGCGGCGTCAGCATCTTCCCCCACACCGCCCACAGCGCCGAGGAACTCGTCCGCAGGGCGGACTTCGCCAAGGTCGCCGCCAAGAACGCCGGCAAGAACTGCATCCACGTCTACACCCCCGGCAAAACGGACGGCTACGAAATGCGCGAGGAGCTGCCCTATGCCACCACGGTGTACGCCCTGGCTGCGGCCATCGACGCCAAGGACCACTTCACCTTCAGCCATTCCCAGAAGGTGGCGGACTACGTGGTGGCGCTGGCGCTGGAAATGGGCGTGGACGACAGCCAGATCCCCATGCTGCGGGAGGCCGCGCTGCTGCACGACATCGGCAAGATCGGCGTGCCCGAATCCATCCTCATCAAGCCCGGAAAACTGGACGTGGACGAGTACGGCACCATCAAGCAGCACGTGGTGATGTCCATCGAGATCATCAAGCACATCCCGTCCTTGAACCACGTGATCCCCACGGTGCTCGCCCACCACGAGCGGTGGGACGGCAAGGGCTACCCCAGGGGCATTTCCGGCGAGGAGATCCCCTTCGGCGCCCGGTGCCTCGCCGTGGTGGACAGCTTCGACGCCATGGTCTCCGAGCGGCCCTACAAGCCCTCCTGCACCGTGGAGTACGCCCTGGCGGAGATCGAGCGCCAGGCGGGCCACCAGTTCGACCCCGAAGTCGCGAGGACCTTTGTGCGCCTGGTGCGCGAAGGGAAAATCAAGGTGCAAAAATAGCGCTTTTTGGCAAGGGCGTTTATAAGTTCAAAACCCCAGAATCCCAAACGCATAAAAAAGCACATCTATCTCATAAAAAAACGGCTTCGGAAAACGCTTTTCCGGAGCCGTTAAACATCTGGTTTCGGGCGCGCGCGGCGCCCTGTATAAGGCGTCTCAGAACCAGCCTCAGAATGACAGGAAGTACTCATACCGCTTTGCTCTGCTCCGATCTGGTAAGGTCGTCAATCAGCAGCTTGTCCGCAACGAGGGCGATGAATTCGCCGTTGGTGGGCTTCTCCTGCTTTCCGTAGATCGTGTAGCCGAAGATGCCGTTGATGTTCTCGATCTTCCCCCTCGCCCAGGCTACCTCAATGGCGTGGCGGATGGCGCGCTCCACCTTGCTGGCGGTGGTGTCAAACACGCGGGCTACGCCGGGGTATAACTCCTTGGTGATGGAGTTGATGATGGACCGGTCCGCGTAAACCTGCTTCACGGCTTCGCGCAGGAAGTGGTATCCCTTGATGTGCGCGGGAATGCCCACGGCTAAAAAGACGTTTGCGATGCGCTCGTCCAGCGATTTGACGGGCGGCAGCCGGTCCGGCATGCGAAGGGGCGGTTTTTCCACGGCGGGCACCTGGGAAGGTGTCTCGATGACGCGGCTGATCAGGGAGTCCATGTTGAAGGGCTTTACGAAGTAGTAATAGATGCCAAAAGTGCAGCATTTCTGGACGACGTCGTCCTGGGACAGCGCGGTCATCACGATGATCTTCGGCGGCTTGGGCAGCGCGCAGGCCCGCTCGAGCACCGCGAAACCGTCGGTCTGGGAAAGCACCAAATCGAGCAAGAGCACGTCATAGTCCCCATTGTTCAGGCATTCCAACGCCTCGGAACCCGTGGCCACGCATCGACAGCTTTCCACTTCCTCCCGGCGGGTGAGCGCCGCATGGATCTCGTTGCGAAGAGAGGCGTTTCCATCAGCGACCAAAATCTTCAGGTTCTTCATCTGCTTCCTCCGTTTGGATTGGGTGTCGGGACATGTTCTTTGCCGATTTCCTACAAAATATAGTGATTGCATCACTATACATGTCTAAGTATAGCAATTGTGTGTCAATTTTGACAGAGCGGAAGTATGTCGATGTTCTACTTATATAAACGAATGCCGTCGATATTTCCTTAGGGAAAGCGTTCGCCCGTTTTTTGGGGCGAATGCCGGAGTCTGCGGGCGGAAAACAGCCCGCTGGAATCGACAGATTTCAACTTGCTTCCCGAATAGTTCCCAATTGCGGCAAATAACTGACCAAAGTTACCCTATTCGTGGTTTTTGGCTTATGCATCCCCAGATGACATTTTGGGAATTTTTTTGCGCCGGTTTTGGGATGCGCGGCGCTTTGCAAAGCGGGAATTTATGGTACAGCCGCGGTTATCCACAGGAGTAATCCACATTTTCCACATCAAAGGGCGGAGTTTTCCACAAAAAATCCTTCGATTGCGGGCTGTTGTTAGTAAAAATGTGGACAATGTGGAAAATTGCATTGTTGAAGGGCATGCATGCACCACCGAAAGGCTGTTTGTATAGTTTTTGGGAATCTGGGCATACTTGGCTGCGATGCAAAAAACAGCAAGGGAGGGCGCGCAACATGGCTGCGCTGGAACTGAACGCCATTCGCGCCGCGATGGAGAACCGCATCGGCGAGACCGTCGAGCTGCACTGCTATTCCAGAAGGAAGGTCTCCAGGCACGTCGGCGTGCTGGAAGGGGCGTACAACGCGGTGTTCACGGTACTGGTGCTGACGGAGGACGGCCCGCGGCGGATGAGCTACACCTATGCCGACGTTCTGACCAAATCCATCACCATCAAGCCCGCAGACGCCGAAGAAAACGTCCAGAACGCGGAAAAGAGCCTTCCGCTCTGACAGGGCCCAAAGATCACGAGAGGAGGAAACGGGATGAAACATGCTGCCGTATCGCTTCTGATGGCGCTTTTGCTGATTCTTTCCGCCGTGCGGCCCATGCGGCTGCATGTGATTGCCAACAGCGACGCACACTATGACCAGGCGGTAAAGCTTGCCGTCCGGGACGCGGTGCTGGACGTGCTGAACGAAACCGGCAGCCCGAAAAGCTTCGACGACGCCGAAAACCGCATCGCCCAAAGCGGCGAGGCGCTGCAGAACGCGGTGGAGGACACCCTGCGGCGCTGCGGCGCGGACTATTCCGCAAGGCTGTACCTCGGGACGAGCGCGTTCCCCGAAAAAGAGTACGCCGGAACGGTGTACCCCGCCGGGGAGTACGACGCGCTGAAGGTGGTCCTGGGAAAGGGCGAGGGCAAGAACTGGTGGTGCGTGATCTATCCCCCCCTTTGCCTGGGAAATTTCAGCGGCAACGGGGAGGAGCGCGTGGCGTTCCGGTCGTTCCTGGCGGAGCTGTTCGCAAAGTGGTTCCGGAGGCCGGCGCGCGCGCCGGGCGCCTGAAGTGAAGGCGAGGGGAATGGATCCTTTCATCCAAAGGGAGGACCGCGTCCGCAGGGCGACTGTGCGTCCGTTCCTATTCTGCCGGGCGGGCCGAAGATGGGATGAATTCTGTCGAATCTTCCGGCGTCCGGCGCCGCCGGACGCATTCGCAAAAAAGGCCGACACAGGCCGATTCTTGGGATGAGCAAAAGGAGGTCATTCGCATGATCAAAAGGAGAAACCGCGCGCTGCTGCTTTTTTTCCTGGCATTGGCCTTTATCGCCATCGGCATCGCCGGTGCCGCCGCCGACGCGGCGGACCTCGTGGGCGGCTCCCAGGGTGCGCTGGTGAAGGAGGTGCAGCGCAGGCTCAAGGACTGGGGCTATTACCATGGCGAGGCGGACGGCAAGTACGGCCAGATGACCATTGACGCGGTCAAGCGGTTCCAGAAGCGCCACGGCCTGTCCCAGACCGGCACGGTGAACGAAAAGACCGCGGAGAAGCTGGGCGTCTCCCTGAGCGGGTGGAAGCCCTCTTCCTCCTCGTCGTCCTCCGCTTCGCCGGACGGCACCTCCAGCGATCTGTACCTGATGGCGCGCTGCATCTACGGCGAGGCCAGAGGCGAGCCCTACATGGGCAAAGTGGCCATCGGCGCGGTGATCATGAACCGGGTCAAGAGCAAGGACTTCCCGAACACCATCGCCGGCGTGATCTACCAGCCCAAGGCCTTCTCGGTGGTGGCGGACGGCCAGATCAACCTGACGCCCGACCAGGAGTGCATCAACGCCGCCCGGGACGCGATGAACGGCGTCGACCCCACCGGCGGCTGCGTGTTCTACTACAACCCCAACAAGACCAGCAACAAGTTCATGCACTCCCTGCCGACGGTGATCACCATCGGCAGCCACAGGTTCGCCAGAGCCGCATAACGTCAGCAAACGCCGGATGAACGGGGATCCACGAACGGAGGCAACATGACCAGAACGCTGAAAACAACCCTGAACGTCGTCGCAGCGCTGCTGGTGGTGGCGGCGCTCGTCGCGCTGATCTTCACCACCAGGGCCCAGGCGGACGAAATCGAAAAGGCGCGCACCCGCCTGAACGACACCTGCAGCAAGTCTTTGGAAGACCTCGTCACCATCACCAACGAGCTGAAAAACGCCCTGGGCAAGGTGCAGGTGGTGAACTCCCAGAAGCAGTACACCATGCTGCTCTCCCAGATCTGGCGCTCCGCCGGCGAGGCGGTGAACGCCCTGGGCAACCTGCCCTCCAACTTCGCCCACGTCAGCGAGGCCAACGCCTTTCTGGTGCAGACCGGCGACTACGCCCACACGCTGCTGGACAAGTGCGCCACCGGCCAGCTCCCCACCGAGCAGGACAGGGCGCAGCTGACCGCGCTCTATCAGGCCTGCTCCCAGCTTTATGACAAGCTGGAACAGGCGAACCGCCAGGGCGTGGATTTTGCGGGGCTGATTGAAAGCAACGACTACTACGCCGACGAGGGCAGCTCCTGGCTGCAGCTGGGCAGCAAGACCCCCGCGGACGCCGGCGAGGGCTCCACCGACGCCGGCAACACCTCCGACGCCCAGGGCGGCACCGAGAGCGGCACCGGGCAGGACAACACCGTCCCCGAGAAGATGTACCCCACGCTGATTTACGACGGCCCCTTCTCGGACAGCACCGAAAAGGCCCAGCCAAAGGGCCTGGGCAGCGGCGAGGTGGACGAGAACGCCGCCAACTGGAAGGCAAGGGAGTTTCTGGGTGACCTTCTCGGCGGCAACCTCACCTATGTGGGCCGCGCAGAGGGCCGCATCCCGGTGCACGTGTTCTCCGGCACCACAAAGGACGGCAGGGTGATCGACATTGAAATCACCGTCACCGGCGGGCAGTGCCGCCTGATGCGCATCAGCAAGCCCAGCGAGCAGGGATCCACCCCCGTGGGCGAGGAGCAGGCGGAGGTCGACACCCCCAAGCCGGACGAGGAAACCGGCCGCAAGCTCGCCCAGATCGGCAAGGACTTTTTGAAGGCCAAGGGCTATGAGTCCATGGAGTCCACCTACGCCCAGTACTACGGCGGCACGGCGGTGATCAACTACGCCTTCGTGCAGGACGGCGTCCTCGTCTACCCCGACCTGATCAAGGTCTGGGTGGAGGTGAACACCGGCGGCATCGTGGGCTTTGAAGCGAACAACTACCTGTTCTCCCACGTGCAGAGGACCATCGAAAAGCCCTCCATCAGCGAGGAGGAGGCCCGCGCGAAGGTCAATCCGGATCTGACCGTTGAGTCCGTCCGCGTGGCGCTCATCCCCAAGGGCCTGCTGGAGGAAAAGCTCTGCTACGAGTTCAAGTGCACCTACAACAACGAGAGCTACATCATCTACATCAACGCCATGACCGGCGTGGAGGAGCAGGTCTACAAGATCATCGACTCGCAAAACGGCCAGCTGGTGGTGTAAATCACCGTTGGAATATGTTACCCTCCTATCCCCAAAAAAGGCCCCCTGAAACAGGGGGCCGTCTTGTTGCTGCGGCGCTTTGCAAAGCCGCCTGGCCGCACGGGCATTCCGCCGCTGTCGGTGACGCGGCGGTGCCCGCTTTTACTTCATCCTGCGCAGATTCAGCAGCACCGCCTCGGGCAGCGCCCGGTCCGCGCCGGGGTTGAGCCGCGCCAGCTCGGCGAGCGGCACGCCGAAGCGGCGTCCCACGTCCCAGGGGGTCTCGCCTTTGGAGGGGAAGTACACCACCGGGCCATACAGCCCGCCGCGGCGCTTGCCCTCGGTCACGTCCACCACCACGGTCTTCTCGGAGGTTTCCCAGGCGACGGCGGTGCAGTCCAGCATGGTCTGGATCACTATGGCGCCCGGCGTGCCGCCGGCGTGCACGCACTCCGCGTCCGCGTGGCAGAATATGCCCATGCCCTCCTTCATCATCGGCGCGGAAAGGGCGGTTTCAAAGGGCAACACGCAGTCGAAGGCGTGCAGCTCTCCGCCGGAGCAAAGGTACAGCACGCAGGCGTACACCGTGCCGGACGCCTGCATCTCGCCGTCCTTCGCCGTGCAGTCCCCCATCACCGGCCGCAGCGAGGCGAAGATCACCCGCTCGGCGTTGGGATAGCCCGCGGGCAGCGGCGCTTCCAGCCGCATGTTGCCCCGGGTGACGGCGTGGAACAGCCTGCAGGGCCTGACGGTCCTGCGGTCCAGAAGCAGCTCGCAGGAGGTGCAGTAGGCGTCCGCCAGCACCCGGGCGGTGTCCTTCCTGCCGCAAAGCAGCCGCACGGTGACCGACGCGTCCACCGAGGCCGTGTCGTCCCCCACCAGTTCGGCGGAAACGCCCGTCAGCATCACGTCGCCGCTGATTTCGTCCGCCTGCTTTTCCAGCGGGATGGAGGCCTCAAAGGGCAGCGTGAAGGGCAGCCACTCGGGCAGCCCGTCCATGCCTGCCGCCAGCAGGTCCAGATGCAGCTGGCCGTTGACGGTGGCGCTGCCCGACTGCTGGGACACGCCGTTTACCCTGCAGTAAGCCGTGCAGCCCAGAATTCCAGACGCGGCCCTGGGCAACCTCAGGTCGTCCTTGAGGGACAGTTCGTCGGTGAGCTGCGAAAACTCCCTGCACTCGATGTCCGTGAACAGCTCCTCCGCGTCCGGCCCCAGGTCAGAAAGGGCCTGGACGCTCTCCGTCGTGCCGCACAGGCAGCGCAGAATCACGGTGCAGCCCACCGTCACGGCGCCGCCCTCCAGCGCGTAGCGGATGTCGCCCACGTCCGCGTACACGCTGCACAGGCACCCCTCGGTGGCCGGGGGACATTTGACCTCCCGGGAATAGTCCGCCACGGCGGTGAAGCCGTGGGTCCTGCCGCCCTCCTTGTAGAGCACCAGCAGCGTCACCTGCCCGGTGACGGAAACGGCGCCGCTGGCGGGCTTGGCGTCGGCGGTGGCGGAGCCGGTCACCGAGAGGACGCGCTCGATGGCGGGCATGCCTGCCGGCGGGGAAAGCACCCCCTTGGCCTCCGCCCGGTCGGTGACCGCCATCGGCGCGGACTGGGTTTGGATCAGAACCTTCTGGGTTTCCATGGTTGGCCCTCCCAATTTTTACTTCCATTATGGATATGCAGAAAAAGGGCCGGTTTATGTGAATGCGCGGGTATTGACAAATACAAAACGGGCGGGGATGCACACCCGCCCGCAGGTTCTGGCTATTCGTCCTTGATGGTGGCCAGCGCGCCCATGGGGTCCCAGGGATCGAGGTGGATGGGCTCGGTTTCGAGGGCCTTGAGCATCTTTTCGGAAAGGTACTTCTTGTGCACCAGCACCTGATAGAGGTACTCGTCAAACCACGCGTCCTCCATCATGTACCAGCCTTTCTGGCCGCGGTCGTCCCCCCAGCTGTTGGCGACCTTGAAGCGGTCGGGCCTGCCGGATTCGTCCAGATTCACGCCGTAGAACACCATGGCGTGGGTCATGCGGCTCTCGCCGTAGTCCAGCCGCTCGGCCTTGGTCAAAGGGAACTTCACGCCCAGAAGGCCCTCGACGTCCATGCCGGAAAGGTACATGGCGCCCAGGTCCCTCTCCAGCCACTGGCCCACGTCGCACCCGAACCAGACGGGCACATTGTCCTTCAGCTGGGCGATGACGGCGGCTTTGAGCTCGTCGATAGGCACATTCAGGTAGCGGATCTCCTGCCCGTCCACCACGTTGCCGAGGAAATCGACGGTGTAGGTGCGGTAGTACGGCTTGTCCTTCGTGGGGGCGTTGATCAGGCTGACGTAGTCCGAAAGGTCCCAGCCCACCACCTGATGGAAGAACTCCACCGGGCTGACCGGCCCGATGCGGACAAAGTTCTTGTCCTTGTCCCGCGCTTCGAACACCACTTCTGTGGGCGGCGTTCCCAGGAAGATGCACAGCATGCGGAAGATCTCCTCGATCATGCCGTCCTTCATGGCGCGAAGGGCCTCCTCGTCCCTCGTGCCCGCCTCGCGCAGGTCCTTGGCGAACTGGCGGAGCTTGAGGGTCAGGAACTTGTTCATCATGAGGGTATTGCTGGAGTGGAAGGACTCCGGCATGTGGTTCTTGGGAACGACGCCGTACTTTTTAACGAGGTTGGCGAACATGTCCCACTGGCCGCCGTCGCCCAAAGGCGCGCTCAAAAGGTGCTGCACAAGGCGGCCTTCCAGCGGTTCGGAAAGCGTCTTGATGATACTTTCCAGGAAGTAGTTGGAGCGCTCCAGCTTGTCGAAAAACAGCGGGTAAGCCTGGGAGAACTCGAGGTTTTCGAGGTTGAGCTTGCGCATCGCTGTGGTGCGCATGGCGTTCAGCGCGGCGAACATCCAGCAGCGACCGGAAGACTTCTGGTTGGTGATTTCGCCGGTTTCCGTGACTTCCACCGAGCAGGTGGTGCTGATTTTCCTGGGCAGGTCGTAGGAAACCGCGGTGGCGGCGAGGCCGCTTTTCACCACGGCGTTCATGGCCGCGCGGGCGGCCCCGTCCTTCTCAAAACGGGCGGAAAGGGCGTTCAGCCTTTCCGGTGTGATATGTCTTTCCATGTGTTTCTTCCTCGATTGAAATTTCCCGGCAAAAGCCGGGATGAAATGGTTAATGGTCCAGTTCCGCGAGGATGGCCATGCTGGCTGAAACCCCCAGCCGCTCCGCCCCGGCCTTGATGTTGGCAAGGGCGTCGTTCAGCGTCCTGATGCCGCCGGAGGCCTTGACCTTCATCCGCTCGGGGATGGCGGATTTCATCAGCTTCACGTCGTGCGGCGTGGCGCCGCCGGTGCCAAAGCCGGTGCTGGTTTTGACGTAATCCGCCCCAGCCGCCGCGGCGCACTGGCAGGCGGCCGCCTTTTCCTCGTCCGTCAGATAGCAGGTTTCGATGATGACCTTCACCAGCCTGCCCTGGGCGGCTTCCACCACGGCCCTGATGTCCTTGGCCACGTATTCGAGGTCCCCCGCCTTGAGCATGCCGATGTTGATGACCATGTCGATTTCGTCCGCGCCGTGGCTGACGGCGGTGGCGGTCTCAAAGGCCTTCACCGCGGTGGCGTTGGCGCCCAGCGGAAAGCCCACCACGGTGCAGGTCTTCACGCCGCTTCCGGCGAGGTTTTTCGCCACGCGCTCCACGTGGCAGGGGTTGACGCACACCGAGGCCGCGCCGATGCGCTTCGCCTCCTCGCACACGGCGTCGATCTGCGCCGGCGTGGCGGTGGCCTTGAGCAGGGTGTGGTCCATCATCGCTGCAAGGGTTGCTTTGTCCATGTCTTCCTCCCTGAAGAAACGCTTTGCGGTTTTATTCTGTTTCACGGTTTTCCCAAATGTCAACAAAAAGCGGCACGTGTCCGGTGTGTTGCAGAAAAACGTCAAAAAAGTCCTTTCGGCTGATCTCCACCGTGGCGGTATTGTCCAGCGGGTGCAAAAGCAGCGCGCGCTTGCGCTTAAGGCTTTCGTCGCACACGAGGGTTATCCTTCTTTGGGTATCAAAAATCAATCCCAGGGGGCTCGCCGATCCGGGAAAGCAGTGAAGGCGCTCCCAAAGGTCCTCCTCCTTGGCGAAGGAAACCCGCGGAATGGAAAGCGCCGCGCAGAACGCCTTCGTGCAGAACCGCTTGTCCCCGTCCATCAGGGCGAGGTAGAACGCCGTTCTCTGCCGGTTGGACAAAAAGATGTTCTTGCAGTGGGAGACGTCTTCGGGGATGTTGTGCTGCCGGTCAAAGGCGGCGCAGTCCTCCATGGTGCGGGCGGGGGGATGTTCGTAGTACGCGTAAGGTATGAAAAGCGCGTCCAGCGCGCGAAGGGCTTCTTCCTTGGGGGTCATGCTTTCCTCTCCGTCTTTGGGGAATCGACAGATTTTCCAAAAGGACAGCTGCCGATCCCCGCTGTTTCTGGTTTCGCCTTTGGGGGTCACAACCGGACAAACCGGTGTCCGGATCGCGCACTTGTGGATAACTGGGAGTTTTCCACGTTTTCCACAGCATTTTGCGTGGATAATGTGGATAAGTGGATGATTCGGCGCTCCGGATGCTGCGGAAACAGCACATCTGTCCGTCGAAATTTGTCGGGAATGCCTGTCAATCGTCAGGCGGGGGACAAATCTGTCCTGTGGAAAAGTGGGGAAAACTGGCTCGCCCAGCCGCCCAGCCGGTCGATGCGAAGGCCCCGGTCAAAGCGGTAGCAGCCGGCGTTGACGATGCGTTCTTTGGGGATCTGCGCCCGTTCCGCCTCGGCGAGGGCAGCGCGCACCGCCCCCACGTTTTCCGGCACGTGGGCGTCCGAGGACAGGATGAAGTGCGCCCCTTCCGAAAGGGCAATGTGGATATCTTTGACGGAAAGCGGGTGCTTGCTGTTCAGCTCCAGCACGACGCCCAGCTCCGAAGCGGCCTTTGCGACGGCGGCGAGGTCGATGGGCACGTACTCCCCGGGGTGGGTGAGAACGTCGATGGGGTAGCGGGAAAGCGCCCGGATGACGGCGTCCGTCATGAGAATCCGGCACGCCTTGGGCCGCAAGAGCGCCGGGATCATCAGCCTGACGCCCGCCTTGCCCTGAATGTTCGCGCCCTTGTGGTACCCCATGAGGCAAAAGTCGGGTTTGATGGGCAGAAGGTCGAAGTCCGTTTTGCCGTCGGCGCCCATCAGGTTCGCCTCGATGCCCAACAGGGCAACTTTTTTGCCCATGGCGGCGTTGGCGGCGTCAATGTCCGCCCGAAGGCGCGGATATTCCTTGACCCTTACCCCAAAAAGCGCGTGCCCCGGGCCGTGTTCGGCAATCCCGAGGCCGATGTTCTGCCTTGCCGCGGCCTGCACGTTTTCCGCCACCGTGCCCTTGGCGTGATGGTGGACGGGGCTTCTGCTGTACCGCGTGTGGGTATGAAGGTCAAAGATCAGGGTCATCGGCGAAGGCTCCTATGTTTCGTCCCGCCCGGCCTTCACGGGGAAATCCCCGGCAGGCCGAACAGGCGGATGGCGTTTTCCGTTGTTATTCTGGCTAGTTCTTCGCAGTTCATGCCGCGCACTTGCGCGATTTTTTCCAGCACGTGCCGCATCAGCCTCGAGTCGTTGCGCCTGCCCCTGTGGGGAACGGGGGCGAGATAGGGGCAGTCGGTTTCCAGCAGCAGCCTGTCCAGCGGCACCGCTGCCGCCGCGCGCAGGCCTTTCTCGTTGTTCTTGAAGGTCAACGAGCCCCCAAAGCCAAAATAAAAGCCGGAAGGCGCGTATTCCGTCACGAGCTCCGCGGAGCCGGAATAGCAGTGCAGCACGCCCCGCAGCGCGCCCTTTCGCGCCATGATGGCGTCGAACACGTCCCTGTGGGCGTCGCGGTCATGGACGATGACGGGTTTGTCCAGCCTGACGGCCAGATCGAGCTGTTCATAAAAGAGCTTTTTCTGAAGCTCCTTCTGTTCTTTGCTGTAATAGTAGTCCAGTCCGATTTCGCCCACGGCGACACATTTGGGGTCGCTTTTGATGGCCTCCTCCAGCCTTTTGAGATACCCCTCCGCCGCTGTTTCCGCCTCCAGCCCGTGCACCCCCAGCGCGCTGTACACGTGGGGGAAACGGGCCGCAAGGCCGGAAACCGCCTGCCACTCGCCTTCTTTGCTGGCGCAGTCCACCACGGCGATGACGCCCGAAGCGGGCAGGGAGGAAAGAACCTCCCCCCTGTCCTCGTCGAAGCGTTCGTCGGTGTAGTGGGTGTGGGTGTCGATAAGCTTCATTCAGCGCACCGTCCAGCCGTGTTCGGCTTCGGAAAGCGTGGTGATGACCGTCAGGCGCTCGTCCGCCGGGTCGCTGGCGCAGAGGATCATGCCGTGGGAAATAATGCCCCGCATCTTCCTGGGTTTGAGGTTCGCCACCACCACGACGGTCTTGCCGATGAGGTCCTCGGGCTGGTACCACTTGCGGATGCCCGAGCAGATGGTGCGCTCCTCATCGCCGATTTTCACAGTGAGTTTCAGGAGCTTGTCCGCTTTCTCAATGGTTTCGCAGGCCGTCACAAGGCCGAGCCGCAGGTCGATTTTCGCGAAGTCCTCGATGGAGATTTCGTCCGCGGGGAACTTCTCTTCCGGCTTTTCCTCCTTCACAGGCTCTGCGGGCTTCTGCTCCTTCTTTTCTTCCTTGACTTCGGGCTGGGGCGCATCTTTGGGCGCGTGGGCGGCGGCGAGGGCCTCGAGCTCCTTCTCCACGTCGATGCGCGGGAAGAGCGCCTCGCCCTTTTGCACCTTCGTGCCCGGTTCCAGCACGCCGAAGACGGACAGGGAATCCCAGCTCCGCGCATAGCCTTCGGGAACGCCCAGCTGGGCGAACATCTTCGCCGGGGTCTTCGTCAGGAAGGGGGAGAGCAGCACGCCGGCGATGCGCAGGCTTTCCGCGAGGTTGTAAAGCACCGTGCCGAGGCGGGGTTTGGTCTCCTCGCTCTTGGCCAGCACCCAGGGCATGGTGACGTCGATGTACTTGTTGCACCTGCCGATGAAGGCGAAAATCTCCGCCAGGGCGCTGTTGATCTTCAGCGCGTCCATCTTTTCCTCCACCACGCGGTGCAGGGCGAGGGCGGCGTTGATGAGGTCCAGGTCGTCCTTTTCCGTCTGGCCGCAGGGCTTGCCCTCGGCGCAGAAGGTGCGCTTTTCGGGGGCGGGAACGGCGCCGCCGAAGTACTTTTCGATCATGGCGACGGTGCGGGAAAGCAAATTGCCCAAGTCGTTCGCAAGATCGGAGTTGATGCGGTTCAAAAGCGCTTCGTTGCTGAAGGTGCCGTCCTGCCCGAAGGGGACCTCGCGCAGCAGGAAGTAGCGGATGGCGTCCACCCCGTAGCGGTTGCACAGCTCCACCGGGTCCACCACGTTGCCCTTGGACTTGCTCATCTTGCCGCCGGACAGCACCAGCCATCCGTGCCCGAACACCTGTTTGGGAAGCGGCAGCCCCAGCGCCATCAGCATGATGGGCCAGTAAATGGTGTGGAAGCGCACGATCTCCTTGCCCACGAGGTGCACGTTGGCAGGCCAGAACTTTTCAAAGAGGGACGGGTCCTCCTGCATGTACCCCAAAGCGGTGATATAGTTGGAAAGCGCGTCGATCCACACGTAGACCACGTGCTTGTCGTCAAAGTCCACCGGCACGCCCCACTTGAAGCTGGTGCGGGAAACGCACAAATCCTCAAGCCCGGGCAAAAGGAAGTTTGTGAGCATCTCGTTCGCCCGCTCCGGCGGCTGGATGAACTCGGGGTGCTCTTTGATGTATTCGATGAGCCTGGGGGCGTACTTGCTCATGCGGAAGAAGTAGGCCTCCTCCGTCATCTCCTCCACGGGGCCGCCGCAGTCCGGGCAGCAGCCGTCCTTGAGCTGGGTCTCCGTCCAGAAGGACTCGCAGGGGGTGCAGTACTTGCCGGTGTAGCTGCCCTTGTAAATGTCGCCCTGCTCATAGAGGCGCCGGAAGATCTTCTGCACGGTTTTGACGTGGAAATCGTCCGTGGTGCGGATGAACCTGTCGTACGAAATGTCCAAAAGCGCCCAGAGTTCCTTGAAGGTGGACACAATATCGTCGACGTACTGCTGCGGGGTGACGCCCTTGGCCATCGCCTTGCGCTCGATCTTCTGGCCGTGCTCGTCCGACCCCGTCAGGTAGAACACGTCATAGCCCGTCATGCGCTTGAAGCGGGCGATGGCGTCTCCCGCGACGGTGGTGTAGGCGTGGCCGATGTGCAGCTTGTCGCTGGGGTAATAGATCGGCGTCGTGAGGTAAAAGGTCTTGTTTTCCATCGTATATCTCCCTTGCGGTTCAGCGTTAGCATCTTGCGGCCGGGCGCGCCCTGGCGCTATTGGCCATTCGTATCTTATTATTATATCGGATCAGGTAAAATATTGCAATGCGGGGCAAAGCTGTGATTCCCGCCGCCGTTTCCCGCTTTCAAAGGCATGAAATCCCCTGCGCGGGGGCAATTGGCTGTTTATTCTTCGCCATATTTCATTTATAATATACGCATGTTAACCCACGTCAGGAGGAAGCCATGGACTATGTGATAGAAATGCTCAACATAACCAAGGAATTCCCCGGCGTCATCGCGAACGACGACGTGACCCTCCGCCTCAAACGGGGCGAAATTCACGCGCTTCTGGGCGAGAACGGCGCAGGGAAGTCCACCCTGATGAGCGTGCTGTTCGGATTGTACCAGCCGGACAAGGGCATCATCAAAAAGGACGGCAAGCCCGTCAGGATCAACAACCCCAACGACGCCAACGCCCTGGGGATCGGCATGGTCCACCAGCACTTCAAGCTGGTGCACAACTTCACCGTGCTGCAGAACATCATCCTCGGAGTGGAGGAAACGAAAAACGGCTTCCTTCGGATGGACGCTGCCAGGAAAAAGGTGCTGGAGCTTTCCGACCGCTACGGCCTGAAGGTGGACCCGGACGCCCTGATTTCCGACATTACCGTGGGCATGCAGCAGCGCGTGGAAATTTTGAAGATGCTCTTCAGGGACAATGAGATCCTCATCTTCGACGAGCCCACCGCGGTGCTGACGCCGCAGGAGATCGACGAGCTCATGAAGATCATGAAGGAGCTCAGCAAGGAGGGCAAGTCCATCCTGTTCATCACCCACAAGCTCAACGAAATCAAGCAGGTGGCGGACAGGGTCACGGTGCTGCGCAAGGGCCGCTGCATCGGCACGGTGAACGTGGCGGACGTGACCAAAGAGCAGATGAGCGAGATGATGGTGGGCAGGAAGATCAGCTTTACCGTCGAAAAGGGCGAGCAGCACCTCGGCGCGCCCGCGCTGCAGGTGAAGAACCTCTGCGTCGCCGGCAGGTCGAAGCACAAGGACGCCGTGCGCAACGTCAGCTTTACGGTCAACCGCGGCGAGATCGTGTGCATCGCCGGCATCGACGGCAACGGCCAGTCCGAGCTGGTGTACGCGCTGAGCGGCCTGATGCCCGTCAAGAGCGGCACCATCGAGCTCAACGGGAAGGACATCACCCACGCGGCCATTCGCGCCCGGAACGACATGGGCATGAGCCACATCCCGGAGGACAGGCACCGCGACGGCCTGGTGCTGGACTACAATCTGGCGGAGAACCTCGTCCTCAAGCGCTATCATACCCGCGATTTCCAGAAGAGCGGCTTTTTGCGGTTCAAAAAGATCTATTCCTATGCCGACCGCCTGATCAAAATGTACGACATCCGAAGCGGCCAGGGCGCCAACACCGTCGTGCGCTCCATGTCCGGCGGCAACCAGCAGAAGGCCATCATCGCCCGCGAAATCGACCTCGACCCCGAGATTCTGCTGGCCGTCCAGCCCACGCGCGGCCTTGACGTGGGCGCCATCGAATACATCCACAAGCAGCTCGTCGCGCAAAGAGACGCCGGAAAGGCGGTTCTGCTCGTTTCGCTGGAGCTGGACGAGGTGATGGAGCTTTCGGACCGCATCCTTGTGATGTACGAGGGCGAAATCGTCGCCGACCTTGACCCGAAAACCGTCACAGTTCAGGAGCTGGGCCTTTACATGGCCGGTTCCAAGAGGGAGGCCGTCCAATGAAGACCTTCAGAAAACTCATGAACGCAAAGGGCCACGTGTCGGCAGCCTCGTCCATCATGGCGATTCTCGCGGGGCTGCTGGTGGGGCTCATTATCCTTCTGGTTTCCAACTCCGAACAAGCCTTCAAGGGCATCGTCACCATCCTTGAAGGCGGCTTTGGCGGCGGCATGAAGGGCGTCGGCCAGGTGCTGTACTTCGCCACCCCCATCATCATGACCGGCCTTTCGGTGGGCTTTGCCAACAAGACGGGCCTGTTCAACATCGGCACGCCCGGCCAGTTCATCGTGGGCGCCTTTGCCGCGGTGTACGTGGGCGTCAAGTGGACGTTTCTGCCCGCGCCCTTCCACTGGTTCGTCGCGCTCCTTTGCGCCACGCTGGCGGGCGGCCTGTGGGCGCTCATTTCCGGCCTGTTCAAGGCGTTTTTGAACGTGAACGAGGTCATTTCCACCATCATGATGAACTACATCGGCATGTATGCGGTGAATTACCTCGTCAAGCAGAACATCTATGACCCGCTGACCTCCCTTTCCCAGAACGTTGCGGGCAGCGCCGTGCTGCCCAAGGCCGGACTGGACAAGATCTTCACCAACTATTCCGGCGTGAACAGCACGCCCGACCCCTCCACGGTGAACTGCGGCATCTTCATCGCCATCGCCGTGGCGATTGTGGTGTACATCATTCTGGAGAAGACCGCCTTCGGCTACGAGCTGAAGGCCTGCGGATACAACCGCTTCGCCGCGCGCTACGCCGGCATTGACGAAAAGCGCAGCATCGTGCTGTCCATGGTCATCGCCGGCATGCTGGCGGGGCTGGGCGGAGGCCTTCTGTACCTTTCCGGCGGCAACGGCCGCAGGATCAAGGTGGTGGACGTGCTGGCGGCCGAGGGCTTCAACGGCATTCCGGTTTCGTTGCTGGGCATGTCCAACCCCATCGGCATCGTGTTCTCCGGGCTGTTCATCTCCTACATCACCCAGGGCGGCAACTACCTGCAGCGCCTGAACTACATGCCGGAGGTCATCGACATCATCATCGCCTCCATCATCTACTGCTCCGCCCTCGCCCTCATCTTCCGCTGGGTGGTGCTGAAGCTCTTCAAGGGAAGGGACGCTCTGCTTGGCAGAATCTTCCCGAAGTACGCCGCCGCTGGCGCGGAGGAGGAAGAGCTTTCCGCCTCTGCCGCCGTGACGGAGACGGATCTTTCCGCCGGCGAGTCCGGCGAGGGCCTGGTGCCCCCCGAGGTGCAGGACGTTGCCGGCGAGGCCAGCGAGCCGGAAGGCTCCCCCCTTCAGAAGGAGGACGAAGCAAACGCCCGGGACGGGCAGGAAGCCGACCAAAACGCCGAAAAGGAGGACGAATAAATGGGAGACCTGTTTTCAACCATCGCCTTCCTGTTCAGGCAGACGATGTTCTTCGCCATTCCGCTGCTGATCGTCGCCATCGGCGGGCTGTTTTCGGAGCGCAGCGGCGTGACCAACATCGCGCTGGACGGTATCATGATCATGGGGGCGTTCGCCAGCATCTTCTTCATCAACCGGATGCAGTCCACCATGAGCGGCCAGACGCTCCTGCTGCTCGCCATTCTGGTGGCGGCCGCCGCGGGCATGGTCTTTTCCCTGCTCCACGCCTATGCCGCCATCAACATGAAGTCCGACCAGATCATCAGCGGCACCGCGCTGAACATGTTCGCGCCGGCGTTCGCGATCTACGTCGCCCGCACCATTCAGGAGAACGGCGTGCAGCAGATCGCCTTCACCAACACCTTCCGCATCGAGAAGGTGCCGGTTCTGGGGGACATTCCCGTGCTGGGCGACCTGTTCTTCAAGGACGCCTACATCACCACCTACATCGGCTTCGCCATTCTCGCCGTCGCCGCCGTGGTGCTGTACAAGACCCGCTTCGGCCTGCGGCTGCGCGCCTGCGGCGAGCACCCCCAGGCGGCGGACTCGGTGGGCATCAACGTCTATAAAATCCGCTACGCCGGCGTGCTGATCTCAGGCGCCTTGGCGGGGGTCGGGGGACTGGTGTTCATCATTCCCACCTCCACCAACTTCAACGCCACCGTGGCGGGGTACGGCTTCCTCGCGCTGGCGGTGCTGATCTTCGGCCAGTGGAAGCCTTTAAGGGTGCTGTTTGCCGCCTTCTTCTTCGGCTTCTTCAAGGCGGTGGCGTCCACCTCGTCGGGCATTCCCTTCCTGGCGGGGCTGGGCATCCCCAGCGATATTTACAAGATGGTGCCCTACATCGCCACCCTCATCGTGCTGGCGTTCACATCCAAAAACTCGCAGGCGCCCAAGGCCGTGGGCGTGCCGTACGACAAGGGCAGCAGGTAGCGCTGCGCACCGCGTTTTTCCAGCCCGTTGCGGCCGGCCTTGGAAGAAAGGCCGGCCGTTTTCCTTCCGGCGCTTTTTGTCGGGATTTGCCGCGTTAACGGGCGGTTTCCCATCCGTAAACAATCTGTGTATTTCCTTGATTGCATGTTTTTTTCAGGCTATAATCATGAAAGCACCACGAAAGGGGCAATGCCATGAAGAAACGCACTGCAATCGGACTGCTTGCGCTGCTCGTCGCCGCGCTGACGCTTTACGGCTGCGCCGCAGGCCCGGCCGCCGGCGAGCTGGGCGGAGATACCATAGACGCGCCCGAACTCCCCCCCAACGCCACCGCGGTCCCCGTGACCACGCCCGCCGCCACCGATTCGCCCTATGAGGACCTGCCCACGCCGGACGGCATTCCGGACGTGCACGACCAGGGCCAGACGGAAAAGCTGAGCTACGAGCGGGACTACGAATCCTACGCGAAGCAGAACAGCGATGTGGTGGGCTGGATTTCCGTGCCCAACACCATCATCGAGTACCCGGTGGTCATCGCCAAGGACAACGAGTACTACCTGCACTACAACTACAAGAAGGAGAAATCCAAATCCGGCGCGATTTTCATGGATTACCGCAACGCGGACTTTGAGAACTCCCGCCACGTGATCATCTACGGCCACAACATGCGCAACGGCACGATGTTCCACGAGCTGAACAGCTACAAAAACAAGGATTTCTTCGAGCAGAACCCCGTCATCACCCTGTATTACAAGGGCGAAAAGTACGAGTACGAGGTGTTCTCGGCCAACGTGGTGCTGGCGGACATCAACTTCATCCGCACCAAGTTCAAGAGCGACGACGATTTCGTGGACTATTTCGCGGAGTTCAAGTCCTACAGCAAGTTCCAGAACGACGTCACCGTCGGTCCCAACGACCAGGTGCTCACACTTTCCACCTGCACCTACGAGTACGACGACTCCCGCTTCATCGTGCAGGCGAGGCGGGTCAGGAACTGACCGATGCAGCGAAAAAACGCGCCGACCGGATTTCCGGGGCGCGTTTTGCTGTTTTCTGCCGGGAAAAGAACGATTTCAATAATATCACAATAAATATTGTTCGGGAAAAGCTGCGTGACGCACCTTTTGCCGCCCTTTTTGTTATAATGGGTGAAAGGACTGTCATGCGCAAAGCCGACCATCGGAAGGAGTATGGATTGAAGGAGCTTTTCATCGTCACCGGCGCCTGCGGGCATCTGGGCAGCGCCATCACAACGGCGCTGGCAAAGGACGGCAAAGCGGTGCGCGCCCTGGCATTGGCGAACGACCCCGCCACAGCGCTTTTGAGCGTGCCTTGCGAAATCGTACGGGGGGACGTGCTGGACCCCGCGTCCCTGGAAGCGCTGTTTGAAGGGGCAGAGGGCGGCAAAGTCACCGTGTTCCACTGCGCGGGGATCGTGTCCATCGGCTCGGCCCGCAGCAGAAGGCTGCGGGAGGTGAACGTCACGGGAACGAGGAACGTGGCGGAGGCGTGCCAAAAGCACGGCGCCCGGATGGTGTACGTCAGCAGCGTGCACGCCATCCCGGAGCTCAAAAAGGGCCGCACCATGGCGGAAACCGGGGAGTTTGACCCGAGGAGGGTGGAAGGGCATTACGCCAAGTCCAAGGCGGAAGCCACCGCGCTGGTGCTGGACCTGTGCAAACAGGGCCTTGACGCCGTGGTGGTGCACCCGTCCGGCATCATCGGACCCGGGGACCACGCCCGGGGGCACATGACCCAGATGGTGGTGGACTTTCTGGAGGGCAGGCTGACCGCGGGGGTCAACGGCGCGTACGACTTTGTGGACGTGCGGGACGTGGCAAAAGGCGCCATCCTCGCCGCCCGGAAGGGCAGAACGGGCGAATGCTACATCCTCTCAAACCGGCAGTACACCGTCAGGGAAATCCTGGACGCCGCGGCGGCGGCCTCCGGCAAAAGGCCGGTGAAAACCATGCTTCCCATGTGGCTGGCGCAGCTGGTGGCGCCGCTGGCGGAGCTCTATTACAAACTCCTCCGCCAGCCGCCGCTGTTCACCGCCTATTCGATGTACACCCTGCAGTCCAACTCTTCCTTCTCCCACGAAAAGGCGACGCGGGAGCTGGGATATGCCCCGAGACCCCTGTCCGAAACCATGGAGGACACCGTCGCCTGGCTGCGGGAATCGGGGCTGACGCCAAGGGAGCGCCTGCCCGGGGAAACGCTTCTGCAGCGCTGCAGAAGGCTCAGAAAGCGCAGGCGCGCCCGGGCAAAGGCATAAGGCCAAACGCCGCGAACAGGGCGTTCTGCACCTTTTTGCAAGGCGAAGGCGCGGGCTTTCGCCTTGTTTGCGCCGGCGCAAAACGGTGGCGCCGGGTTTGAGCGGGTGTTATAATGGTAAAAATGGCAATGACAGGTATGACTCCCGCTGTCATGCCAAAAGTCTTTTGGATTATGCGCTTTTGGAAAGAGGTCACATGAGACGTTATCGCCGGCGCCGCGATTCCGGCGCGCTGTCCCTCATCGCTGGCATAGTCGCCGTGGCAGCCGTCACCGCCGGGCTGTTTTTCGGCATCCGGGCGCTGATCGGCCTGTTTTCGGGCGGCCGGCCGGCGGCCATGGAAACCCCCACCCCCGCGCCGGTGGTGCCCACGCCCACCCCCGTCCCCACGCCTGCGGCCACCGTGGCCCTGCCGGAGGAAACCCGGGAGCCGTCAGCGTTCGACCTTTACCAGCTGGACATCCGGGTGGACCCGGAAAACAATGAGATCGCCTGCGTGCAGCAGGTAAGCTGGACCAACCGCACGGGGGAGGAGCTTTCGGAAGCGGTGTTCCGCATGTACCCCAACGCCCTGACCCACGGGGAGGAGTCCCCCGTCGCCAACTGGAAAAAGGTGTTCCCCAGCGGGGCGGACACCGAGGGCCTTCAGATTTCCCGCGTGCTGGTGAACGGCAGCGCCGTCGCCTGGACGCTGGACGGCAAGCTCGGCACCACGCTGCGCGTGCCCTTTGACGAGCCCCTGCCGGACGGCGGCACGGCGGAAATCACCGTGAGCTACCAGCTGAAAATCCCCAAGGGCTTCTATCCCCTGAGCTACAGCGCCACGGGCATCCAGGCGGCGTGGTTCTACCCCGTTTCCGCCACATACAGCGAAGGCAAGTGGGCGCTGACCGACGTGGCCCAGAGCGGCGCGTACCCCTGGTTCTTCCCCGCCGCCGATTACGAGGCGGTGATCCGCGTCTCCGGAAAGTACGCGCTGTGCTCCACCGGCAAGGCGGTCAACACCGCCAGACAGGGGGAGGAAACCGTTTACCAGATCGCGGCGTCTGCGGCGCGGGACTTTGCCTTCTGCGTCACCAGGCACGAAAAGTCCGCCGAAAAGACCACCGAAAGCGGCGTCCGCGTTTCTGCCCGGGCGCAGTACAACGACCGCTGCCGGGATCTGGTGAACGACGCCGCGGAGCTCATCGATTTTTATGAGGACTACCTCGGCCCCTTCCCCTTCGAGGAGCTGGAGCTGGTCCAGACCACGCTGACCGGCGAGCCCTCAGTGCACGCAGGGCTCATCATGGTGGACACCGCCCTCTTCTCCGGCAAAAAGGCGGAGATGGAAACCAGGCTCGCCTACGCCGTTGCCCGCCAGTGGCTGGGCTGCTCGGTGGGCGCCGGCTTCGCGGACGACAGGGACCTTCTGACCCCGCTGGCGCAGTACATGGCGTATCTCTATCTGGACCAGACCAACAGCGCCTCGGCGGACACCGCCCTGAACTGGACCGGTGCAAAGACGATGAAGGACATCCGCACCGCCATCGGCACCTCCCGCTTTGACCCGGCGCTCAAGGCGCTGTGCGAGGAGTTTTCCGGCAAAAAATGCACCGCCGAGGACTTTGCCGCCCTCTGCGGGGACAGCGAGGCGGAAGTCAGGCGCGCCCTCGGAAGATAAGTTATCTGGCGCACACGGGAGAAGGACGGACACTCGATGGACATCAACACCCTTCAGGCCATCCGCAGGATGGAGGAAGAGCGCATCGAACAAAAGCGGCAGCGGCGGCGGCAGCGGCGAAAAAAGACCCTTTTGCTGCTGGCCGGCACGCTGCTGGTTCTTTCCTGCTGCCTCATCGCCTTCACGCTTATCGAAAACGGGCTGTTCGATGAAACCGTCGGGGAGGAGCGCCCGGCGGAAATCCGGCACGAGCCCGCCGCCCAGGTGCTCTCCGTGGAAATGGTGGACGGCGCATACCGTACCGTCACCCTGAGCGACGGCTCGGTGATGACGCCGGAGGACTACGAGTCCGAATACGTGCAGTTCGGCCTGGGGGACGCGCTCATCCTGCCCGTGGGCGTCATCGACGCGTCCGGCGAGGACGTTTCCGGCGTGCTGGACTCGCCGGATTACGGCCCCCTGACGGACGTCCCCCCCACCCCCACGCCCCTGCCCCTGCCCGAGGAGTACGAGGCGGAAGAGGAGGCGTTTTCCATTGCCGCCGAGGGCGAGGGCGAGTACGCCGCCGTCTCGGTGGACGACGTGATCGTGTGCTTCCTTTCCTCCCGGGCGGACTACGAGTGGGTGATGGAGCGCCTGCTCAACGGCTGCGGCAGCACGGAAGGCGCCAAGGTCACCAAAAAGGGCACCGTGCAGAACGTCTGCGCGTATTTTCAGACGGACGAGCCCTCCGAGGTGTACACCAGGGAAGAGGCGTATCTGCTCCTTGCGGACACCGTGACGCTGCGCTGGACGGAGACCGCCACCGCCACCGAGACGGTGGAGCCCTCCACCCTGTACCAGGAGGACCCCACCCTGGAAAAGGGCAAAACGAAGGTCAAGAGCGAAGGCGCAAAGGGCAAGGTGAAAAACACCTATGAAGTGATCTACGAGGGCGGCAAAATCGTGGAGAAGAAGCTCGTCGCCCAGAAGGTGGTGCAGGAGGCGCGACCCAGGATCGTGCTCAGGGGCACGAAGGCCGCCTCGTCCTCATCCTCCTCAAGCAAGGGCACCACCACGACCACGCCCGCCTCCGGCACCGGCGGATACTGGCCGGGCACCACCATCGGCAAGGGCGTGGACTACCCGAACATCGACACCACCAAGACCCGGCCGGACAGGCCGGACTACGGCATCATGGGCCCGTCCACCGGTTCCCTCTCCTTCGCCTGGCCCACGGACAGGCACAAGGTCAGCTCGTATTTCGGCTGGCGGTACGGCCGCATGCACTACGGCGTCGACATCTTTGACGCCCGCGGCTCCGCCATCTACGCCGCCGAAAGCGGTACCGTCACCAGCTACACCGGCACCCACAGCGGCTACGGCCTCATCGTGGAGATTTCCCACGGCAACGGGTACACCACCCGCTACGCCCATTTGGAGTCCATGCTGGTCAAGGCGGGGGACAGGGTGCAAAAAGGCCAGAAAATCGCCACCATGGGCGACTCGGGCACCACGTCCTCCGAGCCGCATTTGCACTTTGAAATCCGGTGCGACGGCGTGCCGTACAACCCCATGTTCTATCTGCCCTGATATCCGCCTTAAAAAAGCGCCATATAAGAAAAAGCAGCCCCAAACGGGCTGCTTTTTTGCGTGCGCTGCGCCTTTGTGAAAAGCGCCCCAAATCCGCCTAAAAAAGCCCGCAGGATTACGGCGCGCAAGTCCCCTGTGGATTTGTGTGCGTTGCGGCTGCACGGCCCTTTTGCGGGGCAAATGGAAGGCTTTTTGGGCCGTCAGCGCCTGGGACGGCGTTTTTTCCGCATGATCTGGCAGTCCCAGTAGTCGTAATGGCCGTGGTACATCTCCACCACGGCGATGAGCCTGTCCGTCCAGCTGTCCAGCGAGCGCTTGTCGATGGAGCCGATGTGCCGCACGCACATGCCGTGGGGATAGTCGCTGTCCGGATTAAAGAAGGGGTCCCCCAGGGCGAAGCCCGCCTTTCGGGCGCTTTCCTGAAAGCCGATGCGCGCCAGCTCGTCCTTGAAGGAGCAGTAGTGGTTGATGCGCCGGGGGGCGTGGATGTCGTCCCCGTAGCGGACCATCAGCTCGATCTGTTCGCCGTTTTTCACGGTCTGCAGATTCGCCGCCGTGGGGTAGGCGTCCTTGCGGAACACCTGCCACTTGGCGTCCGCGCGGGTTTCGTATTCGGTGAGCAGGGAGCGCTTCTTCTCGCACAGGCTGGACAGCGCCAAGAGCGCCGGCTCGTCCGGCCCGTAGCAGAAGAACTCCATGGCGTTCCCCCAGCTGCGCGCCGCCATGATGCGCACCCCCACCTTCTGGGCGGCGCGGAGCAGGCGGCGGAACAGCCGCTCCATGGTCCTGGCCTGAAAAGGCGTTATAAGACCCAGGGCGTAGTTCTTCCTCGGCTGCACGCGCAGCAGCATCAGCACCGGCAGCGCGGCGCGCTCCCGGTCTGAAACGTCCCGCATGTCCACCCGCATGACGGCGGGCTTGCCTTCGTAGGTGGTGTCATAGGCGAGCCAGGGCTTGTTGGCCTTTTCCATTGGTTCTCCTCGGTGCACTGTGATGCAATCATTATAGCACGCCGGCGGTTTTGCGGAATACCCCCCTCCCCTTACGCTTTGCGCTTTCGCGCGGGGCAAAACGGGGCTTTTGTTTTTTTGAAAAATCGTGTATAATACTCATAAGAAGAAACTCCGCAGCCATGCGGGCGTTTTTTGGGTGCGAGGGGCGTCATTCCTGCGCCCCGCGCGCCAAGAATTTGCCAATGCTGGCCGTTTTCGGGGAATTTCCCCCCAATAAGCTTTCCGAAAGGACCCGCTCATGCACGACAAGTTTGAAAACGAGAACGAAATCGCCAATGCCGATTTCGAGCAGCTGGAAACCGCGCATATCGACGTGAAGAACGTCGCGCCGGACTCTTCCGCCACCGCCTCCGAATCGCATTACAACGCGGCGGACATTCAGGTGCTGGAAGGCCTGCAGCCCGTCCGCGTGCGCCCGGGGATGTACATCGGCTCCACCGACTCCCGCGGCCTGCACCACCTCGTCACCGAGATTGTGGACAATTCCATCGACGAGGCGCTGGCGGGCTACTGCGACGACATCCGCGTCCGCATTCACAGTAACGGCGCCCTTTCCGTGCGGGACAACGGCCGCGGCATCCCGGTGGACATTCACCCCGTGATGGGCAAGTCCGCGCTGGAAATCGCGCTGACGGTGCTGCACGCGGGCGGCAAGTTCGGCGGCGAGGGCTACAAGGTCTCCGGCGGCCTGCACGGCGTGGGCGTCTCCGTGGTCAACGCCCTTTCGAAGTACCTCCGGGCGGAGGTGCGCAGGGAGGGCAAAATCTACTGCATGGAGTTCTCCCGCGGGGAGGTCACCATGCCTTTGACCGTCCTCGGCGAAACCGATCCGGAGGACACCGGCACCACCATCACCTTCATCCCGGACCCGGAGATCTTCGAAACCGTGGAGTTTTCCGCGGATCTGATCTGCACCCGCATGCGGGAGATGGCGTTTTTGAACCGCGGCATCTCCATTTCGGTGGACGACGAGCGCACCGGCGCCCACAACGCCTACTGCTACACCGGCGGCATCGTGTCCTTCGTGCAGTATCTGAACAAGAACAAGGAAGTGCTCAGCGAGGAGCCCATCTATTTTTGCGCGGAGAAGGACGGGGCGATTGTGGAAGTCGCCATGCAGTACAATGACGGCTACCAGGAAAACATCCTCTCCTACGCCAACAACATCAACACCCACGAGGGCGGCACCCACCTTTCCGGCTTCAAGGACGCGCTCACCCGCGTGGTCAACAACTACGGGCTGAAATACAAGTTCCTCAAGGAGGGGGATACCAAGCTCTCCGGCGAGGACGTTCGCGAGGGCCTTGCGGCCATCATCTCCGTCAAGCTGCAAAACCCCCAGTTCGAGGGCCAGACCAAGACCAAGCTGGGCAACTCCGAAATGCGCGCCTTCACCGCGTCGGTGGTGGCGTCCGGGCTGGAGGATTACCTCGAGGAGCACCCCGCCGTGGCCAAGGCCATCCTCGAAAAGTGCATGCAGGCCAACCGCGCGCGGGAGGCCGCCCGAAAAGCCCGCGAGCTCACCCGCAGGAAGAGCGTGCTGGAATCCGCCTCTTTGCCCGGAAAACTCGCGGACTGCTCCGAAAAGGACCCTGCGCTGTGCGAAATTTTCCTCGTGGAGGGCGACTCCGCGGGCGGCAGCGCCAAAATGGGCAGGGACAAGCGCTTTCAGGCCATCATGCCCCTTCGCGGCAAGATTTTGAACGTGGAAAAGACCCGCATCGACCGCATTTTGACCAACCAGGAAATCAAGAACATGGTCACAGCTTTTGGCGCGGGCATCGGCGACGAGTTCAACATCGACAAGCTGCGCTACCACAAGATCATCTGCATGACGGATGCCGACGTGGACGGCTCCCACATCCGCATCCTGCTGCTGACCTTCTTTTTCCGCTACATGCGCCCGCTGATCGAGCAGGGGTATGTATACATCGCCCAGCCGCCGCTTTACAAGGTCAAGTGCGGCAGCGAGGAAGTCTACGTCTACACCGACGAGGAACTGCAGCGCCAGCTGGACGCCTTCGGCAGGGACAAAAAGGTCGAAATCCAGCGCTACAAAGGCCTGGGCGAGATGAACCCCGAACAGCTGTGGGAAACCACCATGGACCCCGAAAAGCGCACCATGCTGCGCGTCACCGTGGAGGACGCCATGGCAGCCGACGAGATCATGACCATCCTGATGGGCGACAAGGTGGAGCCCCGCAGGGAGTTCATCGAAAAGAACGCCAAGCTGGTGGCGGACCTGGACATTTGAAGCGTCCTGTAAAAAAAGCGCCTGAAGCTGCGATCAACGGAGGAAGTTATGGCAGAAAACACCGGAACGAGGCTGCTGAGCGTCGACCTCGAGTCTGAAATGAAAAAATCCTTCATCGCCTACTCCATGGCGGTGATCATCAACCGCGCCCTGCCGGACGTGAGGGACGGCTTAAAGCCCGTCCACAGGCGCATCCTGTACGACATGGCGGAGCTGGGCATGTGGCCGGACAAGCCCTTCCGCAAATCCGCCCGCATCGTGGGCGACTGCCTGGGCAAGTACCACCCCCATGGCGACAGTTCTGTGTACGACGCCATGGTGCGCCTCGCCCAGGACTTCAACACCCGCTATCCGCTGGTGGAAGGCCACGGCAACTTCGGCTCCATCGACGGCGACGGCGCCGCCGCCATGCGCTACACCGAGGCGCGCCTTTCCAAGCTGGCGGCGGAAATGCTGCGGGACCTCGACAAGGACACCGTGGACTTCGGCCCGAACTTCGACGAGTCCCTGACCCAGCCGCTGGTCCTCCCCTCCCGTTTCCCCAACCTTCTGGTGAACGGCAGCAACGGCATCGCCGTGGGCATGGCCACCAACATCCCGCCCCACAATTTGGGCGAGGTCATCGACGCCTGCGTCGCCATGATCGAGGACCCGGACATCACCACCGAGGAGCTCATCAACATCATCCCCGGGCCGGATTTCCCCACCGGCGGCATCATCATGGGAAAATCCGGCATAAGAGAGGCGTACCGCACCGGCCGCGGCCGCATCATCGTGCGCGCGAAGACGGAAATCGAGCAGATGTCCGCCAACCGCTCCCGCATCATCGTGACGGAGATCCCCTATCAGGTCAACAAGGCGAACCTGGTTTCCAAAATCGCCGAGCTGGTGCACGACAAGCGCGTGGAGGGCATCTCGGACCTTCGCGACGAGTCCGGCAAGGAGGGCATGCGCATCGTCATTGAGCTCAAAACCGGCGTCAACGCCTCGGTGGTGCTCAACACGCTGTTCAAGCACACCCAGCTGCAGTACACCTTCGGCGTCATCTCCATCGCGCTGGTGGATGGCGAGCCCAAAGTGCTCTCGCTGCACCAGATGCTGCGGCATTACCTCGACCACCAGAAGGACGTGGTCACGCGGCGCACCCGTTTTGAGCTCAACCGCGCGGAGGCCCGGGCGCACATCCTCGAAGGACTGCTGATCGCCCTGGACAATATCGACGAAGTGGTGAACATCATCCGCTCCAGCGCCACCGCCCAGGAGGCCAAAAACCGCCTGACGGAGCGGTTTGGCCTTTCCGACAAGCAGACCCAGGCGATTTTGGACATGCGCCTCCAGCGCCTGGTGGGCCTCGAGCGCGAGCGGCTGCAGGCGGAGTACGACGAACTGCAGAAGACCATCGCATACTTGCGCTCCCTGCTGGCGGACGACAAGCTCCTCTGGGGCGTGGTCAGGGACGAGCTCATCGACATCAAAAACCGCTTCGCGGACCCGCGCAGGACGGAAATCTCGCCGGTGTTTGACGAGATCGAGTTCGAGGACCTCATCGAGCGGGAGAACATGGTGGTTACGCTGACGCACTTTGGGTACATCAAGCGCACCAGCGCGGACACCTACCGCATGCAGCGCCGCGGCGGCAAGGGCGTAGCCGCCGCCACCATCCGCGAAGACGACGTGATAGAACACCTGTTCGTAACGGATACCCACACGGAAATCCTGTTCTTCACCAACATGGGCAGGGTGTTCAGCCTGAAGTGCTACCAGATCCCCGAAGCGGGCAGAACCGCCAAGGGCACCGCCATCGTCAACCTTCTGCAGCTGGGCACGGGCGAAAAAGTGACCAACGCCTTCCCCGCGGCGGATGGAAAATACCTCGTCATGTGCACAAAGGGCGGCGTGATCAAGAAAACCGAGCTTTCCAGCTTCGCAAACATCAAAAAGAGCGGCCTGATCGCCGTCAATCTGCGGGAGGACGACGAGCTGATTTCCGTGGTGGTCTCTGAAGGCAAGGATGAGTTCATCATCGCTACCAGAAACGGCAAATGCATCCGCTTCTCGGAAGAAGATGTGAGACCCATGGGCAGGACTGCCACCGGCGTTCGGGCGATTTACCTGGAGGAAGGCGACGAGGTGGTGGCGCTGGAGAAGGTCAAGCCTGGCCAGCAGGTGCTGGCGATTTCCGAACTGGGCATCGGCAAGCGCACCGCCGAGGAGGAATACCGCATCCAGGGCCGCGGCGGCAAGGGCATCGCGGCGATGAACATCACCGAAAAGACCGGAAAGCTCTGCGCCCTGCGGGTGGTCAACGGCGACGAGGACGTGATGCTCATCCGCAGCGACGGCACCATCATCCGCCTGCACGTGGCGGAAATCAAGGAAATCTCCAGAAACACCCAGGGCGTCAAGCTCATGCAGGTGGATGGGGACGTCAAGGTGGTAGCCGCCTGCATCACCGAACACGACGAAAGCGCCCAGGCCGAACACGTGGACAACAGCGAAGTAAACGGAAACGAAGCGGAAGAAAAAAAGCCTGAAGCATAAAAAAGCCAAAAAGGCGGACCGTGCGGTCCGCCTTTTTTTGCCGGAAGGGTTACTCGCCCTTGCTCTTCAGATAGCTGTTGATGGAATCCACCAGCGCATTGGCATCGATGCCGTGCACCTGCGCGGCTTCGCCGATGGTCTCGCCGTGGGCCATGATGCAGCCCAGGCAGTGCATGCCCGCATCCATCAGAATATCCGCTATGCCTTCGTCGACCCTGAGAAGGTCGATGATCTTCATATCCGCGTTGACGACCGCAGCCATAATCGGTACCTCCTTTTGATTTCTGATTCTATTATTCACCATGAATTCCGAGTTGTCAACTATGGATTCAATGGGAAGCTATGTTTCACGTGAAACAATGGGGGGCAAGAAGGAAGAATGTTTCACGTGAAACAAAGCATACGGCTTCCGCATGTGTACGGGCAGGAGGAAGGTCAGAAAAGCGCGCTGTTTCACGTGAAACATCCAAAAACGGTTGACTATTCCCCCGGCGAACGGTAAAGTTAAAGGTAAATACAAGCAATGCATGCGCTTTTGGAGGAAAAATGGGCAAAATCGTAGCCGTTGCCAACCAGAAGGGCGGCGTGGGAAAGACGACAACGGCCATCAACCTCGGCGCCAGTCTGGCTTTGGCGGGCGTGCCGGTGTTGCTGGTGGATATGGACCCCCAGGCCAACGCCACCAGCGGGCTGGGGCTGTCCAAATCCCGCGAAAACACGATTTACGACGTTCTGATCAACGAGCATCCAGTCCGGGAGGTCATCGTCCCGTCCGGCATCGAAAAGCTGGACGTGCTGCCGGGCAACATCGCCCTCGCCGGGGCAGAGGTGGAAATGGTGGGGATGCTGGCGCGGGAACGGCTGCTCAAAACCGCGCTGGATGAGGTGAAGGGCGATTATGGCTTTGTCATCATCGACTGCCCTCCTTCCCTCGGGCTTCTCACATTGAACGCGCTGACAGCGGCGGACAGCATCATTGTGCCCATTCAGTGCGAATATTTCGCGCTGGAAGGCCTGAGCCAGCTGATGAACACCGTTGCCCAGGTGAAAAAGCACCTGAACGCCCAGGTGGAAATCGAAGGCGTGGTGCTGACGATGTACGACGTGCGCACCAAGCTGTCCAACCAGGTGGTCAGCGAGGTCAGGAAGTTCTTCAAGGCGAAGGTATACCGCTCCATCGTTCCCAGGACGATACGGCTGGGCGAGGCGCCGAGCTTCGGCATGCCGGTGGTGACCTACGCGCCTGAAAGTTCCGGCGCAAAGGCCTACAAGTCCCTTGCACAAGAGGTGCTGAAAGACAACAAGGGGGTCTAGGGATGGCAAAGCAGGAGAAAAAGATTGGACTCGGGCGCGGGTTGGACGCACTCTGGGGAGATAACGCCGCTCTTTCCGCCGACGCGGAGCAGAACGCCGTCAAAATGGTGGACATCAACAAGATCGACCCCAACCGCGGCCAGGCGAGGAAGTACTTCGACGCGGAGGGTTTGGAGGAGCTCGCCGCATCCATCGCGGCGTCCGGCATCATCCAGCCGCTGATCCTCAAAAAGCGGGACGACCGATACACCATCGTCGCCGGCGAGCGCCGCTGGCGGGCGGCAAGGCTGGCGGGACTGACGGAGGTGCCCGCCATCATCCGGGATTACGACGAAAAGACGCTGGCTGAGGTCTCCCTCATCGAAAACCTGCAGCGGGAGGATTTGAACCCCATCGAGGAAGCCGCCGGCATCAAGCAGCTGATGGAGCAGCACGGCATGACCCAGGAGGAAGTGGCGGAGCGCATCGGCAAAAGCCGCCCCGCCGTGGCGAACGCGCTGCGACTCCTTACTTTGCCGGAGGAGGTCGTGCTGATGATACGGGACGGCAGGCTTTCCGCCGGGCACGGGCGGTGCATCGCGGGGCTGAAAGCGCCGGAAGAACAGCTGAAGGCCGCGCGCATTGTTGAAGAGAAGGCGCTTTCCGTCCGCCAGACGGAGGAACTCTGCAAATCCCTGGGCGAAGCGGCCGACCGCAGCAGGAAAAGGGAACGAGCGCGCGCGCTGGCGCCCGAGCTGTTCGACGTGCAAAACATCCTCCAGAATCATCTCGGTACAAGAGTCAATATTCAGGGCACCGACGAGCGCGGCAAGATCGTCATCGAATACTACTCCAAAAATCAGCTGGAAAGCCTGTTTGAATACCTCAGCAAATAGTGAGAAAAGGCCTGCAAGGCCTTTTCTTTGGGGATTTCCATATAAAGAATTCTGTCAAACGAGATTACGCAATCAAAAAGCCGAGCGCAGACGCAAAACCGGCGGAAAATTGACTGATTCAACGAAAAGCAAAAGAAAAAGGCCGTCAGGCCTTTTTCTTTTCATATTGACAGGGAAACTACTTCTGAAAATCCTTCAGTTTCTCCAGCACTTCCGAAGCCGTGGATAGCGCCAGCACCTCGTCCACCAGTCCTTTGCAGGTCTCATATTCCAGCTCGGTGATTAGCTTTCGCGCCGGCAAAATGGAGGAAGCGCTCATGGAGAACTCATCCAGCCCCATGCCGAGGAACAGCGGAATCAGAAGCTGGTCCCCTGCCGCTTCGCCGCACATGGCGCAGGGAATGCCGGCGGCGTGGGCTGCTGCAATCGTGCGCTCGATCAGCTGAAGCACCGCGGGATGATACGGCGTGTACAGCCCGGCAACCTTCTCGTTGCCGCGGTCGACGGCAACGGTGTACTGAATCAGGTCGTTAGTGCCGATGGAGAAGAAGTCGCACTCCTTCGCCAGCTTGTCGGCAATCAGCGCAGCGGCGGGAATCTCAATCATGATGCCGACCTGAATATCAGGGTCATAGGCAACTCCCTTGATTTCCAGCTCATGCATGCAGCTGAGCACGGCCTTTTTGGCGGCGCGCAGCTCGTCCAGAGAGGAAATCATGGGGAACATGATTCTCAGTTTTCCAAAGGCGCTGGCCCGCAGCAGTGCGCGCAGCTGCGTCTTGAAGAGGTCTTCCCGGTCCAGCGAAATGCGGATGGCGCGATAGCCCAAGAAGGGATTCTCCTCCTCCGGCAGCGGCAGGGCGGGAAGCTTCTTGTCGCCGCCGATGTCCAGCGTGCGCACGATGATCGGCCGGCCTACCATGGCGCAGACGGCTTCCTTATAAGCATAAAACTGCTCGTCCTCGTCAGGAAGATTATTTCTATCCATATACAGAAATTCCGAGCGGAACAGGCCGATGCCGTCGGCGCCCAGTTCCGCCGCATGCCTTGCCTGACCGGGGACGCCGATGTTGGCGGCGATTTCCACTTCGCGGCCATCCCTCGTGACGGACTTCTGGGTCGCAAAGCGCTTCAGCGCCGCCTTTTCGGAGGCATATGCTTCCATCTTCGCCTGGATTTCGCGGATTTCGTCATCGGAAAGGTCCGTCGAGATTATGCCCGTCAAACCGTCGATGGCGATGAGGCTGCCCTCTTCAATGAGCTCCATCGCGCTGGCGCAGCCCACGATGGCGGGGATCTCCATCGCCCGGGCCATAATGGCGGTGTGGGACGTCCTGCCGCCCACTTCGGTGACAATGCCGGCGATGTGCGCCCTGTCGATCTTCGCGGTGTCCGAGGGAGCAAGATCGTTGGCCACGATGATGGACATCCCGGGCAGCGAAGACAGATCCCTTAGCTTGACGCCGAGAAGCTCGCACAAGAGCCTCGACTTGATGTCTTTCATGTCCGCCGCGCGCTCGCGCATATAGGCGTCGTCCATCGAGGCAAAGAACTCGATCAGCGCGTCCATGCTGGTCGCCACCGCGTGGACAGCGTTGTCGCCGCCCTCAATGGCGGCGATGATGGGCGCGGAAAGCTCGGGGTCCTGAAGGATCATCACGTGGGCTTCAAAAATCGCCGCTTCGCTGGAACCCATCTTGCTGCGGGCGCTCTCGGCAAGGGCTTCGGTCTCGCGGATGATGTTCGCGAGCGCCTGCGCGAAGGCGGCCTTTTCCGCTTCAACGCCCCTGCCCGGTCCTTCGGGAATGATGAGTTCCTGCTTGTGATACTTGATGGCGCGCGCGAGCCCGATGCCCGGCGACACTCCAATCCCCTTCAACATGACGTCCTCCGTTTAGGAAATTAAGGAATAATCTGCCGTATTTTAGCAAAACAGGTACAAAATATACGTTATTTGTCGAAACCTGTCAGCAAAGGCCGCAAGAAGTTTATTCGCCCAGGCCGGACTCGACGATGGCGATCATGCCCTTCAGGGCCTCCTCTTCGTCTTCGCCGTTGCAGATGATCTCAATCTCGGTGCCGGTTTTGGCGCAGGCGGCGAGCACGCCGAGGATGGATTTGGCGTTGTATTCCTTGCCGTTGATCACGATGCTGATAGCGGATTTATACTTAAGGGTTTCCTTGACGAAAACGCTGGCAGGCCGCGCGTGCAGCCCGGATTTGTTGGTGATGGTGACGGTACCCTTGACCATGATGCTTCCTCCGATACTTGTACATGCACTAGAATCAAATCAATATCCGTGTAGCCATTTTAGCCGAAATGAACCTGCATTTCAACAAAAAACAGACAAAGCACAATAGCGAATCAAAAACTTCGGATAACCTGTTGAAAAGAGGTCACCAAGCTCCGTATTATGCCAAAATAGCACAATAATTGACCCGCCCCAAAGGTGCAAAATGCGGACTTTGGGGGATCAGCGGTCAGTCACAGGCGAGATAGAGAATCGCCCGCGCCATGATGCGCGCGTTGAGCACGAGTTCGTCGATCTTCACGCGCTCGTCTGCCTTGTGCATCCTGTCCTCCCCGCCGGGGAACATGCAGCCAAAAGAGACGCCATCCTTGAAATCCCTCGCATAGGTGCCGCCGCCGATGGCAATGCAGTATCCTTCGTTGCCCGTCACATCGCTGTATGCCGCCAACAAGTTCTTCACCAGCGGCGTATCCGGGCTGACGTAATGGGGCGGGCTGTCCGTCTTGAGAGAAGCCGTCAGATGCTCCGTGGAGCGCTGCAGGTCGGAGAGCACCTCCTCCCCCTTTGCATCGATGGGATAGCGGATGTCCAGCGTGACTGAAAAACCCTTTTCGTCCAGGGAGAAGAGCCCCGGGTTGCAGGTGAGCTCGCCGGAAACCTCTTCCATTCTGGCGATGCCGGCGGCTTTTCCCCGCGTGTCCCCGTGGGGGAGCAGGCGGGAAAGCTCCGCGAGGCACAGCGAAACGGCCTCTTCGCCCAGCGGCAGAAGGCTGAGCGTTTCAAAGAGCGCGGTGTTGGCGCTGTTGCCCTCGTCCGGCGAGGCGGCGTGGGCGGCTTTGCCGCGTACGTCGATGCGCACGGCGTTCTGCCCATGCTCCTCGCAGGGCGCGCAGGTGACGGTTACGCCGAGCCGGGAAGCGACGCTTTTGCAGACGCCTTCCACTTCTTCCTTCATCAGCCCCGCGACAATGGCGTACGCCGTGGGCGCCACGATGTTCGCCCGCTCGCCGCCGGAAGCCTTCAGGATCTTCGGCAGACGGTCGTTCTTGGGAAACTTGCCCGATAGAACGAGGCGCAAAATGCCCTTCTCGCAGTTCACCAGCGGGTAGTCCGCATCCGGCGAGAAGCACATGGAGGGCACTTCGCAGTGCTTGAGGTAATACTCAATGTCCGACGAGCCGCTCTCTTCGTCGCAGCCCAGGATCAGCCGCACGCGCTTGTTCAGCGGGATGCCGGCCTGCTGGATGGCGTGCATCGCGAACAGGGCGGAGACGGCGGGGCCCTTGTCGTCCTGGGTGCCGCGGCCGTAGACGCAGCCGTCGAGGATCTCCCCGCCGAAGGGGTCCACGGTCCAGCCCTCCCCTTCGGGAACCACGTCCAGATGGGCCAGAATGGCGAGCAGTTCCTCTCCCTGGCCGATTTCCGCCCAGCCGAGGTAGTTTTCCCGGTTTTCGGTGGCAAAGCCCAGTTCAGACGCGCGGGAAAGCGCCAGCGCCAGCGCGTCTGAACAGGCCTTGCCGAAGGGCATGCCGTCCTGGGCGGGCGCGCGTTTGCTGGGAATTCTGATCAGGTCCACCAGGGTGGAAACCAGCATGTCCCGGTCGCGCTCGATGATGGATTCGACGAGCTCAATCTGCTGTTTGGTGGGCATAATCGCTTTTCGTTCCTCCAAAGTCATTCGATAGTACCATTATACCTTTTTAGCCCTCTGAAAGCACGTTCTTTCTACGGTATAGCCCATCCCTTCCAAAAGGGCGGGAATGCCGTCCGGCCCGACCATGTGCCCGGCGCCCACCACGAAGAACACCTTTTTGCCGGAGGCGAGGTACTCCGCGGCGGCTTTCGCCATGCTCTCGTTGCGGGCGGCGATGGAGTATTCGGACTGCCACTCCTCCCCGGTTTCGTACATGGAGCGGATCAGATCGTCCAGCGCGCTGTCGCCAGTGCCGCCGTAGCGCTCGGAAGAACCGCTCAGGAAATATTCCAGCGCGTCGAGGTCTCCTTTGGCGTAAGCCTCATAGAGATGCGCGTAATAAGAAGCGCAGGTGTCAAAATGTTCCGCCAGCAGGGGTACCAGGGCACAGGCGTCCCGCAGGGCCTCCTCGCAGGTCATCAAGGCGATCTGAAAGTCCAGGCTCTCCACCTCCAGGATTTCCCTGCCGCTCTCGTGGGCGAGGGAGAGGAAATAGCTGTCCACCCCGTTGGCCGCGTCCAGATTCGCCTTTTCAAGGGCGGCGGTTTCCAGCATGGTTTCCCAGAACAGCGGCCCGAAGGCGTCGTACAGGGGTGAATAGCTGCCCGCCTCCTGCAATATGGCCTTCATGGTTTTACAGGTCTTATCGTCGAAATGGTCGGCGATGGTGGTCCCGTCCGTCAGCAGCATGGCGGAATACAGCGGCATGGCCGCTTCTTCGTCCAGAGTGGTGATATCGAACTCCACGGCGAGGGCGTCGCAGGATGCATAGGCCTGCATCACGGCATCGGGCAGGGGATAGAGCGCCTCTTTCGCCGCGTGGATGGAGCCGAAGAGGTACAGCTCTCCCCCGTCCGGGGATGTGACCTTCCACAGGGCGGGCCCCTGTTGCGCCGCGGGCGCGCAGGCGCAGAGCAGAAGCAGGGCGCAGAGCAGCAAAAAAAGGACACGGATATGGCGTTTCATGGGTTCCCCTCCTCGTCGCACCGTGCCGGTGCGCATGCACAGCAGGCGATGTTATCGGTTTTTCATATCGAATGATTCGGGTTCAGGGCGGCAAATCCTGCCAGAAGCCCCCCGTCTGCCGCAGCAAAAAAGGAGCGGGTTTCCCCGCTCCTTGCCCGCATTTACTCCAGAACCGCGCGGATCCTGCGGATGCCCGCGGAGCTGGCCTGTTCCTTGACGATCTTGAAGTGCTTGAGCTCGCCCGTGTTGGCGACGTGCGGGCCGGAGCAGATCTCCTTGGAATAGCCGGGGATGGTGTACACGCGCACGCGCTCGCCGTACTTGCTGGCGAACAGGCCGATGGCGCCCTGCGCCATGGCTTCTTCGACGCTCATCTCCTCGCACTGCACGTCCACCTTGGCCTCAATGGCCTCGTTGACCAGCCGCTCCACCTCGGCAATCTCCTCGGGGGTCATCTTGCGGTCGAAGCTGAAGTCAAAGCGCAGGCGTTCCGCGGTGATGTTGCTGCCCCGCTGTTCGACGCTGTCCCCCAGCACTTTGCGCAGGGCGGCATGCAGCAGGTGGGTGGCGGTGTGCAGCCGGGTGGTCTCCTCGCTGATGTCCGCCAGACCGGACTTGAACTTCTGCTCGCTGCCCGCGCGGGAACGCTCCTGGTGCTCCGCGAAGGCCTTTTCGAAGCCCTCGGTGTCCACCGTCAGGCCGTGTTCGGCGGCGACCTCCACCGTCATTTCCAGTGGGAAGCCGAAGGTGTCGTACAGGCGGAAGGCGGTCTGACCGTCGATGACGGTGCCGGTAAGCTTTTCGGCGATGTGCTCGAACTCCTTCAGGCCCTTTTTCAGGGTGGACTGGAAGCGCTCTTCCTCCTTGTTCAGCTGCTCGATGATGAACTCCCTGCGCTCGGCGAGTTCGGGGTAGTACTTCTGGTAGGTCTCGATGACGGCGTCGCACACCTTCCAGAGGGAACCCTCGGGGATGCCGATCTTCAGGCTCCAGCGGATGGCGCGGCGAATCAGTCTGCGCAGCACGTACCCCTGGTCCACGTTGCTGGGCGCGATGCCGTTGGGATCGCCCATGATGAAGGTGGAGCAGCGCATGTGGTCGGCGATGATGCGGAAGGCCTTCGTGACCTCCTCGGATTCGCCGTAACGCTTGCCGGAAATTTCGGCGATGGCCGCGAGGATGAGCTCGAACACGTCTGTGTCGTACACCGAGGGAACGCCCTGCAGCACGGCGATGGTGCGGTCCAGGCCCATGCCGGTGTCCACGTTCTTCTGGGCGAGCGGCTCATAGGTGCCGTCCGCCTTTTTGTTGTACTGCATGAACACGTCGTTCCAGATCTCGAGGTACTTGCCGCAGGAGCACGCCGGCGAACAGTTCGGGCCGCAGGCGGGCTTGCCGGTGTCGATGAACATCTCGGTGTCCGGGCCGCAGGGGCCGGTCTGGCCGGCGGGGCCCCACCAGTTGTTCTTGCGGGGCAGGAAGAAGATGTGGCTGGGGTCCACGCCCAGGCGCACCCAGTGCTCGTAAGCTTCGGTGTCCCGCGGGACGGTGTCGTCCCCCTCAAAGCAGGTGAAATACAGGGAGTCCTTGTCCAGTCCCAGCCATTCGGGGCTGGTCAGAAATTCCCAGGAAAACTCGATGGCCTCCTTCTTGAAGTAGTCCCCCAGCGACCAGTTGCCCAGCATCTCGAAGAACGTGCAGTGGGAAGCGTCGCCCACCTCGTCGATGTCGCCGGTGCGGATGCACTTCTGCACGTTGGTCAGGCGTTTGCCCATGGGATGGGGCTGGCCCATCAGGTACGGCACCAGGGGATGCATGCCCGCGGTGGTGAACAGCACCGTGGGGTCGTTGTTGGGAATCAGCGAGGCGGAGGGTATGACAGCGTGGCCCTTGGAGCGGAAGAATTCGAGATACATCTCCCGCAGCTCGTAGGACTTGATGTTCTTCTTCATCGGTTTCTGGCTCCTTCTGAAATCTAATAAAAATAACTGTGCCCGTCCCATGGGACGGAAAGCACAGTTCCGCGGTACCACCCAAATTGACCGCCCGTGTTGAAGCGGCCCCCTTGTGCGCCCGGTAACGGCGGGCGGCCGGCTGCGCTCGCGCGGTGGCATCCCTTTTGGCCAACGCCGGCTCGCAGCGGTCACCGGCTCTCTGGGGAAGGCTTAACAAAGGGGTTCTTCGCGGTCTTTGCGCAGAATATGATCGTACTTTGTAATTATAGGAGACGGAAAAGGGATTGTCAACGGTCGAAAACGCCCGGACCGCGGGCGGCGGCTTTTGCCTTCCTTCCGCTTGCGCAGAGGGCATCCCCGTTCCGAAAAAAAAGGCGCTGGAAAGCCTGCTTCCGGCGCCCTTGCATGGTTCGCTTTACTTGAACTCGTCCTCAAACAGGTCGCTGACGTCCTCCGAAGCGGGAGCAGGGGGCGCCTTTGGCCGCACGGGGGGTTCAGCGGGCCTCTGGACGCGGCGGGTTTCGGTCCTGGCCTGTTCCTCCATGCGCGGGCGGACGGGGACCCGCGGCTTTTCGGTCTTGCCGGTGATCTGGCTGATCACCGCCTCCTCCAGATCTGCCTCCGGCGCCTTTCGCGAGCGGACGGGCTCCTGACGGCGCTTTTCCTGGCTTGCGGCAATGATGCGGTCGAGTTCGTCCGGCTCCCGTTCCTGCTCCCTGCGCCTTCTGCTCTGCACGAGTACGTACACAAGGCTCGCCGCGGCGGCCAGCAGCAGGATGATGATGATGAGCAGCAGCCATTTGAGCCAGCTGGCGCCGGAATTTTCGGTGACGGGCTCCTCCGTGGGCGCGGGGGCGGAGATGGTGATGGGCACGGGCGTGGCGGCGGCGGAATAGGAGGTGCCGTTCTCGTCCTTGAACACGGCGGAGAAGGTCACATCCCTGCTTTCCGTGACCATGACCTTGACGTTGACGGTCTGCGCGCCCCGCTCCACCGTCTCCAGCGTCAGAACCCTTCCTTCCTGCGCTTCGGTGAGCTCAAAGTCGTACAGGGTGATGGGGGAGTCGTTGTCGATGCGGATGGCGAAGGTGACCTCCGCAGGCTCCGAGAACTGGTTCTTGATGGGCTTGGCGATGAGGGTGACGACGACGTCCTCCGGCGCGATGTAGGGCAAAAGCTCCACGGGCTGGGCGGTGACGATGAGCGGCGTGCCCGAGCCTTCGCCGTACACCGCCGTGGCGGTGACGGTGAGCGTTCTCGCCTGATCCACCGGAATGTCCACCGCGATGGTCTTGGTCTCGGACTGGGCGAGGGGGAAGGCGGTGGTCAGCGCGGTGCCCGCCTCGTCGATGAGGGCGACGGACTTGAAGTCCACGTTGCCCTCGTTCTTGACGGTGATGGTGACGGGCGTGCCGGCGGCTGCGGGCTCGCCGGCGGTGACTTCCACGGAGAGCCGGGCGTCGGTCAGCTTGATCTGGGCCGGCTCAAGACTGACGGTCAGCGGCTCTGCGCCGCCGGGGTAATCCGCGGTGATGACGGGGGCGGAGGTGACGTTGGCCGTCAGGGTAATGTCGCGCTTCAGGCGCTTGACCTCCCCCACGGCGATGGTGCCGATGGTGACGGGCGAGGGCAGCGCGGGGTCGGTGATGGTGACGTTGGTCAGGTCCACTTCCCCGGTGTTCTGGATGGCGTAGGTGATGGTGATGACGTCCCCGCTGGAGCCGCTGTTGGAGCTGAGGGTGCGCTCCGCCTTCATGTCCGGCGTGGGGGTTTTGCGGCTGATGGGGATGACGTGCACCAGCGACTGGGGAACGCCGTCCTCATACCACACGAAGGTGAGGGAGATGGAGTTGCCGATTTCCTCCTCCTGCACCCGGAAGTTGTTGATGTTGTATACCTTTTTGACGCCAGCCTCGAAGTTGCCCAGCGTCTCGTTGATGTTGCGGGCAATCAGCGTGACGTCCTCCAGCATGTGGTCCGCCTTGTTGACCAGCTCCACGTGGATGTTGACCTTGCCCGCCTCGGCCAGCGCTTCCGGCGTGACGGACGAGCTCACCTCCAGGCTGCCCTGCGCATGGGCGGCCAGGGGAAGCGCCACAGCGAGAACAAGCAACAAAAGCATGGTGAAACGGGTGAACTTATGCATAGCGAACCTCCGGGAAAAGCGGTGAGTGTGCATCGGGGCCTTGCATGCGCAAAACCCCGGAAAACGCAGGGGAAAATCCCCCCTGCATGGCCTATTTGACTTCAAAGGTCCATCCGTATGGATCCTCAAGTTTTCCGTACTGGATGCCGGTGAGCCTGTCGTAAAGCCTGCTGGAGACCTCGCCGGTGCCGCCGTCTCCGATGATCAGCTTTTCGCCGCGCCAGTACAGCTCTCCCACCGGCGCGATGACCGCCGCGGTGCCGGAGCCAAAGGCCTCCACCAGCCTGCCGGACCTGGCGCCGTCCACCACCTCGTCAATGGATATGCGGCGCTCCACGGCCTTGATACCCATGTCCTTCGCCAGCTGCAGCACCGAACGGCGGGTGATGCCGGACAGAATGGAACCCTGCAGCGCGGGGGTGGCCAGCTCGTCCTCAAACAGGAAGAACATGTTCATGGAGCCCACTTCCTCGACGTATTTGCGCTCCACGCCGTCCAGCCAGAGCACCTGGTCGCAGCCCAGATCGTGGGCCTCCTGCGCAGCCAGCATGGAGGCGGCGTAGTTGCCGCCCGCCTTGGCAAAGCCGATGCCGCCGCGCACCGCGCGCACGTACTCCGGCTCCACGAAGATCTTCGTGGGCGCGAGGCCCTTTGCGTAGTAAGGCCCCGAGGGCGAGAGGATGATGTTGAACAGCACGCTTTTCGCCGCGCCGACGCCCAGCCTTGCGTCCACCCCGAACATGTTGGGGCGGATGTAGAGCGACGTGCCGGGCGCGCGCGGAATCCAGTCCCGCTCCAGCCTGATGAGCTCCACCAGGCAGGAAAGGGCGTATTCCACGTCGAGCTTTGGCAGGCAGAGCCTGTGGGCGGAGGTGTTCATGCGCTCGAAATTGTCCCGCGGGCGGAACAGCAGGATGCGGCCGTCCTCTGCGCGGTAGGCCTTCATGCCCTCGAAGACCTCCTGCCCGTAGTGCAGCACGGTGGCGGCGGGGTCGAGCGGAATCGGCCCGTAGGGGACGATCTCCCCCTCGTCCCACACGCCGTTTTCGGCGCGCATCAAAAACATGTGGTCGGTGAACAGGCGGCCAAAGCCCAGTTTGGACCCGTCCTCCGGCTTTTTCTTGGGACTGGCGGTGCGGGTGATCTTCATGCTTCCCTCCCCAAAAATGCGGCGTAAGATGGCGTCGCGGCGGCTGTCGGGCAAATGCCCCGCCGCCAAAGGGCGTGTTACACGGGGTCGCTCTTTCGGGCTTTTCCCAGGAAAACCGGCAGAATTTTGCCGTCCGTCAGCTCCGCGCACTGCTTCAAAAACGCCTGCTCCCATTCAGGGGGCACCGCGGCGCGGGCCTTGACGCTCTCGGCGTATTCCGGCTCGCCCCAGAGCAGCCGTTCGCCGCGCAGCCACCCTTCTATCCTTCCCCACAGGGGGTAGGGCACGTTCAACGCGTAGGACAGGCATTCCCGTACCGCGAGGGTGCCGGCGGCGTCGATGGCGTCCGCCGTGGCGCGGGTGTACGCCCGCACGAGGCCCCCCGCGCCCAGCAGAATGCCGCCAAAATACCGGGTGACCACCGCCAGGCAGAAGGTGACGCCCCGCTTTTTGAGCACTTCCATCATGGGAAGGCCCGCCGTGCCGCCGGGCTCGCCGTCGTCCGAAAAGCGGGCGATCTCCCCCTGCTCGCCCACGGCGTAGGCGTAGCAGTTGTGGGTGGCGTCGTAGTGCTGTTTGCGGATGCGCTCAAGGCGCGCCAAAGCCTCCTCTTCGGTCTGCACCGGAAAGCACCGGCCGATAAAGCGCGACTTGTTGATGACAAGCTCAATCTTTGCGCTTTTTTGCACCGTCAGGTAGTCAGGCATTACCCGAGAACGACCTTTTTAAAGGATTTCTTGCCCTTTTTGAGCAGGATGCCGTCCTCCACCTGCGAAAGCGTCAGTTCGGCGTTGGGGTCTTCGACCTTTTCGTCTCCGGCGTACACGCCGCCACCTTCAATGAGCCGCCTGCCGTCGCCCTTCGACTTGGCAAGGCCGGCCAGAGCCAGAATCGCGGCCACGCGGCGGTCGGCCTCAAACTGCTCTCTGGAAATGACCACGGTGGGGATTTCCGCGTCTTCAGGGTTGCCGGAAAACAGCGCCTCCGCGGCCTTCTGGGCGGCCAGGGCCTTTTCCTCGCCGTGCACCTGCTTGGTGACCTCGAAGGCGAGCACCTTTTTGGCCTCGTTGATTTCGCTGTCCTTCAGGGCGGAGAGGCGGCGCACCTCGTCCATGGGCAGGAAGGTCAAAAGCGACAGGCACTTGCCCACGTCCGCGTCGGCGACGTTGCGCCAGTACTGGTAAAACTCGTAGGGCGTGGTCTTGTTCTCGTCCAGCCACAGGGCGCCCTTGACGGTTTTGCCCATCTTCACGCCCTCGCTGGTGGTGAGCAGCGCAAAGGTCATGGCATAGGCGGGGTGCTGGAGCTTGCGGCGAATGAGGTCGGCGCCGGCGAGGATGTTGCTCCACTGGTCGTCGCCGCCCATCTGCATGATGGCGCCGTACCGCTCGTGCAGCACCAGGAAATCGTAGGCCTGCATGAGCATGTAGTTGAACTCCATAAAGGTCAGGCCGCGCTCCAGGCGTTGCTTGTAGCACTCGGCGGCGAGCATGCGGTTGACGGAGAAGTGCACGCCCACCTCGCGCAGGAAATCGATGTAGTTGATGTCCATCAGCCAGTCGGCGTTGTTGACCATGATGGCGTTTTCGCCGTCAAAGTTGATGAAGCGGCTCATCTGCTTTTTGAAGCACTCGGCGTTGTGGGCGATGGTCTCCTTCGTCAGCATGGCGCGCATGTCCGACTTGCCGGTAGGGTCGCCGATCATGGTGGTGCCGCCGCCCAGCAGGGCGATGGGCCGGTGCCCCGCCCGCTGCAGATGCGCCATGGCCATCAGCTGCACAAAGTGGCCAACGTGCAGAGAGTCCGCCGTGGGGTCAAAGCCGATGTAGAAGGTGACGCGCTCCTTGCCCAGCGCTTCGCGGATTTCCTGCTCGTGGGAGGTCTGCTTGACAAAGCCCCTTTCGGTGAGTATATCAAACACGTTTTGCATCGCTATGTCCTCGCTGTGAATATTTTTATGCTGTAAGATTCAACGGGCGGGTCACATCAGCCCCGCCAGCCGACGGATGCCTTCTTCGATCATCTCCGGCGAACACATGGAAAAGTTCAGCCGGAGGGTGTTTTTGCCGGACAGATCGGGGAAGAAGTGCGTTCCGGGCACGAAGGCGACGTTCGCCTCCACCGCCTTCTGGAAAAGCGCCAGGGCGTCTTCGCCCTCGTTCAGGCTCGCCCAGAGGAAGATCCCGCCGTCCGGCCTGGTATATCGGATTTTCCCCCGCAGATACCGTTCGATGGCCTCGAGCATCGCGTCCCTCTGGCGGGCGTAGAAGGCGCGGCACGCCTTAATGTGCGGCCAGAGCCTGCCGGAGCGGATGAACGCGTCCACAATCGCCTGGGAGAGGTTGCTGGTGTGCACGTCCACGCCCTGCTTTGCGATGACGAGCTTGCGAAGAATGCGCCGGTCCCCGATGGCAAAGCCCACCCTGAGCCCCGGCGAGATGATTTTCGAGAAGCTGCCGAGGTGAATCACCGTTTCGCCGGACTCGTCCAGCGCGTAAACGGGCAAAACGTCCTGGCCCGCATAGCGAAGGTCGCCGTAGGGGTCGTCCTCCAGAATCAGGGCGCCGTACCGCTTCGCAAGCTCCACCATCCTCTTTCGGCGCGCGAGGGGCAGCGTGCGCCCCGTGGGGTTTTGAAAGCTGGGGATGGTGTAGATCAGCTTCGCGCCGGTGGATTGGAGCTTTTGCTCCAAATCCTCCATGACCATGCCGTCATCGTCCATGGCGACGCCCGCCGGCTCTGCGCCATAGGTGCGGAAGGTCTGCAGGGCGCCGAGAAAGGTGGGGGCCTCGGTGAGCACCGCGTCCCCCTCGTTGAGCAAGATCTTCGCCACAAGGTCGATGCCCTGGGAGGAGCCGGAGAGGATGACCACGTCCTCCGGCGCGGCGCGGATGCCCTTTCGCTCCGCGTAGGCGCAGACGGATTCCTGCAGCGCAGGCAGCCCCGCGGTGCCGCCGTACTGCAGCACGGCGCCGCCGCATGTTTCCATCAGCTCCGCGGTGATGGCCGCCACGTCTTCACAGGGGAAGGTCTTGGGGTTCGGGTTGCCGCCCGCAAAGGAAATCATGCCCGGCCGGGCGAGAAGGGCAAAAATCTCGCGGATGGCCGAGCCCGTCACCTTTTCCATGCGGTGCGAGAAAGAAACCATGCGTCCTCCTGTGAAAATGGGACGAACCCCGCAATATCTTCACCATATTATAATGTAACGCACCGAAGATAACAACCCAATTGTGCCCGCAAAAGACCGCGCCGGGCGGCGTTTTGGCGGTTTTCGCCGCCCACGGCATGTTTGCCGTGTAAGGGCACATGGGATTGGCTTTGCTTGTGCGCGGCGCGGGGGAGCGGTTTTCCCCCAGCAAGGCGAAACGCCCCGCGGGCGCGGTTCTGACGGCGCAGCGCCCGCCTCATCGCCGGTCTGCCGTTTTGCGCCGCCAAAGGGGAACGCGCCCAGAACGGGAAAGGCGGCAAAGACTTTCGAAATCCCGCTGCAAGGCGCAAAGCACCTTCCCGCCCAAAGGCCCGTGCCGTTTCAACCCGGAATCACCCGAAAAAAGAGGGGAGGCGAAGGCGCGTGCCCCGGATGCGGAAAAGCCCCCGGCGGCTGCCGGGGGCTTCGAATGGGCCGTTTGCCTGAAAAGCTTACCTGTAGAACTTCTCCAGGGCTTCGTAGGCTTCGCACCAGCGCTTGAAGGCGGCCTGGTACACTTCAGCCTTGCTGGGATCGGGGGTGTATTCCTTGGTGATCTTGACGGCGCGGCGGACGGCGTCTTCCGGATCCTTGTAGATGCCGGAGCCGATGCCCGCGTACATGGCGGCGCCCAGGCAGCCGGTTTCGGAGGTCTGCAGCAGCTGGATGGGCTTCTGCATAATGTCCGCCAGCATCTGGCACCAGAACGGGGACTTGGCGGCGCCGCCGGTGAGGCGGATGGCCTTGGCCACGATGCCCGCGGCCTCTTCCGCGCGCACGATGTCATACATTTCGAAGCAGATGCCCTCGAGCACGGCGCGGGCCATGTCGGCCTTGGTGGTGCCCAGGCTCATGCCGAGGAAGGTGCCCTTGGCGTTGGGGTTGATGCGGGCACCGGCAGCGCCCTGCAGGAAGGGCAGGAAGATGATGCCGTTGCTGCCGGGCACGGAGTCCTTCGCCATGGACTCGGTCAAGATGTCATAGGGATCCCTGCCGGTTTCCTTGGCGAGCTGCTTCTCGTAATCGCCGAAGGTGTCGCGGTACCAGCGGAAGGAGGAAGCCGCGGTGTTGGAGAAGGCCTCGATGGTCCAGTTGCCGACGCCGTGGTTGCCCTTCACGATGAGCTTCTTCTTCGGGTCGCGGATGGGCGTGTCGGACACGACGAAGCAGGAACCGAAGGTGCCGATGACCATGACCGCGTCGCCGTCGTGGATGGCGCCGCCGCCGAAGGTGCTGCAGTTCTGGTCGTGGGCGCCCACGCAGATGTTGCAGCCCACGGGCAGGCCGGTCAGCTTGGAGATCTCCTCGTTGATGTGACCGACGATGCGGCCGCAGTCGGTGGTCAGCTCGGCCTTCTGGTCCATGCGCAGCTCGAAGACGTCCTCCACCATCTTCCTGGACCAGCAGTGGTTGTTGACGTCGCACATGGAGTTGCGGGAAGCGGTGGAAAGGTCGGTGTAATAGCCTTCAGCGCCGAACTCCTTGAGGAAGTATTCCTGCATGTCGACGACCTTCGCGGCCCTCTTCCAGTTCTCCGGCTCGTTGTTCTTCAGCCAGATCATGCGGGCGGCGGAAAGGGTGAAGCCCAGCGGGTCACCGGTGATGGCATAATACTCGTCGTGGGAGATCTTGGAGAGGATCTCTTCGTGCTCCTTGTACTGGGCGCGGACGTCCTGCCAGCCGATCCAGTCGCGGATCATCTTGCCGTTCTCGTCCACCAGGCCCACGGGGCCAGCCTGGGAGGACAGGCCGATCGCCACGATTTCCTTCGGGTCGATGCCGGACTTCTCGATGGCCGACTTGCAGGAAGCGAAGAGCGCGGGGGTGATGTCCTCGGACTTCTGCTCCACCATGCCCGGGCCGGGATAGTAGCAGGGATACTCGCGGTAGTCGGTGCCGACGAGTTCGCCATCAAAGGTAAAGATGCAGGTTTTGCAACCGGTGGTACCCTCGTCGATGCCTACTAAGTACTTGCCCATTTGTTTCCTCCTGTTTGGTCTTTTGGATTTGCATGATCAATCACCTGCGAAAGCCGCTTTTTGCGCGGTTCCCGCAAAACGAAACAGTTCGGCTGTCATGAAGGGTCAGTTTTGAAGAGCAAAGAAAGCTTGTGCCTTTATCATAACTCAAAACGTCATGCGTCGTCACGCAAAATTTTTTGCTGCAGGCGCTTTCTTTTTATCCCTTGTAGGGCGGAACCAGCCCGATGGCGCGCATGTCGTCGACGGCGTCGATGATCTCGGGGGCGGCGCGGGTGCCGATCAGGTCTGCACCGGCGAGCAGGAAGGCATAGGCGTTCTGCGGCCTGGGGAATTTGACGCCCGAAACCTTCAGCTTGAGGGAGGAACCCTCCGCGGCCTTCTTCATCACCAGGAACTGCTTCATGCTGGGGCCTTCAAACTGGCCGGAGGAGGTCTTCACATAGTCCAGCCCCGCTTCGGCGATGAGCTCGGTGGCGCGGACGATTTCGTCGTCCGTCAAAAAGCAGATCTCGATGATGCCCTTGGTGAGCGCGCCCTGGGCGGCGTCCTTGAAGGCGCGCAGCTCTTCCTTGATGACGTCCCACTTGCCGCTCTTCATGGCGCCTACGTTCATGCACATGTCCACGCTGGTGCAGCCCAGGCGGATGGCCTCCTCGGTCTCAAAGGCCTTGACGGCGGGGGTGCCGCTGCCCCAGGCGAAGTTGATGCCGCAGGCGACGTGAATGTCCGTGCCGGCGAGCTCCTCCTTCACCACCGGAATCCAAAAAGGCGACGAAACGTACATGGCGGCGCAGTTGTACTTCCTTGCTTCCGCGCAGCTGTCGCGCACGGTCTGTTCGGCGGTGTTCTTGGGCAAAATGGCATAGTCAAACAGCTTGCCCAGATTTTCGCGGTTGTACCTGGAAAGATCGACCATGAGAAATCCCTCCTCCATATGGTTGTGACGGGTAACAGAAAAACGAATTGTACTGGGGCCTGTGCAGATGATCGACAATAATAATGAAAATATGTGCGATTCAATTGACCATTTTTTCCCATACTATACATGCATAAGCACCTTCTGTCAAGTGGAAGAATGGACCGGTTCGCGCGCGCAGAAGGGGCAAAACGGCGCGCTGCAGGACTTTTTTGCCCGTTGATTTTTTTTGCGCGGGGCGGTCACAAAAAATGGGTGTCAGAACCCCGTCCTTCCGCACGGATTACTTTTCAAACCGGCTCCGGCGACATGCGCCGCGCAGCTGCTGCTATAAAAGCAAATCCCCGCCCGAAGAAGGCGGGGATTGCTTGACGATGGACTGTCTTTGATCAGCTTCCCTTTTTGACGGGATCGATGACCACGCGCCGGTTGGGCTCTTCGCCGGTGGAGTGGGTGGTGACGAAGGGGTTGCTCTGCAGCGTGGCGTGCAGCACCCGGCGCTCGTAGGGGTTCATGGGTTCCAGCGTGACGGACTTGCCGGTGCTGCGCACCTGGCCGGCGAGCTTGCGCGCCAGGCGGACGAGGGTGTCCTCCCGCTTGTTGCGGTAGTTCTCGGTGTCCAGCACCACGCGGCGGTAACCCTCGTGTTTGCGGTTGACCACCAGGCCGGTCAGGTACTGCAGCGCGTCCAGCGTCTCGCCCCGGTGGCCGATGAGGATGCCCATGGTGTCGCTCTCGATGTGGAACTTCAGGGCCTCGGGGGTGTCCGCAAAGCCGATGCCGCACGCGATGCCCATGCGGCGCAGCACGCCCAGAAGGAAGTCCGCGCCCGGGCACTCGGTCTCGCCCGGTACGTAGGGGGTGTACACCGTGTCGTCCCTGGGGACGAAGCGGGCGGGTTCCGCCTGCCTGCGCCTGCCGCTCTTTTTGGACTTCTGGGAGGATTTCGCGGGCGCTTTGGCGGCCGCCTTTGCCGCGGGGGCTTTGGGCTGCGCCTCAGGGCCTTCGGGCTGGGCGGCCATTGCCGCGTCCTCCGGGTCTTCCGCAAGCGCCATCGCGTTCTTCGGTGCGGGATTGCTTTTCTTCGCTCTCTCGCCGTGTTCCGCGCCTTCGGCGCGGGCGGGGCGCTCCTTTGGGGGCTGGGGTCTTTTTTCGCGCCTGGGTTTGGGCTTTTTTTCCGGCTCGTCCACCGAGAGGTTGAGGGGCTTTGTGGTCAGCCGGACGATGTAAGGCTTTGCGCCGATGCCGAGGATGCCTTTGGTGCCTTCCTGGATGGTTTCAATGTCCACCTCGTCGATGGAGACGCCCATCTCCACCAGGCCGCGGAAGATGGCTTCGTCGATGGACTTGCCCTTGGATTCGATGGTGCGCGGTACGAATTCGGTCATGAAAGTTCCGCCTCCCCTTCAAACACGTACGACTTGGCGGGGTAGATCTTTTTGAGGATCAGTGTCAGGATGATGGCGCAGAGGTTGCTGGTCATCCAGTAAATGGCGAACATGGCGTTGTAGTTCAGGCAGATGTAGCCCGAGAACAGCGCGATGAAGATGTTCATGCCCATGCCGCCGGTGTTGGGCATGCCCTCCACGGGCGCGGGCCGGTCCTTCTTTCTTCCCTGGGTGACAAAGGCCTGCAGCAGCACCAGCCCGGCCGAAAGCAAGGGCAGGATGAACCAGCCGTTCCTGTAGCCCTCGTACTGGGCGGCCACGGGCTGCATGACGGCGGTGTACTTCGCGCCGCCGTTTTCCGCGGCTGCCCTCAGGCTGGCCATTTCCTCCTCGGTGAAAATTTCCTTGATGTTGTCAAGCGGAATCTGGGAGAACTTCTCGCCGGAGGGGATGACGTCCGCAAGGCCGGAGTCCGGGGACCAGATGTTGTGGATCCACAGCCAGGAGTTTTCGGAAATGTCGTAATCGCCGGCCTCCGCCTGCAGATAGATCTGGCAGTTGGAGACGTTTCCCCAGGTGGTCATGGCGTCCAGAAAAATAATGAACAGCGGCAAAGTCAAAAGCATCGGCAGGCAGCCCTTGAGCATGCTGATGCCGTGCTTGCGGTTGAACTCGCCGATCTTCTTTTGCATCACCTGGGGGTTGCCGGCGTATTTCTTTTGAATGCGCGCGATGTAGGGCTGCGCGGCGGTCTGTTTCTGCAGGGCCTTTCTGGAGATGATGTCCAGCGGGGACATGATGATCCTCAGGATGACGGTGAACACCACCACCGTCAGCACGGGATACTGGAGCCAGTTGTTGAAGGCCATCATCAGCTGATAGACCAGTTTGCCTAATGCGTTGAACAAGGCGTTATCCTCCGTGTCGTCGAGTGCGCGCGTCAGCCTTCGCAAAGCGGGGCGTTATTTTTGCTGTGGGCGGGGAACAGTGCGCCTTCCCCGCACGCCGATGGGTGAAAACAGCAAAAAACGGACTTCCGGCGTCCATTTTCCCACGGGCGGGACGGGGTCATACCCGCCCCTGCAGAAGGGGTTGCAGCGAAGGACGCGCCAGATCGATAGCAAAAGTCCCTTCAGGGCGCCATGACGCTGCAGTGCTTTCAGCGCGTATTCGGAACAGGTCGGCCGGAAGCGGCAGGTGGGCGGTTTGAAGGGAGAGATGCGCCGCCTGTAAAACCGGATGGGCGCAGCGAGCAGTTCTTTCGCGGGTTTCATTCCTTTTCTGCCGCGGCGGACTGGGCAAAGTCATAAAGGCCCGCTTTTTTGAGAAGATAGGTGATGGTGCGCAAAAGGGAGGCGAAGGACTCGTCCTTTGCCTCGCTCCTTGCGATGAAGATCAGGTCATATCCCGTTTTGACGTATGGAAGCTGGCGGGCGAAGGCCTCGCGCATGCGGCGCTTGACCTTGTTTCTGACGACGGCTTTGCCCACCTTCTTGCCCACAGCAAAACCCACGCGGACGCTGCTGTGCCGGGCAGTGCAGTACACAAGGGCAACGCCGCGCGCACCGACGGATTTTCCCCTGCGGTACACGCGGTTGAATTCCTTGTTCTTCTTCAGGGAGAATGAGCGGTCCAACGGAAGCCTGATTCTTCCCTTCCGTCAGACGGTCAGGCGCTTGCGGCCCTTCGCGCGGCGGCGGCGGAGGACGTTGCGGCCGTCGCTGGTCTTCATCCTCTGGCGGAAGCCGTGGACTTTCTTTCTCTGTCTCTTCTTGGGCTGATAAGTCTGGAGCATGGTGGCAATACCTCACAAATGTAGTATGGAGCCGGAAAAACCGGCCAAATCGCCTGTCAGACGGCGCGCCCGTTTTGGGGCAGGTTACGCCAAAGGCAATAAAAAAATACGCGCTAAAATATTATAGATGGAGCGCGGGTGGATGTCAAGAAAACGTCACAGGCCAAATCATGCTATTGTTTGACCGCCTGCGCCATGGTATGATGAGCGGGATGCAACTTACAAGGATACAGAGGAACATGGCTTCAGACCAATTAGGACCTTATCACGCGTATGGAAAAATCAACTGGTCCCTGCTGATCACGGGCGTCCGGGAGGACGGATACCACCTTTTGGACACGGTGATGCAGCGCATTGACCTTTGCGACGAGATCACCCTCATCCCTGCCGATAGCTGGAGCGTATCCTGCTCCGACCGCCGCGCCCCCCGCGACGCCAGCAACACCGCGCTGGTCGCCGCCAGGGCCTACGCAGCCGCGGCGGGGCTGCGCGACGCCTATCACATCGCCATTGAAAAGCGCATCCCCGTGGGCGCGGGGCTGGGCGGCGGCAGCGCGGACGCCGCCGCCGTCCTTTCGGCGCTGAACGAAAAGTATGCCGCGCTGACGGAGCAGGAGCTCCTTGCCCTCGCCCTCTCCGTCGGGGCGGACGTGCCGTTCTGCCTTGCCGGCGGGTGCGCGCGGTGCACCGGCGTGGGCGAGGTGATGGCGCCCGCCCGGGGCGGGGAATACCACCTCGTGGTGGCGGGCTGCGGCGCGAACCTTTCCACGGCGGCGGTGTTCCGGCATTACGACGGGCTGGTGGCCGCGGAGGGGACGGATGTCCGGTTTGACCCGGCGCTTTTGGGCTGGGCGGAGCCCGCCCCGGAATGCGACGAGCCCTTCCACTTCGACGACGAGGAGGGCGAAGATGAACCGCCGGCAAAAATCATCCCCGAACACCCCGTCAGGTACGCCCACGCCCAGAAGCGGCTCAGGCAGCTCTCCGTCCGCACCGGCGGGCAGCTGACGGCGGATCTGGTGCACGCCCTTTCCACCGGAAACGCGGAAGCCGTCGCCAAGGCGCTGAACGCCTTTTCCCGCAGGGTGCGGGGGAATGACCCCTTCCGGGCGGCGATGGTGGGGGACACCCCCTGCGACGAGCGCTACGCCGCCGAGGCGGACTGCATGCTGTGCATCGCCGGCTCGCACGAGCTGCTCTGCGGCGCCAACGACCTGACCTTCGCGGCGTGCGACCTGGCGCCCGGCGTGGCGGAAACGCTGCTGCGGCTGCGCAGGGCGGGGGCGCTGGCCACATCCATGTCGGGTTCGGGCTCCGCGTGCTTCGGGCTGTTTTCGAACAGGGAATCGGCAGAGCACGCGGCAGAATCGCTGTCCGACCTGCCCTTTTGCGCCGCGTGCAGCACCCTGAAGGCGGACTGAACGAACCTGAACCCAAATGAATAATGCAATAAGGAAGAAAAAATCCCCGGGCCTTTGCCCGGGGAATTGCTTTTTGGGATTCAGCGCGCCACGTAGCTGGCGCTGACGTAGCCTGTCACGCCGTCCACATTGACCTTCAGCCAGCCGCCCAGGTCCTCGAGGATTTCCACGATGCGCCTGGCGGACAGCGTATCGATGGCGTCGTGGCTGGTGCCGGGGCCGGCGCGGAGCTTGACGCTGGTGCTCACGACGCCCACGGCGGAGGAGGGCAGCACCTTGATGTAGCTCTTGGCCACAAAGCCGGCGCCGCCGTTGTACTTGACCTGGTACTTGTCGCCGCTTTCGGCGATGATCTCCACCAGCGTGTCCTTCCCGATGCGGTCGATCTCCTTGCCGGACGCCGAGCGCACCTTCAGGGACGTCGCGGTGACCTTGCCCTTTTTGGTGGCGGCGGTCGCGGTGCCGGAGGAACCGGAAATGGAGGTGATGTTCCCCACGGCGGACTTGAGCACGTAGCCCACCACGCCGGAGTAGGCGATCTTGTAGTAGTCGCCCGACTTGGCGATGATCTCCACCGTGGCGCCCTTCTGCAGCACGCCCAGAATGTCGTAGGATGTGCCGGGACCCTTGCGGAAGTTCACGTTGCTGCCCGAGATGACGCCGGTGGCGACGGCGGTGTACCCCGAGGAGGACCCGCCGGAGGAGGAGCTGCCGCAGGAGCTGGAGCCGCCGGAGGAGCTGCCGGATCCGCCGCGTTCGATGTACGTCTTCATCACGTAGCCCGTGATGCCGTTGTACTCGATTTTATACCAGCTGGTGCTCTGGGCGAGCAGTCTGACCACGGCGCCCTTCTGCAGCGTGCCCAGCACGGCGGAGGAGGTGCTCTTTTCCGCCCGGATGTTGACGTTGGAGCCGGTGACCACGCCGGTGATGGCGGAGCCGCTGCCGGAGGTGGAGCCGGAAGAGCCGGCGCTTTCGGAACCGGAGGGACTGCCGGAGCCGGAGGAGCCGGACTCCTCGGGCAGGCTGGTGCTGTTTCTGGTGATATAGGTCTTGAGCACGTAGCCGTAGCCGCCGTTGTACTCGATTTTATACCAGTCTCCGCTCTGGGCGGCGAGCACCACCACGTCCCCCTTGTTCAGTTTTCCCAGGATTGCCGCGCTGGTGCTGGCCTTCTGGCGCACGTTCAGGCTGGAGGCGTTGACCGTGCCGGTCTGCACCGCGGGGCTGCGGGTGATGTAGGTTTTCAGCACGTAGCCGGTGATGCCGTTGTAGCTGATTTTGTACCAGTCGCCGTTCTGGGCGAGCAGGGTGACCACGGTGCCCTGCGCCAGCTTGCCCAGGCTCGCGGTGCCCGTGCTGGGGCCGGAGCGGATGTTCAGGCTGGAGGCGTTGACCGTGCCGGTCATGGCGGAGGAAACGGGGTTCGCGCCGCCGGTGCCGCCGGTGGAACCTGTGGAACCGGTGCTGCCGGAGCTGCCCGTGGTGGCGTTGAGGGTGGAGGAGAGGTAGGTGGCGTTCACGTAGCCCACCAGCCCGCAGGAAGCCTGCACCTTGCTCCAGGTGCCGTAACTGCCCAGCACCACCACCTTTTCGCCCCTCTGCAGCGTGCCCAGAATGGCCGAGGAGGCGGAGTTGGAGGCGCGCAGGTTCAGCGACTCGGTGTTGGCGACGTACTGCACCGTGCCCGGCCAGAGGGAGACGGAGAGCTCCTCCAGCAGCTGCCTGGGGTTGGGGTGCGCGGCGCCGGCGGCGAGGAGCTTCGTCTGGGACTGGTACACCACGCCCTTCTGGCCCTTGTAAATCACGTTGTAGCCCACGTGGTCCTTCGTCTGGGTGAGCACCTGGAACACGTAGCCCTCGGGGATGGTGGCGAGCACCTTCTTGTCGGACAGCGACTTCAACAGCGGCGCGGCGCTGGTGGCGTAGCCGTAGCGCGCGTCCGAAGCGGTGGAAAACTCGATGCCGCCCACGATGATGTCCAGCTTGGACTTGGGCGCAAAGCCGGTGGTGACGCCCACGTCCACGAAGTAGTAACTGCCGCTGGAAGCGATGAGCTGCACGCAGTCCCCCTTTTCCACGGTGCCCAGCACCGCGGCGCCGGAGGAGGCGTCCGCCAGCAGGGGGAAGTTTTCCGTCGCCATGGCGATGACGCCGTCGTCCAGGTTGAGGGACACCGCGCCCTCCGGCAGGTAGCCGCACTTGCCGGAGGAGGTCAGCACCAGGAACCACCCGTCGTGGTGGCCCGCGATCTGCACCGAGGCGCCGCTCTTCAGCGTCACCACTGTGGAGGCGGAGGAGGAGGGCTTTGCCCTGACGGCGGTCTGGGCGGAAAGATGGCCGGATACGGCGGCGGGCTCGGGCAGCGCCAGCACCGGCTCGGGGCCGGCGGCTGGGTTATCCACCCCGTCGGCGATGGTGGAGACGGTGGAAATCTGCGCGATGGAGACGTTGGAATAGTAGAAGTTGAGAATGTCCATATAAGACATGCCCTCGCTGGCCATCTGCTGGGCGCCGCGCTGGCTCATGCCCACGCCGTGGCCGTAGCGGCGGTTCACCAGCTCAAAGGCGGTGGCGGTCTCCTCCGCGCCGTACATGCGCAGGCTGCTGTTGGTGAAAAGCCCCGCCGAAGCCAGGTCGGAAAAGGCGAGGTCCAGCTCCACCGGCACCACGGCGCCGGAGCCGCCCGCGCCGCCGGAGGAGACCAGGGCGTAGTATTCCGCTTCAATCTGAGCCTTTTCCGCCAGGGTGACCAGCCGGTTCTCGTTCACGTAGAGCACGTAGTCCGGAATACCCTGCAGCGCGAGGAACTGGGGCGGCGCCACGGAAGAGCCCGCGCCGGAGACCGCCACCGTCAGATACAGCTTGACGCGGGTGTAGCACCGGCTGGGCGCGGCGTACTTGGGCGCGTAGGGCGTCGCGGCGGAGCACCCCACGATGGAGAAGGTGTCCGTAAAGCCGGAGTACCCCAGGGCGTACAGCCGCGGGGAGACCTGGCTCTTCAGAAACGCCGAAAGGGAAGCGTCCAGCGGGGAGGCTTCCGAAACCACCTTGGGGATGGTGAGCTTTGCCACGGGGGACTGGGGGTTGCGCAGGTCATAGGGGTCGTCCTTCATCTCGTAGTAGGGAAGGGCGGTGCCCCAGGCGTTCAGGGTGGTTTCGGTCTGACCGCCGTTGCTGGCGGAGTAGTACGCCATGATGACCGCGCCGGAGGCGTTCACCAGCACCTGCCCCTTCGTGGCGTTCACCGCGGCGATGACGTTGGTCAGCGACGCGTCATATCCTTTATAGACCTGGTCGCTGGCGGTGTCCACGATGTCGTACGAGGCTTTGGGGGAGATCTTGCTGGCGGCGTAGCTCCTGGCGGCGACGGCCTGGGCCTTCAGCGCCTCCAGCGGGAAGGAGTTGCTCATCTCATAGCCCACCACGCCGACGAGGTAATCCTCCAAGCCCACGTAGTTGGTCACCGCGAGCTTGTAACCGCCCAGCCCGTCGGGGGCGACCTTGTAGTTCATGTCCCCCAGGTAGTGGCGCCAGCCGTGCTGGCGGTTGTACTGCCGCAGCATGCCCGACTGGCGGACGAGGGTGAACTCCGTGCCGGTGTACAGCACGTTGCTGCCCGACCTGACCACGAGCTGGCTGCCGGACAGGGAGATGTTGATGTCCGATGAGATGATCGCCCCGGTTTCCTTCAGAAGGTAAACGCCCTTGACGCCGAGGTCGATGTCGTCATAGCTGGCGGAAAGGCGCACGCGGATGACGGAGTAATCCGCGGCGGCAGCCACCGGCAGGGCGAAAAAGGGCGTCAGGAAGGCGGCCGCCGACAGGGCCAGTGTCAAAAGCAAGGCGGCTAGTTTTCTCATGTGAGACCTCCGTGAATGCTCTCTATGCATAGGGTATTCTTAGCTGTTCTAAGGCATTATATCAAAGTGTGACGAAGAAAAACGCATTTGCCGTTCGTTTTTGCTAAAAGTTCATTTTTTTCCGCCCTTCGGGGAAAAACATGGGGGAAGGCCTGTCCGCGCGGCGCGCTGCGGGCACGAGCTTTTCGCTGTCAAACGCCCCGAAGGCGCGCTTTATGAAGTTAATTTGTTAACAAATTTCGTTTCGCCCTTTTATTTGCACGGCGTCGCGCGCAAAAACCGCCGGCGGCGCGGGGGGGAATGCCGGAAAACCGCGCAGCAGAAAGGTGAGCGGCGCGCTTTTGCCCAAGGCCCGCTCTTACGCGTGCAAACGCGCCAAAATGAAAGTTACCCTTGATTAATTCTGCATTTTGGTATATCATGCTATCTGACGAACTTTGGCGCGTAGGAGAATGTTCGCGAGATTTCGCCAATTTTCCATCCCCTTTGATCCTGCGCGTCCTGCAATCCATGGTCTGCACTCCGGACGGCGGCACGCTCAAAGGGAAGCGCGACCCCCGGAGTGCAGACCTTCACATTTGCAACATTCGACAGGAGGATTACGCCATGGTAGCTGCCCTGGAAAAGATGGGGATCATCAACCCCAAAGCCGTCTACCGCAATCTGTCCCCCGCCCGCCTGGTGGAAATCGCCCTGCGCCGCGGCGAAGGCCGCCTTTCCGCCACGGGCGCGCTGGTGGTCTCCACCGGCAAGTACACCGGCCGCTCCCCCAACGACAAGTACACTGTGGACACGCCCGACGTGCACGACGAGATCGACTGGGGCAAGGTGAACGTCCCCATGCCCGTCGAGACATACCAGAACATCAAAAAGCGCATCTTCGCCTACCTGCAGGGCAGGGAGATCTTCGTGTTTGACGGGTTTGCCGGCGCGGACCCGAAGTACAGCAAGCGCTTCCGCGTGGTCAACGAGCTGGCCAGCCAGAACCTGTTCATCCACCAGCTGCTGATCCGCCCCACGAAGGAGCAGCTGGAGAACTACGAGCCGGACTTCACCATCGTGGCAGCCCCGGGCTTCAACTGCATCCCCGAGGTGGACGGCACCCGCTCCGAAGCGGCGATCATCGTCAACTTCTCCGAGCGCATGGTGCTGATCTGCGGCACGCGGTACAACGGCGAGATCAAGAAGTCGGTGTTCTCCGTCATGAACTACCTGCTGCCCAAGGAGGGCGTGTTCCCCATGCACTGCTCGGCCAACGTGGGCAAGGACGGGGACGTGGCGATCTTCTTCGGCCTGTCCGGCACCGGAAAGACCACCCTTTCCGCCGACCCCGAGCGCAGGCTCATCGGCGACGACGAGCACGGCTGGAGCGACGACGGCGTGTTCAACATGGAGGGCGGGTGCTTCGCCAAGTGCATCAACCTCACCCGCGAGAACGAGCCCCAGATTTACGACGCCATCCGTTTCGGCGCGCTGGTGGAAAACGTGGTCATGGACGAGGAGACCAGGGAGTTCGACTTCTTTGACGCCTCCGTCACCGAGAACACCCGCGTGGGGTACCCGGTGGAGTTCATCCCCAACTGCCTGATCCCCGGCCACGCCGGGCACCCCAAGACCGTCATCTTCCTGACGGCGGACGCCTTCGGCGTGCTGCCCCCCATCGCGAAGCTGACCCGCGAGCAGGCGAAGTACCACTTCGTCTCGGGCTACACCAGCAAGCTCGCCGGCACCGAGCGCGGCGTGAAGGAGCCCCAGACCACCTTCTCCACCTGCTTCGGCGCGCCGTTTTTGCCGCTGCACCCCTCGGTGTATGCCGACATGCTGGGCAAAAAGATCGACGAGCACGACACCAAGGTATACCTCGTCAACACCGGCTGGTCCGGCGGCCCCTACGGCGTGGGCAAGCGCATGGCCATCAGGCACACCCGCGCCATGGTCTCCGCCGCGCTGAACGGCGAACTGGAAAAGGTGGAGTTCGTGCCGCACCCCGTGTTCAAGGTGCTGGTGCCCACCTCCTGCCCCGGCGTGCCCGCAGAAGTCCTCGACCCGCGGCAGACCTGGGCGGATAAAGACGCCTACGACGCCGCCGCGAAGGACCTGGCTGCGCGGTTTGCCAAGAACTTCGCCAAGTACGACCACATGCCCAGGGAAATCGTGGAGGCCGGCCCCAACGCGGGTTGAGCCGGCAGGGCCGAAAATACCCGGCAAGCTGCTTGCCGGCCACAGAAAGGCGACAAGAACGCATGAAACCAGTCATCATGGTGTGCGTGACCCGGCAGAAGACCTGCGCCCGGCTCATCGAGCTGGGCGCTCGCCTTGCGGAAAACCGCAAAGCGCAGCTGCTGGTGGTGCACGCGCTGCGCGGCGGGGACTGCGTGCTGGGAAACCGCAACGAGTCCGAGGCCATGGAACTGCTCTTCGCAAAAACCGCCGAATGCGGCGGTGAACTGCTCATCGTCCGGTCGGACGACGCCGCGGGCGCGCTGGTGAAAACGGCCAACGAGCGGGGCGCGAAGGTCATCGTGGTGGGCGCCACGCCGATTGCCGAACCCGTGAGCTTCGCGGCGCGGCTGAAGGCCAAGCTGCCCGACCGCGAGATCATCTGCGTGGAGGGCGAACCCAGCGCCGGCGAGCTCCGGATCAGCATGAACGCATAAGCCGGTTTACTGGCAAGGAAAGCGGGCTGCGGCAGGCAGCCCGTTCTTCTTTTTTGGAAAAGGGGACGCTCGGCAGCGCGAAGCGGCCATCTTGCGAAAAGCGCTGCGGGAGTGCAGCGCGGCTGGACAGGAAAACGGCATTCAAAAAAAGGGCCGGCGCGGCCTTCATCCGCCTGCGCGTTTTGGGAACAGGCGTGCCCGCGCGCCGTTCGCGCAAACCGTGCCCCGCAAAAGGCGGTGCGCCCGCGGGCGGGGCGCTTTGGCGCTGCGCCGGACGAAGTCGTCCCTCATCGGCACGTGACTAAACCGCCGGAACCCGGAAGCGCGCGACGAAGCACGCGCTCCCGTTGCGCCGTCAACTTGCAGGTATTGCAATTATAAAAAAGAGCGAACGGGGAGGACCGGACATGTACTGCGGGCGCTGCGGCGCGCAGATTGCGGAAGCGGCCGTGTTATGCGATCGTTGCGGCGGACGGCGGTTTGTGCATCCCGCGGACCTTTACGGCGGCATGCCCATGAAGTGGTACAAGTTTATCATCTGCTTTGAAATGCTTGCGAACGCCGTGGTGAAGGCCTTCACCGCGTTGCAGCTGCTCGGCGGCTGGCACTGCGGGACGAATGCCGGACAGTTTTACGAAACATACCGCGGCCTTCGGGCGCTGGACGTGCTGGGCTCGCCGTATTTTGCCTGTACGTCCGGTCGCGGATGGCGGCGCTCCGGTCGGACGCCATCAAGCTCTTCTTTTCCCTGCTGATCTCCCAGAGCGCCGTGGGGATGCTGTATCGGGCCATGGGCATGTCGATCGCCCGCACCCCTCTGGATAATCTGTTCAAACCGGACCACTTGGTGGATGTCGCCTTTTCGGCCGTCATGCCCGCCTGCGACGTCAAGTGTTTTCGAAAGCGCAGGCATCTGTTCGTCAGCTGAAGATCAACGCGAACCGGGCTCTTTGCAGGGCTGGTTTTTTTATGTGTGATACCTTCCGCGCCCGAAATGGTACGGATTGACAAATCGCGTCCGTTCCTGCATGATGGATGTGAATCCATCGCTATCATAAGGGAGGTCCGAACATGAAATGCAGCAAATGCGGCAAGGAAATCCAGGACGGCGCTGAGTTCTGCCCCGACTGCGAAGCAAAGCAGAACGGGCCCGCCCATGACTACAGGGTCCGGCTGTACAGCCAGCCGGATATTCCGATGCTGTGGTACAAGTCCATCATCTACTTCTGGATGTTTGCGGCTGCGCTGGTGGATATGGCGACGGGCGCGCTGCTTCTGGCCACCACCACCCAGCTTGAATTTTTGAACCTTTACATGGCACGCCCGGGCATCGAGGCGACGGTGGCGGTCTTTGGCTTGCTGTGGCTGGTTCGCTTCGGATATGCGTTCTACGTGCGCTCCAAGATGGCGGAGTTCCACCGGCACGCCCTGCGCCTGTTCTTCGGGTATCAGGCTGCGGGCGTCGCGCTGCCTTTGCTGCTGTTTGCTCTGGTGTCGCTGGCGGGGGGCGCCTCCTTCCAGAAATTTGCCAGCACCGAGATGTATATCAGCCTGGCCCTTTCCGCATTCATGATACTCTCCAACATCCTCTATTTCAAAAAGCGCGCGTTTCTGTTTGAGGACAGGCGCAGCCACGCCATGCCCGAACCGGTGCTCGTGGCGAAAAACCATGGATGACCGCTCCCCGCGGCGCCGTTTTCCCTTGCTGCAGACGGGCTTTCCGAATTGGAAAGCCCGTTTTTCCGTCCCGCCGCTCCCGTGAATGCCAAAGCCCGAAAAGGGATGCCCGGCACACAGCGAAACGGGGGGGATTTTGCGCCCGCCGTACACCCGGCAGGCGCTTTCGGCGAACCGCCGCAAAAAACGGCGATGCCGGCAGCGCGCGGCGCGAACCCGAAGGATGGCCGCGCATCCCTTGCGCATTTCATTTGAAGGGGTTACAATGGTAACCACATCTTTTCTTATTAAAATGCACTCATACCCAGTTTTGCAATTTGCATAAGGAGGCCCCACATGAAGCGAGCCATCGTCACCGTCCTGGGTTCGGACCGGGTCGGGATCATCGCCGCCGTATCCACGCGGCTGGCGCAGCACAACATCAACATTCTGGACATCACCCAGACCATCATGAAGGGCGAAGTCTTCGTGATGATCGCGCTGGTGGACATTGAGGGCGCCACCGCCCCCTTCCACGAGATCAAGGCGGACCTTGCCGAGCTTGGCGCTTCGATGGGCCTCTCCATCCGCATCCAGCTCGAGGAAATCTTCAACGCCATGCACAAGATCTAAGGTGACCGCCATGGCTATGATCAACCAGCACGAAATCCTGGACACCATCAAGATGATCGACGAGCAGAAGCTGGACGTGCGCACCATCACCATGGGCATCTCCCTGCGCTGCTGCGTCGCGGACTCTTTGGGCAAGCTGTGCGACCGCATCTACGACCACATCTGCCGCACCGCGAAGGACCTCTGCCGCGTGGGCAGGGACATTGAAGAGGAGTTCGGCATCCCCATCGTCAACAAGCGCATCGCCGTCACCCCCGTCGCCATCGTGGCGGAGGGCACCGGCGCCACGGACTACATCCCCATCGCCCGGGCGCTGGACCGCGCGGCGAAGGAGGTGGGCGTCAACTTCATCGGCGGGTATTCCGCCCTGGTGCACAAGGGCATGACCGAGGGAGACAAAACCCTCATCCGCTCCATTCCGGAGGCCCTTGCCACCACCGAGCTGGTGTGCGCCTCCGTCAACGTGGGCACCACCCGGGCGGGCATCAACATGGACGCGGTGTACGACATGGGCAAGGCCATCAAGGGCGCCGCGGAGCTGACGGCGGACCGCGACGGCATTGGCGCGGCAAAGCTGGTGGCCTTCTGCAACGCCGTGGAGGACAATCCCTTCATGGCGGGGGCGTTTCACGGCGTGGGCGAGGCGGACTGCGTCATCAACGTGGGCGTGTCCGGCCCCGGGGTGGTGAAGACCGCGCTGGAGGCCTGCAAAGGCCAGCCCTTTGACGTGGTGGCGGAAACCGTCAAGCGCACGGCGTTCCGCGTCACCCGCGTGGGCCAGCTGGTGGCGAAAGAGGCGAGCAGCCGGCTGAAGGTGCCCTTCGGCATCGTGGATTTGTCCCTTGCCCCCACGCCGGCGGTGGGCGATTCCGTCGCCCGCATCCTGATGGAGATGGGGCTGGAGTACGCCGGCGCGCCGGGCACCACGGCGGCATTGGCGCTTTTGAACGACGCCGTGAAAAAGGGCGGCGTGATGGCATCCAGCCACGTGGGCGGACTATCCGGCGCGTTCATCCCCGTGTCCGAGGACGAGGGCATGATCGAGGCGGCCTCGGTTGGCGCTCTGACTTTGGAAAAGCTCGAGGCGATGACCTGCGTCTGCTCCGTGGGGCTGGACATGATCGCCCTGCCGGGGGACACTTCCGCCGAAACCCTCGCCGCGATTTTGGCGGACGAGGCCGCCATCGGCATGATCAACAACAAGACCACCGCGGTGCGCCTGATCCCCGCCCCCGGCAAAAAGGTGGGGGACTATGTGGAGTTCGGAGGGCTTTTGGGCCGCGCCCCCGTCATGGCGGTGAACCCCTTCGGCTGCGCCGAGTTTGTCAAACGCGGCGGCAGGATTCCCGCGCCCATCCACAGCCTGCGGAACTGACGCACAGACAGGAAAATGCAAGAGGGCTCTGCGGCGGGCAGGCACCGCTTCGCGCGGCCCTTTTCGTCATGGATAAAATCCCGCAAAGAAGGTAGAATGTCATCATGAGCGCCAAAACCGAAAAAGAGGCTTCCGGCTCCGTCATCCGGCGGCTGCTGCGGCGGTACTTCATCGACGCCATGAGCGCCATGGCGCTGGGCCTGTTCGCCTCGCTGATCATCGGGCTGATCATCGGCCAGCTCGCAAAAATTCCGTTTCTTTCCTTTCTTCAGTTCATAGCGGACATGCTCGCCGCATCCTCCCCGGTGGTGGGGGCGGCCATCGGCGTCGCCGTCGCCCATGGGCTGAAGGCAAGGCCGCTGGCGGTGTTCTCCTGCGCCGCCGTGGGCGCGCTGGGCTATGCCGCCGGGGGGCCGGTGGGCTGCTTCATCGCCGCCGTCGTCGGCGCGGAAATCGGCAACCTGGTGGGCGGCAGAACGCCGGTGGACATCGTGCTCATTCCGCTGGTAACGCTGGTGACAGGCGGCCTGACGGCGAACTTCGTCGGCCCTGCCATCGGGAGCTTCATGGACTGGCTGGGCGGCGTCATCAACAGCGCCACCTACCTCGCGCCCGTGCCCATGGGCATCGCCGTCTCGGTACTGATGGGCCTGGCGCTGACCGCGCCCATCTCCAGCGCGGCGATTGCCATTTCGCTGGGGCTGTCGGGCATCGCCGCCGGCGCTTCCGCCGTGGGCTGCTGCTGCCAGATGGTGGGCTTCGCCGTCGCTTCCTTTAAGGACAACGGCTGGGGCGGCCTCATCTCCCAGGGGCTGGGCACCTCCATGCTGCAGTTCCACAACATCGTCAAGCGCCCGCAGATCTGGCTGGCGCCCACGCTGGCGTCCGCCGTGCTGGGGCCGGTTTCCTCCGCCGTTTTCGGCATGACGAACACCGCCGCCGGCGCGGGCATGGGCACCAGCGGCCTGGTGGGTCAGTTCGGCGCCTGGGCCGCCATGAGCGAAAGCTTTTCCCCCGCCGCCACCATCGGGCTGATCCTGCTGATGCACTTTGTGCTGCCCGCAGTGCTGACATTGCTGTTCGACGGACTGTTCCGGAAGCTCGGCTGGATCAAGCCGGGCGACATGAAGCTGCGGGATGCCTGATCCTGTCCAGAACCCTGGCGAACGAAAACGAAAATCCAAAAAACGAACATAAATGTTCGGGCAATTTCGATAGATATTTCGGGCGTTTTCAGCTCAAGTTCGATTCGAAACTTTTTTGAAAAAGATTGTTGACACACCGTCTGTAAGGTGCTATTATGTACAAGCTGACTCGCGAGAGCGAAGCGGCGGCGGCCCGAAAGGGCCGAAGGGACCGGACCTTGAAAACTGTATAGAGGACGAACAAAAAAGCCAGACAATTCCTTGAGTGGAGCGAAAGCTCCAACAAAGTAAAAGAGCGATGGAGCCGAAAGGCTTCATGCAGGATATGAACTTAAGAGTTTGATCCTGGCTCAGGACGAACGCTGGCGGCGTGCCTAACACATGCAAGTCGAACGGGGATGCGCGGAAACCCTCGGGTGGAAACGCATTCCAGTGGCGGACGGGTGAGTAACGCGTGAGGAACCTGCCTCGAACTGGGGGATAACAGCGAGAAATCGTTGCTAATACCGCATAAGACCACATGGCCGCATGGTCAAGGGGTCAAAGGCGAAAGCCGGTTTGAGATGGCCTCGCGTCTGATTAGCTAGTTGGTGAGGTAACGGCTCACCAAGGCGACGATCAGTAGCCGAGCTGAGAGGCTGATCGGCCACACTGGGACTGAGACACGGCCCAGACTCCTACGGGAGGCAGCAGTGGGGAATATTGGGCAATGGGGGAAACCCTGACCCAGCAACGCCGCGTGGAGGAAGAAGGTCTTCGGATTGTAAACTCCTGTCCTTGGGGACGAAGGAAGTGACGGTACCCGAGGAGGAAGCCCCGGCTAACTACGTGCCAGCAGCCGCGGTAATACGTAGGGGGCGAGCGTTGTCCGGAATTACTGGGCGTAAA